>Ga0209573_1002254_pt1 | contig 25496 bp, 18 predicted proteins | sample TNRBio252014_DNA_FD_185870 | JGI IMG/M metagenome (GOLD analysis project Ga0209573, IMG submission 185870) | Wastewater treatment Type I Accumulibacter community from EBPR Bioreactor in Madison, WI, USA - TNR Reactor_6/25/2014_ DNA (SPAdes)... | ecosystem: Engineered > Bioreactor > EBPR >... | reverse complement strand
TGGGGCCGAATCCGGAATATCGAGCGCCCTTGCGCACGGGTTCGTAGGCAGCACTGCGGCCGCAAAGCCACACGTTGCCCGGCGCGAGGCGGCTGCGGCTCGCGTCCCTCCTGCAGAAGCCTGCACGCCCCTGCGCGCGGCCTGCTTCAGTCGTGCTCGTCGTCGAGCAGGGTGCGGACGTGGTCGGCCGTTTCGAGGAGCTCGCCGAGCGCGCGCGAGCTGAGCATGGAGCCGAACTGCTCGAGCGCGATCTCGGTGATGAAGAGGTGTCCGTTGTCTTCGCGACAGATCCAGCCCAGCTCGATCAGGCGCCCGATCTTGCGCCGCACCGTCTCGCGCGGCAGACCGGTGGCGGCGGCGATCGAGTAGGCGTTGCAAGGCTTGAGGCCGCAATCCGCCGGGCGCGTGTCGCGCGGCACCGAGGGCGTCGCGGTGATCGGACGGGTGCTCTCGCGGCGCGCGACGCCGTTCTGCAAGGCGCCGATATTATGCAGTGCGATCTCGCCGAGCAGGATGGGGAGCAGGATGTCGCGGTCGAAGTCTTCGAACCAGCGCCGCAAGCTGCGGATCTCGTGGCGCGCGAGCACGAGCGCGACCGCCTTGATCGTGCGGCGTGCCGACGCCGCATTCGGGTGTTCCGGGTGCGCTGTTGGGCTCATTGGGCTGTCATGGCACGCTTCACCCTTTTTTGTTGATTCCGGGAGCTAGCGGCGTTTTTTAGAAAATTCTTAAATTAACAGACGCCATGAGCATAACCCAAGCCGAACGGGCTCAATACTCGGGAATACCCATAATGGGGAGAGTCATATTGTGACCCCAACCGCCCTCTTCTGCCGCTGCGATTCCCCGGATCGGGGCGTGCGCGCCGGGGTGGCGAGCGCGTGACGGGCTACTTGCGCGCGCGCGGATGTGCCGCGTCGTACACCGCGGCGAGATGCTGGAAATCGAGATGCGTGTAGATCTGCGTGCTGCGGATGCTGGCGTGGCCGAGCAGTTCCTGGACAGCGCGAAGATCGCCGCTCGATTGCAGAAGATGACTCGCAAAACTGTGCCGCAGCATGTGCGGATGCACATGCACGCCGAGCCCGAGCGCCTGAGCGCGCGTGCCCAGCCGGCTGGCGATGCCGCGGGTGCTCAGGCGGTGGCCGTCGCGGGTCACGAACAGCGCGCGCTCGCCCGCCGCAGCGAGGCCGGCGCGGATCTCCAGCCAGTGGCGCAGGGCCGCGATCGCCTTGCCGCCCACCGGCACGGTGCGCTGGCGCTGGCGCTTGCCGGTGACCGTGACCAGGCCCTCGGCGAGGTCCAGCCCGGAATCGATGTCGAGTCCGGCGAGTTCCGCAACTCGCAGACCGGAAGAATAAAAAAGCTCGAACATCGCAATATCCCGAATTTCTAGCAAATTCTGCGGCTCTGGATCGAGCAGCGCGTTCGCCTGCTCGGGCGAGAGCACGCGCGGCAGCGTCGAGGGGGACTTGGGCGGACGGATGCCGAGCGCCGGATTGATGCGCACGCCGTGCTCGCGCACCAACCAGCGGTAGAAGCCTCGCCACGCCGACAGATGGCGGGCGATCGAGCGCCCCTGCTGGCCCTCGCCATGCAGGCGGGCGACGAAGCGGCGGATGTCGGCGGGCTGCAAGGATTCGGGCGGGTGCTCCTCGGCGAGGCGCAGCAAGGCCTGCAGGCCGGCGCGGTAGGCGGTCAGCGTCAGCGGCGAGACCCGGCGCTGGGTGGCGAGCCAGGCCAGCCAGGCCTGCATGCGCTCGGGCAGCGCGGCCGGCGCCTCGGCGGACCGCCGCGGGCCCATGGATTCAGCCCGCGCGCGCCGCCAGCGCCGCGGCGGCGAGGTCGGCGATGCGGCCCAGGTAGAGCGTGCCCATGCCGGCGTAGAAGCGCTCGGGCTCGGCGCTGCCGAGCGCGAGCAGGCCGATGCAGTTGCCGCCGACGCGCAGCGGCATCAACGCCAGCGAACGGATGTGCGGCGCGGCCTCGCCGAACCAGCTCGTCATCTCGATGCTCTCGGGCACCCCGCACCACGGGTGGCGCAGGTTCTCGACCTGGCGGCGCGCCGCTTCGCCGACGCCGAAGGCCTCGGTGTGCACCACCCCGCCCCCGACCTCTCCCCACAGCTTGAGGCTGACGTGCGGCACGGAGAAGTCGTCGCGCAGGCTGTCGGCCAGGCCCTGGCGCACCGCGGCGGCCGAGCCCGCCTGCAGCAGCGCGACCGACAGGCGGTGCACCTTGGTGCTGATGTCGTCGTTCTCCTCACCGAAGCGGATCAGCTCGGCAAGCTTGAGTTCGAGCGCACGGATCTTGTCGCGCAGGGCATGGAGCTGGCGCTCGGCGAGCGAGATCGCCTGGCCGCCATGCTGCGGATGCGGCACGGTGAGCTCGCTGAAGAGCTCGTGATGCTGGTTGAGGAAATCGGGGTGTTCGCGCAGGTAGCGTGCGACATCTTCTGCATTCATCGATGCTGCTCCAGGCGAGGCGGCTGCCGCCCCGCGTCGATCGTTCGTGGATGGCCGCCGCATCCGGCGCGGTCGGCCGCGAGTCGGCCGGCACGATGCCGCACAGGCGCATCGCGTCCGGCCCGGCAAAATCCGGACTCGGGCGGGCTCCCTCAGGCGAGCTCCATCTCGCCCTCGAAAACCGTGACCGCCGGTCCGGTCATGCGCACCGGCGTGCCCGGGCCGTCCCAGGCGATCTCCAGCTCGCCGCCGCGGGTATGCACCCGCACCGGCGTCTCCAGCAGGCCGCGCAGGATGCCCGCCACCACCGCCGCGCAGGCGCCGGTTCCGCAGGCCAGGGTCTCGCCGGCGCCACGCTCGAACACGCGCAGACGCACCTCGTGCGCATCGACCACCTGCAGGAAGCCGGCATTGACCCGCGCCGGGAAGCGCTCGTGGCGCTCGATCCGCGCGCCCTGCTCCACCACCGGCGCGGCATCGACGTCGGCCACCACCTGCACCGCGTGCGGGTTGCCCATCGACACCGCGGTGATCGCCACCGTGTCGCCGCCCACCTGCAAAGGCTGCACGACCGCGTCCGAGTCGGACACGAAAGGCACCTTCGCCGGCGCCAGCTCCGGCACGCCCATGTCCACCGTCACCAGGCCGTCCGCGCGCAGGCGCGGCGCGATGATGCCGGAGCGGGTCTCGACACGGATTTCGGCCTTGTCGGTGAGCCCCTTGTCATGCACGAAGCGCACGAAGCAGCGCGCGCCGTTGCCGCACTGCTCGACCTCGCCGCCATCGGCGTTGAAGATGCGGTAGCGGAAATCGACATCCGGCCGCGCGGCGGGCTCGACCACCAGCAGCTGATCGCAGCCGACGCCGAAATGGCGGTCGGCGATCGCCTTGACCCGCGCCGGGGTGAGGTCGACCGGCGCACGCGTGGCGTCGATGACGACGAAGTCGTTGCCCAGGCCGTGCATCTTGGTGAAGCGCAGTTTCATCTTGCTGTTCCAGTGTTTCAGTAGATCCGCGGCTCGCCCTCGGGCCGCGTCTTGAAGCGGCGGTGCACCCAGTAGTACTGCTCGGGCATGGTGCGCACCACGCCTTCGAGCCAGGCGTTCATGCGCAGCGTGTCGGCCTCGACGTCGTCCGAAGGGTAGTCGGCCCAGGGCGCGCCGAGCTCCAGCACGTAGCCCTGTCCGCCGGGCAGGATGCGGGTGATGCAGGGCACCACCGCCGCACCCGCCAGGCGCGCCAGGCGCGGCAGGCCGGTGATGGTCGCCGCCTGCACGCCGAAGAAGGGCACGAAGATGGACTCCTTGCGGCCGTAGTCGAGGTCGGGCAGGTAATAGAAAGGGCGGCCGGACTTCATCGCCTTGACCGTGGCGCGCACGCCATCGTGGCGCGACAGCAGCAGCTGGTCGTTGAAGCGGCTGCGGCCATGGTGCAGCCAGTGGTCGAAGACCTTGTCCTTCTGCGGCGAATACACGCTGACGAAGTCGCCCTCGAGCGTGAGCCGGGTGCCGGCCATGTCGAGGCCGAGGAAGTGCGGCGCCAGCAGCAACACCGGGCGGCCCTCGGCGCGCAGGCGCTGCAGGTGCGCCAGGCCCTCGATGCGGACGGTGGCGCGCAGGCGCTCGGGGCTCGCCCACCAGGCCAGGCCGCGCTCGAGCATGCTGCGTCCGATGAGGGCGAAGTTGCGCCGCGCCAGCGCGCGCCGTTCGGGCTCGGAGAGCTCGGGAAAGCACAGCCGCAGGTTGGTCAGCGCGACCTTGCGGCGCGGCACCACCACCCAGTAGAGCAGCCGGCCGAAACCGCTTCCCACGCGTGCGAGCAGCACCAGCGGCAGCCAGTGCAGCAGCCAGATCAGGCCGATGACCAGGCGGCTCATGGCGCGCGCTCCGCGTCCGTGCCGGCGGGGTCGGCGGCGGAAGTGGTCGCCGAGGGGTTGGCGGCATCGGCGCCCGCATCCCCCTGCGGGGCGGCGTCCTCGCGCTCGCGCCGCGGACCCTTGTAGCGGTTGTAGCCCCACAGGTACTGCTGCGGGCACTGCAGGATCATGCGCTCGACCTCGCGGTTGATGATCGCGACGTCGGTGTCGATGTCGCCGGTGAGCGCCTCGGCAGGCGCCTGCAGGCGGAACACGTAGCCCTCGCCGCGCGGCAGGCGCTCGGCCCAGGTGTAGATCACGCGCACGCCCTTCACCGCCGCCAGGCGCGCGGCCAGCGTCATCGTCCACGCCGGCTTGCCGAAGAAGGTCGACCACACGCCCTCGCCCGCGCCCGGCACCTGGTCGGGCAGCATGCCCACCGCCTCGTGGCTGCGCAGGGTCTTGACCAGCTTGCGCACGCCGGATAGATCGGCCGGCGCGGTACGCATCTGTCCGCGCGCCCGGCCCGCCTCCATCAGCGGTTGCAGCACCTCCTTGCGCGGAGGGCGATAGAGCACGGTGATCGGAATCCTGGCGGCGATGCACTGGGCGGTGATCTCGAAGCAGCCCAGGTGCGGGGTGATGAAGAGGATGCCGGCGCCCTCGGCGCGCGCGGCCTCGACCAGCTCCCAGCCCTCGGTGCGCACCGCGCTCGCCACCACCTCGGACGCCGGCCGGCCCCAGATGAAGGGCAGCTCCAGCGCCTGGCGGCCGGCCTCGACGATCGCCGCACGCAGCACCGTCTCGTCCTCGCGACCGATGGCGTTGAAGAGGTTCTCGCGCACGCGGCGGGCGTAGGACGGCGAAGCCTTGTAGGTCAGCCAGCCCGCCCAGCCACCGAGGCGGTGCAGCCAGGACAGGGGCAGGCGAGAGAGGAGGCGGAATGCGCTTTGCGACAGCACCAGGTTGAGATCCGATATGGATGCCGGAACCGGCTTCAGGCCCGAATGCTTACACAGCCGGGCGTCCCGGTCTATAATCCGCGCTCCACCGCCGAGTTAACTCGACAACTTGCAGGGCGGTGGGGCGGCCGCGGTGCCGCCCGAACCAAGTACTGCTAAAGCGTCGGCTGCTCGACGAAATCCCCGGAGCTGGCCGCAGACGCAAGGCCATGGCAACGGGGATTTTTGTTTTCCAAGGAGCAGCACGAATGGCTGAATTTCTCTTCACCTCCGAATCGGTCTCCGAAGGTCATCCCGACAAGGTCGCCGACCAGGTCTCCGACGGCGTCCTCGACGCCGTGCTGGCCGAAGACCCCAAGGCGCGCGTCGCCTGCGAGACCCTGGTGTCCACCGGCCTGGTGGTGATCTCGGGCGAGATCACCACCACCGCCCACCCCAACTACCGCGAGATCGCGCAGGACGTGATCCGCCGCATCGGCTACGACAACTCCGACATCGGCTTCGACTACAAGAGCTGCGCGGTGCTGGCGGCGATCAACCGCCAGTCGCCCGACATCGCCCAGGGCGTGAACAACGCCAACGACGACCCGCTCGACCAGGGCGCCGGCGACCAGGGCCTGATGTTCGGCTACGCCACCAACGAGACCGCCAGCCTGATGCCGCTGCCGATCCACTACGCTCACCGCGTCATGCAGCGCCAGGCCGAGGTGCGCAAGGATGGCCGCCTGCCCTGGCTGCGCCCGGACGCCAAGAGCCAGCTCACCGTCAAGTACGTCGACGGCAAGCCGGTGGCGATCGACACCGTCGTGGTGTCCACCCAGCACGACCCCGACGTGACCCAGGAGCAGATCCGCGAGGCGGTGATCGAGCTGATCATCAAGCCGGTGCTGCCGCCCGAGCTGATGCAGGGCGACGTGCGCTACCTGGTGAACCCCACCGGCCGCTTCGTGGTCGGCGGCCCGCACGGCGACTGCGGCCTCACCGGGCGCAAGATCATCGTCGACACCTACGGCGGCGCGGCCCACCACGGCGGCGGTGCGTTCTCGGGCAAGGATCCGTCCAAGGTCGACCGCTCGGCCGCCTACGCCGGTCGCTACGTGGCCAAGAACGTGGTCGCCGCCGGCCTCGCCGACCGGTGCGAGGTCCAGGTCGCCTACGCGATCGGTGTGGCGCGCCCGGTTTCGCTGATGGTCAACACCTTCGGCACCGGCAGGATCGCCGACGAGAAGATCGTCGATCTCATCGGCCGGCATTTCGACCTGCGCCCGAAGGCGATCATCCAGACGCTCGACCTGCTGCGCCCGATCTATTCCCGCACCGCCGCCTACGGCCACTTCGGCCGCGACGAGCCGGGCTTCACCTGGGAACAGACCGACAAGGCCGCCGCCCTGCGCGCCGACGCCGGACTCTGAGCCGGAAGCGCCCTCAGGAACGACGCGAGTCGCGCTCGGGCGGCGCTGCGGCGCTGGCGCGGGTTCCGAGCGCTGCAATCGCGACTTGCGTCGCTCCTACGCAGGTCAGCCGCGCTCGGGAATGCGCACGCGGGAACGCCGCGAGTCGCGCTCGGGCGGCGCTGGCGCGGGTTCCGGGCGCTGCAATCGCGACTTGCGTCGCTCCTGCGCAGAACCGCCGCGCATCCGTCCCGGTAGAATCCGGAACTCGCGGACGCCCGCCCCGGTCTCTGCCCCACCACGTCGCCCAGAGTCGCCCATGCTCCAACAAGTCCTGATGTTCGCCCTCGGCCTCACCGTCCTCGTTGTCGGTGCGGACGTCCTCGTACGTGGCGCCTCGCGGCTGGCGGTCTCCTTCGGCGTTTCGCCGCTCGTCGTCGGCCTCACCGTGGTCGCCTTCGGCACCAGCGCGCCGGAGATGGCGGTATCGGTGGGCTCGGCGCTCGCCGGCAGCCCCGACCTCGCGCTCGGCAACGTGGTCGGCAGCAACATCTGCAACGTGCTGCTGATCCTCGGCATCTCGGCGCTGATCACCCCGCTGCTGGTGGACGAGCAGATCATCCGCCAGGAGATCCCGATCATGATCGGCGTGTCGGCCCTGCTGGTGGTGATGGCGCTCGACGGCCATCTGGGCCTGGTCGAGTCGATCGTGCTGTTCGCCCTGGTGATCGCCTACACGGTGTTCCTGATCGTGCAGTCGCGGCGCGCCTCCAAGGCGGTGCAGGAGGAGTTCGGCACCGACCTCCCCACCTCCGCCTGGGACCGCCACTGGGCGGTGCAGGTCGGGCTGATCGCGACCGGACTGGTGATGCTGATCGTCGGCGCCGACTGGTTGGTGGAAGCGGCGGTGGCCTTCGCGCGCGCCTTCGGGGTCAGCGACCTGGTGGTGGGCCTCACCGTGGTCGCGGTGGGCACCTCGATGCCCGAGATCGCCACCTCCATCGTCGCCGCGATGCGCGGCCAGCGCGACATCGCGGTGGGCAACGTGGTCGGCAGCAACATCTTCAACATCCTCGCCGTGCTCGGTGCCTCGGGCATCGCCTCGGGCACCGGCCTGCCGGTGTCGGAGGCGGCGCGCAACTTCGACCTCTGGGTGATGCTCGCGGTGGCCTTCGCCTGCCTGCCGATCATGATCACCGGGCGCGAGATCGCGCGCTGGGAGGGCGGCGTGTTCCTCGCCTACTACGCCGCCTACACCGCCTGGCTGGTGCTGCAGGCCCAGCAGCACACCAGCCTGCCGGCCTTCTCGGGGATCATGCTGGGCTACGTGATGCCGCTCACGGTGATCACCGTCGTGGTCAGCATCGTGCGCAGCAACGGCAGGCGCGCATAGGCGGGGCGATCGGGCTGCGTGCCTCGCATGCCGGGCCGCCTGATCGCGACTGGCGTCGCTCCTGCGGGAGCCGGCGGCGACCGGGGCCGGATGTGGGAGCGACGCCAGTCGCGATCCCCGCGATCGTGATGCCCGCGGCAGCAACCGACCCCTCGAGTCCACGCCCGCCTGCCGCTTTGGTATCATTCGCTTCTTTCCGAGGAGCGCTGCGAGGCGCCGGCCGCATCCGCTGCTGCCAGGCCCCCAGGCTCGGACCCCGCCCTGCGGCGGGTATCAGTACAACGGCGCTCACCTGCGAATCGTCTTCAACCCTGCCGGGTTCGGGATGTCGGGTGAGCCGCCTGCAGCGACATGCTGCCCTCCCCCCGCTTTCCGCCCGGCCATAGCATGGAGCTTCACATGAACGCCGTGGCTGACACCCAATTCACCGATTTCGTCGTCGCCGACCTCGCGCTCGCCGCCTGGGGCCGCAAGGAAATCCGCATCGCCGAGACCGAGATGCCCGGCCTGATGGCGATCCGCGAGGAATACGCCGCCAGCCAGCCGCTGAAGGGCGCACGCATCACCGGCTCGCTGCACATGACCATCCAGACCGCGGTGCTGATCGAGACGCTGACCGCGCTCGGCGCCCAGGTGCGCTGGGCCTCGTGCAACATCTTCTCGACCCAGGACCACGCCGCCGCGGCCATCGCTGCCGACGGCATCCCGGTGTTCGCGGTCAAGGGCGAGTCGCTGAAGGACTACTGGGACTATACCCACCGCATCTTCGAATGGTCGGACGGGGGTTACAGCAACATGATCCTCGACGACGGCGGCGACGCCACGCTGCTGCTGCACCTGGGCGCGCGCGCGGAGCAGGACCTCTCGGTGCTGGCCAAGCCGGGCTCGGAAGAGGAGACCATCCTCTTTGCCGCGATCAAGGCCAAGCTCGCTACCGCCCCCACCTGGTACTCGACGCGGCTGGCGCACATCAAGGGCGTGACCGAGGAGACCACCACCGGCGTGCATCGCCTGTACCAGATGCACGCGCGCGGCGAGCTCAGGTTCCCGGCGATCAACGTCAACGATTCGGTCACCAAGTCGAAGTTCGACAACCTCTACGGCTGCCGCGAATCGCTGGTCGACGGCATCAAGCGCGCCACCGACGTGATGATCGCCGGCAAGGTCGCGGTGGTGGCCGGCTACGGTGACGTGGGCAAGGGCTCGGCCCAGGCCCTGCGCGCGCTGTCGGCCCAGGTGTGGGTGACCGAGGTCGACCCGATCTGCGCGCTGCAGGCGGCGATGGAAGGCTACCGCGTGGTCACGATGGAATACGCCGCCGACAAGGCCGACATCTTCGTCACCGCGACCGGCAACTACCACGTGATCACCCACGACCACATGGCGAAGATGAAGGACCAGGCCATCGTCTGCAACATCGGCCACTTCGACAACGAGATCGACGTCGCCAGCATCGAGCAGTACCAGTGGGAGGAGATCAAGCCGCAGGTCGATCACGTGATCTTCCCCGACGGCAAGAGGATCATCCTGCTCGCCAAGGGCCGCCTGGTGAACCTCGGCTGCGCCACCGGCCACCCGAGCTACGTGATGTCGAGCTCCTTCGCCAACCAGACGATCGCACAGATCGAGCTGTTCACCCGCACGGCCGACTACCCGATCGGCGTGTACACCCTGCCCAAGCACCTCGACGAGAAGGTCGCCCGCCTGCAGCTGAAGAAGCTCAACGTGCAACTCACCGAGCTGACCGACGCGCAGGCCGCCTACATCGGCGTGCCCAAGCAAGGCCCGTACAAGTCGGACGCGTACCGCTACTGAGCCCCGGGGGCGGCGCAGCCCCCGGCAGGAGCGCCTTCCGGCGCTCCTGTACAAAGGCTTTTCACGCCTCACCCCCTGACTCCTCACGCCCATGAGCATGAACTCCTTCCACGCCCGCCAGGGCAAGCCGCGGCCGGCCGCGCAGGGCAAGGGCCCGGCGGACCGCCACGGCCTGCTGCGCGTCGACCAGCTGCTGGTGGCGCAGGGGCTGGCGGCCTCGCGCACCGCGGCGCGCGCGCTGATCGAGGCCGGGCGGGTGAGCCACGAGGGCCAGCCGGTCGCCAAGCCGGCGCTGGAATTGCCGCCCGACGCACGGCTCGCCGTCACCCCCGCCGACAGCGACCGCTTCGTCTCGCGCGGCGCGCTCAAGCTCGAAGGCGCGCTCGCGCGCAGCGGGCTGGACGTACGCGGCGCCACCTGCCTCGACATCGGCCAATCCACCGGCGGCTTCACCGACTGCCTGTTGCAGGCCGGCGCAGCGAGGGTGGTCGGGGTGGAGGTCGGCCACAACCAGCTCCATCCGCGCCTGCGCGCCGATGGGCGCTGCGTCACCCTGGAGGGCGTCAACGCCCGCCAGCTCGACGCCGCCGCGCTCGGCGGACACTACCCGCCGCACGGCTTCGACCTGCTGGTGTGCGACGCCAGCTTCATCTCGCTCGCCCTGCTGCTGCCGCAGTGGGCCGCGCTGCTCGCACCCGCCGGCCACGTGCTGGCGCTGGTCAAGCCGCAGTTCGAGGTCGGCCCGCAAGGCCTGGGCAAGGGCGGCATCGTGCGCGACCCCGCGCGCTACACCGAGGTCGAGGCCCGCCTGCGCGCCGCCGCGGACGCCGCCGGCCTCGTCATCCTCGACTGGTTCGACTCGCCGATCACCGGCGGCGACGGCAACCGCGAATTCTTCTTCCACGCCATCCGCAGGCCGGGCGGCGACACCCACCGAAGCGAACCATGAAACCCGAAATCTCCATCGAGTTCTTCCCGCCCACCACGGCCGAGGGCGCCGAGAAGCTGCATGCCACCCGGGAGAAGCTCGCCGCGCTCGAGCCGGCCTTCTTCTCGGTGACCTACGGCGCCGGCGGCTCCACCCGCGAGCGCACCTTCGCCACCGTGAAGGAGATCGCCGCCGCCGGCCACGAGGCCGCGCCACACCTGTCCTGCGTGGGCTCGTCGCGCGACAGCATCCGCGAGATCCTGCAGGAATACGCCGCCGCCGGCATCCGCCGCATCGTCGCGCTGCGCGGCGATCTGCCCTCGGGCGCCGGCGCGGCGGGCGAGTTCCGCTACGCCAGCGAGCTCGTCGAGTTCATCCGCAGCGAGACGGGCGACCGCTTCCGCATCGAGGTCGCAGCCTACCCCGAGTGGCACCCGCAGGCGAAGAGCCCGAAGGACGACCTCGCCGCCTTCAAGCGCAAGGTCGAGGCCGGCGCCGACTCGGCGATCACGCAGTATTTCTACAACCTCGACGCCTACCTGAACTTCGTCGACGCGGTGCGCAGGATGGGCGTCGACGTGCCGATCGTGCCCGGCATCATGCCGATCGGCAGCTTCAGCAAGCTGGCGCGCTTCTCGGATGCCTGCGGCGCCGAGATCCCGCGCTGGATGCGCAAGACCTTCGAGAGCTACGGCGACGACAGCGACGCGATCCGCGCCTTCGGCCTCGACGTGGTCACCCGGCTGTGCGAGAAGCTGCTCGCCGCGGGCGCGCCCGGCCTGCATTTCTACAGCATGAACATGGCCGGCCCGACCACCGAGATCTGCCGGCGGCTGGGGCTGACTGCCTGATCTCCCGGCAATCCTGGACGGGATCGTAAGGTGGGTGTGACGTATGCGGCTCAAGCCCCTGTGGCGTATGCCGTATAGTCCTTCGATCAGCACATCTTCTTCCGCCCCACGCCTCGTGCTGGCGGCCAGGATCCGCCACCATGTATTTCGCGCCTTTCTCCTCCGGTCCTGCCCAAGGCATTGATCGGTGCGTGGCTGGCGCGGACCTCTGCATATCTGCCCGGCGCCAACTGGCCCGGCTGCTGTTGACCGGCGCCCTCGCGCTGCCCTTCGCCGCGGCAGCCGAGGCGCCCCCTGATCTGAGCCTGGAGCAGTTGATTGCGCTTCCGGTGGAGAGCGCGGCAGAGTACGAGCGGGTAGCGGTGGTCGGCGCCTCAAAATACGAGCAGACGAAGGACCGCGTTGCCGCCGCCGTCACCGCGATCACCCGCGACGAGATCCGCAGCTTCGGCTGGCGCACGCTCGACGAGGCGCTCGCCACCCTCCCCGGCGTGCATACCACCTACGACCGCCAGTATTCCTACGTCGGCGTGCGCGGCTTCGGTCTCGCCGGCGACTACATGACGCGCGTGCTGGTCACCATCGACGGCGTGCGCGTCAACGAGCCGATGTACGACGGCGCCCCTTTCGGTCGCATGCTGCCGCTCGACATGGACCTGGTCGAGCGCATCGAATTCATCCCCGGCCCGGGCGGCGCGATCTATGGCCAGAACGCCATGTTCGGCGTCGTCAATGTGATCACCCGCAAGGGTGCGGCACTCGACGGAGGAGAGTTCTCGGCTTCGTGGCAGTGGCCGCAGGCGACGCGCAAGGCGCGGGCGAGCTGGGGCAAGCGCCTCGACAACGAGCTCGAGCTGATGGTCTCGGCCACCGTCCTGCGCAGCGACGGCGACGACCTGTGGATGGACTTCGGCAATGGCGACAGCGCTACGGTGCGCGGCCAGGACGGCGAGCGCGACCAGGAGTTCAACCTCAGCGCGAGCCGCGGCCCGTGGTCCTTCGGGCTCGCGCACGGCGACCGCCGCAAGGACGACCCCACCGGCGTGTTCGGCACCGACGCCTTCGCCTCGGGCACCTTCCAGGGCGACCGCTACACCGTCGCCCACCTCGGCTACGGTGCCACGCTCACCGACACCTTGTCGCTGTCGGCGCGCGCCTTCGCCGGCGACTACCGCTACGAGAGCACCCTGATGTATGACGGCGAGGGCTACGAGTACCCCGCCTCCGCCGCCTGGCACGGCGCCGAGCTGCAGCTCGTGTCGACCGCCGTGGCCGGCCATACGCTCCTGTTGGGTACGGAATACCAGCGCAACCAGCGCATCGACCAGAACATCGTCCATCCGGACATCGGCTACCTCCTGCGCGACCGCCGTGACGGTTACCGCGCGGGACTCTTCGTGCAGGACGAATGGCAGATCACCGACGCTTTCGCCAGCACGCTCGGCCTGCGCGCCGACCACAATGACCTCACCGGCACCGAGTTCAGCCCGCGCGCTGGCCTGATCTGGAATGCCGGCAAGCACAACACGCTCAAGCTGCTGTACGGTCGTGCCCACCGCGCGCCCAACGCCTACCAGATGTACTACGACGATGCCTACCTCATCGAGGATGGCACGATCGGGGCCTGCCAACGCGCCAACCCGAGCCTGGGTGGCGAAGTGGTCGAAACCACCGAGCTGGTGCTCGACCATATCGCCTCGGCCAACCTGCACCTGCGCGCCTCCCTCTACCGCTGGAAGATCGACGACCTGATCAATCTTGTCGCCGACGCCGATAGCGTCGGCCAATATCAGGCCGTCGGCAGCGTCGAGAGCCGTGGCCTGGAGCTCTCCGCCGACCACACCTGGCGCAACGGCGCCCGCCTGCGCGGCAACCTGTCCTTCCAGCACGCCACCGGCGCGGCGGGCGAGCGCGTGGAGAACTCGCCGCGCATGCTCGGCCGGATGAACTTCTCCACTCCGCTGGCAAATCTGCCACTGCGCATGGGCGTGGAGTTCGCCTACGACAGCAAGCGCCGCAGCCCGGCGGGCAACACGGTCGACGCGTACTGGCGTTCGAACCTGCACCTGGTGGCCGAGCGCTGGATCCAGGGCGCCGAGGTGTCACTGAGTGTGATGAACCTGTTCGACGAAGACTACGCCCATCCGAGTGGCGGCGCGCCCATCCACACCATGGACCGCATCGCCCAGGACGGCCGCAGCCTGCGGGTCAAGTTCGACTACCGCTTCTGACCCAGCATGCTCTCACTTTCCATCCGCCCGCCACGACGCCGGCTGCGAGCGTTCATCCTCGGGGCGCTGCTGGCTGGCGTGGCGAACCTCGCACATGCGGGCGACATCACCGCCGAAGAGTACAGGGTCAAGGCATCCTTCCTGTTCAACTTCGCCGCCTTCACCTTCTGGCCGGAGGGTGGAGGTGAAACCCTGTCGATCTGCGTCTATGGTGGCGACCCGTTCGGCTCGCATCTCGACGCGCTCATGGACCGCAAGGTGGGCGAACGCAGCGTGCGCGTACGGCGTGTGGGCAGCGTCGACGCCCTCGTGGACTGCCAGCTCGTGTTCGTCCCCCGACAGATGATCGGCAACCTGGGCCGGGTGCTCGACGGCGTGGACGGCCAGCCCGTCCTCACCGTGGCCGACAGCCCGGGCGCCCTGGCGAGCGGCGTGGTGTTGAACATGGACAGCAGCGCAGGTCAGATCCGCTTTTCTGTCAACCTCGCGGCGGCCCGCCGCCAGGGGCTCGGGCTCAGCTCGAAGCTCCTCAATCTGGCCACCGAAATCAAGCGATGAAGATGTCCCACGACGAAGACGACAACCGCATCACCCTCGGCGAAAAGCTGCGCCGCGTAAGCCAGCGCGCGCTCGGCGCCGCGGTGGCGATGCTCGCGGTGGCGATCACCCTCGGTAGCTTCTTGATCAGCACGCTCGCGCTCGAGAGCAATACTCGGGTGATGGCGCGGGTGCTTGCCGACAATGCCGCCGCCGGCCTGATGTTCCTCGACCACGACGCCGCCACGCGCGTGCTCGCGACCCTGGAGCGCCTGCCGGACGTACGCGGCGCAGCGATCTTCGATGTATCCGGAGCCCCTTTTGCGCGTTACGGCAAGTTCATCGAACAAGGCCGGGAGACGGTGGACTTTTCGGCCGAGCACGCGCACTTCAGCTTCGAGACACTGCACCTGACCCAGCCGATCGTCGAGGGCGGGAACGTGGTCGGGGTGCTCGACCTCGACCTCGATCTGCGTCCGCTCTACCTCCAGGTGCTCGCCCACGGCTCGATTACGGTGCTCGCCGCGGCGATCGCGCTGCTGCTCGCCACCCACACGCTGCGCCGGCTCAACCGCGCGGTGTTGCAGCCACTGTCGACCCTGTCCGCGCTGATGGAGCGCGTCGCCCACACCGAGGACTACAGCGCGCGCGCCGAACCCAGCCGTATCATCGAGCTCGATTCCCTCGCCAGTGGCTTCAACCGCATGCTCGGCCAGATCGCCGAGCGCGATGCACGCCTGGCAAGCCATCGCGACCACCTCGAGGACGAGGTCGCCACACGCACCGAGGAGCTCCTGCGCGCCAAGGAGGCCGCAGAGGCTGCCAGCCAGGCCAAGAGCGACTTCCTCGCGACCATGAGCCACGAGATCCGCACGCCGATGAACGGGGTGCTCGGCATGACCGAGCTGCTCCTCGACAGCGGCCTCAACCACGAGCAACGCCACTTCGCCGAGGCGGTCGAGAACTCCGGTCGCCACCTGCTGGGCATCATCAACGACATCCTCGACTTCTCGAAGATCGAATCCGGCCACCTCGAGCTCGAAGCGGTGGAGTTCGAGCTCGGCGACCTGCTCGAGGACACGCTGGCGATGTTCGCCCAGCCAGCCGAGAAGAAGCGCCTGGAGCTGATCGCCGACCTGCCCCCCGAGGTGCGGCGCTGCGTGCGCGGCGACCCCTTCCGCCTGCGCCAGATCGTCGGCAACCTGGCCAACAATGCGATCAAGTTCACCGAGCGTGGCGAGGTCGTGGTGCGTGCCCGTCTGCTCGGCGAGGGCACTGACGGCTATCGCCTGCGCATCAGCGTCGAGGACACCGGGATCGGCATCCCGCCCCATGCGCAGCAGAAGATCTTCGAGCAGTTCTCCCAGCTCGACGGCTCCACCACCCGCCAGTTTGGCGGCACCGGCCTCGGCCTGGCGATCTGCCGCCGCCTGGTGGGCCTGATGGGCGGCGAGATCGGTGTCGACAGCCGGCCCGGAGCGGGCGCCTGCTTCCATATCGACCTGTGCCTGCCGGCGGGGCAAAGCACCGCCGAAGCCCTGCGCTGCGACGTCGCGCTCGAGCGTGTGCACGCCCTCGTCGTGGATGACAATGCCACCAACCGCGAGATCCTGCTGCGCCAGCTCCACGGCTGGGGCATGCAGGTGGAATGCTCTGCCGACGGCGCGGGCGCGCTGGATCGGCTCGCACGCGCCGCCACGGCCGGCGAGGGTTTCGAGCTCGCCGTACTCGACATGCACATGCCGCACATGGACGGCTTGCAGCTGGCCACCGCGATCCGCGCCAACCCGGCGCTCGCCGGCGTGCGCCTGGTGGTGCTGACATCGAGCTACTCCAGCGCCAGCGTGCGCGAGCGCGAACGCGCCGGCATCCTGCGCTGCGTGCACAAGCCGATCCGCCAGGCCGAGCTGTTCGAGGTTCTATGCAGCGCATTGCGCGCTGTGGACGCAGTGCCAGCGGCCACCGCAGTTGCGGACGAGTGGCGACCGACGCGCGGCGGGCGCGTGCTGCTGGCCGAGGACAACCCGGTGAACCAGCAGGTCGGCCTCGCAATGCTCGCCAAGCTCGGCATCGCGGTTCGTGTCGCCAACGACGGCGAAGAGGCAGTGAAGCTGGCTGCGACCGAAGCCTTCGACCTGATCCTGATGGACTGCCACATGCCGGTGCTGGACGGCTACGAGGCGAGCGCGGCAATCCGCGCATCGGAGCACGCACCGCGCGTACCGATCGTCGCGCTCACCGCCAACGTCATGGAAGGCAACCGCGAACGCTGCCTGGCGGCCGGCATGGACGATTTTCTCGCCAAGCCCTACGCGCTCGAGCAGCTCCAATCCACCCTGCAGCGCTGGATGGCGGCAACGCCCGCGAGCGCGCCGGCGACGCCTTGCGACGCCGCGACCGAAGCCGAGGCGACCGAGGTGACAGAGGCGGCGATCGATCGGACCTTCATCGAGCAGTTCCGCGAGCTCGACCCCGACGGCGGCATGGCGCTCGCCGCGCGCATCCTCCGCGTCTATGCCGAGAGCAGCGCCCCCCCCTTCGCCGAGATCGAGCGCGCCACCGCCGCCGGCGACGCCGCGGGACTGCGTCGCGCCGCGCACAGCCTCAAGTCGAGCGCGGGGAACGTCGGCGCCAGACGCCTCGCGGCCCTCCTCAAGGACTTCGAGAGCCTCGGCAAGGACGGCCGGATCGACGACGCGCGCGCCGGCCTCGCCGCGCTGCGCACCGAGCATGCGCGCACGCTCGACGCCATCCATGCCCTGATCGAGGAGTTCGGTCGATGAGCTCGACTCGCATCCTGGTCGCCGACGACGATCCGACCGCACGCCTGCTGATGCAAGCCGCGCTCGGCAAGAGCGGCTTCGAGGTCGCCGTCGCCGAGGATGGCGAGGAGGCCTTGCAGGCCTTCGCGCACGCCACCTTCGACATGGTGCTGCTCGACGTGGAAATGCCGCGCCTGGACGGCTACGCGGTCTGCCGCGAGCTGCGCCGCCGCTGTGGCGACGCGCTGCCGATCCTGATGGTCACCGGCATGGACGACACCGCATCGATCGAGGCCGCCTTCGAGGCCGGCGCGACCGACTTCGTCGCCAAGCCGATCAGCTGGCCGCTTCTTGGCCACCGCGTCCGCTACGTGCTGCGCGCCACCCGCGCCGCCACCGCGCTGCGCATGGCCAACGCGCGCAACGCGGCCATGCTCGACGCCTTCCCCGACACCCTGCTGCGCCTCGACGCGGCCGACCGCATCGTCGAGCTGCGCGCAGCCCCGACCGGCGTGCCCAGCTGCTGCATGCCGGCGGTCGGCCAGACCCTGGCCGAAGCCTATCCGCACGAGGTGGCGACGCTGCTCGCGCAAGCGCTCGACGAGGCCCGCCGCAGCCGGCAGCCGAGCACGGTGGATTTTCCTCTCGCGTGTCGGACCGGACGCCCCTGCCACCAGGAAGCACGGGTGAGCGCAATCGACGACGGCGAGGCCCTCTGCCTGCTGCGCGACATCACCGAGCGCAAGGAGTATGAGACCCGCATCCACCACCTCGCCTATTTCGACAGCCTGACCGGGCTGGCGAACCGGCGCAGCTTCCTGGAGCGGCTCGAGCGCGAGATCCGCCGCGCCCTTCAGAACAAGTGGCGCCTGGCGGTGCTCTTCCTTGATCTGGACCGTTTCAAGAGCATCAACGACACCCTCGGCCACGCTGCAGGGGACGCCCTGCTGCAGCAGGCCGCCGAGCGCCTGCGTGCGATCACCCGCCCGGGCGACATCGTGGCGCACGACACTGATCGCATGGGCACGGCCGAATTCGCTCGCCTCGGCGGCGACGAATTCACCGTGCTGCTGCCGACGATCTCCCGACCGGACGACGCGCTGGCGATCGCCGAGCGCATCCGCGCCAGCATATGCGCTCCATTCGCGATCGAGGGCCAGGAGCTCTGCGTCACCACCAGCGTCGGCATCGCCGTCTTCCCGGACGACGGCGAGGACGCCGCCACGCTGATCAAGCACGCCGACATCGCGATGTACGACGCCAAGGCCAACGGACGCAACGGCTGCCGCTACTACAACCCTGCGCTGACCGCGGAGGCGGTGCATCGCGTGGAACTCGAGGCCGGGCTTCGCCGCGCGCTCGCCCACGACGAGCTCGTGCTGATGTACCAGCCGCAGGTGGAGGTGCGCGACGGCAGTATCGCCACCGTCGAGGCCCTGGTGCGCTGGCAGACGCCCGACGGCAGGCTGGTGCCGCCGCTCGAGTTCATCCCCTTCGCCGAGGAATGCGGCCTGATCGACGCCATCGGCTCCTGGGTGCTGCGTCGCGCCTGCCATGACGCAGCACAATGGCAGCGCCGCGGGCTCGACCTGCGCGTCGCGGTCAATCTGTCGCCGGTGCAGTTCCGCGCCAGCGGGCTGCTCGACAGGATCCGCGAGGCCCTCGCCGACAGTGACCTGCCCGCCGAACGGCTGGAGCTCGAGATCACCGAGAGTGCGCTGATGGCCGACGATGCCGACACCCATGCCACGCTGGCCGCACTGCGCACGCTTGGGATCGGCATCGCACTCGACGACTTCGGCACCGGGTACTCGTCACTGAGCTGCCTCAAGCGCCTGCCGCTGGACAAGCTGAAGATCGACCGCAGCTTCGTCAGCGGCCTGCCCGACGACGTCGACAACCACGCGATCGTGCGCGCGATCGTCGCGCTCGCACGTCACCTGGGCTTCCGCATCACGGCCGAGGGCGTCGAGACCGCGGCGCAGGCCGAGCTGCTCGGCGAGCTCGAGGCCGACAGCCTGCAGGGCTACCTGTTCAGCCGCGCGGTGCCGGCCGCGGAGCTCGAAGCGCTGGCCTCGCGCAGGTGGCCGCCGGCGCGCGGCACCCAGTTCCGCATCGACTTCAGTTGAGCGGCTGGCGCAGGTTGCGCGCGAGCCCGAGCAGCGCCGCGCTGGGCTTGAGCCCGGCACGGCGGCTGCGCTCGACATCGATCTCGAAGGCGAGGCGCCGGCCCTCGGGCACGATCACCACCGCGACCGGTTGCGGCTGCGTTGCGTCGGTCACGGTCAGCACCGGCGCATCGCCGAGCAAGGCTGCGATGTGTGGCAGGCTGGGCGCCTCGTCCCTGCCGACGTAAAGCAGGTCGCAGTCACGGATCGCGGTCAGCGCACCAAGCCGCGCCACCGCCACGCTGCGCCCATGCACGGACTTGCCCTGCAGCCGGCGCATCGCCTCGGCCACGCCGTCGTCCCCATAGACGCAGAAGTTGAAGCTCGCGCGCGTCGCCGGCGGCCACTGCGTGAGCACGGCGAAGTTGTAGGCGTAGGTGGCCTTGAGGTCGAACTCGGGCAACGCCTGTGCGAGCACGCCCTGCGAAGTCGCCAGCGCGAGCCCGAAAAACAGGTTGCGTGCGCTCATAGCGCGTACCCGACCTGCAGCCAGACGCTGCGCCCGTCCATGCGCAGGCCGTCCTGTGCCACGTCACCGGGCCGCCAGTCGAAGCCCGACACGGTCTCGTAGTCACGATCGAACAGGTTGCGCACGCTCAGCGAGGCCGACAGGCCATGCCAGTCGCGCTCGGTGGACAGGGTCAGATTGGAAAGCGTCACCCCGCCCAGCATGCGCCGCTCGCGGGTCAGGCGCGGGCCGAGATATTGCGTCTCGAGGCCGGCACGCAGCGCCTCGCCCGGCAGCAGGAAGGTGAAGGCGAGCTTGCCGAGCAGGTCGGGCGAGTTGACCGCGTCGCGCCCGTACACATCGCGCGAGCGCTGCCAGGCCACGCTGGCGCGCGCACGCGCCCCGCGCTCCCAGACATGCTCGATCTCGGTCTCGACGCCGCGCGCGCGGCTGCTTCCCTCGGGAACCTCGTCCCCGTCCGCGTTTTCGATCGGCAGGTCGCTGCGCCGGTAGCGGTACAGGGAGCCGGTGAAGCGCGTGTGCGGCGCGAGCTGGCGCTGCAGCACGAGCTCGGTGGCGGCGACGTACTCGGGGACGGCCGTGTCGTCGGACGTCCAGCGGTCGTTGGCGTTGGGCATCTTGAAGGCCTCGCTGTACGAAGCCTTCCAGGTCGTCGCCGGATCCTGCTGCCAGATCAACGCGGCACGCGGGCTGAGGTTGCCGTCGAGATCGTCGGCGTCGTCGTGACGCACGCCCAGGTTGAGCGTCCACTGCTGGTTCAGCCGGTAGTCGTCGGCGACGTAGAGACTGAAGGTGCGGCGCGAAAGCTCGCCGTCGTCACGATCCGTGACTTCGCCAGCGGGCGAGAGGAAGCGGCGGTGGAAGGACTGGCGGTGGTCGTCGCGCAGCTCCGCGCCGAACACCAGCGTGTGGTCGACGAACCAGCGCCCGACGAACTTCTGGTCGAAGCGCCACCACGCGCCGTGGTAGTCGCGCACGCCGTACTTCTCGCCGTCGTCGTACTCGCCGTCCTCGTCGAGGGCGTATTCGCGCTGGTTCCAGTAGGCGTAGCGTCCCAACATCAGACTGGACGAGGAATACAGCTGCAGACCGAGGTCGGTCTCGTGGCGCACCCCGAGGAAGGCACTCTCGTCGCGTGTCGGGAACGGCGTGTTGAAGGCGGTGTATGCGGAGGGGTTCGTGGGTACGCTCTTCTCGCGCTCCACCCACGCCGCCTGAACGGTCCAGCCCGACCACGACAGCTTTCCGAACACGCGCTGGTTACGCTCGCCGTCGAGCCCCTCGGCCACGCCGAAGTTGGTCGCGGGCGTGTCGTAGGCGGGGAAGTACAGGTTGCGGCCATCGACGTCGAGCGTCGAGGCCGAGAGCAGGACCTCGGCGCCGTTGTTGAAATGCTTGCCCCAGGTGGCGCGCTGGCGGCTGGCGCCGCGGCTGGAGATCTCCGCGGACACGCGCGCACCGTCGAAGTCGCGCCCGCGCCGGGTGACGACATTGAGGATGCCGAGCAGCGCGTTGTTGCCGTAGGTCACCGAGCCGGTTCCCGGCACGTACTCGACGCGATCGACCAGTTCCAGGTCGATCAGGCCGGATTCGTCGATGTAGGCCTGGTCGAAGAGGTTGTCCTGCACCGCGTAGCCGTCGATCAGCAGCATCACGCGGCCGGCGTAGTCCTCGACGTCGCCGAAGCTGCGCCCGCCCATGTAGTGGTAGGTGCGCTCGTCGGTGGTGTACAGGCCGCGCATGCCGTTGATGACGTCGGCGAGCGTGCGGTAGCCGTAGGCGCGGATGTCGTCGGCGGTGACGATCGCCACCGCCGCGGGCGAGTCGCTCACCTGGCGTGCGAGCCGCGACGCGGACACGAAATCGCGCAGCAGCAACTCCTCGAAGGGCAGCGCGGTCAGGTCGTCCTGTGCGGCGCCAGCCTCGGACGGGAACGCGAGCAGCACGCCGAGGCCCAGCACGGCCAGCTTCAACCGACGAGGATCCACGACCTTTTCAGCTCCCCACTCCATTCCTGCATATTGGCTGACGCCCGAATCGGGTATCTTATCAGGCTGGTCCCGCGCCCGGCCGTACCCCCGATGAAAACCCTCGAACACATTCCCCTGAACGGCGAACTCCCCAGTCCGAAAGGAGTCGCGCTGGCGATCCTCGAACTGTGCCGCAAGGACGACGCCACGATCGCCGAAGTGGCGCGCATCGCGCAGACCGACCCGGCGCTGGCGAGCCGCCTGATCCGCCAGGCCAACTCGGCGGCGCACGGTGGCGGACGGCCGGTGGCCTCGGTCACCGAGGCGATCATGCGCCTGGGCATGGGCACGGTGCGCAACCTCGCGCTCGGCTTCTCGCTGGTGGACCAGTACCAGAACGGGCCCTGCGGACAGTTCGACTACCAAAGCTTCTGGTCGCATTCGCTGCTGATGGGGCTGGCGATGCAGCGGTTCAGCAACATGACGGGGGTCGGCTCGAGCGAGGAGCTCTTCGCCTGCGGCCTGCTCGCCCAGGTGGGCCGGCTCTCGCTCGCCACCGTCTATCCGGTCGAGTACGGCCGCCTGCTCGACGGCCAGGACGGCGCCGCGCGCAGCCTGGTGGCGCTCGAGCAGGAGCACCTGCAGACCGATCACAACGAGCTCACCGCCGCGCTGCTCGGCGAGTGGGGCATCCCCGGCGCGCTGATCGAGCCGATCTACCACCACGAGGACCCGGAAAGCTCCGGCTTCTCGCGCGGCTCGCGGCCCTACCAGCTGGTACATCTCTTCTACCTTGCGCGCCGCATCGCCGACCTCGGTCTCGCCGGCGAGAGCGAACGCAACGCCTGCACCGCCGAGTTGCTGCTGCTCGGGGGCAGGATCGGCCTCGACGCCGAACAGCTCGGCGCCACGGTGGACGACCTGGTGCAGCAGTGGCGCACTTGGGGCGAGCTGCTGCGCGTGCCGGCCTCGGCGCTGCCCTCGTTCGCGCACATGTCGGCGGCGCACGCGATGCGCGACGAGAAGAGCGATGGCGCGGCGGCGCTGCGCGTGCTGCTGGTCGACGACGACCCCACCACGCGCTGCATGATGGAGGGCGTGCTGTCCGGGGCGCTCGGCCACGCGGTGGTGTGCGCCAACAACGGTCGCGAGGCGCTTGCGCTGGCGGTCGAGACCCAGCCGCAGATCGTCGTCACCGACTGGATGATGCCGGGCATGGACGGGCTGGACCTCGCGCGTGCGCTGCGCGCGACCGAGTGGGGGCAGACCATGTACCTGATCATGCTCACCGGGCATGAAAACGAGGACGAGGTGAGCGAGGCCTTCGAGGCCGGGGTGGACGATTTCCTGGTGAAGCCGGTCAACGTGCGCACCCTGCGCGCGCGTCTGCGCGCCGCCCGGCACTACGTGCAGCTGCTCGAGGCGTGGGAGCGCGACCGTGCCCAGCTCAAGCAGTTCGCGGCCGAGCTGGCGATCAGCAACCGCCGCCTCGCCCACGCGGCGATGACCGACCTGCTCACCAACCTGCCCAACCGCCGCTCGGGCATGAACGCGCTCGCCAAGGCCTGGGCCGCCTCCAGCCGCTTCGAACAGCCGCTGTCGGTGATGATGCTCGACATCGACCACTTCAAGCGCATCAACGACAGCCACGGCCACGCGGTGGGCGACACCGTGCTGCGCGACGTCGCCCAGGCCATCCAGCACTCGGCGCGCAAGGACGACAGCATGTGCCGCATGGGTGGCGAGGAATTCCTCGTGATCTGCCCGAACACCGACCTCAAGGCGGCGGTCCAGGCCGCCGAGCGCCTGCGCCGCATGGTCGAGCGCCTGCGCATCCAGGCCGGCGAAACGGAAATACAGATCTCGGTGAGCATCGGCGTGGCCACCCGCGAGGTCGGCATGACCGAGACCGACGCGCTCGTCAATGCCGCCGATCGCGCCCTCTACCGCGCCAAGCAAGCCGGCCGCAACCGCAGCTGCGTGGTGGTGCAGGGGCAGATGCGGTGCTTTCCGTGAGGCGTCGGGAACCGGCCTGCGCGCGGCGCGAATCGGCCGCGGCAGCGCTGAAGCGCGGGATCGCGACTTGCGTCGCTCCTACGAGACCGCCGCGCTCCCGAAGGCGCCTGTAGGAGCGACGCAAGTCGCGATCCGGTAATGGACACCGCGGCGCGCGGCGCTTGCCCGCGCGGCCGCCGGAAGGGATGCAATCTCCCTCCCGTCCCCTTCAGCGCTTGCCGCCCAGCAGCGAGCCCAATATCCCGCGCACGATCTGCCGCCCCAGGCTGCTGCCGATGGTGCGCGTGACCGTCTTGGCGGCGATCTGCACCAGTCCGTCGCGCTTGCCGCCACGCGGGCCGGTGGCGCCGAAGAGGATGTCGCTGACCACACTGCCGGTATCCTCGCCGCCGACCTCCTTCGCCGCCGCGCGGCCGGCCTCGACCGCGGCCTTGGTCGCGGCGCTGGCCTTGAGCAGCTCGTAGGCGGATTCGCGGTCGACCGCCTTCTCGTAGTGGCCGTAGATCACCGAGCCGGCGATCGCCGCCCGGCGCTCGGCGGGCTCGAGCGGACCGAGGCGCGAATCGGGTGCGATGACGTTGCAGCGCTCGGTGATCTGCGGCCGGCCTTTTTCGTCGAGGAAGGAGATCAGCGCCTCGCCCACGCCGAGCTCGGTGATCGCCGCCACGGCGTCGAAGGCCGGGTTGGGGCGCATGGTGTCGGCGGCGGTCTTCACCGCCTTCTGGTCGCGCGGGGTGAAGGCGCGCAGCGCGTGCTGGACGCGGTTGCCGAGCTGGCCGAGCACGGTGTCGGGCACGTCGAGCGGGTTCTGGGTGACGAAATACACGCCCACGCCCTTGGAGCGGATCAGGCGCACCACCTGCTCGATCTTCTCGATCAGCGCCTTGGGCGCGTCGTTGAACAGCAGGTGGGCCTCGTCGAAGAAGAACACCATCTTCGGCTTGTCGGGGTCGCCGACCTCGGGCAGCTGCTCGAAGAGCTCGGACAGCATCCACAGCAGGAAGGTGGAGTAGAGCTTGGGCGAGTGGTAGAGCTTGTCCGCGGCGAGCACGTTGATCACGCCGCGGCCATCGGCGTCGGTCTGCATCAGGTCGGCGATGTCGAGCATCGGCTCGCCGAAGAACACGTCGCCGCCCTGCTCTTCCAGCGCCAGCAGGTTGCGCTGGATGGCACCGATCGAGGCGCTGGAGATGTTGCCGTACTCGGTGGTGAAGCTCTTCGCGTTCTCGCCCACGTACTGGACCATCGCGCGCAGGTCCTTGAGGTCGAGCAGCAGCATGCCGTTGTCGTCGGCGATCTTGAACACCAGCGTGAGCACGCCGGTCTGGGTGTCGTTGAGGTTGAGCAGGCGCGCGATCAAGAGCGGGCCCATGTCGGAGATGGTGGCGCGCACCGGGTGGCCCTGCTCGCCGAACACGTCCCAGAACACCACCGTGTTGGCACGCGGGGTGTAGTCGTCGATGCCGATTGCGGCCAGGCGCTGCATCAGCTTGTCGGACCTGACGCCCGCGGCGCCGATGCCGGAGAGGTCGCCCTTGATGTCGGCGACGAACACCGGCACGCCGATATGGGCGAAGGATTCGGCGAGCTTCTGCAGGGTCACCGTCTTGCCGGTGCCGGTGGCGCCGGTGATGAGGCCGTGGCGGTTGGACAGGCGCGGCAGCAGGCAGATGTCCTTGAACT
>Ga0209573_1002253_pt1 | contig 25505 bp, 24 predicted proteins | sample TNRBio252014_DNA_FD_185870 | JGI IMG/M metagenome (GOLD analysis project Ga0209573, IMG submission 185870) | Wastewater treatment Type I Accumulibacter community from EBPR Bioreactor in Madison, WI, USA - TNR Reactor_6/25/2014_ DNA (SPAdes)... | ecosystem: Engineered > Bioreactor > EBPR >... | reverse complement strand
CCGCCGCCCGTCCTGTGGGCTCGTGGCCGTCAGCCGGTGCTGGCGATGCCCGCCGTGGCGCTGGTCGGCTCGCGCAATGCCTCCAGCCTCGGCACCCGCATGGCGCGCAAACTGGCCGAGGGGTTGGGTTATCACGGTCTCGCCGTCGTCTCGGGTCTGGCGCGCGGCATCGACACCACCGCGCATGGCGGCGCGCTGAAGACCGGCACCATCGCCGTGATGGCGGGCGGCGTCGATGTGATCTATCCGCCGGAAAACGAGGTGCTGGCAGCGGCGATTGCCGATCAGGGCCTGCTGGTGTCCGAACAGCCCGTCGGCCTGCAACCGCAGGCCCGGCATTTCCCCCGCCGCAACCGGCTGATCGCCGGGCTGTCGCGCGCCGTGGTGGTCGTCGAGGCCGCCGAGGGCTCAGGCAGCCTGATTACCGCCCGCGACGCGCTCGATCAGGGGCGTGAGGTGATGGCGGTGCCCGGTCACCCGATGGATGCCCGCGCCGCAGGCTGCAACCTGTTGATCCGCGACGGCGCGCGGCTGGTGCGCGACGTTGCCGACATCCTCGACGGGCTGGGTCCGGGTCTTGCACCGGCGCCGCCCGCGCCGCCGCCGCGCCGTCCTGCAACCGCCGCCACGGGCGCGCCACCACGGCCCGCGCCCGCGCTCCGCCCCATCGACACCCTGACCCTGCACCGGCAGATCCTGACGCAACTCTCCGCCGCGCCGCTGGCCGAAGACCAGCTCTTGCGCGACCTCGACCTGCCCGCCGCCGTCGTCGCGCCTGCCCTCCTGTTCCTCGAACTCGACGGCCGCGTGCTGCGCCAACCCGGCGGGCTGCTGGCCCGCGCCTGACGCCACGCGACCGACCTGCCCCGGCCGCCGGTCGGGGCAAATCCACGCGGCAAAGCGCCGGATATCGCGGCCGCTGGCACCCCGCCGCAACCCTCGGGCGATGGCTGGCCCAATCCGCCGATTGACAACCCCCCCCGTTCGCCCCCATCTAGGCGGCGCAGCCCTGGCTGCCCGCCCCGCGGATTTCTGCGAAAGGGCGTTCACAATCAGAGGTTTGCATGGCTGTCGTTGTCGTCGAGTCCCCCGCCAAGGCCAAGACCATCGAGAAATATCTTGGCCCCGGCTTTCGGGTCTTCGCCTCGTTCGGCCATGTGCGCGACCTGCCAGCCAAGGATGGCTCGGTCGATACCGACCACGATTTCGACATGACGTGGGAGGTCGCGGCGGATTCGAAAAAGCACCTCAAGGCGATTTCCGACGCGCTGAAAACCGACAACGACCTGATCCTCGCCACCGACCCTGACCGCGAGGGCGAGGCGATTTCGTGGCATCTGACCGAGGCGCTGTCGAATTCGCGCGCCATCAAGAAGGACACGCCGGTCAAGCGCGTGGTCTTCAACGCCATCACCAAGACCGCCGTCACCGAGGCGATGAAGGCCCCGCGGCAGGTCGACATGGAACTGGTGCGCGCCTATCTGGCGCGGCGCGCGCTGGACTATCTGGTCGGCTTCAACCTGTCGCCGGTGCTCTGGCGCAAGCTGCCGGGCGCGCGCTCGGCCGGGCGGGTGCAGTCGGTCTGCCTGCGGCTGATCGTCGAGCGCGAGATGGAGGTCGAGGCCTTTCGCGCTCGCGAATACTGGTCGGTGACCGCCACCCTGACCAACCCGCGCGGCGCCGAATTCAGCGCCCGGCTGACCAGTCTGGGCGGCAAGAAACTGGACAAATTCGACCTGCCCACAGCGCAAAGTGCCGAAATCGCCGTGCAGGCCCTGACCTCACGCGACCTTTTCGTGCAATCGGTCGAGGCCAAGCCTGCCAGCCGCAGCCCCGCCGCGCCCTTCATGACCTCGACATTGCAGCAAGAGGCCAGCCGCAAATTCGGCATGGGCGCCAAGCAGACGATGTCGGCGGCGCAGCGCCTCTATGAGGCCGGGCACATCACCTACATGCGGACCGACGGTATCGACATGGCGCCCGAGGCCGTGCAGGCCGCGCGGGCGGAAATCGAAAAGCGGTTTGGCAAATCCTATGTCCCGCCGACGCCACGGCTCTATAAGAACAAGGCCAAGAACGCGCAGGAAGCGCATGAGTGCATCCGCCCTACCGACATGGCCGCCGACCCCGACAGCCTGCATCTGGCCGAGGGCGACCAGCGCAAACTCTATGAACTGATCTGGAAGCGCACCATCGCCTGCCAGATGGAGGGGGCCCGGCTGGAGCGCACCGTGGCCGAGATCGGCAGCCGCGACCAGCAGGTCGGGTTGCGCGCCACCGGGCAGGTGATGCTGTTCGACGGCTTCCTGAAGGTCTACGAGGAGGGCCGCGACGAGGATGGCGAGGACGAGGGCCGTCTGCCGCAATTGTCCGCAGGCGAGCCCACCGCCAAAAAGGCGCTGACCCCAGAGCAGCACTTCACCCAGCCGCCGCCGCGTTACACCGAGGCCACGCTGGTCAAGCGGATGGAAGAGCTGGGCATCGGCCGCCCCTCGACCTATGCCAGCATCGTCACCACGATTCAGGAGCGCGGCTATGTCCGCAAGGACAAGAACCGCCTTCTCCCTGAGGACAAGGGCCGGCTGGTCACCATCTTTCTGGTGACCTATTTCCGCAAGTATCTGGAATACGACTTCACCGCCGATCTCGAAGACCAGCTCGACGACATTTCCGCCGGGACGCGCGATTACAAGGACGTTCTGGCCCGGTTCTGGCGCGACTTTTCCGCCGCGCTGGGCGAGACGTCCGAGTTGCGCATCACCGAAGTGCTGGAAAAGATCGACGAGGTTCTGGCGCCGCATCTCTACCCGCCGCGCGAGGATGGCAGCGACCCGCGCATCTGTCCGACCTGCGGCAAGGGTCGGCTGAACCTGAAAACCGCGCGCTCGGGCGGGGCCTTCATCGGCTGCACCAGCTATCCGGAGTGCCGCTATACCCGCCCCCTGTCCGGCGACGAGGGCGAGGGCGAACTGTCGGGCGACGGCAAGCTGTTGGGCGAGGATCGCGGCGACCCGATCCGGCTGAAGACCGGGCGCTTTGGCCCCTATGTCCAGCGCGGCGAGGCGACGACCGAGGCGCCAAAGCCGCCGCGCGCCAGCCTGCCCAAAGGCTGGGCGCCCGATACGCTGGATCTGGACCGCGCGGTGGCGCTGCTCGACCTGCCGCGTCTGGTCGGCCCCCATCCTGAGGATGGCGCGGCGGTCGAGGCCGGGATCGGGCGCTTTGGCCCCTACGTCAAACACAACACCACCTATGCCAATCTGCCCGAGGTGGATGAGGTCTTTACCATCGGCATGAACCGCGCCGTCGAGGTGCTGGCCGCCAAGGCGCTGCGCGGCCCCGGACGGGGCGCAGCGGCGGCTCCGCTGCGCGAATTGGGCGAGCATCCTTCGGGCGGGCCGGTGCAGGTGATGCCGGGGCGCTATGGGCCTTATGTCAAATGGGACAAGGTCAACGCGACCCTGCCAAAGGAAATGCCGCCCGAGGCCGTGACGCTGGAACAGGCCCTGACGCTGATCGCCGCCAAGGCAGGCGCATCGCCAAAGGCCAAGGCCAAGGCGGCGGCCAAGCCAAAGGCAGCCGCGAAACCCAAGGCGGACGCCAAGCCGAAGGCAGCAGCGAAACCAAAGGCGGCGGCAAAACCTAAGGCCCCGGCCAAGCCCAAGGTGGCCAAGCCAAAGGCCGAGTGACTGCTCAGAACCCGCGCCGGATGAACCCCACCCGCGCCAGCAGCGCCCCCAGCCGCGAGATCGGCTGGCCGGGCTGCACCTGTTGGCCGCGGTCGATCCAGCCCTGAATCACCCCGTCCAACTGCGCTGCCAGCCGCCGGTCCAGCACCACCACGCCGTTTTCCATGTCATGCACGAAGCTGCGCTGGTTCAGGTTGGTCGAGCCGACGATCACCAGCCGCCCGTCAATGACGATCAGCTTGGCGTGCAGCAATTGGGGGTAAGGGTCGAAATCGAAAAACCGCACCCAGTCGCCAAAGCGGTTGGCAAAGTCGCGGTTCAGCCCGGTAACCATGAAATCCGTCGCCTCGCGCACCCGCACCGTCGTCACCACATCGACGCGCACCCCCCGTTCGCGGGCGCGCAGCAGCGCGGCCTCCAGCGGCGGCGGCAGGTTCAGATAGGGGATCGCCACGCGGATCGACTGCTGCGCGGCGTCGATCAGCCCGGCGTAATAGGCCTCTTGCGCCTGCCCGTCGGAAAACGGCACCGACAGGAAATGCCGCAACATCCCCTCCTCGACCCCCGGCAAGGCGGCCGAGCCTTGCACCGGCCGCAGCGTCTGGCTGTCGTGGTCGCGGTGCCACAGCGCCGCCATATGCCCGACGATCGAACGCACCGCCCGGTCATCGCTCAGCGCGATCTCGAAATCCTGATAGGTGGTGAAACCGCCGGTCAGGCGGGTCTGGCTGACGTCATACTGATGCAGCCATGGCTGCGCCGACAGGTCGCGCGGGCTGTCAAAGAAATAGCCCTCGTGGATATTGCGCCCGCCCAGAATGGCAACCGAGCGCCCCGGTTCGCGCGCCACGGTGGCAAACAGCTTGACATGCGTCACCCGGTGCAGGCGGCCCAACTGGCCGTCCAACCCCTGCGCGGCGCTGGCGGGCAGGTGAAAGGGCTGGATCTGCACGTTGGGATAACGCGCGGCCAGCCCCTCGAACAGCTGGCGGTCGGTGGCGGTCAGCATCACCTCGGACACCAGAATGCGCACCAAAGTCCCGCGCGAGGCATGCCACGCCAGCATGCGCGCCGTCAGATAGCCGGCGAAATCGGCGTTCAGGTTCAGATAGGTGACATAGATCAGGTCAAGCTGCGGTGCGGCGCTGAAATCCAGCGGCATCTCGGCGTTCCCGGCCAGCAGCGCCTCGCGCGACAGCGCCCGCCCGGTCAGCGCCTGAACCCGCGCGTTCAGCGCGTCCAGCCCCTGTTCCAGCAGCCGGACCGGCCCCATCGGCAGCGGGCAACTGGCCGCCAGATCGCCCGTCGCCATGAAGGCCCGCTCCAGCGCATCGCCGCCCGCCGCCGCGCAGGTCCGGCCCGCCGCATCGAGCCGCGCCACCTGCGGCCGCGCGACGTCCTCGCGTTGCAGATGCAGGCTCCATGATGGCCGACCGCCCGGCGTCACCGTCAGCGTGCACTCTTGCGTCGCCGGGTCGAGGTCGAGCCAGCTTTGCCCGCGCTCGCCCGACTGAAGGTGCAGGGTGACGGGCTGGCCGGGGCGCGACCACATCGGCGCCGAAACCTCGCCCGCGACCGCGCGCACCCGCACCCCGGCATCACAGGTGGCGCTGACCCACCACGCGCCCCGCCCCTGCGGCAGAAAGGCCAGCGACACCCGCCCCGCCCCCTCGGCGGAAAAACTCGCGCTGTGCTGCCCCTCGGCCGGGCCGTCCTGCGACAACGCCAGCCATGTCACCAGATGCGGGCCCGCCACCGGCGGCGCAACCGGGTCCAGCCGCAGCCCCTCGTTGGCCGAGGGGGCGCAGGCCGCCAGCGCCATCAGCGCGATCACCCGGATGATATGTGCCGCCATGTCCGCCGCTCTGCCCATCGCGCGCAGGATAGCCTGCGCGGCGCGGGGTGCAAGGGGCCGCGCCGGGGCGCCAGATTGACTTCGCCGCAGCGCCGCGTCACAAACAGGCGCGCGCAACGTTCGAGGGACGACATGCAGAAAATCTATGGTTCCGCCGCCGAGGCCCTTGAAGGGCTGCTCTTTGATGGAATGACCATCGCCTCGGGCGGGTTTGGCCTGTGCGGCATTCCCGAACTGCTGATCGCGGCGATCCGCGACTCAGGGGTGAAAAACCTGACCGTCGCCTCGAACAACGCAGGCGTTGACGGCTTTGGTCTGGGCCAGTTGCTGACCACCCGTCAGGTCAAGAAGATGATCTCCAGCTATGTCGGCGAGAATGCCGAATTCATGCGCCAATACCTCAGCGGCGAGCTGGAACTGGAATTCAACCCGCAGGGCACCCTGGCCGAGCGCATGCGCGCCGGTGGCGCGGGCATCCCCGGCTTCTATACGAAAACCGGCGTCGGCACCGTCATCGCCGACGGCAAGGAACACAAGGATTTCAACGGCCAGACCTATATTCTGGAAACCGGGCTGGTGATGGACCTGTCCATCGTCAAGGCGTGGAAGGCCGACACCACCGGCAACGCCGTGTTCCGCAAGACCGCGCGCAACTTCAACCCGCCCGCCGCGACCTGCGGCAAGGTCTGCGTGCTGGAGGTCGAGGAAATCGTGCCCGCCGGGTCGCTGGACCCCGACACCGTCCACCTGCCGGGCATCTATGTGCACCGGCTGATTCAGGGCCAGCACGAAAAACGCATCGAGCAGCGCACCACGCGTGCCGCCTGACGCCTGACCGGGGGCCCGCCGTGACATCGCCCTATGCCGATCTGCCGCCGCGCGCCTTTTGGCGCAGCGCCGTGGCCGGGCGTGGCGGCGCGGACCCGGTCGACCTGTGGCAGCCGAAATTCGCGATCTCGCCGCAGGCGCGCATCGTCACGGCGGGCAGTTGCTTTGCCCAGCATGTCGGGCGCGCGCTGAAACAGGCCGGGTTTGCGGTGATGGATACCGAGCCCCTGCCAGCGGAAATCCCCGACGCCGTGGCGCAGCGGTTCGGCTATCGGCTCTATTCGGCGCGCTATGGCAACATCTACACCGCGCGCCAGCTCTGGCAGTTGATCCGCGAGGCGCGCGGCAAGATGACCCCGGCCCTGCCGGTCTGGCAGCGCGACGGGCGCTTTTTCGACGCCCAGCGCCCCGGCGTGGAACCCGACGGGCTGGACAGCCCCGACCTGGTGCTGGCCCACCGGGCCGAACATCTGGCCGCCGTGCGGCAGGCCTTTGGCCGCGCCGAGGTGCTGGTCTTTACCTTCGGCCTGACCGAGGCCTGGCTGCACCGCGAGACCGGCACCGTCTATCCCACCGCGCCGGGCACCGTGGCGGGCGACTTTGACCCCGAGGTCTTTGCCTTTCACAACTTCGACATGGCCGAGGTGCTGGCCGATTTCGAGCGCGTGCGCAGCCTGCTGCGCGCCCGCAACCCGGACATGCGCTTTCTGGTGACCGTCTCGCCGGTGCCGCTGACCGCAACGGCCTCGGGCCAGCATGTCGAGGTGGCGACGGCCTATTCCAAGGCGGTGCTGCGCGCCGTCTGCGGCACGCTGGTCGCGCGGCACGACGATGTCGATTATTTCCCTTCCTATGAAATCATCACCTCGCAGGCGGCGCGCGGGCAGTTTTACGACGCCAACCTGCGCAATGTGACCGAGCGCGGCGTCGAGACCGCGATGCGGCTGTTCCTGCAGGCGCAGGGCATCACCCCGCCGCTGACCGGGGCGGAACCGCCCGCCACCGGCACCCGTGGCGGTGAACGCGGTGCCGAGGTGGTCTGCGAGGACGCGCTGCTCGAGGCGTTTGCCCGATGATGCGGCTGGTGATCCTCGGCAATTCGCATATCGCGGCACCGCGGCTGGCCTGGGCCGAGCTGGCGGAACGGCATCCGGGCGTCGAGATCCGCTTTTTCGGCGGGTTGCAAACGGTGCTGGCGGCGATGACACTGGATGCACAGGGCCAGTTTGGCCTGCACGCGGGCGCGCAGATCAGCGACCACGACCGCGCCAAGACTCTGGACCTGTTCGGCGCACTCAGTATTGACCTATCCGGCATCGACGCGTTGGCCTTCTGCGGGTTGGACTGGGGCATCGACGAGATTCTCGCGCTGACCGATGGTTTTGACATCGACGGGCTGATCGAGAGCGGCGCACCGCGCCACCTGTCGGCCCGCGCCTTTGACGCCTTTGCCCGCGATGTGGCGCTGCGCTCTCTACCGGATGCGGTCTGGCAGGACTGGAACGGCCGCAAGATCCTGATGCCGCGCCCCTTGCCCCCGACGCGGGTGCAAGACAGCGACAGCGACTGGGCCGAGGCCTGGCGCCGTGTCACTCCACGCGGCATGGGCAGGGTGATGCAGCGCTACCGCGACCTCTTTGCCGAGGGTGCGGCGGCGCAGGGCTATGCCCTGTGCTATCAACCCGCGGCCACCCTGACCGCGCAGGGCCTGACCGAGGACCGCTTCAACCAGTTGCCGCCGAAATTCGGCAACCTGAAACTGCCGCGCCGGGCGGATGACCGCGTGCACATGAACGCCGGGTTTGGCGCGCTCTGGCTCGACAGCCTGATCGACCAACTGGCGAACGCCGCCACGGATGAACCCACACTCACCGAGATCACTGGAGGATAAGATGGCCTGGGACCGCAATCAGATGGCCGCCCGCGCGGCGAAGGAACTCAAGGACGGGATGTATGTGAACCTCGGCATCGGCATTCCGACGCTGGTGGCGAACTATATCCCCGAAGGGATGACCGTGACCCTGCAATCGGAAAACGGCATGCTGGGCATCGGCCCCTTTCCGACCGAGGATGCGGTCGACCCCGACCTGATCAACGCCGGCAAGCAGACGGTGACGGCGCTGCCACACACCGCCTATTTCGACAGCGCCACCTCGTTCGCGATGATCCGTGGCGGCAAGATCGCCATGGCGATTCTGGGCGCGATGGAAGTGGCGCAGAACGGCGATCTGGCCAACTGGATGATCCCCGGCAAGCTGGTCAAGGGCATGGGCGGCGCGATGGACCTTGTCGCAGGCGTCAAGCGGGTGATCGTGGTGATGGATCACGCCTCGAAACACGGCGAGTCGAAGGTGCTGAAAGAATGCACCCTGCCGCTGACCGGCAAGGCGGTGGTCAACCGGATCATCACCAATCTGGGCGTGCTGGATGTGGTGCCGGGCGGGCTGGCCATCGTCGAATGCGCCGAGGGGGTGACCGAGGCGGAACTGCGCGCGGCGACCGAGGCGACGATCGTCAATTGAGCAAGGGTCGAGGGGGCGCCGCCCCCTCGAGCTCCCCCGCCAAAGGGGGCCACGGCCCCCTTTGGAAACCCCGTGGATAGTTGAGGCACAAAGATGAGACCAGGGGTGGTTCTTGACTTAGGATGGGTCAGGGGCCAGAACGCCGGGACATCATTTCAGGAGCCGACATGGCCGCTGCCGTCGAAAAGAAGGAAGGACTCTGGGAGACCGTCAAGACGGTGTTCTGGGCTCTGCTGATCGCGGGCGTGTTCCGCACCGTGTTCTTCCAGCCGTTCTGGATCCCCTCGGGGTCGATGAAGGAGACGTTGCTGATCGGCGATTTCCTCTTTGTCAACAAGATGGCCTATGGCTGGTCGCGCCATTCCTGCCCGTTCAGCCTGTGCCCGGTGTCGGGCCGGATCTGGGGCGAGATGCCCGAGCGCGGCGATATCGTGGTGTTCCGCCATCCGGTCAGCGGCGACGACCTCATCAAGCGGCTGATCGGCCTGCCCGGCGACCGCATTCAGGTGCGCGACGGTGTGCTGTTCCTCAACGACGTCGCGGTTCAGCGCGAGGCCGACGGGTTTTACAGCGAGACCTATGCACGGCAGGGTTCGGCCGCGCAGTTCCCGCGCTGCGAGAACGCGCCGGTCGGTGAAGGCGGCGAGTGTCTGAAGTCGCGCGTCATCGAAACCCTGCCCAATGGCGTGCGTTATCCGGTGCTCAACATCGAGGACCGCAGTTTTTCGAACAACACCCCGGTCTATACCGTGCCCGAGGGGCATTTCTTCTTCATGGGCGACAACCGCGACAACTCGATCGATTCGCGCTTCGAGCAGGGCGCCGGTGGCGTCGGCTTTGTGCCCTTCGAAAACCTGATCGGCCGGGCCGAGCGGGTGATGTTCTCGTCGGCGGGCACCTCGATGCTGGCCTTCTGGACATGGCGCAGCGACCGGTTCTTCCACTCGCTGACCTGGAGCGACTGAGGCAGGCATGGCGGCGCCGGGCGGCATCAGCCTGTCGGTCGAGATGGCCCGGTTCGCGCAGCGGCTGGGGCATGACTTTGCACAGCCCGACCTGCTGATCCGCGCGCTGACCCATGCCTCGGCGGGCACGGCGGCGCGGGCGCATAACCAGCGGCTGGAGTTTCTGGGTGACCGGGTGCTGGGGCTGGTGATGGCCGAGGCGCTGTTCACCGCCGACCGGCAGGCCAGCGAGGGCCAACTGGCCCCGCGGTTCAACGCGCTGGTGCGCAAGGAAACCTGCGCCGACATAGCGCGCGAGATTGATCTGGGCGCGGTGCTGCGGCTGGGTCGGTCCGAGATGATCTCGGGCGGGCGGCGCAAGGAGGCGCTGCTGGGCGACGCGATGGAGGCCGTGCTGGCGGCGGTCTATCTGGACGGCGGGCTGGGGGCGGCGCGCGGCGTGATCCTGCACCACTGGAAGGACCGCATCGCCGGGGTGGACGCCGACGCCCGCGATGCCAAGACCAGCCTGCAGGAATGGGCGCAGGCGCGCGGCGAGCCGCCGCCGACCTATGTCGAGACCGACCGTCAGGGCCCCTCGCACGCCCCGATCTTCACCATCGAGGTGCGCCTTGCCGACGGCCGCGCCCTCGCCTCCAGCGCCGGGTCAAAACGCGCGGCGGAAATGGCGGCGGCGCGGGCGATGCTGGATCAGGTCGCCGCCTCGTGACGCCCGCTGGCAACCGCCGCGGCGCGCTGTTCATGGTGCTGGCCATGGCGGCCTTTGCCGTCGAGGACGGTTTGCTGAAATCCGCGACCACGCTGGTTCCGGTGCCGACGGCGATGATGGGATTCGGCCTGTTGGGCGTGCTGATCTTTGCCGGTGCGGCACTGCTGCGCGGCGAGGCGCCGCTGCCGCGGCTGACGCGCGGGCTGCTGTTGCGCTCGGCGTTTGAACTGGGCGGACGGCTCTTTTATTCGCTGGCCCTGGCCTATGCGACGCTGGGCGCCACCTCGGCGATCCTGCAGGCGACACCGCTGGTCGTGGTGGCGGGCGCGGTGGTGGTGTTCGGCGAAAAGGTCGGCTGGCGGCGCTGGCTGGCGATCGCTGTCGGGCTGGGCGGTGTGCTCTTGATCCTGCGGCCCGGCCCCGAGGGGCTCGACCCGGCCGCGATCTTCGCCGTGCTGGGGATGCTGGGCTTTGCCGGGCGCGACCTCGCCACCCGCGCCGCGCCGCCCCGGGTGACCAATGCGCAACTGGGCGTGCTGGGCATGAGCGTGCTGGCGCTGGCCGGGCTGGTGGTGCAACTGGTGACGCAGGCGCCGCTGGCGGTGCCGCCTTTGCCCGCACTGGGGCTGATCACCGGCGCCGCGCTGTTCGGCTCGGCGGCCTATGCGGCGCTGACCGTGGCGATGCGCTCGGGCGAGGTCTCGGTGGTCACGCCGTTTCGCTACACGCGGCTGGTCTTTGCGCTGATCCTCGCCGCGATCCTGTTCGACGAGCGGCCGGACCTGCAAATGCTGCTCGGATCGGCGCTGATTGTCGGATCGGGACTCTTCACGCTGGCCCGCGCGCGGCGCATGGTATAAGGGCGTTCGTCGCAGCCAAAGGAACATCCATGACCAGACGCGCGGGCTTTGTGGCCCTGATCGGCGAGCCCAACGCGGGCAAGTCCACCCTGCTGAACCGCATGGTCGGGGCCAAGGTCTCGATCGTCACGCACAAGGTGCAGACCACCCGCGCCCGCATCCGTGGCATCGCCATGGCCGGCGAGGCGCAGATCGTCTTTGTCGACACGCCGGGCCTGTTCCGCCCGCGCCGCCGACTGGACCGCGCCATGGTCGCCGCCGCCTGGGGCGGCGCGGCGGATGCCGATATCGTCGTGCTGCTGATCGAGGCGCATCGCGGCATCACCGAGGGGGTCAAGGCCATCCTCGCCTCGCTCAAGGACCGCACCAGCGAAGGGCAGATCGTCGCGCTGGCGATCAACAAGATCGACCGCGTCAAGGCCGAGACCCTGCTGGAACTGGCGCAGTCGATGAACGAGGCCTTCCCCTTCGCGCGCACCTTCATGATCTCGGCCGAACGCGGCTACGGCGCCGACAGCCTGAAGGACTGGCTGGGCCAGACCCTGCCCGACGGCGAATGGCTCTATCCCGAGGACCAGCTCGCCGATTCGCCGGAACGCATGATCGCCGCCGAAATGACGCGCGAGAAACTGACCCTGCGCCTGCATCAGGAACTGCCCTATGAACTGACCGTGGAAACCGAGGCCTGGGAAGACCGCCCCGACGGCTCGGCCCGCATCGATCAGGTGATCTATGTCGCCCGCGAAGGCCACAAGGGCATCGTGCTGGGCAACAAGGGCGAGACGGTCAAGGCCGTCGGCCAACAGGCCCGCGCCGAAATCGCCACCTTCCTCGGTCGCCCGGTGCATCTGTTCCTCACCGTCCGCGTGCGGCAGAACTGGCTCGAGGAATCCGAACGTTATGACAACATGGGCCTCGATTTCCGCGACGGGAATGCCTGACCCTGCCGCGCCCCCTTATCTTTGTGCCTCAACTATCCTCAGGGGGGTGAGGCCGCAGGCCGAGGGGGGCAGAATGCCCCCCTGCCCGGCCCACCACGGGCGCCGCCGATGACCCCCCGCCTCAGTGCCGACTTCTGGGTGCATGCCTATCTGACCCGCCTGCGGCTGGCCGATATCCCGGCCTTTGTCGTGCGCCGCGGCGATGCGACGGCGGGGGCGGTGATCGTCAAGCAATCGCCGCTCGACGGCACCGCCAGCCTGCACCAGCGCCAGTTCGACCTGATGACCGACAGCCGCCACTGGGCGCTGATCGCCACCGGGCCCGAGGCCGAGATCGACGCCCGTCTGGCGCGCGAACAGGCGCGCGACCCCGATCTGTGGGTGATCGAGGTCGAGGACCGCGCCGGGCGCTCCCTGCTGGATGAGCCGGGCTTCGAGGGCTGACGCCGCGCGCCTGCGGCAAGTTCACCTTGCACAGCAGGCAGGGCCGCGTTAGGCCCGGCGCCAGTTCCGGAGAGCCCGCCATGCCCACCTATACCGCCCTGACCACCCTGCCCGACGAAGACCGCGCCCAGGCTCTGGGCGAGGCGCTGGAAGATCTCGACCCCGCGCCGATCGGGGTCGGCGTCTTCGAGATGGAGGATGGCTCGGGCCTTTGGGAGGTTGGCGCCTATTTCACCGAGGCCCCCGACGACATCGCCCTGACGCTGATGGCCGCCGCCTTTGGCTCGGCCGAATTCGCCATATCGGAACTGCCCGAGATCGACTGGGTCGCCCATGTCAAACGCGAGTTGAAACCGGTCGAGGCCGGGCGGTTCTTTGTCTATGGCAGCCACGATGCCGACAAGCTGCCCGAGGGCCGCATCGGCCTCTTGATCGAGGCCGCGATGGCGTTTGGCACCGGGCACCACGGCACCACGCTGGGCTGCCTGCGCGCGCTGGACCGGCTGGCTGATCGCGGCTTTCATGGCCGCAACGTGATCGACGTCGGCTGCGGCACCGCTGTTCTGGCGATGGGCGCGGCGCGGCTCTGGCCGGAACCGGTGCTGGCCACCGACATCGATGCCGTTGCCGTCGACGTCGCCCGCGCCAATGTCGACGCCAACGCGATGGCGGGCCAGGTCGACTGTCTCGAAGCGATGGGGTTCGAGCACCCCGATATCCACGCCCGCGCGCCCTTTGATCTGGTGTTTGCCAATATTCTCAAGGGCCCGCTGGTGATGATCGCCCCCGACATGGCGCGCCACACGGCCACCGACTCGCTGGCGATCCTGTCGGGCCTGCTCAACACGCAGGCGTCGGACGTGCTGGCGGCCTATGTCGCAGCGGGTTTTGCCGAGGTCGAGCGCGAGGAAATCGGCGACTGGACGACCCTGGTGCTGCGCCGGATCTGAGCGGCCGCGCTGCCCGATTTTTGCCCAGATTGCGGTCTAATCTGGCGGGGACTCGCCCCAAACCGGATGTGACCATGCCCAGTTCCGCCTTCTTGCAGCGAATGGAAGCCGTTCTTGCCTCGCGCGTCGAGGTCAAGGTTGAAAAGGAGGCCCCGCGTTTTGGCCTGCTGCGCCGCGCGGGCGGGATTGTCGGCGGCACGCTCGTCTGCCTTGTCGTGCTCAAGGCCGCCGGACTGGCGCATGACAGCTCGGCCTTTGTCGCCCCCCCGGTGGCCGAGGCCGGGTTCGGCGCGCAGATCACCCATTGGCTCTTTGGTGCCGATCCGGTCAGCAGCGCGCTGGCCGCCGCCCTGCGCGGCGCCCCCCTGCCCGAGGCCAGCGCCACGCTCTGATCCCCGCCCAACCCATGAAAAACGCCGCCCTGGCCATCAGCCGGGCGGCGTTTTCTGTTCTGGGTCTCGACGGTCCCGCGTCGCGGGCCGCTGGATCAACGCAGCGCGTTGATCACGCCGTCGATGTCGCCACGGCACAGACCGATATCGTCCAGCTCGCGGTCCGAAAGCTTGGCCAGCTCACGGCGGGTGACTCGCTGATCATTCCACGCGGCGACGCGGGCGAAAAGGTCGGCGAACGAGAACCCGAGGCTGCGGCCGAACACGCCGTCAGCGACGGGGCGTGCGGAGGCAAAAAAGGCCATCTGAGGCTCCTGTCGTTTGTAAATTGCTGAAGCATTGTGCTTCTGCGACAGAGATAGCCGTTTGCAGGTGCAGCGAGAAGAGGGGGAACGCGCAAGGCCGCCATGCGTCTGCCGCATGACTTGCGCAAGATCAGAGGACCGCATGACGGCGGCCAAACCCTGATTGCGACCACCGTAAGACCAAATTCGGCAGATGCAACGGTTTTTTTACCAAGCGTGAGCCGAATTTGTCTTTCCACTGGCGTTTGTTCACTTTTCGTGCCAAATTTGCGCCAAGGACGCGCCAGTCAGGGCGCGCGACTCAACAGGCAAGGCATCGGATGCGGGTTTTGGGGATCGACCCGGGTTTGCGCAACCTCGGGTGGGGGCTGATCGACGTGGCGGGCTCGCGGCTCAGCCATGTCGCCAACGGGACGCTGCACTCGGTCGGCGACGATCTGGCCGAGCGTCTGCTCAGCCTGCATGTGCAATTGACCCGCGTGCTGGAGCAGCATCGCCCCGATTGCGCGGCGGTGGAACAGACCTTTGTCAACAAGGACGCGGTGGCGACGCTGAAACTGGGCCATGCGCGGGCGATTGCCCTGCTGGTGCCGGCGCAATTCGGTCTCGTGGTCGGCGAATACGCCCCCAACGCGGTGAAAAAGGCCGTGGTCGGTGTCGGCAAGGCCGCCAAGGTGCAGGTTGACCACATGGTGCGCATGCAATTGCCCGGTGTGCAGATCGACAGCCCCGACGCGGCGGATGCGCTGGCGGTGGCGATCTGCCATTCCTTTCATGTGCAAAGCGCCGGGCGTCTGGCGGCAGCGGTGAGGGCGGCGGGATGATCGGCAAACTTTCGGGACGCATCGATTACCGCGCGTCGGACCACATCCTGCTCGACGTGCGCGGCGTCGGGTATCTGGTGCATGTGTCCGAGCGCACGCTGATGGCGCTGCCCGGTCCCGGCGGCATGGCCGCGTTGTATACCGAACTGCTGGTGCGCGAGGATCTGCTGCAGCTTTTCGGCTTTCTCACCCTGATGGAAAAGGAATGGCACCGGCTGCTGATGGGGGTGCAGGGCGTCGGCGCCAAGGCGGCGATGTCGATCCTCGGCACGCTGGGGCCTGAGGGCGTCGCCCGCGCCATCGCCATCGGCGACGCCGGTGCGATGCGCAAGGCGCCCGGCGTCGGGCCGAAACTGGCGCAACGACTGGTGCTCGAACTCAAGGACAAGGCGCCGACCGTGATGGCGATGGGCGCCACCGGCGCCGATCTGGGCGCCGATCCGGGCGAGTCCGACCTGGTGATCGAACCGACCGAGCCCGCCGCCGCGCCGGTCGCCAAACCCAGGGCCAATGCCCGCCGCCAATCGGCGCAGACCCAGGCCGATGCGCTTTCGGCGCTGACCAACCTCGGCTATGGCCCGTCCGAGGCCGCGCAGGCCGTCGCCCAAGCCGCCGAGGTCGAGACCGAAACCCCCGCCCTGATCCGCGCCGCGCTCAAACTGCTGGCGCCGAAATGACCCCTGCCACATCCCTCTACCCTCGACACGCCCCTGCCGCGCTCTGCAGTCAAAAACCCCAGGCCACTGCCCTGCCCCGGCCGACGCGGTGATTCGCGCCGAGCACGGCTGGATGCGCCGCCTGCACACCCGTCAGTTTGGACTGAACTCATGAACGCGATGTTGACGACCGCCCCCCTTTGCGAGCATTCAACCGCATGACCACGCCCGATCCCACCCTGCGCCCTGACCGCCAGCCCGAGGATTCCGACCGCGCCCTGCGGCCGCAGATGCTCGATGAATTCATCGGCCAGCACGAGGCGCGCGCCAATCTGAAGGTCTTCATCCAATCCGCCCGGATGCGCTCCGAGGCGATGGATCACACGCTGTTCTATGGCCCGCCCGGTCTGGGCAAGACCACGCTGGCGCAGATCATGGCGCGCGAACTCGGTGTCGGATTTCGCATGACCTCAGGGCCGGTGCTGGCCAAGGCGGGCGATCTGGCGGCGATCCTGACCAATCTGGAACCGCGCGATGTGCTCTTCATCGACGAGATCCACCGCCTCAGCCCGGCGGTTGAAGAGGTCCTCTATCCCGCGATGGAGGATTTCATGCTCGATCTGGTGATTGGCGAGGGGCCCGCCGCGCGCACCGTCCGTATCGAGTTGCAGCCCTTCACCCTCGTCGGCGCCACCACCCGGCTGGGCCTGCTGACCACGCCGCTGCGCGACCGGTTCGGCATTCCGACTCGGCTGCAATTCTACACCGAGGCCGAACTGTGCCAGATCGTCGCGCGCGGCGCCCGGCTGCTGGGCATCCCCGCCGCTGACGAGGGCGTGCAGGAAATCGCCCGCCGCGCCCGCGGAACGCCGCGAATCGCCGGGCGGCTCCTGCGTCGGGTGGTCGATTTTGCGCTGGTCGAGGGCGACGGCACGCTCAGCCGCGCGCTGGCCGATGACGCGCTGACCCGGCTGGGCGTCGATCACCGCGGCCTCGACGGCGCCGACCGGCGGTATCTGCAACTGCTGGCGGATCATTACGGCGGCGGGCCGGTGGGGGTGGAAACCATCGCCGCCGCGCTCAGCGAAAGCCGCGACGCCATCGAAGAGGTGATCGAGCCCTTCCTCTTGCAGCAGGGCCTGCTGGCGCGCACCCCGCGCGGGCGCATGCTGACCCCGGCCAGTTGGCGCCACCTTGGGCTGACGCCGCCGCGACCGCCCGCGCAGGTCGATCTCTTCGACACCGACCCGGCCTGACCCGCGCAGTCCCTTGCCGCGTAAGGTGGGGTTTCACCCCACCTCGCCCGGCCTCAGACCTCGCCCAACCGCGCCGCGCGCCCGCCCCGGCGTTGTTTCAGCGCCGCCGCCCGCTCCGGCAGTTGCGCCATGACCGCGCGCCGCGTGTCCGGCGCCATGCTCGACCATTCGGCGATCTCGTCCAGCGTGCGGTGACAGCCGACGCAGATCCCGGCGCGGGGATGCATCACGCAGACCTTCACGCAGGGGCTGTCCACTTCGTTGCGCATCCATATCCGGTCGGTCGAGAGGTCATTCATCGCGTCTGTCCCTGAACTTCGATGGCAAGATAGCCAGCCGATCCCGCGCTTCCAGCCCGTCAGCGACGCAATACGGCCATTCTGTCCAGAAATCCCTGCAGAATGAAGCCCGCCGCCACATGATCGATCACCTGCGCCCGCTTGGCGCGCGAGGTGTCGAAATCCAGCAGCGCCCGCGTTGCCGCGACGGTCGACAGCCGCTCGTCCCAGAACCCGATGGGCAGATCGGTCAGCCCGCCCAGATTGCGGGCAAAGGCGCGGGTCGACTGGCAGCGCGGCCCCTCGCTGCCATCCATGTTCAGCGGCAGCCCCAACACCAGCCCCGCCAGCCCGCGCGCCTGCGCGATCTGCAACAGCCGCGCCGCGTCGAGGGTGAATTTGGCGCGCCGAACGGTTTCCAGCGGGGTCGCCACCATGCGCCGCAGGTCACTGACCGCAACACCGATGGTCTTTTCCCCCAGATCGAGGCCCGCCAGCGCGCCCTGCGGCGGCAGGGCGGCCAGAAACCCCTCGGTCTCGGCAAAGACCGCCATTATTCGGTGAAACCCTGCGCCTGCGCCGCGGCGTCGATCAGCGCCAGATCCTCGGGCCGGTCGGCAAAGACCAGCCGCGCCTCGGCCCAGATCGCCCGCGCCCGGTCGCCCTGCCCCAGCACGCCCAGCGCGCCGATCAGCCGGGCCCAGTCTTCGGCCGGGCCGCCACCATTGGCCAGCCGCGCCGCCAGCCCCTCGACCATGCCGCCGATCATCTGCTGACGCTCGGCCTCGGTCATCCCCGCCGCCGCCTGCATGTCGCTGGCCGACGGGCCGCGCCCGCCCGCCGTTTCGGGCGGCAGCGTATAGCGCACACCAGCGATCTGCGCCAATTCCTCGATCGTGCCGCGAATCGCCGGCACCCAGGGGTCATCGGGGTTGCTTTCCTCCAGCAGCCCGCGCCACAGGCGGAACGTCAGGTCCGGCCGCCCGGTCTGCGCGAACATCAGCCCCAGATAATAGCGCGCGGTGCCGTTGCGCGGGTCTTGCCGCAGGATCGCTTCGAGCACCAGTTCGGTCTCGGCCGAGATCAACCCACCCGCCGCCATCGCCATCGCTTCGGCCAGCGCTGCCAGATCCTCGACCGGCGCATCGGGGCCCTGCACCGCCACCAGCCGCTCCCATGCCGCGGCCGAGGCCGCGTGATTGCCCAGATTGCCCTCGTTCACCGCCAGCAGACGCAACCCGCGCTGATCGTTCGGCCGATGGGTGATCGCCTCGCGCAACTGCTCCATCAGCGTCAGATACTGCGGCTCGACTGCAGGCGCAGGCGGGCGCTGCGGGTCGGCCGACCACGCGGCCTCCATCTCGATCTGCGACGGGCGCGCCTCGCGGGCCTCGGCGGCGTCTTGCTGGCGCTGGGCCAAGGGCTGATCGGCCAGGCCGGGCACCCCCTGACGGAGATAGAGCACGCCAGACAGCACCGGCACCGCCAGCACCAGCGCCAGCGCCAGCGCCTTCATGCCGGGGGGCGATTCGCGCAGGGGCGTCACGGCCCGGCGGTCAGCCTCCAGCAACCGGCGCGCGGTTTCCGCGCGCAACCGCCCGGCCTCGTCCTCAGGGATCAGGCCCCGCGCGCGGTCGCGGTCGATTTCCTTGAGCTGGTCGGCATAGATGCGCATCTCGCGCCGCTGGCCGGGCTCGGACGCCTGCACACGGGCGCCCCGCCACAATCCCAGCGCGACGAGTCCGACCACAACCGCCGAAAGCACCAGCGCCGGGATGAGGAACGACCAGATCGTCATGACGCCTCCTGTCAAATCCTCCCTCCCTTACCCTGCCCTGCGCCGCGACAAAAGCCATTCCGCCACGCCCCGCCCCGGCGCGCTGTGTGACGCATCGGCGCAGTCGGGCCACCATGTCGGTTTTGTCCGCATTGTGCCGCTTGTGGCGAAGGGTTATCTCGCGCTCCGATCCATCACCGGACCGGACGCCCCGCATGCGTCCCGCCCGCAGGGAGTGCGACGATGAAATCCTATTCCGTCTTTGCCATCGCCCGCGAGGCCATGCGCCAACACACCGGCTGGCAGCGCGCCTGGGCCTCGCCGCAACCGGCGCCACATTACGATGTCATCATCGTCGGCGCGGGCGGTCATGGGCTGGCGACGGCCTATTACCTCGGCAAGAACTTCGGCATCCGCAATGTGGCGATCCTTGAAAAGGGCTGGCTGGGCGGCGGCAACACCGGGCGCAACACCACCATCATCCGCTCGAACTATCTGCAGGACCCGTCCGCCGCGATCTATGAAAAGGCCCGCAGCCTGTTCGAGGGGCTCAGCCAGGACCTGAACTACAACACCATGTTCTCGCCGCGCGGCGTGATGATGCTGGCGCAGACCGAACACGAGGCGCGCGGCTATAAACGCACCGCGATGGCCAACGCGCTGCAGGGCGTCGAGACCCGCTTCATCACGCCCGCCGAGGTCAAGCGCATCGTGCCGATCATGAACATCGACGGGCCGCGCTATCCCGTGCTGGGCGCGCTCTGGCAGCCGCGTGGCGGCACCGCGCGCCATGACGCGGTCGCCTGGGGCTATGCCCGCGCCTGTTCGGCGATGGGCATGCACGTGATCCAGAACTGCGAGGTCACCGGCGTCGAAAGCGTCGGCGGCGTGGTGTCTGCCGTCAACACCACCCTTGGCACCATCGGCTGCGGCAAGCTGGGCATCGTGGTCGCCGGGCATTCAGGGCATCTGGCCAACATGGCGGGCTTCCGCCTGCCGGTCGAATCGGTGGCGCTGCAGGCGATGGTGTCCGAACCGATCAAACCGGCGATGTCCTGCGTCGTCATGGCCAACACCGTGCACGGCTACATGTCGCAATCCGACAAGGGCGAGATGGTCATCGGCGGCGGCGCCGACCATTTCAACAACTACACCCAGCGCGGCTCGTGGATGCACATCGAGGAAACCGTGCGCGCCCTGATCGAGACCTTCCCGATGCTGTCGCGCCTGAAAATGCTGCGCCAGTGGGGCGGCATCGTCGACATGACCGGCGACCGCTCGCCGATCCTGTCGAAAACCCCGCTCGGCAATACCTTCATCAACTGCGGCTGGGGCACCGGCGGCTTCAAGGCAATCCCCGGCTCGGGCTGGGCGATGGCCGAACTGATCGCCAAGGGCGAACCGGGCCCACTCGCCGCCGAATTCAGCATGTTCCGCTTCCGCGAGGGCAAGTTCATCGACGAAAGCGTCGCGGCGGGGGTGGCGCATTGATGGCTGCCATTCAGTTCGATGTGCATGACGCGTGGAGCCGTTTCCACCACTTGACCAGAGCTTACACTCTCGGGATCGAAGGCCTATCGACAAGCCAGATTGACAGCGCGGAGTGGAGGGACATCGTATCTGAGTCCACTCAAGATGCTGATGAAATAAATGAAATGACGGACTCTTGGTTTCGGTCTCAGGTTATTGAGCGCGACACCGCGAGGCGCGTTTTCAAACAGATCATTGTTGCATCTTATATAGCTGGCCTTGAATACTCAATTATTCAAATTTTCGGTGCATTTGAAATAGAAAAGCGCGGAACGCAAAATTTCTCTCCGTCGAGAGGAGTCAATCCTTTTGGCAAGAATAAATTCACGAGAGCCCTTGAGGATGCTGGAGTCGCGCTTTCGTCATTTGAAAACAATGAATCTATCGTTCTCGGGTTGGAAATTCGCCATGCGGTAATGCATCGCGGTGGATTAATAGACATTCGGAACTCTGGTAACGACGAAGTCGAGTATGCACATCTTGTCGCGGAGCTGAGGAAAGAATGGCCACTTCAACCAATTCCGTTTGGTAACGGGAGTGAGTTGGTGCAAATTGAAATTCACGAAGCCTACATTAACAAACTGGGCTCGGTATGTAAGGCCACGGTCGACGAATTTCACAAACGGCTTGCTCGAAACTTCCCTGAGGATCAGGAGAATGTAGTCGGACAGACTTACCGATGGAATGGAGAGGTGTGATTCCGTGATTACTGAAACCTTTCCCGCCCATCTTTGCTCTTCAAATATCCCGGGGGTCCGGGGGCTGGCCCCCGGTTCCGTCCTCTCCCACAGGAGCGCCCGATGCTGATCCTCACCTGCCCCTGCTGCGGCGTCACCGCCGAGGAAACCGAATTCGCCAATGGCGGCGAGGCGCATCTGAAACGCTTCGGCCCCGGCTCCTCCGATGCCGACTACGAATCCTACATGTTCGCCCGCAAGAACCCGCGCGGCGTGCATTTCGAACGCTGGCGGCACGCGTACGGCTGCGGCAAGTGGTTCCTGCAGGCCCGCTGCACCACCACGCTCGAGGTCTTCGGCAGCTACCCCGCGCAAACCTCGGCACCGCCGCCCGAGATCCTCGCCAAAATCAAGGCCCGCCGCCCGGAATGGGAAGGTTTCAAATGAGCATCCGTCTGACAACCGGCGGCCGGCTGATCGACCGCGCGCATCCTGTCGAGTTCACCTTCAACGGCGCGCCGCTGCACGGCTTTGCGGGCGATACGCTGGCCTCGGCGCTGATCGGCGCCGGGCAGGCGATGGTCGGCCGTTCGTTCAAGTATCACCGCCCGCGCGGCCATGTCGCCTCGGGCGCCGAAGAGCCCAACGCGCTGGTCGGTCTGGGCGAGGGCGCGCGGTTCGAACCCAACCAGCGCACCACCACCACCGAACTCTTCGAGGGGCTCAAGGCCGTCAGCCAGAACCATTGGCCCAGTCTGAACTTCGACATCGGCGCGATCAACGCGCGCCTCTGGCGGTTCTTCCCCGCCGGGTTCTATTACAAAACCTTCCTGCGGCCACGCGCCTTCTGGAAATGGGTCTATGAGCCGATCATCCGGCAGTCCGCCGGTCTGGGCAAGGCGCCGCATCCCGAAAGCCGCGATGCCGACCGCTATGAGCAGCTCTATGCCTTTTGCGACGTGCTGGTGGCGGGCGGTGGCATCGCCGGTCTGCAGGCCGCGCGTCAGGCCGCCGATGCGGGCCAGCGCGTGATCCTGTGCGAGCAGGCGGCGCATTGGGGCGGGCGCGCGGTTGTCGATGGCGCCAGCATCGAGGGCCAGCGGGCCGAGGACTGGGTCGCCGCCACGCTGGCGCATCTGCACGGGCTGCCCCATGTCACCGTGCTGAACCGCACCATGGTCGCCGGTGTGCATGACCACGGCTATGCCCTTGCCTATCAACGGGTTGCCGACCACCAGCCCGGCGCCGACGCGCCGCGTCACCGCCTCTGGCGGGTGCGCGCGGGGCAGATCGTCAATGCGGCGGGCGCCATCGAACGCCCGATCAGCTTTGCCGGCAACGATGTGCCGGGCGTGATGCTGGCCTCGGCGGTGCGCGATTATGTGGTGAACTGGGCGGTCTCGCCCGGCCGCCGCGTGGTCGTGGTCACCAACAACGACGACGCCTATCGCACCGCTCTGGCCCTGCATGAGGCGGGCGTCACCGTGCCCGCCGTCATCGACGCGCGCCCGCAGGCGACCGGCCCGTTGCCCGCCCGCGTGCGCGCCCTTGGCATCCGCATCGCCGAAGGCACCGCGATCCGCCATGTGATCGGCGGCAAGGGCGTGACTGGCGTGGCGCTGTGCCGCTTCGACAGTGACGGCGGCGCCGTGGCCGAGACGCTGGACTGCGACGCCGTCGCCATGTCGGGCGGCTGGTCGCCGGTGGTCCATTTGTGGAGCCACTGCGGCGGCAAGCTGATCTGGGACGAGGCCCGCGCGATGTTCCGCCCCGACGCCAACCGCCCGCCGCTGGGGCAGGACGGTCAGGGCTTTGTGCGCTCTGTGGGGGCGGCGAACGGCGATCTGGACGATCAGGATCAGGCCGCGATGCTGCCGGTCTGGATGATGCCCGCCCGCGCCGATTACCTCTTGCGCGCGAAAATGTGGCTGGACCCGCAGAACGACGTCAAGGTGTCCGACATCCAGCTCGCCGCGCAAGAAGGCTATGCCTCGGTCGAACACGCCAAGCGCTATACCACGCTGGGCATGGCCACCGATCAGGGCAAGCTCAGCAACATCAACGGTCTGGCGATCCTGTCCGATGCGCTTGGCCAGCCGATCCCGCAGACCGGCACCACCACCTTCCGCCCGCCCTACACGCCGATCTCGCTGGGCGCCATCGCGGGCGAGGCACGCGGCGAGGTGTTCCAGCCGCTGCGCAAGACCCCGGTCTATGACTGGCACGCCGCCAACGGTGCCCATTGGGAACCGGTCGGCCTCTGGCGCCGCCCCTATTGCTATCCCAAGGACGGCGAAAGCCACGCCCATGCCGTCAGCCGCGAAGTGACGGCGGTGCGCGGCCGCGTCGGCGTGCTCGACGCCTCGACGCTGGGCAAACTGCTGGTGCGCGGCCCCGATGCGGGCCGGTTCCTCGACATGCTCTATACCAACGTGATGAGCACCCTGCCGGTCGGCAAATGCCGCTATGGCCTGATGTGCAATGAAAATGGCTTCCTCTCCGATGACGGCGTCGTCGCGCGCCTGTCCGAGGATAGCTGGCTCTGCCACACCACCTCGGGGGGCGCCGACCGCATCCACGGCTGGATGGAGGATTGGCTGCAATGCGAATGGTGGGACTGGAAGGTCCATGTGGTCAACCTGACCGAACAATTCGCGCAGATCGCCGTCGTCGGGCCAAAGGCCCGGCAGGTGCTGGAAAAACTGGGCGGCATGGATGTCAGCCGTCAGGCCCTGCCCTTCATGGACTGGCGCGAGGGGCGGCTGGGCGGCTTTGATGCCCGCGTCTTCCGCATCTCGTTCTCGGGTGAGCTCAGCTATGAAATCGCCGTGCCCGCGTCGCAGGGTCAGGCCTTCTGGGACGCCGTTCTGGCGGCGGGTGCCGGGTTCGGCATCACGCCCTATGGCACCGAGGCCCTGCATGTGCTGCGCGCCGAAAAGGGCTTCATCATGATCGGCGATGAGACCGACGGCACCGTGATCCCGCAGGATCTGGGGCTGTCCTGGGCCGTGTCCAGGAAAAAGGCCGACTTCCTCGGCAAACGCGGGATGGAGCGCTCGGCCATGGTCTCGGCCGACCGCTGGCAACTCGTCGGGCTGGAAACGCTCGACGGCTCGGTGCTGCTCGACGGCGCGCTGGCGCCCTTGCCGGGCAAGACACCCAACGGCCAGCAGGCCACGCAGGGCCGCGTCACCTCGACCTATTTCTCGCCCACGCTGGGCAAGGGCATCGCGATGGCCCTCGTCCACCGCGGCCCGCAGCGGATGGGCGAGGTGATCGAGCTTCAGGGCGAGAACGGCGCGCGGGTCAAGGCCCGCATCACCGACGCCTGTTTCTACGACAAGGCTGGGGAGAAGCAGAATGTCTGAACCTGTCAGTGCCTTGATGGGCGCGCGCGCGCTGGGTCTGATCGATCTGGCCGATGCCGGGCTGGCCGGGATGGTCACCCTGCGCGGCGACCTGTCGTCCCCCCTGCTGGCCGAGGCGCTGCTGGCGCAAACCGGCTGCGCGGTGCCCGACCGCCGCCGGGTCACCACCGGCGCGCGTGGCAAACTGGTGTGGATGTCGCCCGATGAACTGCTGGTGCTGATCGATTACGCCCGCGCCGATGCCGTCGCCGCCGCGCTGAACACCGCGCTGGCGGGCGGGTTCTTCACCGCCGCCAATGTCTCGGACGCCCGCGCCATGCTGACCCTCACCGGCCCGCAGGCGCGCGACATGCTGGCCAAGCTCTGCCCGGTGGATTTCGCCGACTTTGCCGTCGGTCAGGTGCGCCGCACCCGGCTGGCGCAGGTCGCCGCCGCCCTCTGGCGCGAGGATCAGGATCGCTGGACCCTCGTCTGCTTCCGCTCGGTCGCCGGCTATGTCTGGGGCGTGCTCGACACCGTCTCGCGCCCCGGCGGCGAGGTCGGCCTCTACCGCTGACCCCGGCCTTACCGCCCTTCCAGCCGCCCGCGCACCCCGCGGGCGGTTTTTTCATGCCGGATGGCGGGGCAGTTGCATCAATTTTCCTGAGTCTTGATCGCCAATTTTCCCTTATAATTCACT
>Ga0209573_1002252_pt1 | contig 25509 bp, 24 predicted proteins | sample TNRBio252014_DNA_FD_185870 | JGI IMG/M metagenome (GOLD analysis project Ga0209573, IMG submission 185870) | Wastewater treatment Type I Accumulibacter community from EBPR Bioreactor in Madison, WI, USA - TNR Reactor_6/25/2014_ DNA (SPAdes)... | ecosystem: Engineered > Bioreactor > EBPR >... | reverse complement strand
CCGATGAAACACTCACCGGGTATTTTACTTTTTAAGATGAGTAAAGCAAACGAATTTTTACTGAAATGCAAATAAATGTCACAGATTTTATAGTATTTATTACATTAGGTAATAATGAATAAACGTCCCTTTTTCATCAACAAAAACCGACACTTTTAGCCTTGTTTTTTCTGTGCAATTTTTGTATATAAAAATGGTCTTAAATACCTTTTTTAGCACGTAACACCGAAAAACGATGACTGTATATGCTTATCTCAGAACGTCAACAGATAAACAAACTTATTCTTTGGACAACCAAAAATTTGAACTTTTGAATTTTGCATCAGACAAAAAACGACTCATCCATGAACGGGTGGAAGAAACAATTTCCGGTACCCGTTCGGCGGAAGAAAGGAAACTCGGTAAGATTTTAGAACAATTAAAGGAAGGAGATGTGCTGATTGTCAGCGAGTTATCTCGCTTGGGTAGAAATCTGCTCGAGGTGATGTCCATCTTGCATACCTGTATGAGTCGTCATATTCAGGTCTTCACCGTCAAAGAAAAATACGAACTCGGCAACAATCTTTCCTCTAAAATCTTGGCGTTCGCCTTTAGTTTAGCTGGTGAGGTGGAAAGACAATTGATCAGTCAAAGAACCATTCAGGGCTTACAAGCCAGAAAAGCTGCCGGTATGATACTCGGTCGCCCTAAAGGTTCGTTAAACGAACACACCAAACTCTCCAGCAAGGAAGCAGATATTCAACAATTGTTGCAGAAAAAGTTGAGCTATGCTTCGATCGGAAGGCTGTTTGACGTGCATAGAAATACGGTTAGAAAGTTCGTGGAAACAAGGAAATTGGGGTAGATGATATATAAAATTTTCATCATTACTTAAGTAGAATTACGTAAAAAAACGAAAATAATAGTGCGTAATTCTACGAAAGACAAAAAAAATTGTATACACCAAATAAATTTTACGTTTGTTGCAAATAATTTAACGTTCTAACTTTAAGTTAAATCATTTATGTTCACTTACAAGACTCTTTTGCTGACTCTCATTTGGGGATTCTATGCTGTTCTATTAAACGCTCAAGAACCTACTGATAATAGTGAAAATGGTAGCAATTCTAAGCCAAAGGAACGTGCAGGAACCGAAACTCCTGTTGGTAATAGCAATAGTAACCCTCCTAATGCCGTCAAGCTTCCTAAAAAAGATACGCTATTTATAAGTAAAAAAGACAGAATCAAGTTTGACTTATCGTCTTCTTGGGGCAAAAAGTTGACTTTAAACTATCGAACTGATTATTCCTTGTCTGATACGGTAGTTTTTAATATTTCAAGAACTAATAAGTTTTATGTAACATCTAAGAAAAAAATACAATTCGGTAACTTTTCAAGTAATAACTTTTGTAAAAAATTAGTCTTCCAAAGAACCCCGGACGGCTGGACTTGCAATAATGTCTTATTTGTAAAAAACGAATTTGAACTAAAATCAAAAGTTAAATCTGGCAACGGTAACGACACTACTATAAAATTAAACTTATCTTTATTTGACAAGTCAGTTTCTCGAACTCGTCAAATAATTCCAAATCAACCTCCTCAAAGTAGCGATGGGGTTAGTAATCGGAGGTCGCTGGCGGAAAAGGTTGCCGGTGAAAGCAGAGTAATGCTCATGCAATTCGACATAAAAGCCGGAGCCACTTACTTGTACGAAGTGGGGATAGACGAGTATGGCTACGCTTTTGCGGAAGAAAAAAAATACATGAAGAGAGATTTACCCCTAGTAATTCAGTTCATTAACTTTAATACAGAACGATTGGAAATTACTGCTCTTAGCTTCGGAGGAGAAAATTACATGGATAATTCTTCTAAGGTTTCCTTATTGAGTCCTAATGGAGTTTCCTCCATAGAAAGCGAACTTAATGAACTCAATAAAGTATATCCATCCCTTAATGCTGCATCCGAGCAAGCAAAAAAAGCACAAGAAGATGTGGAAAAGGCAAAAAAAGAAGCAATATTTGCCGATGATATAAAAGATGGGATACTTCATAAAAAAGAAGCAATTAATACTGCACTTAAAGCTACAAAGAACGCACTTGAGGCTGCTACAGGAAAAAAAGGCGTAGAGGACAGAAAGTTAACTCCTTTAACAACACAGAACTTTCTAAATGATGTAAACGAGGAAATCGGACAAATCGAATCTGCCTTTATTAAGGCCGATTCTGCCTTGATCCGGATAAAATCGGCAAATAATGCTAATGATGCTGCCAAGAATCTAATATCATTAGTTTCGTCTGACCTAGATGGTGCATTAGCTAAAGCGAATAAGGAAGCGCGAGAAGCAGGAGAAGCAGTTCAGAATGCTAAAAAATTGAAAGAAGTAGTATTGAATAAACTAAAAGAAAAGATAAATGCAGCTCGAGATGTATTAGGAAAAGTTGAAAAAGCTCAGAAATTTGCAAATTTTATTGAGAAGGAAAAAAAGGAAATTGATAGCCTTATAAATAAAATTAAAACGTCCGACAGTTTAACTAAATCGAGTGTTTTTAAACAAGCTACCGAAAAAGCAAGAAAATTAAGTGATATAATAATTGATCCAAATACACAACTTAAAAGTATAATGGTTCCACTCGACAAAATTACCGTAAATAGGGTATTAAGTGATACATTTAGAATTCCTGAAATAGGAGATAATGCCTTTACTATTGCCAGAGAAAATATTGATAATTGCTGGAATTCATTAGATGAAACTTTTAAGGAAATTGAAAGTATTTATAATAATGATCTGGATACTAAGGTAAAAAAAACATTGAATGAAGCTATCGGTAATGTAAAAGCAGCAGCGAAATCAACCGATTCAACGGCGAAAAAGTTATCTCAAGTAGAATTACTTGCTGTAAAACGATTGCTCGAAGATATAAAAGATCAATTCATTGAATTGCAAAATAATTCATATGATATGTTTTCCGAAAAACAGTCGCTCCTTAATAAGATACAAAGTTCACTTTGTAGCATTTATCAGCCTGATAGTGTAAACTGTAAAGAGAAACACATTTCGTCTTTATTAGCGGGCATCCTTCAGAGTGAAACCAATAGAGATGTTGTTAATCAGTTAGAATCGTTAAAGAGGGTTATTGAAAAGATTCAGCAACTCCGTTTTGATTATTCGCTGCCGATTCCTTATCAAGTACCGAATACGGATATGGTGAATCTAAGTATCAAATACCGAGAAAGAAAAATGGTTGGTAAAGAGTGGGGGACAGAAGAAAGCCGTTTCTTTACCTATCAGGTCAAAAGTGGTTTACGTATTTCAGCTTCAACAGGTATCTACGTAACAGGATTAGTAAACAGGTCATTCTCAGTATCAACGGAAGAATTCAAAGTGTACAAGCCGATGCTGCATTACAACTCATCCGGTCAGGTCATGGATACGGTTAAAAAATGGGTGTATACGCTGGACAATAAAGGGAATAAAACGGATTCTTCCCGTGTGGTAGTCAATGACTCGGCTATGTCAAAAAAAATAATAGAATCTAATCGAGATAACTTTTCAGTAGGTTTCGGTGGACAATTAAACTTCCTTTGGCGAACAGGGACTGATACCAAAGCAGGATTTATGTTGGGTGCTATTTATAATATAAAAGGAACTGATCTTTCCGCAGGTTCTATCGCCTTTCTACCAGGTGTTACAGTCCTCACGGGGCGACAACAAAGAGTCGCTTTTTCCGGTGGCTTAGCCCTTGGACCGGTTAAAACGCTTTCCAACAATTATAATACGAATAGCTTATATCCTTCCAATCAATTAACACAAGACTTTACACAAACCGTATGGAGGACTTCATGGTTCTTGGCTATTACTTATAATCTGGGAGCAAGACAAACTCCAACAAGATAAAAAACATCAGTCAGGTGACAGGTTGCTAAAATACGCAAAGATTTAATATGCCAATTTGGCAGTAAGAAGATGAAAAAGGGTTAATAATCTGTCAATCACAATAATCGGCACGATTTTAGTCATACATGACTTATTGTTAATTAATCTGATGAGCTTAATTCAAAACTATATTATTACTCATCAATTACAATCTATCGATGTAATTGTTGCAGACAAAATCGGCTATGGATTGTTAGACCATTACATTGTTTACATGGGGATTTGTGAACAAGGGAAGCATTGGTTTATGGGCAATATGCCTCAAAAAGGAGTTCATTGGGTATCCGAGGAAGAAGCTTCTGCATTAATTCAGAAGTACAAACCTAAACGTATACGACGCTTCAATGGCACTGATTCTCAGATTGAAGTGGCTTATCAACGTGCTCTAAATCTCTTAGATAGGGACTATGATCTCATAGCTTATAATTGCGAGCATTTTGCAAATCAAGTTCAATTTGGAAAAGCTGAAAGCCTTCAAATTCAGAAAGCAGGGATGGGATTGGGTTTCGCGGCTTTAATTGGTTTGGGAGTGGCAATTTCACGGCATCCCACTGGAAAAGGGAAAAAAAGATAGTTATCGAACTCATTACATTATCCTCATCATATTATTTTTTTAGGAATATTCCAATATCTAACTGAATCAGGCAAAGCAGGGACACCAACTCTTGACATATATGAATAATATCGTTGCCTTAGTTGTTGTATAAATGGAGAATTTAGTTTGTATTCCCGCTTATTTTCTATCCTGCATTTACTAATCTTAGTTACGCCAGACTTAAATTCTATAAAACCAGGTCGGTTGTAATCAGATTCTTTAGGCTCATCATGCTTGATTTCTTTATTACTATAAGGTGGTAATGACGGTAGAAAATGGCGACCAATCTCATTTTGATTAAAATTAGCAACCTGTAAATCCTTAGGTTTACCTGTCGAGTTTGTTAATAAAGTTAAATCAGTAATTAAAATCAATAGCTCCAAATCTTCAACGCTTTTTATATCGCATTCAGGAGTAATGATAATGCCATATTCCATGTTTTCTAAGGTGCAAATATCACCTGTCATAATAGGAGCATCATCTTGTAATTTTGAGTACATTAGTAAACTAAATAGCTTAGCAATGGATTCTGGTTCTGGTTTTAATTCTTGCGGTGTGTCTGAAACTGATTTAATCGCTTCTATCAATTCCCTATTTTGAATTACTGATTCAGAAAGAACCATCTGAAGCAAATCTATTACAAATAATTCTGGAGATACTCCATCATTTTTTGCAGAGTCATATATTTCTTTAATCCAGTTAGGCGAGGCTTGTGAAAGTTCTTTGAATATATGCTGTAGAGAACTATTAATAGTATTACTCCATAAAATTGGAACTAAAAGACGGTTATTCTTTTCTTTCCAAGAAGATATTTCATCAATAATTTGCTCTGCTGTTTCTTCAACATTGTCCATGCCCCTTTTTATCCTAAACTTGATACGATCATCAAATTTGCTTTTTAGGTCATCGCCAAATCGATCCTCTATATTAAAAGTAGAGTATATATATATCAATGAATAGAAATTATTATTCATTAAGAAATGATATGTTTCCATATCAGTATCTGGAGCTTGGATTGCAATACCATCTTCCTCTACAATAGTGTCAGATGAGAAATGCCAATCTAAGATTAGTGCTGTAAAAGAACTAATTGAGTTAACTGCTTTACCTGTTAATTCAAGGTTATGAAGGGGAAATACAGGATGATTGTCCTTTAATTTGTGATATAACTTGTTTTCTGGTTTCCCAGCAGTATGTACCAGATCATCTGCAAAAAGAATGATTCCTTCCATAGTTATTTTAGTTTTGAGGGTTAAATTCGATTAGAAAGTTTGCGCCTTTAAGAACCTTTAATCTAGGTTCTGTTATTAAGGAGATTTTGGCATCAATCCGCTCCAAAAGTTCCTTTACGATATATAATCCAAGTCCTCTACCTTCAACCTTTTTAGAAAAGAACTCCATAAAGATTATATCTTTCAGTTCTTCATCTACACCTCGTCCTGAATCAGCGAAAATAACCCTTGAATTATCGGGGTCTATTTTTACAAAAATCTCTTTTTCCTTGTCCTGTTGTTTGAGCCAATAAACGGCATTGTCCATCAAGTTAATCATTACTTGAAGTATTAAGCCTGTATTGGTCCGAAGGCTTATGTCTTTATGAGGTGATATGGTAAATTTAACTTTACCTTCTAGCTCTCTACGAAAATATTTAGTCGTACGCTCTACAACGTCTCTAACGCTGACATCTCTCGTTATTTTTCTTGAAACCCTGAATAAAGGATGGAGTACTTGAAATTCTTGCAATAGGAACTCAATAGTTTGCTGTACCTCCTCAAAGAAGTTTCTTAATTCCTCAATAGATATTAGATTCTTCTCAACTTTTCGCAGAATATCAGAGGTATTATCTCTCAACTTTTGAAGCAATACCATCATGTCATGTGTGGCTTTTTCAATAGCCATACCTGTTCCTGCCAAATCTTGTGTAATTTCCACCCTTTCTTTATGGTGTAAAATAAGTGTATTGACTGTTTTAAGCAATCGTTCAGCAGATTGATTTAGTTCAGGTTGATTGATTTTAAGAACATCCGATTGAAAGTTGCTGTATGCATTTTCAAAATTTTGCTCAAATGATTTTGGTGCCTTTAACTTAGCTAACTCCTTTTCTAATTTAACTATATCTACTTCATCCTTCATTACTTTAAGAACGGCATGAAGAATCGCAATAAAGGCATCTTTTGCCCCATCTATATTCATCAACCCTTCTCGATTTGCAGCATCAGATAGTAAAGGATTTTCAGATTGCGTAATAAATACATAACCTATTAAATCACGATAGCTAAAATATTTACCTGCTTTATCTTCAGCCCTCTGTTTACTGAGTCCTAGCCAATCATCGCCCTTCTCACCATATGGATAGACGCGAACATTATCTCTGTATAAATAAACGGAATTTTCTTTTATGTACTCCTTCTCAATTTTAGTTAATCCTTCGGGAAGGTTCGTAAGATCATAGACATAAAAGAAAAACATAAACCCACCTACATTATTCATTCTTATATTCCCTGCCTTTTCTTTAAAAAATCTAAGTCCACCAATATCATATTGGGCGTCGTTTAATAAATTAAACTTTATTCTCTTTTCTTTAGTATTGAATCTAAACAAAACTTCTAAATTATTTTGTAAATCAACTGATCCCTCCAAATAATAGGGTGCTAATTCTAAGAGTTTATTGGTATTCTCCTGAAAGTCTTTACTTAGAGTCTCTTCATTCCACAATAAATTAACACTAAAATCAGGGACGACACCGGAAAATAAAAAATCAGGAGGGATCATTCGGCGAAATGCCGTTAATAACTTAGTGCAATCTTCTTTCACCCAAGTTTCTCTTAAATCCGAGATTCGGATCAAGGTACCTTGTCCGTGATCATTACGAATTTCTTCAGCCTTCTCTCGTATTTCCCAATAATTTTCAACTTCGTCCAGAAATTTCTCTGGATAGTCATCATTATTATTCTCATTTGTGTATTCATAGAAGTCTAAAATTACTTTAACTTCCTCAGTTGTGCTTGTTTTAGTAAATATCTCAACTTTATTACCTAGTTTAAATGATGCAAACCGACCAACACCTTTTTCGCCTTGTAAAATTCTACCTTTATTTTTAGTTGCTTGTTTGCCTCTCTTTTTTTTATTGAACTTGTTGGGAGTAGCAGGTTTCATATAAACATCACGAATCGTGTCTACATCCATACCAATACCATCATCCTCAATTTCAATTGTAGATGGTTTTCCGTCTTGGAAATTAACGAACCGCACGGATACATTTTCAGCATCAGCGTCATAACAATTTTTCACCAATTCAATTACTCCAACCCATTTATCTGTAATAAGTTGATCTCCTAGTAAACTAATAAGGCGAGCGTATGCCCGGAAAGGCATTTTCCCTGACTCAACAACGTTCATTTCTTTTGTGCAATAATGATATACTCTTCGGGATAAACCATTTTACTAGTCGGGCTTACAAGTTTAGTGAATTTTCCGGTTTTAATATCCCTAATTGTTGGAATTAATTTGTGAGGGATACTTCTTTTAATAATATCCTTAATCTCGAAACCACAGCTAATAAGATTCTCAGTTAATACTTCAGCTGACTTAACTTTAACATCTAAAAGAGTCGTATTTCCTATTACTAAACAAACATATCCTGAGGGTTTTAGGATACGATGCATCTCTTGTGTAACCTTTCTAAGGTCATTGAAATAATTGGCAATCTCTTTAGCTGTACGTGGATGTTTCTCAAAAAGTTGATTAATAATTTCCTGTCCTAAATGCGAATACGTATATACATCATCATGATTCGAAAAAAATGAACCAATAAATTTTTTTCTAAATCCCTTTAGATCAGAGAAATAGTCATACCAAAATCCAGTTAATTGATGAATATCAGCGTATTCATAAGATGTTGCATAGGGGGGAGAACTAATAATAATTCCAATCGAGCTACTTTCAATGCTGGTTTTCCGCGCATCTTCTAAAGATATCTCACAAGGCAAATTTATAAATCCATCGTATGATAATTTATTAAAGAAAATGTTATTATGTTTGATCATTTGCTTAGATTGATTAACAAAAGAACTGAAAGGGTCTATTACTTTCTTATGCGGGTCAATCTGAGGTTTGGTACTTGATTGTAACCACTTAGAGCAATTTTTAAGAATATTAGAAAGTGCGACTAGGAAAAATGATTGAACCTCCTGATTAGGTATTTTATGAATTTTTTGGCATAGAAAGGCTATTTTCTGCTTATTTTCCAAGACAAACCAGTAATCTATCTTATCGTGAAAAACGTGGTTATTCAAAACATTAGGATCATAGACCTTCATTTCTTCTTGCAAATCAACGAAAGCATCTTCAAGAAGTTGAGGAAAAATAGGCGTAGTTTTAGCTTTAGTAATCAGTTCCGCTACAGGATTAACATCTACCCCTATTGACTTTCTTCCATGTATTTTAGCCTCAACAAGTGTCGTTCCACAACCGGCAAATAAATCCGCAACAATATCGTTCTCATTGGAATAGTTATTAATTAGTTTTCTTACTAAATCTGGTAAAAACTTAGCAGGGTATCTGTGGTATCCGTGAGTCCACTGCTGAACGGAACGAGTATTTGAGAAGCACCAATCCTCGTTAATCGGAAGATTACTAAATTTTTTGGCAATATCTAAAATCTCCGAAACCATATCTTGCCTTGAATTAACCTGTACTTAAAAAGTAATGTTTACTACTGGAAGCCAAAAGTAATATTTTTTCGCGGATTATCTACATACATTGTTTTACGCTTTCTGATGTTTTGTGGATTATAGATTATATCCATTTTTTGGTAGCGTTTCATCACTTATGAAACACTACCTCCAATTCTTCGTCTCTGCCTTGTTTATTGACAACCGGTTGGATGTCGAGATGCTGAAACCCAAAACACTCCACGGTGGATAGTTTCAACCAACTTTGGGAAATACTCGAACATTCTTCCTATTCAAATACGCGTCGGATACACTTACCTCAACCATATTACCTAAAAGACATGCAAAATCGTCTATTAATTACTCAGTATTTATTAACATCAGTTAGGAAGAGAACATCATTCCACAACAGGAATAGTTCGATTATATCCAGATCCTTGTAAAATGAGATATCTTCCTTGTAATGTAATTAATCACTCAATACCTGTTGTTGTGTATCACATAGTTTTTTCTATAACAAGGTTTTTTAATAAAAATGTATAAGCATTATGTACTTCTACTTTAGAAAAAATATTTACTTTTGTTCACACACTATCTGTTCAAATAAATCGTGTATCTATTATTTTTTCTTTCTTTATTCGTGATACAGGGTCTTCAATTTTTATTCTTTGCGATAAAATAGCATTCTGGACGATAGACTCTATTTCATCTCGAGTTTTTTGACTAAATGATACTGTATCTAAATTAATTCCAGTATGTCATTTAGTAGAAATATATGTGTTTATTGTAAATGACATTAACATGTAAATAGTAATAAAATATAAAAATCTCATATTTATGATTTATGAATAAAAAGTAACACCTTCAGATTCTGTCAAGAATCTGAAGGTACCAAATGCTCTACCCATGAGTTTTGCTAAAAATTTTAGGTAGAAATCATTATACATTAAATTTTCTTGCGTTTTTAAAGGTAGAACATTGTTACTGCAATATTGTCCAACTTCGACCTATTAAGTTAAAAGGCCTAGTTGCTATTACTTTTACTCCTTTTGAAGTAGTATAAGTTCTTGCATCAAATGTATAGCTAGCTCTATTCGATAAAGACCTATAGCCTCTATCATAATAACCAAATGAGTACCAACAACAACCTCTAGAATAGTAAGTAAACCTTATAGGACAACTTGTGCTATTGGTCGTATATACTTTTACTGCCGCATCATCCTGCAACGTCAGACTTGCGATTGGATCTCCAGGAACACCACAACCACTAGATGTTTTTGAAGTGGCACTAACTGTAGAAATACTATCTTTACCAAGATGAAAAGTATATGTCACATTGGATGGGATATTTCTATCACTTGTTAAATGATAAAGAATATCATTCTTTTCCTGTCCTGTTATAATTTGCGTTGTAATTAACGGCATTGAATTTGTTGATTTTGTTGTATCAATACTTGGAGCAATCGTGATATAGGGGACGGCAGAAATAGCCTCTTCCAAGAGTCTTTCTGAATTAGATTGCACGTTCACAACAACGTAATATTGACCACTTTCGTCTTTGACGGTAATCCTTTTTTCAAATTGATAATGACAAACGTCTCCCTGTTCTTTAGGATCAATTACTGTTGGATGCTCATTATCCAACTTATCTTTCTCCTGACAGGAATAAAGGAGGAATAGCAAGGTTAAAATTGCAAGAAATGCAATAGAGCGAAATAAAAAATGTATTCTCATAGTTTTTAATTTTTGTTTATCGTTCTGCTATACTCATGTATAGCTATCTAACAATACAAAAACAATGCCAATTACATTAGTTTCTCGGAAACCTTCCAGTACTTTTACGTGTTTTTCCATCTTCTCGCAGGCTTGTTTCTAAAATTGCCTTGAACTCATTGAGCGTCAAAGGCGGGTCAAAAAGAATCATATTCGGGTTGTTTTCATAAAACTCAATGTACTGATCGTCCTGAACCATCGACTCTTCGCCTACTAAATCCGCCGGTAAAGTAGTTGTTTTGTTAGGCATCGTTTTTAAGGATGGGTTAAATCATTCACAGTACAACTTTTTGTTTCATCAATACAAGACCATTTTTGACTTGCATCTCTCCTCCGCTTCCCTATGTGTGTCACCACCAATTGGTTGTATCACATGAAACGAAGCCCAAACACACCTACTGAAGAAGGTATATTCATCGCTTTGGTGTATCAGACCGTAGCGTCTAATGTACCTGCCATCGCCAAACTGAAAGCAAAGTCCGACTCCCTCAAAGAGTTCATCGTTGAAAATCGGAAGGAAATTGCGACTGCCATTGCCCGACTGTATCAGGAGAAAGGGGATATTTCCCCCGAACTACTCAATGCCATCACAGGCTTATTAGTCGGCAATGTGCGGGAAACCACCAACAACGTCTGGTTAGCCGGTTTTGGTCTGCAAATCCTGATCGAATGTACCGAATAATCATCTCAACGCACGGTTTAAAGTGCGTTTTTTTGTGACTTGCATTTACTCGGTTTTTCCGTATCGGTGGCAGGTTTAGAAAACCTAAGATCAAAATATGGAACCACTCGAAAATGCCGAAGAATATCTCACCAGAGATACGGACAAACAACAATCCCTTCGGGCTGAACTAATACCAATTTCATTTATTCTTTACACGCAACTTTTTGAAAATCAAGGGGATTTCAAGTCAGAAATGAGGTGGATAAATAATGAATTTGGTATAATTTCTCAATCCGTCTATCTCATCGAACGTTTCGCTTTCACCTGTCTTTTTATAAACTTTGTTACCGCTCAAAAAGGACAATTAAATTCTTCATATATAAATATTCCAGACTCATCATCTTGGTAAAAGAAGTAACTATGACGAAACAATAATTTAGCCAAAGTACATGTTGATTTATCCTTGTGATAAGGACTTCTCACCTCCCTTTTCTCATTAAAACAGCTTAATAATATCGAATTAATAAAGCCCTTATTGTAAATATTATATATTTCGGGATTTTCTTCTATTAAGAATCCCTTAAAACGAAGAGAATCTTTCTCAATAGATAAATGAATTGTATCATATAAAAATAATTTTTTATTTAAATAATCAATTATCTTATCATGATCTTTATCCTTTCTTTCTTTTTTAATCTCGTAATAAATAGAATAAATACTAGTAACACTCTCAATAGTTTCTCCTTCTAAAGTAACAACTCTACAAGGCACATAATATTCTGCCATAGATTTGACATTAAGCGTTATCTTTTCTATAAAGAAAAATCTGCATGTATCTGACTGTGCAAATACAGGTGTTACTTGAAATAAATAAGTAAATATATTCAAGTAAAGGCAGATGATGATAAATTTAATGTTCGCCATCAGTTGCCGGTTCAGTTTCTGGATCACTGCCATGTGTGTCTCTTAATTCTGATTCTGGGATTTGTTTTTTATTAAAAAAAATCCGTTTTGGTTGTCCTAAATTAAATCTCACTGGATTCTCAAAGTTAATGCCATTGATTTCTGATTTTGGAATAACCCCTTCACCATTTGCACTTTCAACATTAATTTTTCTAGCATTATCTAAATGATTAGGGTCATTTGGACTAAGCAAATATTGGTCTCTCGCATGACCAATTTCATGTGAAAGACCTACTTCAGGCATCCTGATAATACTCCCAGCTTTTTCTTCGTTATTCGGGTCATACTCCAATACTCCAACGCCGTTAATATCATTAAACCTATTCTTTTTATCAGGGGATGTAGGATATCTAACTATTATGTTAATATCGGGTCTTGCTTCCAGTCTTGATATTACATCTGAACATTCTTCTCCGCCTTGACTCTTCAAAGTATTAAGATGATCTCTTACATCAAGAGCATATCGGTCCTCGGTCAGAGATGGTTCCCACACATTGGTTTTATTATTTAATTCTAATAGCTGGCCTGCTTCATATTTATAATAATTGTTATAATTATTATTCTTAATGTTCTGAACATCACAATCTCCTTTTTGATCTGGAGAACAAGTTCCATGTACACTTGCTTTAACCCATATAGTTTCTCCAGTAGGATCAATAGCCCAAATAGGCATATTGTTTACGTAAACGTAGGGTGCTATACCTGGATACTTCCAGCCTTTGGGGTCTATACTGAGCCATCTCGCGATTTCGGGTTTGTACATTCTGGCATCAAAATCCAGCCAGGAGGTGGATTCCTGTTCTTTACCGTTGAAGTGGAAACGATAACCGTTACTGCAGAAAAGGTTGTTTTCTGAGCCACACAAGCTTGGAAAAGCCGATATTCCCGTACAAAAATCAAAGAACCGAGCGACAAAAATAAGTTTTTTACCGAAACGGACAACAAAAAAGCGTTCCCGAATTCAGGAACGCTCGAATAAGAGATAATCTAATTGTTTATTGCAAAGGATGGAAGCGATCAATTTGGGATAAGGCAGTAGGATCGGGACCCTGATAACGCATCACGGAGGAAAGGGTCTTCAAACCGGAGAAATGCTCTATCGTTCTGAGGTCAAATTGTTCCAGCAGATTACGGATCACCGAGGCCCGGATTGTCCGCGGATTGAGGTTCTTGCCCGGAAACAAGTCTGCATAGGTTGAAACGATGTACTGTATCTCATCCCGGGTTAGGGCAGTCCCCAACTTGCCGAGGATCAGCGCATTACCCGGCTTCGCTCCCGGATGCGCTGCCAATCGGGGTCTGATCTCCCGGACATACTGCTCCAAAGCCGGGAGCTGAACGGTGGGTTCTAATAACAATTCGCGGGCATGTAATTTATGGGAACCTTTCAAACGGATGGTGTTCCGTTCCCAATCGCCTGTTTCGAGGGCGACCAATTCGCCGGAAGTAACCGCCTGATACAGTAACAGATGAATCACCACGGCATTTCTTTCCCACAAGCCGGCATAGCGTTCGGGGCGCGGTTCGAGCAGGCGTTTCAGTTCTTCGGGGCTGAACCAATCCTGCGGATCGTCTGCTTGCCGACGGACATCCCGGAGCTGCAGACTCCGACAGGGATGTAATCGAATGACCTTCGCTTCCTCCAACAGATAATCATAATAGGCTTTCAGACTGGCAAGGATGCGTTGCAGGTTGGTAGGTGCATAATTTCGGGTGCTCCGCAGTTCCGAAAGGTAGCGGGAGATGCGGTGATACTCCGCCTGTTCCGCGTCGGGTACCGCTTGTCGGAATAACTCAATTTCCCGCAGGTAACTTTTCACCGTTGAAGGTACAAAACGGCGATTCAGGTATTCTTCTAAATTCATCGGTAGAAAAGCGGTTTGGGGTGAACATGGGTATAGATTTCTGTGGTATTAATAGAGGCATGTCCAAGCATCTGACTGATAAAAGGTACGGGTGAACCGGCTTCGAGTAAATGAGTCGCCAAACTATGGCGTAACACATGAAGGGTTGCTGCCGGTTCAATACCTGCCCGGACACTTAAATCGCGGACTAAGTCATTGGCCCGTGCCCCGCTTAAAGCCCGTCCCCGTCCGTCAATCAGGAAAGCCTGTTCATGTCCCGGCAGGGGGTGGCGTATCGAAAGGTAAGCCTCGAAATCCCGCACCACCCCCTTAGATAAATGAACCGTTCGGGAACGTCCGTTCTTGGATTCCGTGATAAAAAGGGTTCGGGTAGCCATATTGACGGCATTTAATTTCAAAGCCGTACCTTCCGACCTTCGAACCGCTGCCCCATAGTAAAGAGCCAGCACAGCCCGGCTCAGGCGATCGTTACCCGCCGCCTCGTAAAGCGCGTTGATCTGTTCCCGGCTGAGCGCATCGCGGGTGTTCCCGGGCGGTTGCGGGAAGCGCAGGGCGGACATCGGATTCCCCGTCAATAGATTCGATTCTTCGAGCCAATTGAAGAACAAAGTAATGGCCAATCGTTTGTCGGCTATTGTCCGCGGACTGAGTCCCGGAGCTTTGTTCCGAAAGTTCGGCCGCTCCTCAAGATAGGACACATGAAACAAAATATGGCGGGGTTCTAGGGCGGTGAGGGTGAAAACGCCCTGTTGTTCCTCCGCCACGGCGAGGAATTCCGCGACGCTGACATAGTAATTGCGTTGCGACCCGGGGCGGTATCCGACGGTAAAAAGCCATTCTCCAAAATGTTCCAACAGATGAACGAATTGTGGTCCCGAGGGACGGACAGCCTGCTTTTTCATAAAACGGGGGTTAAAATTTCGTGAGCCACCGAGCCACTCCGTGTAAATAACACTTGATTATCAGGGATATTTACTTCCTCGGGGGTGCTTTCCGGGGCAAAGCTGTCCGCTTCGAGTGTGTAGGTGTACCCGGTTGCGGCGTTGCCATCCTTGATCGCAATCGCCCCGGATTCCAGCAGTTCCTTCAACCAGCGTTTTAAGTTACCCGTGTTCAAGCCGTACTTTTTCTTCAAATCAGCACTCTTGAAAGTCTCGGATTGATTTACTTTCAGATAGTTTTTGATCTGTTCCAGCAGTTTGTTTGCCGCAGGCGAAAGGACTTCCGCAGTCCCCAAACCCGACAGGAGTTCATTCGTCCACCGAAGGTCGCTTTCCGTCACCGAGATGAATTCACCGCCGGTATCCCGCTCCACTTTTCGTTGCAAGCGATGATACAAGCAGACGGTCTCTGCCAGCTTCAGCCACCAATAATGCACGCGTCGGACGGGTTGACCCGGGATGGTGAACGGCAGTTCGGTATGAGCAAAGGGGTTTCGGATTGCCACCGGCGGTTCGTTTTGCAAGACACTTTGTGCCGCCCGCAACAAATCCCGAAGCCGTTTCCCTTCGGCGGGATCATACTGTCCGACCGCTTGAAGCCGTTGAAATTGTAAGACTTTTTCGTCCTGTTCCGCCGAAACATCGGGACTCAGGATCAAGGCATACTCGAATTCGGGCAGGCGACGGGAGGCAGAGCTGACCGTCACCACCGGACCTTCGGCGGTGTAGTTCTGTAAATACAAAGAGCCGTTGGCGAGATTTTTTTGGGGCACCGGCTTGGTGAGTACCCCCCGTTTCAACTCCTGTAAGGTGATTAAACTCTTCTTGGGAGCATATTCGGCATCTTCCAACCACAGAATTTTATTTTTCAAACCTCCGTCTTCAAAAAAGAAGAGGGAATTCGCGCAGAGACTCAGGGATAGGGTTTCATTTTCAGGGAAACAATCGATGACCGAGCGGATGAGATGGGTTTTGCCGGAAGCGGGCGGACCCATCACAACGGCACTGAGCGGATTTTGCAAGAGGCGGGAGGTCAGGATTAAATACAGCAGGAGTTTGTTTCGATCTTCCCCGGCGATGAAATAAGATAAATATTTCAAAGTTTCGGACATTAAATCAGGGTGACTTAAAAACGTTCGGGCTTCCCTGCGGAGGGGATCGGATGAAGATCGTATTTTCAGCGGTTCGGGTTCGGTGGCGTTGATTCTAATGTTCTCCAAAGCATCTGTTAAGGCATCCAGAGCTTCCGAAAAAAGTTTTCTTGAAACACCCGTCTTGCCGGCACCGTGTTCAATGAATTTTCCAACGCTTGATCTGTCGTACAAATTGATTGATTCTCGCCACGAGTACCTCCAGTGATGTTCTCTGTTGGTTGGAGAAACACTCAAAGTGACCTGCAGGCGTTGATAATCCGAGGTTGAAATACCGCCGAAACAGGTGAATAAAAGATCATGCGGTGTGGTAAAGCGGAAGGCTTGGGGATTGCGGGTATCCAGCTGGTAGGCCGGAGCCTCGTCTGTTGGGGTATTGGACTTTGCGAAAGGCTGTTCATGCAAACATTCAGCAAGTCCCTCTGCACCTTCGCGCTGCAGGATGGTGAGCCATGATTCGGTAAAGTAGACATGGCGGACGCTAATGCCCCGCATCGTTAGTAAGCGACAGGTATCAGTGGCGGTAGTGTAATTCGGATCGTCCTCCGACCACAAACAAATCAGTTCACGGAGATCGGATAATTCGTACAGCACTGCCGTCCACTCCGGATCATTGGAAAGCGTGAACACAGCCGTCGTCATTGGAAAGTCAACGCCCAACCAGAGAGCAGTCGTCAATACATCGGGGGTCAAAATGAGCGTTTCCGTTTCGGGCGACGGGATGCCGGGATAAAAGCCCGGAGCGGTTTCGGGCAGATGAATCGCTGAAGTTCCGTCCGCCGGATAAAAGCTTAGTCCGACGATTTGCTGATCGCGGTCATAGCGTGGGAACACCAGCGCATTTTTAGTGCGGTTATGTCCTGTCTCCGGATCATAGAAACCGGCTTCCAGAGCTGCTTGCTTGGTGGAACCTTCGGTATCATGTTTATAAAGTTGTTTTCCGACATAGCCTAAATCGTTCATGGTTTTAGGAACTAAGCCGTGTTCTTGAGCGAGCCGGGAGCCGGCGTTGGCAAAAACGAAGGCTCGCCGGAAAGCCTGATATAAGGTATGGATGGGGGCTGGCATAGTGAATAAAAGTTAAGCATTTTAAGGGTCGGGGTGGTTGTTTAGGACTGCCACCCCGACGGACAAACATAGATAATATTCAACAAACGACTCAGCTAAGGAAGGCTAAAAAATGCTTACCACTACCGCCTCCGTCGCCACCACCGCCGGGTGCGTGTTGGTGATTAGTGCTTAAATCTGTTGCTCGACGACCGTGGTCGGAGCAGGCGAAAAATAATGTTTTCATAATAATAAAAATTAAAGGGTTGTTGATAGTGGTAGGTTTGGGATTTCAACCCTACCGATTTAAGACAAAACAAAACTATAAACCAAACTTAGCTCTCATGTTCGCCTCAACATTTTTTACTTTAGCTTCGGACTCTTGCTGCGCGACTTTCTGTTTCCTTGTTTCTAATTCAAGGTCTTCCTTCTCCCGTGCCATCTCTCTTTTAAGGTTGACCATTGCAGCTATCTCCATATCACGATACTCATCGCTCTCTTCATTTATTGTTTCTTCAAGAGCTTCGTCCGGAACTGTGTCTTGAACTTCCGGCCACGGTTCTATTGGAGGAGGCGTGAACACCTCTTCCTCTTTTTTAGACGAGAATAGGGGTAAACAAAGAATTAGGATTATCGTTACACCTGCTACCCCAAGGAGCACCCAGTACTTCGTTGGAATCGTAGCTACCCATTCGGTCAGACCTTCCTGCCATGAATGTAGCATCTTTTCATAGTGCCATTCAAAACCGGTTTTATGCTCCATGGGAAGCTCCTTTCTCCTCAAACGTTTCATTTTTGAGTGCTTCAAGGGCTTCAGCCAACAAGCGCAGACCTTCAAAATCTCTTGCTTTAGTCGCAACTTGAATCAAGTCTTCATAACTACGGATGCGGGCATGTAATAATTTGCGTTTGGAAGCATTGATCCGTTTTTGATCGGTATCCAGATCCTCCAACCATTGTGCATAGGCACATTTAGGCTCGGTCAGCTTCATCGCGTTATAAAGTCCTTCACTCACAAACGCAAGGATCAGTAACAACATAGTTATGCGTTCATAGCTGTCCGCATAGTCCGGATGATGTTCTAATTTTTTCATGGCACGATCAACATCTAAAGCAATAACCGGTGCTATCGCATGCTTTTGTTCCTCCTGAGCCCGTGATTGTAGGTCACTTTGACGTTCCTGATAGCGTTGGCGGGTATCATGCAATTCAGACTCCAAGAAAACTAACTGATCTTCAAGGGCTTTTCTTTGGGCTTGGAGTGAGGCTGTTTTCTCAGCCGGATTCGCTGTCCCACTTTGGGTTAACACCGTCTGTAAACGTCCGCGGGTCTCCGCTATTTTGCCGTGTAAACTATCCAACACTTGCTCGTACTTTTGACTGAACTGGTCCAAGGGTTGGAAACTTTGTTTGGATGTTTGCAGACCGGCTTGACTAATTTCGTAACTCACACGGGGTAACACAGAGATAAATTCACCCGTATAGGAAATAACACCTGTTAGTATCAGTAGTAACGAAGTTCTTAGAAACATAGCTACCTTTTTTGTTCCCGGCAAATTTCCCAGATAAGCTATCGAAATAAACACCCCAACATAAAATACAGTAATCAGGTGTCCGTAAATATGATTACTGTAAATATTGTTGGTAAATAAACTTAACGAAGCCGTCGTAGCACCAATGGAACATAGGGTCAAAGCCCCCATGCCGATCGAACGTTTTTTCGATAGTAAATATCCCAAATCTTTAGAATGTTTGCTGGTCAATCCATTTCCAATGTTGGAAACAAAATCCTGCAGGTTAACGGTGATTTGATGAATTCTGCTTTTGGATTCCATAAGCGATTGAAAATTGTTAAAAGTGAAAAAGATGGTTGCGTGTTTTGAATACCCGTCCCCTTTGAATGGGGACAGTAGTTAAACGGATTCGGTTAATGTGTTCTTGGAAATTTTACCCGATAGCTTAATGGATATCTAAAAGCCGGAATATCTTTTAGAATTTCCATAAGTTCGGTGAGCGTTTGTTGAACTTCAGCATGAACGGTATGCATCGGTTCATGCGTTAAGCGATGGGCTTCGAGTTGTAAGCCTTCCAATCGTTTGATTTTGGGAAGCACAATCGTCTCAATGGATACAGGTGTCATTGGTTGATTTAGATTAAGGTTAATATTTAGGTTTATTTTAAGAGCTTCAACCCGGTTGCTAATCGGGTTGAAGCGGCGATCACGTTATTGTTCGTTTTTATTGCGGAATTCTCCTTCATCCGTAGGTACTGGGACGGATGACTGCTCAATAGTTAACCAATACATCAAATATTGAGCATCTTCATGGGAAGAAAAGTGGAGCAGGGCTTCGTCAAAAGCTCGGGTGATGCGTTCGTGCAATGACATCAGTCCTAAGTTCTTGTACTGATCTGCCACTTTTTCCCATTCTTGTTTTTCCCGACTTAAAAAGTCCGATATTTTTCCTTTTTTCATACCACAAAGTTACAGACACACATAAGCATGAATAAAATATCATAACCGATTGTTTGTAAAAGATTGTTAGCGGAGAAAAGGGCTACGACTTTATTTTAAGGTGAAAAGAGCGGGCTAATACCCCTTACGATCCTTCTCCTGCCTTCATGCAAGGCCGTTTTTAGGAATGGAGACCCTATAAATCCGATTATAACCGATTGGATGTTAAAGCCCTTTGCATTATTTTGCATTCGTTTACGAATCAGCAGTAGTACAATGAGCAAAAATTCGGACCCTATAAACCCACATCCCGAACTTTGGAAAGCGATGGATGAGCTAATGCCCTATCTGAGAGAACGATTTCAGGATGATCTTCCTGTAAGTAGGACGAACTATGACATTATTGCTAAGGCACTGCGTTTTGGTAAAAGAAATGGATTGATCCCCGATAATTTTCAGATTAGCAAAAATCAAGTCGATGATTTTATGAACAGTAATTCTACCATAGATATAGAGGTAGATGGTGTTACAAATACGGTCAAAGCAGGTTATGCCAGTGAACCGGCGGCGGCTACCTTAAAAAGCATTCAAAACTGTTTTCCGCAACTGATCGCGCATTGGCAGTTTCAGGAAGTATTCAGATATTACAATCGCACCATTTTATTTCGGGGGGAATATATAGATGAAGGTAACAAATTAAAGCAGCAGAATAGACAAACCAAATTACTCAAGGATTTATGGGTTTACATTCCACCGAAAGGCAATTATCATGAGTTATCCGCAACCGCGGGCACGCCAACCGACAGAAGGTGGATGCCCTGCCCCAAGCCTTTGGATGCCCTGCTCGTGGATTGGATGAACGGTGATGCCGACCAACCCCTCCCCTGTAATATTACCCGTCGGATGGCTATCGTCCTGGGCGGACCCGGTACCGGTAAATCCTTTCTGTGCCGACAACTGATCCGTTTATTGTATCCCAATCATATTTTTAATGGAAATCTACCTTTCATTTATTACTTCCGCTTACGTGAACTGGGTACTTTATTTGAATTTATAGACCGGGAAAAAGAGAGGAATAGGAAAGAAAAACTTGATGGTGATTTAGACGATGAAAAGAAGAAGACGAAAGAAACCCTTTTAGCGATTTTAGGACGGTATATCACCCAAGAGGCTTTTGAGAAAGAGCAAGCCGTCCACAGCGGTTTGAAACATCCGGTAGCTTTTCAGCCCTTTACCGTTGGTAAAAGTCTAATAATCTTGGACGGATTGGATGAATGGGAAATCATGGAAAAAGATAAAAAGAAAATTATTGACTTCTTAAATGAGCTCAATGAATGCCTGTCTAACCAACCCGCTCATATTCCCGTTCGCTGCCTGGTTACCTCCCGTTCTTTTTTGATGAACGAGGAAAAAAAATCTGCTCTGGACGATCAAGAAAAGCCCGCCCATAACTTATTTGAAAAAACTTTAGTACTGGAGCTGAGTCTGATGGAGAATGGCGATCAAATAAAATGGTTAGAGGATTATCGAGAAGTAATGGACTGGGGAGATCGTTATGGTTTAACGACTGCAAAACTCAAAATTTATCAGGATAAAACAGATCAGTTTCCCCATCTTCGGGAACTCTTGGGAACACCGGTACTCCTAAATATTCTAACTATCCTGCATGATCAGGAGCAGGCTGATTTTGAGCTTCCCGAACACAAAACCGATCTTTACACAAAACTCATAGACTTTTTGGTCAAGCGGGAATGGGATAACCAAGGCAAGCATACTTACAGTCCGACACCAAAAAAACTCAGGAAATTGTTACAGGAAATAGCTTACTACATGTTTCAAAATAATAGCTTCTTTATTGATCATACCAGCATTTTAGATATTCAAAAAGAGTTTATTCCAAGTCATCCCCTCAACTTAAGTGATCCGGAATCGCCGATCGGGGTTATTTTACTCTCCTATTTCTTCCAAGAAGACCAAAAATCTGACGGAGCCTATGAAATAGCCCATGCTTCGTTTCGGGATTACCTCGTTGCAGAAGCTATCGTCGAACGGCTTAAAAAAGAAGAAATCTTAACAGAAACCAAGAATCAGTTGCTCATCCGATTTCATGATTTATTCGGACAAGGCAAACTATCCGAAAATAGTGAAAAAGACTTCACGCATTTAATCCAATCCGAAATCAACCGTTCTTCCTCCCCCCCACTTTCTAAACTCCGTAATCATTTACGGCAATGTCTCGGTGATTTGTTGAAACGGGATTTCATGCCGGATCAAGTTCAGAGCGATCATCCGTTTAAGATCACTTTGAATATCTTTCGCAATTATTGGTTTGTTTTAATGCACCTTCATCCAAACGAAAAGGATCGGGAGCAATTTCAATGGACTGAGAATGATAAATTAGATTTTATACGATTGTACGGTTTACTTAGAATCAATAATCATTTGAAACATTGCTCTTTAGATACCGCCCATTTAGATTTTCAGGATATGAATTTTCACGATTTGGACTTATCTCGTATCAACTTAGTTCAAATAAAATTTAATAAAACACAGCTCTGGGGAACGACTTTTCAAGGATCAAATCTAAATTCAGCACAATTAGATGAAGTTAGTGCTGAATCTGTTAATTTTACAGATGCTACTCTCGAAGGAGCCAAGTTAACAGCAGTTAGGTTAGTGACTGCTAATTTAACAAATACTAAATTCATGAATGCTAATTTAATCAATACTGATTTATCAGGAGCCAAGTTAATAAAGGTCGATTTTACAGATGCTACGTTAATTGATTCTGAATTAAGATATGCTGATTTAAGAAGAGCCCAACTAACGAATGCTAAGTTAATAAGGGTTAATTTAGAGGGTGCTAATTTTACTAACGCGATTCTGACGAAAACAAATTTCGAAGGATGCAACTGGTGGGAAGCTACCTTTTCTGATAATACACGAGAAGCCGATTTCGGGTTGGGAGAATATGGTCCACATCATTCACCCTCACCAGACTATATGGAAAAACTAAAAAATGAATGGATATTTTCATGTAATATAATAATGGCAAAAAGAGCTTTATTAAAAAACAAACGAATAAAAAATGATATCTAAAAAACGCCCCTGTAAACAGGAGCGTAGAATTTACTCATCATATTTGGTTGGGATATGCAAACGATAAAATACCGTTGCCATCGAATCGGGAAGAATTTCCAAAACCGGATAACCCGCTTCCCATAACTTCCGGCTCTCCGAAACGGTTACCAACACAAACGTATTTCCGGAAATCAATAAGTGATAAATCGGATAGGGTACCGTTTGGGTCAGTTCCAAATAGTAAGCTAAAGCCGCTTCCAAGGTCGCATGAATACAATCCGGACGCATTTCCTCAATGATCCGCAAGACCCGGTCTTTGACCGAGACCTCCCGAACCGGCTGTTCCTGCGGAAATTCCACATACCGCTCTTCCTCAATCGGTTCATCCGCCAAGTCTCTTTGCATAATCAACGCATCTTCCCAATCTGATGCGTTTAAGTCCCGAGGCAATCGGCCGGCTGGTTCATATCGGACACCCGCCAAGAGCTTAAAATGCTCTTTCACGAACGCCTGGTTACTCGTTTGGGGAATTTTAAGCCTTTGTTCACCCCGAAAGACCACCCCAAATTGACTGCTTAACGCCCCCAAATCCTTCAGAAAACCCGATAAACGTTCTTCCGGACTTAAGTCTAATGCTTTTGCTATGGATTCAAACATAAAACGATTATTTTGTAAATCGTATTTAAATATTTTCTAATCTTTTGCAAGTCTATTTTAGAAAAACCTTGCCCATCAGACAAGGTGTAAAAAATTAAATCCGTTTAACGTCTGACAGCGACTGCCTGTACGGGTTCTAATTGAATGATCCCCGACTCCAGTCTTAAAACCAGAGCCCCCCGCTTTCTCAAAGCCGCTATCGACTGCTCCGGAACCAAGCTAAAGCGATTCTCTTCAATCCATAAACCACCGGCACCGGATGCAGCAGCCAAAGCCGCTTCCAGCGTACTAAAATCAATAGACTCTTGAATCGACTCGTTCGAAGAAATCGGAACAGGTATCTGACTATTGATCGTGACAAAAACCGACGGTGCTTCCCATTCCCGAACCTGTACTAATGGGGCTTGATAACTAACATTTTGTAGAGCCGTTCCGGCGGGTAAGACCCAGATGCCATTACGATACGTAGTGGCAATAATCACCCCATAACGGTAACTCAAGATTGCTAAGTCTTCCAAAAAAGCCTTTAACCGAAGTCCCGGTGTACTTAATTTGCGATTTTCATTCATAGGTTATTATCATCAACATTTATATTGACTTTTTAAGCATAGTCATCTCCTGTTCCGATTCAATACATTTTTTATTATTCATATATAAAGGGTATTATCGGATTGTTATTTTGTCTATTCTCCCCTTGCTTTCCGCCCTGCAAGCCGTACAACCCACAGCCCTAAAGGTACGTATACGTTATCAAAAAGGTAGGCATGGAACGCATCTTTTGGAAATACCTGTACCGGCGTTTGATACCAGAAACCGGTGAAGCCATCCCGATTGGTTCATTCAAAGCACAAGATCAGACCGCGGTGCTGATCCCTGCGATTGCCGATTGGGTGGCGGTAGTGGATGAACAACTGCGCCAGCAACGGCGGGGTTCGCCTGCTTATGTCCGACTGATGAAAGTACGTTTGATTAGTTTTGCGGAATATCAAACGCTGTTCAAACCGAAAATGTCCGAGGAGGAATACCGGTATTATCGTCTCTTCGAGTGGCTCCGTTGTGCGACCGAAGCCCGCCGAAACCTTTTACTTGCTCACCGAAAACCCGATGATGAAAAAGACTGGCTGGAACTTCTATCGACGCATTCCCCGATGCTGAAAGCATTTTTTTCAATACGGCTTTCGATTGCGCTGCCGGTGGAAAGCCTGCAAAGACATGCTTATGTGTCGGGAAGATCAGGCAGCGGAAAAAGTGAACTCTTGAAATTGCTTTTCTATGAACTCCAAAAAGCCTCCCAAAGAAACAGGAAGCATGCTTTAATTTTGATGGATCCGCACGGTGATCTGGCTTCAGAAATTAAGGCACTCAGGCTGAATGCCGATTATGAACGCCTGATTTATGTTGATCCTTTGTTCGTTCCGGGGGCAACTCCGGTACTCAATCCCTTGGAAATCAGGGACTTTTCGGAACAAAATATAGACCTCCATGCACAAGAACTGGCACGTGCGTTCTCGGAACTATTTACCGACGTTACGTTAACCTTGCAGATGCAAACGATCTTAAAACCGATCCTGAGTACCTTGATCAGAATGGGCGGAAAGACTCTCTTGGATGTTCAACGTTTCCTACAGGACGATCCCGCTCTCCTCGCGGCCGGTTGTGCGAGTCCCCATCCCGCCGAACGTGAATTTTTCAAAACAATGTTTAAGAAAAGCAATTATACCATAACGAAGGTCA
>Ga0209573_1002251_pt1 | contig 25515 bp, 18 predicted proteins | sample TNRBio252014_DNA_FD_185870 | JGI IMG/M metagenome (GOLD analysis project Ga0209573, IMG submission 185870) | Wastewater treatment Type I Accumulibacter community from EBPR Bioreactor in Madison, WI, USA - TNR Reactor_6/25/2014_ DNA (SPAdes)... | ecosystem: Engineered > Bioreactor > EBPR >... | reverse complement strand
TTTGCGTAATTCATGATCATTTTTTAACTTTATTTTCCTTTTGATCCGGGGGTCAAAGATTCCGTCAACCGGGGGGTCAATTCTTAGTCAATAGACACATATTGACATAATCTGTGATAAAACAGGATTTCATTCTCATAATAAAAAACTATAATTATGAAAACAATCAACCTTTTCGTGCTTTTAAGCATTTTACTTGTTTTTTCCATATCTGGCAAAACGCAAAACAATTGTTATATCCAACTAGGTGATCTTTCAGGGTTTAATACTGCGCCTTATCAGGCAGAATTGGAGGCCGCTGCATGTGAGTTGATACAGGCTTTCCCTTCTGAATTTCAGGAACAATTCAAAGTGTATAGCTTTGGTTTTTACGTTCATAATGAATATATGCAGGGTGGATTTGAAGAGGCTTTTCAAAAAGTTGCGGATGAAATCCAAACTCCGTATTATTTAGTAATAGGCAGGCAAACTGACCATACCGGAATATATACCAGGTTTTGGGTGGAATTGGAATTGCCGACAACTGGAGAATTTGAATGTCTCGAATTAATGTCAGGTACAATTAGGCATGATTTAGTCAATAAATATAAAATAAAGGCTGACCAAATTTATGAAAAGGAAGGGAAAACACCTGAAAAATACTTTATTGCTGAAGTTGAGATTATAAACTCACTGAAAACTTTTACACAAGGAACAATAGAGTGTTGTAAGCAGGAAAATCTTCGATCTAATATATTGTGTACTGCTTGTATTTTAACTGATGAAGAACACCTGATATTACAGAAATCATATGATTTCTTTCTTGATCCTGTTTTTATAACCAAAGATCCTGATTATTTTGATTTAACTTCAACAATAAGGCCAAAAGATAATTCAAATAATCGTAATCAGTATATTCCGTTAAATATTGATATCAAATTCCAGGATGGATTTGAAAGTAATCTTGATCAATTTTTAATCTCATATAGATCAGAACAACTTGAAAGTATAAGCTCCAGAACAGGGATAAATCCCGACATTTCAATCCATACTTTTAAATATCCAAGAGATTGTGGATCCTTCGAATCAATTTGGCAGGAATATAGGAATGATAATGCTGACTATAAAATATTGATTTCAATTATTAATATTAATAATGAAGTTGGTGTTCTGGGTTATCATAGCACATTATCAAATCTGAGTGACTTTGATGAATCTTCCTCATTTAATAATCCTGTTGAAAGAATTATTTTAAAGGATGAAATGGAGCCTGTTTTACAAATACAAGAAGATGCAGGAAAAGATTGCGAAGAGTTGGTTAGAGCGTATGCCGCTTTTACTGGATCACTTTCTCCAACATTTAATATGCCGGGTGGGGCTGCCCCCATTCTTACTCCAGATATAATAAAGCTAAATTCCGAAGTCTATTCACATACACTTAAAGGGTTGGATGAACCAAAATACAATATGGGGATTCACTGGGCTAAAGAATTTGCAGCAGTAAAAGCTGAACCAGAATTCCAGAATTGCAGTTGGTGGCATGCATGTGGAATCAGATCCAAATGGCAAACAACTGAAAACTTATGCTCTGGTGTTATTCACACAACATTGGATATGTGTGGAACTTTCTTCGAGGTTTGTGATGGTGCTAACGCTATTCTTTATCTCATTTCAGGAGATTTAAAAAACGCGGCTTATTCTACAGCAGCTTTAGTCCCAATCGCTGGGATGGGAGCTACGGGCATTAAACATGGTGCTAAATTGTGGAAACCTTTAGTCGGTTGCGCTGGAGGTAGCAGTTTGCGTCTTGGAACCTATTATTGTAGGGTTCTAACATTCAGTGTTAAAGCAACAGGTGAAATAAATTGGGGAAAAAAAGCAAGGCTTAGAAGTATGATGAAAGGATATTTGAATATGGCAGGTAAAGAAGCTCATCATTTAATACCATGGGAACTATCCAATCATCCTATAATGAAAATCTTAGCAGAAAAAGGTTGGCATATTAATAATCCGGTTCATAATGGCTTACCAATCCCCATCGCATTCCACAGAGATGGTGGACATAAATTCTATAGGGAGAAACTATTTGAAACTTTAAACAAGATGAATGGTAAAAAAATTATATTTTCTATGTCAAATTCAGACGCAATATCGACAATGAACAGATTAACGGATGAATTAGCCAAAGAAATAAATAAAGCTATTCAAAAAGGTGAAAAAATTGATGATCATTTTAAGAAAGTGAATTGGGACGAAATTTATAATAAAATTTAAATTATACATGCAGTATTATAAAATAGAGATTTCAGATTTCAACGTTGGTATTGGATTAATGGATGAATTAAATCCAAATATTATTAAATATCGGGAAATAGTTTCCATTATATCATCATATCACGATATTGAAAATCCTTTTAAAATCAATGAAAATACAATCAAGTTACCAGAATTGGATTTTTTTAAAGTTATTTATGGTAAGCCTCCAAAACACCTTAATATTATGGGAGGCTGGTTGCCTAGAGGAATTTTAATTAAAAAAGAACTATATTTCAAATTAAAAGAAAAATGCATTTTTGCACCGCATATTTGTGCTCCAATTAAGATACAATACAGAAAAAAGGAAAACTCAGATTACTTTTATTGTTTCTTTTTTGACATTATAGAACATATTGATTTTGAAAAATCGGTATTTAGTGGTTATATCAGAGAACTTGACATTTACGAAGAGTTTTTTGTAAAAAGCTATGAAGAGTTGTTATACCTATCCCAAACCAAGTACAATTATAACGATATTTTTAAAAAAATCAGATTTAAAAATTCATTTAAGCAATATGATATTTTTGGTTTATTCTATATTGGTCATGAAATATTTTTTTCTAATAAAGTCAAAAAAGAATTCCAGCATTTGGGAATTGATGGAGTTGATTTTGTCAATCCAGATATTCAATTTGAGTAAAGTATTTTTATAGCTCTAATATCACTCTTTCCCATGCTCCTTCAAAATCTTCATCACCTCAACCTCTGAGAGTTTTGTAATACGGGCTATTCTTGTGATATCAAGCCCGTCATCATAACTGCTAAGGATGATCTTTATTTTCCCTTCCAGTTTCCCTTTCCAGCTTTGCAGTGTCGATCATGCTTTTGGAGAATTTTACATCTTAGAGTGAATCAGGTATCAATTTTATGATTTTTTTGGTAGAATTTAACTTTTACCGGGCTTCAAACTTAAAACCCCGAAAGACAGGTATCCTTCGGGGTTCTTAATTCAATTTCTTATTTGGTTCCGGCTCGACCGGTTTAGATGTCTAAAACAATCCATTATCCGATCTCCGGATAAAGCGGGAACTTTTTCATGAATTCATTCACTTCCTGCCTGACTGTGTTGATCTTGGTTTCGTTTTCGTGATCCATCAATATATGATCGATCCATTCGACCAACTGTATGCAATCTGCTTCCTTCAATCCGCGCGTGGTCACAGCAGGTGTTCCAATCCGCATCCCTGAAGTCACAAACGGACTCTGGTCGTCGAAAGGCACCATGTTTTTATTGATCGTGATATCCGCTCTGACCAATGCATTTTCTGCTGCTTTCCCGGTGAGTCCCTTGGAACGAAGGTCAACCAGCATGAGATGGTTGTCTGTTCCTTCGGAAATGAGGTGATAGTTTTTTGCCACGAATGCTCCTGCCATCGCCTGGGCGTTTTTCATGACCTGATCGATATAGGTACTATACTGTTCGGTCAGCGCTTCGCCAAATGCCACCGCCTTGGATGCGATCACATGTTCGAGCGGTCCGCCCTGAAATCCGGGGAAAACAGCGCTGTTGATGATCGTTGACATCATGATCGGACTACCTTTGGCAGTGGTTCTGCCCCATGGATTCGGAAAATCTTTGCCTATCATAATGATGCCACCTCTTGGACCACGGAGGGTTTTATGCGTGGTGGAAGTGATGATGTGGCAATATGGAACCGGATCCGTCAGCTTTTTGGTGGCGATCAAGCCTGCGGGATGTGCGATATCTGCCATCAATATCGCGCCGATTTCATCAGCGATTTCGCGGAAGCGCTTAAAATCCCAGTCTCTCGGATAGGCGGAAGCGCCTGTAACGATCAGTTTTGGCCTTTCCCTCCGGGCTGTTTCAGCCACTTTATCCATGTCTATCCTGCCGGTTTCTTTTTCAACACCATAAAATACAGGAACATATACTTTACCTGAATAATTCACGGGAGAACCGTGTGTGAGGTGTCCTCCGTGTGACAGATCCAAACCCATGAATTTGTCTCCCGGTTGCATGGTAGCCAAAAACACAGCTGCATTCGCCTGGGCACCTGAGTGAGGCTGAACATTGGCATATTCCACGCCGAAAAGTGCTTTCAGCCGGTCGATGGCAATTTGCTCTACCTGGTCCACGATCTCACAACCGCCATAATAGCGTTTGCCGGGATAACCCTCCGCATATTTGTTGGTCAATACACTGCCCAATGCTTCCAAAACATTCTTGCTCACAAAATTTTCAGAAGCGATCAGTTCTGCTCCGCTAAACTGGCGGTCATATTCTTTTTGTATCAGTTCAAAAACTACGTCTCTCATAAAATTATAATTTTCATTTAGCATAATCTACCCGTCCGGATCACCGGAAACGGGCTGTTTTTTCCGGTGTTTAATCGTCCGGATTTTGGCTCACAAATGTACCAAAGCTTTATTAATTTTTGCAGATTTTTATTAAAAATAGCCTGAAGTCTTCAGGTAAATCAGATTATATCTAAAAGTAATGTAATTGTTTAGCTCAATAGTCTATTAGTCTTAAGTCTATTAGCTGATGATTTAAACCAAGGGTTAAAACCTCTGATTCCTGAACAAATCAGGTGTCATTTGCTCAATGTTCTCGCTCAATTCCAGGAGACTAACAGGCTAAGCACCAAAATAACTACAAAGTATTTGAGCCAAACTTCCTTTATCAAAATTCTTTAAAAATCAAAATGGTGTTATTTGGGGTAGCATTTTTTTTTGAAACCCGATATTTGCTTTTAGTCCCGTTAAGTTTGTCATGGTTCTTGAGTAGTTTGCCTTGGTTCTTGTGTAGTTTGCCTTGGTTCCTGTGTAGTTTGCTTTGGTTCTCGTGTAGTTTGCCTTGATTCCCGTTTAGTTTGCCTTGGTTCTCGTGTAGTTTGCCTTGATTCCCGTTTAGTTTGCCTTGGTTCCCTTGTAGTTTGCTTTGGTTCCCGTGTAGTTTGCTTTGGTTCTTGTGCAGTTTGATTTGGTTTCTTAGTAGTTTGGTTTGGTTCCCGTGTAGTTTGTCTTGGTTCTCGTGTAGTTTGCCTTGGTTCTCGTGTAGTTTGCTTTGGTTCCCGTGTAGTTTGCTTTGGTTCTCTTTCAGTTTGTCCTGGTTCTCGGAAATACATTGGAAGTTAGGCGCTTAAGATCCAAAACTAAGGAACATGTTGTTCGTTTCGGAGTTTGGTAATACTCATTTTTCTGTTCTGACTTTCCGTTCTGTGGCTATTTTGGCTTATCCCCAAAAAACATTGATACTTTCTGATTCAACCCCTTCCGGGTTGTATTGAGTGAGGTTCTTTTTAAAGGCATTGCATGCCTTGTTATTGATATTCAACCACTTCATGGTTTTTTATTTGCGGATTCCTATTGATAAATGCATATCATAGCAATATTATTCAACCAATTTGTGGTTTTTTATTTTCGGATTCCTATTGATAAATGCATTTTAAAGCAATATTATTCAACCAATTTGTGGTTCTTCATTTGCGTATTCGTATTGATAAATGCATATCATAGCAATATTATTCAACCACTTCGTGGTTCTTCATTTGCGTATTCGTATTGATAAATGCATATCATAGCAATATTATTCAACCACTTCGTGGTTTTTCATTTGCGGATTCCTATTGATAAACGCATATCAAAACGGTATTATTCAACCATTTCGTGGTTTTTCATTTGCGGATTCCTATTGATAAACGCATATCAAAACGGTAATATTTAACCATTTCGCAATTTTTATTTTTCCTGCATGGAAACCCTGAAAGGGTTGAATATCAATAACTTTGGGTGAAACCTAAAGTAAAAGTGGTGATCTCAGACAACCCAGAAGGGGTTGAATTTCTCGTGAATCGCTTTAAAATTGTGCAAGATTGAGGCGCTTAGGATCAAAAACTAACCAACAAATTGTTCGTTTTCGTGATGATGGAAACGCGGATACCAGGATGTGATAGAAAATAGATAAAGATCATTTTCCCCAAGAAAATCAATCTGAATCCCGAAGGGATGATATGATAAAAGACTATAAATAAAAAGACTAACAACCTAAACAATTCCTATTTAGTTCAGGCATTTACCGTTTGGGATAAATGAGGTAATAGCGCGTTGTTTTGGCTGGCTGGATATGAACTTCGGGAAATGAACCAAGCGGTTTTACTTCACCGTTTTTGCTTAAAATCCGGATCTCTGATTCACCTCCCTTGTATATCGTACTCGATTCATTGCCCGAGATCACCAAAAAATCGAGCAGGCCAGACTGTTCCAAACCCAAATTTTCCGTCACCATTTGCCGCACTTCACTGATCTCTGCCGGATCAAACGGATGATCCTGTTCCAGAATTTTAAACAGTTTTCTGTTGAGTATGCCTTTTGACAACATGGACGGTACTCCGGGTTCAGATTTAGCCAGACATTTCAACAAATTGGTCACATCAACATCGTCCAAAGTCAAAAAACGTCTTATAGTCTCTGCTGGAATCACCTTCAAACTTTTAGAAGCTTCATACTCAGCAAAAAACAATCTTAGCGGTTCAGGTATCAGCGCCTGCATCTGGATTTCAGGCATGGTGAACAGATAATTGAGGACAGTTTGCAGCATTTTTTCCGCAGCCAGGGCAGTTTTATGCAGATAAACCTGCCAGTACATCAATCTCCTGGCCATGAGGAATTGCTCCACCGTGTGCAAGCCTTTCTCTTCAACCACCAGATGTTCTTCCCTGACATTCAACATATTGATTAAACGTCCATACCCTATTTTCCCTTCGACTACACCTGTATAAAAACTATCTCTGTGCAAAAAATCCATTCTGTCCATATCCAGTTGACCCGCCACCAGTTCATGAAAAAAGGGACGATGGTATTCATTTGCAAAGATCCTGACAGCAAGTTCCAATTTTCCGGCGAATTCTTCATTAAGTAAATGCATGATCGCCAGTGAGATCTGTTCATGACCGAAAGGCAGGATCATTCGTTCCAATGCGTGGGAAAAAGGTCCGTGACCGATGTCGTGCAACAGTATGGCCAAACTCAGCGCTTCCGACTCTTCTTCAGAAATTTCCACACCTTTGCTCCTGAGGGTTTCGATGGTCATGGTAGTGAGGTGAAGCGCTCCCAGGCAATGGTTGAACCTGGTATGAACGGCTCCCGGATATACATAATCAGTCAGTCCCAGTTGCCTGATCCTCCTGAGCCGCTGAAAATATGGGTGATCGATGATGGTGTATAAAAAATCATGAGGAAACTTGATGAATCCGTACACCGGATCATTAAATAAAGTCTTTTTCTGAAATGTTTTTGTATTTTTACCATCCATAATCTTTGGTTGAACCGGAAGTATCTCAACAAGAATTGTTCCAAAGGTACAACATTTGATACTACGGGGACAACAGACTACGTTACAATACACAAAAAATTAATTTCCGATGGATGAAATAAAAATACTTTGGGCTGATGATGAGATTGACACACTAAAACCACAGCTGTTTTTCCTCAAAAAAAAAGGCTACGAAGTGATAACTGTCAGCAATGGTCATGATGCTTTGGACATACTGCGCAATGAAAAAGATTTCGATGTGATCTTTCTGGACGAATCAATGCCCGGCATAAGCGGACTTGAAACGCTGGAGGCCATCAGGGAGATCGATTTGAACATTCCAGTAGTCATGATCACCAAAAATGAGGCTGAAAACCTGATGGAAGAGGCCATCGGAGCAGAGATCAACGATTACCTCATCAAACCTGTCAATCCCAATCAGATATTGTTGAGCCTTAAAAAAATAATCGATAATAAACGACTCGTCAGTGAAAAAACTGCCACGGACTATCAGCAGGAGTTCCGTAAAATCTCCCTTGAGATCAGCGGTGATCTGGATTTTGAAGGCTGGAAGGATATTTATTTAAAAATCATCAAGTGGGAGCTGAGAATGGATCAGAACGATCTGACAGAAATGTCCAATATCCTTTCTATCCAAAAAAGCGAAGCGAACGCATCTTTTTTCAAATACGTGTCAAAAAATTATCTGAGCTGGCTGGACGACAAATCCAATGGACCACTCATGTCACACCAGTTGATGAAAAAAGCTGTTCTGCCAAAAATGGAATCCGGCATACCGACTTTTTTCATTTTGCTGGATAACCTGCGGTTTGATCAGTGGAAAGTGATGGAATCCGCCATCCTCGAGTATTTCAACAAGGAAGAAGAGAACTATTTTTACAGCCTTTTACCCTCAGCTACCCAATACAGCAGAAATGCAATTTTTTCCGGACTTTTACCGATAGATATCGCTAAAAAATATCCTCAGTGGTGGAAGAATGATTTTGATGAAGGAGGAAAAAATATGTTTGAGGCAGAATTGTTTGGTGAGTTTATCAAAAGGAATTTCAGGAAAGAAATCAAATTCGCTTTTGAAAAAGTTACCAATACCAAAACAGCCAAACTGATCGAGGATACCATTGCCAATTATATGCAAAATGACATCACGGTGCTGGTTTATAATTTCATTGACATGCTTTCCCATGCCCGAACCGAAATGGATATGCTGAAAGCTTTGGCTTCCGATGAAAAAGCTTATCGGTCCATTACCTTATCCTGGCTGCAAAACTCACCTTTGCTCAATACATTGAGAAAATTGAGTGAAAAGGATGTTCGTGTGATCATTTCCACGGATCATGGAACCATCCGGGTCAATACGCCTTCCAAAATAATCGGTGATAAGGAAACCACTACCAATCTGCGGTACAAATCCGGGAAAAACCTCCAATACAACAAAAAAGACGTATATGAAATCGGCAGACCGGATCAGGCTGGACTTCCTTCACCGAATGTTAGTACCCGATATGTTTTTGCCAAAGAAGATCTGTTTTTCCTGTATCCCAACAATTATGCATATTACAATAATATGTACAAGGATACTTTTCAGCATGGCGGCATATCGCTTGAGGAGCTGATCTGTCCGGTGATCAGTCTCAAATCGAAAGGCAAAGTTTAATTATACAGTTGCGGGATATTCCACAAAATTGCGTTCGGATTCATAGAGCCTGACGGATAGATCGTATTTCTCATCCAAATACCCGCGAAGGATGTTCCATATCTGAATACAGATATTTTCGCTGCTTGGGATCATCGTTTGAAATGGCTCGACTTCTATATTGAGATTTTTGTGATCAAATCTTTCTATCACGTACAGATTAATGATCTCATTGAGTTTTTTGAGGTCAATGACGTAGCCTGTTTCCTGGTCGACTTCACCTGTCACTTTGACTTCAAGATTGTAATTGTGTCCATGAAAATATGGATTGGAGCATTTACCGAATACTTCAAAATTTTTTTGATCATCCCATTTAGGATTATGTATCCGGTGCGAAGCATTAAAGTGTGATTTCCTAAAAACAGATATTCTCATCAGATAAATTTTATTTTCTCTGCATCTTCCTGATGCCGGGGGGATGCTTTCAATGAGTCGAGTATTAAATTGATTTATGCTTTTCAACAACAATGATAGAACAACAGTTCGGGAAATGACTGCAATTTGTTTATTTATTATTGGTTGTTTGGCTAAAAAGATAAAAAATGGCATCATTTCTTCATCTGTATTGTGTGAATTGTTGGTTATCAGGAGCGTGGTAGATTGTGACTGAAAAATTCAAATAAATGTTGAATTTATTCAAAATATTGTTTTGAAGGATAATAAAACTCTGAAGTTACAAACCTCAGATAACGAGGGTCATCATGCTCTTATGCTAAAAGACTAAATTCCTTAACAATCAAAATTTGAGTAAAATTGTTTTGAAGGATAAAACTCTGAGACAACTAGAAATGTTAAATAACGATTTATTTGATTTCGTCCTTTTTTCTTGATAAAAAAGTGATACTGACGAGAAAAAAATCGATAACTCTTTTTTTCTATCAGTATTATGCTGACTTGTTGAAACAACGTCAGCAGAACCAAAAAATCAAGTTTCATTAAGGCGATTGCTAAAGCACCGCTCACTCCCGGGGTTTTCTGCTGACAAACTATGTTTCGTCAGTACTTGCATGCTTTTTTATACTGACGTTATGAGGCATAAGTCAGTATAACGCAATTCCAGCCCTTCGTTCACTATTGCTGGTAATGAAACTTTCCACTTATTGCTTCGGTTGGAAATTATATACAAAAAAAATCATGGCATGATTATTATAATTTATGTGCAAAAATTGTTTTGAAAGGTCATAAAGTCTGAAGGTACAAACTTCAGACAATGAAGGAAGTTTTTTGGTTTTTGATCCTGGAAAAAGTCATAATAACAACAATTTACTGTATTCCCTCTGTGCCCTTTGCGCCTTCTTCGTGAAACTTCGTGGAATAGCTGTATTTTGTAAAATTCCACGAAAAGTCCGAATCAGAACAAAATGCATCAGGGTTTTCTGCTGTTTAAATAGAAAAATTCATTTGAATAAGACAATATTGTATTCCTGATGTATAACTTTACTTAATTTTATGGTAAAATCATTTAATTCTGAATAAATTGGTTTGAAAGAAGGCAGCAGAAATACATACAGAGAATGGGCAAAAGACCGCAAACTTCCATTGTTTTTTCAACCATGGTGGTTGGATGCAGTCTGTGAAAAAGACCGTTGGGAGATCCTTTTTTCCACCAATGGTTCGGGTGAGATCAACGGTATTTGTCCCGTTTATAAAAGCAGTTCAAAAGGCATACCTGTGCTTCGAAATCCAGATTTCAGCCCGTATTCGGGCGTTTTTTTGGTATATCCGGCTGATTTGGCGACAGAGCAAAGCAAGTACTCATTTGAGAACAAAACAAGTGCAGTTTTATTGGATCAGTTGCCCCGTGATGTAGCCATGATCCAGATGAATCTGCATCCGGACATGGAAAATGCCTATCCGTTTATATGGAAACAGTATCATCAAACTACCAGATATACGTATCGTTTAGAAGATATTTCAGACCCTGACATTATATCAAAAGGCATGAATCAGACCCTGAGACGGCAGATCCGTCAGGCCGGTGAGACGCATGAAATCAGCCTTACTGAAGACCCTGAGATCATTTTTAATTTATTGTCCAAAAGCCTTAACAAACAGCATGTCAGGCACCGGATCAGCAAAGAAATGATCATCCGTATCAGCCTTGCGCTGCGTGAAAACAATCAGGGCAAACTGTTGATCGCCAGCAATATGAAACAAGAAGTCGTTGCATCCATGATCCTGGCAATGGATCATGATACAGCTTATTGTCTGGCATTGGGTATGGATCATGAACTCGAACAAACACATGCTTCCAAACTGCTCATCGCTGAATCGGTCAGGCTTGCATCTTCTTTTGTCAAACGATATGATTTTGAAGGCAGTATGATACCCAATGTTGAAAGAATTTACCGTTCTTTTGGCGGAACCAGGGTCGCCTATCATCAATTGATGTGGTTCAAAAACCGTTGGATCAAAGCGCTTTGGTATTTTCTAAAGTAGTTTGGATGAATAAATATCATTAACTTCGCATTTCAGATAATTTGAAGTGCATTTTTCGGGAAAATTGCCCTGAAGAATCGACTTTATGGATTAACAGATAAAATATGCAATTTAAAGACATTCCAGGACAGACCGCCACAAAGGAATTCCTTCAATCCCTTTTTACCAAAGAAAGGTTACCCCATGCATTGTTATTCATCGGCAGGGAAGGCAGTGGTAAACTCCCGTTGGCCCTGGCATTGGCCAATCTGGCACAATGCAGTCGACCGGTGGACGGTGACAGTTGCGGAGAATGTCCGGCTTGCCGGAAAACACACAAATACATCCATCCGGATATTTTTTTTACATTTCCAACCATTGCAAGGGATGAAAAAGGCACTCCAAGTTCGGCCATGGCTCCGGAATGGCGACGGGTGCTTCAGGAAAAGATGTATTTCAACCTCAACGGGTGGCGAAAATTCATCGATGAAGAGAAAAAGCAACTGAACATACCTTTAGTCTCTATCCGCGAAGTGATCAAATTCTGCAGTATGAAAGCTTACGAGGGTTCCCGGAAAATCGTATTGATCTGGCATGCAGAATTGATGGAAAAAGAAGGTAACCGGTTGTTGAAGCTGATCGAGGAACCACCGCCGGATACTGTTTTTTTATTGATCACCGATCATCCAGAGCAATTGTTGCCAACGATCGTGAGCCGTTGCCAGATCATACAGGTTCCTCCCTTTCGGGAAGAGGATATCCGGTGGTTTGCACAGCACAAACTTCAGCTGGACAGTGCTGCTTTGACGGCACAGATCGCCATATCGAATGGCAATTTAACGGCTTTTCTGGAGACATTTGAGGAAGGCAATGATATTTTGAACAAAGCGCTGGTTGAATGGCTGCGCATTGCATACAAAGGCAAGGCAATTCCTGTTTTGGAATGGGCCGATGATTTTTCCAAGTACAACAAAGATGACCAGAAGCATTTTTTCAAATTCGGTCTTGGATTTTTTGAGCAACTGTTTTTGTCCTTTCATCTGGATAAAGATCAACTCAGGGTGGATCAGAACAATTTTGAAACCATACAAAAAATGAAATCCATTTTAGACATACATAAAACAATCGCTATCATTGAGTTGTTGAATGACAATATTCAATACATAGAGAGAAATGCCGCTCAAAAATTGAATATGATCAACAGTTCATTAACTTTGCATAAAATCATGGTTGCGAAGGCGAACGAAAAGGGATGATGATGAGGCAGAAAGAGTGATTACGATGTAGATAAAACATTAAGACATTAAGAATTGGCAAAAGTGTGTTGGATGCAGGTAAATAGCAAGAAAATGTCGAGATTTTGAAATAGGAATGAACATAACATTTCACTTATAAATCTAGCCTCGAAATCGTAAATCATGCTGGTTTTGGCACTGAATAAAGCAAAAAAACATGTTTACAGATAACGATAATAATATACAACAGGAGCAAAAAAAAGGTGGTTGTGGGTGTAAATCCGGCGGATGCAACAAACTCAGCACTTTTGACTGGCTTGAAGACAGAATATCCGTTGACCCGACTCCTTATGACATCTATGAAATCAGCTTTAAAAACGGTTCGCGCAAAGATTTTTATCGCAACATTCACAAACTGGATCTCCACACCGGGGACTGGGTCATTGTAACGACTTCCAGCGGATATGATGTGGGACAGATCACTTTAACCGGTGACCTGGTGAGGCTTCAGATGAAAAAGAAGAACTACAGGGAAGACCGGGATATTTTTGAGATACAAAGGCTGGCCAACGACAGAGACCTGGAAAAGCTCACGGAGGCAAGGGCCATGGAACTCAGTGCTTTGCACAAAGCCAAAAACCTTGCCACATCCCTCAAACTCGACATGAAACTCGGAGATGTTGAATATCAGGGAGATAAACGAAAAGCAACCTTTTATTATACGGCTGAAGGCCGGGTTGATTTCAGGGAATTGGTGAAGATCTATGCGCGTGAATTCAGGGTGAAGATCGAAATGAGGCAGATCGGCATTCGTCAGGAATCTTCCCGGATCGGCGGCATCGCTTCCTGCGGCAGAGAATTGTGCTGTTCTTCCTGGCTGACGAATTTTAGTTCAGTGACCACAGAAGCAGCCCGATATCAGAACATTGCGATCAATCAGTCCAAACTGACCGGATTGTGTGGTCGACTGAAATGCTGTTTGAATTTTGAACTCGACACCTACATCGATGCGCTGGAGGATTTCCCTAAAGACGCTGAAAGGCTGGAAACCAAACAGGGAACGGCGATTCTGATCAAGACGGACATCTTCAAAGGATTGCTATACTACAGCATTCGCAATGATGTGGAGAAAAACAGGGTTTATGCGGTCCATAAAGACAACATCGATGACATCCTTGCTCAGAACCAACGTGGCGAAAAACCTGAATCGCTGGGTGTAGTTCAGTACATCAAGGAAGATGTCGATGAAAATGTGGATTTTGCCGATGTGACCGGACAAATCGAATTGCCAGTCAGCAAGAAAAAGAAGAAAAAAAGTGGTAATCGCCAAAACAGTGGTTTTAAAGACAAGGAAAAACCACAAAACCAGGATACGAGGCAAGGTGGTGTCGCAGACAAAGGCAGACAACAGCCAAAGAACTATCAAAATCAGCCTAAACCGCGAAATCAGCAGGATGCCAAGCCAAATAACGATCAAGGTTCTCAACAGGGACCAAGGCCTGGCCCGCAAAAACCTTTATCTGACCAAAGCGGTCAACCGAAACAAGGTGGCGGCAAAAAGAGATGGGATAAAAAACGGAATCAACAAAACAGGCCAAGACCTGACAAACCTCCACCAACAGATCAATAAAACTGGTGTTTTTCAAGCTTTTATCCGTTCGATCCGGCAGCCTTTTTCCTGCCAGAGTTTGAGTATGGTTTCGAGTTGGTTGATGCTATAAAAAGAATCCGGTTTGAAATAGAAAGTAGCCTGGACTTTACTATTCATAATGGTGATCTTGTTCTTTCTATATTTTTTAGTGACAAATTTCCATGGAGGATCCTCCAAATCATATTTTTCATTGGCTGAAATGACATCTCCCGGATCAATTTGAATCATTTGATCAACATGCCCATTATTATCAGTAACTTTAATCGTATTTTGATCCATTTCAAGCCAAAATCTTGAACTTAAAGAATTGATTTGTTTGTAGAAAAAGAATAATGGTATCCAGGGAATTAATCCACTGAAAATAATGATAAACATTACAATCCAATCTTTTTCGGGAGGAATGAAATCATCAAATAACTTCACAAGGAAAAATAGTATCAACCAAATAATAAATCCTGCTACCATTGTTTTCCTCCAAATGATATAATATGCGGGATCTGAGATCAATCTTGCTCTGAACATGGGCAGAAGTTTTCCTGAACAATGCGGCAAATATAAGCTAAAAGAATAAAAGCTAAAGACTACCAATCTAAATTTTAACAACTTTTCTTTGTTACTATGTATCTATGGGTTAATTATTTTTTTCACCACATAGATACATAGTATCTTATTTATAATATTCTTGTATTTTTTGGCAGAATATTCAGTAGCAATATGCGGGAACCAAAACCAACTCTTTAACTTTCTGAGCCATAATGATTGTTTCTTTTCCTATTTTAGTGAGGTAATATTTGTATGAACCGACGGCCTTTTTAATCAGCCCGTGTACCCTTAGTCGTTTGATCAACCTGCTTATTTTGGCACTATTTAACCCAAGCAGTTTTTGCATGTTGTTATTCCTGAATCCATTGATATTAAACTCACCACGTACAATGGCCAATAAAAGGGTTGAATCATCGGCATTAAAGAAGTTAAAACCCTTGTAATTACGGTTATTCTCACATTTCGATGATGTAACTTTTTCAAGTCTCTTTCTACCAACTTCTTTGTTGTCAAAAGCTGAAATGAATTCCAAATATCTTCTATTGGTAGCTTTGAGGTTATCTGAAAGGAAAGCAAGGCTGTAGATATATTTTCTCATTGGTGCCATTTGGTGCGATGTTGTCCCATCACGGTGTACAACCTGTCGGAAGTGTTTAAAAAAACTTATATCATTTGATGTTGTTTCTATTCTTAATATTTTGCTGAATTTGTCATACATTTTTATTGATGATGAACCCATTGTATGTTTTATACGGCTTCCTTCAATACGCACATTATAATTGTTGCCTACTTCACCTTGATACCTGGGATCCAGTTTGTTCCCTAAAAAAGTTGCGATGTTATCAGCTTTGACCGTATGTATGGCCGTAGCTACAAGTTCATTGTAGATTTGCTGTAAACGATCCTGTTTTTTAAACACTATATCGGTGGCGTATTCTGCCTGCATGACGCTCCAGTGGTATCTTAGTTTAAAGTCTTTATATACAGGGCAGAATCGCCATGCAAACTCATCTAATTTGCGGTGCAATTTCTCCACACTCAACTTGTCTGAAAGTGCTTGCGCTTTTACGCTGTCTTCAATGCTGTCAAATGCATTGTCTATCATAGTATATTCAATTCCCGCCTCCCTCAATTCTGAAGCCAGTATATTATGCCCGTTTATATAAATCAGTAAACGAAAAGGACACCAGGTCGGTACGCGAACATATCCCAAACCTACCTGCTCATCTATGAAATAAAAATAGTAATGCAGACATTTGCTTGTTGCAGGCTTTAAAAATGTTTTACCTGTTGTTTTATCATGCCAGGGTTTATATGTGTTACAGGTCTCCATCGCCGATATAATATGAACAATTCCGGCATGATCACCCCTTTTATTAATAATTTCTGATATAATTGATTCTTTCCTGATCCCACCTTTTCGTATGAACTGAATCTCTATGTTATGCTCTTTCGCCAATTGCTCTGCGTTGGCTCGAATAATATCTTTATAGGGTTCTGCAAATTTCGGGTAGTCAAATATCCTATGATTATTTTGGTACATATAGTTCGTCATCCCTTGGCTGTGAGAAATCTCCGGTATTGTCCCACTTATAAGTATCCTGTCGTAACATGAAAGTACACAGGAGATGTCCTTTTTGTATCTCTCGCTTATTAGTTCCATCTTGTAAAGTTATGACTTTTTCCTCTTTGGTTCTGGATTTTCCAGGTTAGGTACATAGATACATAGGTACATAGCTTTGTCAGAGAGGCAAATATTTATCATTAGTAATTGTTCAGCTCATTAGTCTTTTAGTCTGTAGTCTAGTAGCTAATTCATACCAAGTGTTAAATCTCTGATTCCAGGACAAACTTGGTGTTATTTGCTCAATGTACACGCTCAATTCAAAGAGACTACCAGGCTAACAGACTCATTCGCTAAGCACCTAAATAACTACTATCATTAAAAGGATACTATGATTCCCATTGCAGAATAATCAAAGCATTGTTTTTTATTTTTGTCAGGCACAAAAATCTACCATAAAATTAAGGGCTCTATTGATCCTTCAAATTTAAGAAAATGATTCACTCCAAATAGTTTTTTTGGGTGATTTGGAGTAAAATTGTATCATTGCACAAAAAAAATTATAAAGTGATAAAAAGGCAAATGAAATTCCCCCTTTTCAAAGTCATGATTTTGGCGGTTTTAACCCAGATCTCATGCGGTCAGCAGGTCATCAAGCTGGATCCATATCTGCAGGCTCATTCCAAACATTTTGATATCATCAACCATGATGCAGAAAATGACACCCTGCAAATGGGGCATTTCGATATATATAATGACGAGTTTGGCACAGCATGGATGCGTTTTGCCAAAATAGACCGATACTTTAGCGATGGAGAGGTTTACAAGTTTTCCAGCAGCAACAATGATAATTATGTGTACAACAATTTGTTGAAGGAATTGAATGACAGGGCTTTACTGAAAGAATATGCACAGGCATACAATATGGAGATCGATGTTCCGGAAAAGTTTGAAAGGGCTTTTATCGCCTATTTTTATGCTTCCCACGATGAATATGCACTGATCTTTATTCAAAAAGATGAGGCTGACATCGCCGGATTTGCTTCCAATAAATATGAATTTTACGAGATCGGTCCGGTCAATTCCTATGAAAACGCTAAAAAACCAGAGAAAACAAATCCCGGTTATCAGGTGGTGCTCAACCGGCATGTTGTAGGCGCTTATCAGAGGACAGGCAAACCCGTGTTTTACATGACCAACGAATACTGCGATGCCACTGAGATCATTATTGCGACCATAGTCGGCACAATAAACAGGATTAATAAATTATAAAATATAATAATATGTCATTTGAAATTGAAGGAAAACTTCATAAGGTATTTGAAACGGAGAGCAAGACGGCTTCTTTTCAGGCGCGTGAATTTGTCATCGTCATCAGCGAAGACAATTATCCGCAATATGTTAAATTCCAGTTGACCCAGGACAAGTGTTCTGCCATTGACGGCTTCGAGCCAGGCAGTCAGGTCAAGGTACATTTTGATCTTAGAGGACGCGAATGGAATGAAAAGTATTTCACCAATCTGAATGCATGGCGTATCGAAGGAGTAAAAACAGAAGTAAAAACGGAAGCACCTGTGGATCAGGCTACAGAATTTCCGCCCTATGCAGCTGATTTTGGAGAAAGCATTTCCTCTGAAAATCAGGACTTTGACGACCTGCCTTTCTAATTGGCAGTATGTCAGGAAGATGAATGGTGGAATGATGAATTTCTAATAAGTGTTGCATTAAAAATTATCGCGTCGTTTTATGATCAGGATCTTTTGATCATAAGGCGGATAGTTGTAAAATGAATCCTGATTTTTTTGGCAAAAATCCCGCTGAAAACCTGATTTTATTCTTTCAGCCCTAAGTTGATACTCAGGGTTGCTGATCTTTCAATGCTGAGCTCATTTTGACGATGGTATTCTGTAGTTGCGGGAAAACGGCAAATGCATTGTATTGCACGATTTTGAAACGGACATTTAGACTTGGAAGACCCTTTTTGTCAAAATTTTTATATCTTTGTTTTTGACGTTTTTATTAAGAACGGGTGGATATTAAGTTTTAGAGGCGTTGTTCAGTTTAAAATTTCAAACATGAATATCAAAATTCTTGTTGTAAGCTTTTTTTCATTTTTAGCTATCCTACCCTGTTCAGATGCACAGCGTATCACCAAAGTGGAAGCAAAGTGGCTGGATTCATTCAGGGAATGGATCATCGAGACAGAGACGGGCGAATTGGAAGGCAGTTTGTCTGCAACATGGGCTTTATCGGATGACTGGTCTGAATGGCGTTATGATCTGGGTGAACATACCGGTTCGATGAAGTTGAAGTTTGCCCCTGATCCGAATCTTTGGGAATTCAGGTCCGGAAATGAATTGATCACTGCACGTACCATATGGTCCAATGACTTTACCGAATGGCGTTTTACTGACGGTGAGCGCATCATCCAACTCCGGCTAAAGCGGGATGCTGCACCTTTCGTTTGGTTTTCTGAAGGGGAAACGTATGGCTTTATTGATATTTTTACTGAATATGAGCAAGATCCCGGAGTTTGGTTGGTAGAGGATAAATTGAATGAAGAAATGTCTTTACTTTACAGGATGTCACTGATTTTTATCGCAATTTATCATTCCAGCCCCAGGATTTGATGAAAACACCTAAAAAACTATAATTTTTTGGCTGGTATTTATGTACATATCCCTTTTTGCAGACAAAAATGTCATTATTGCAATTTCCATTTCGCCGTATCCAAGCGAGGTAAAAGCTCATTGATCGATGCCATCCTCAGCGAAATCGACCTGAGTAAAGATTATCTGAATGACGAGAAAATTCAAAGCCTTTATTTTGGCGGAGGTACACCATCTATACTGGAGATGGCTGAACTGGATCGGATTTTCGAAAAAATTCACGCTGTCTACGACATTGTACCTGATGCAGAAATCACCCTCGAAGCCAATCCCGATGACATCCGGCGGGATTATCTGCAGCATTTAAAATCTTTGGGGATCAATCGTCTAAGTCTCGGTGTGCAATCTTTTGACGATGCAATCCTGAAAAAGATCAACAGGTCACACACTGCTTCGGAAGCCAAAAGATCCATTGCATACATCCTCGAAGCGGGTTTTGATGACCTGAGCATTGATCTCATTTTTGGGATGCCGGGATCGGATGTGGCAAGTTGGCAAAAAGAACTGGACCAGGCGCTGGAGTTTCCTATTCCACATTTTTCCCTATACAACCTGACCGTGGAGAAAAGGACGGCATTGCACTACATGGTGAAAACAGCCCAGCTGATCCTGCCATCTGAAGACACGATGGCGCAGCAATTTAATTTTGCAAGCCGCTACCTGACAAACAAGGGATTTGAGCATTATGAGATCTCTAATTATGCACTTCCGGGCAGGTATGCGAAACACAATACATCCTACTGGAAGGGTGAAGCTTACCTTGGTATCGGACCATCCGCCCATTCCTTCAACGGGATCGGACGTCAATGGAATATTGCCAACAACAGCCGTTATATAAAGGAAATACAGTCAGGGATCATTCCTTTCGAATCCGAAATGCTGTCATCGGCAGATCACTACAATGAGTATGTTTTAACGAGGATCCGGACAATGTGGGGTTGCGAATTGGAGGATATTCGTGGTTTGGGTAAAGATTTTGAAGTTCACTTTATAAAAAACGTTCAGGTTTATATGGAAAAAGGATGGGTTGTCCGGAAAAAGGAAAATTTCTCTTTGAGTTTGCAGGGAAAGTTATTTTCGGATGCGGTCGCTTCCGGATTGTTTTTTGATTGAAGATGTGTAGAAAGAGTTCCCTACCCTGTTTGTCAAAAAAAATACTGATCAAGGATTGAAATCCTCAAATATTATGATATTACGGGATTGAAATCCTCAAATATTATGATATTGCGGGATTAGAATCCTCAATTATTATGATAATGCGGGATTAGATTCATAAAGAATGATTACTTTTGCCAAAAAGAAAAGGAAATGATCTCAAGGTTGTTGCTACAACAAATGTCCGATAATATATTCAAAGGTAAGGTTATGCTACTGTTTGGCCCGAGACAGGTTGGAAAAACTACCATCATTCATGAGTTACTAAAGGAATTTTCTGAAATCACCACACAACTAAATGCAGATGATCCGGCAGTAAGAAGGATATTGGACACACCCAATACGGAGCAATTGCGTCAAATCATTGGAAACAAGCGGATCATTTTTGTTGATGAAGCACAACAAATCAATAATATCGGTACAACCGCAAAATTGATATTTGATACATTTACCGAAGTACAGGTAATCTTGAGTGGATCTTCATCATTTGAACTTTCTTCCGCAATACAAGAGCCTTTGACAGGCAGAAAACGGACATTTATGATGTATCCGGTTTCCTGGAAGGAATGGCAAGATCATGCAGGTTATATCAGGGCAGAACAGGATCTGGAAAACAGACTCGTATTCGGGTTTTACCCGGATGTATTGAATCATCCTGAAGATCCAGAAGTGATTTTACGCGAACTTACTGATAGTTACTTATATAAGGATGTGCTATTATATGGAAATCTAAAAAAACCGGATGAAATCCGGAAATTATTGCAGGCTCTTGCCTATCAGGTGGGAAATGAAATTACGTACCGTGAATTAAGTCAAATATCAGGTCTGGATCCAAAAACGGTTGAACGCTACATAGATATTCTGGAAAAAGCATTTATCATATTCCGATTAGGTTCTTTCAGCCGCAATTTACGCAATGAAATTAAAACAGGAAGGAAGATTTATTTTTATGATAATGGTATCAGAAATGCTGTTATTGGACAATTGCAACCTTTTGCCAACAGGCAGGATATTGGCGCATTATGGGAAAATTTCATCATTTGCGAACGCAAAAAAAGAAATACCTATGCCCAATCCTACGCAAATTCATACTTTTGGCGGACAGTTCAACAACAAGAAATTGATTATATCGAAGAACATAACGGGCAATTATCTGCTTTCGAAATAAAATATAATGAGCGGCGAAAAATCCGGTTCCCAAAAACTTTCACCGATCATTATCAAGCGAATATCCATGTTATCAACAGAAGTAATTTCAGGGATTTTCTTCTTTAGGTGCATCCGAAATTCCAAACCTGTACCGGATTTCAATTTAAGTTTCTCACGAAAGAAATAGTATTGCAGCACAAACGCTATCACCAAGGCTATCCCCGGATATCTCTTATTCACTATTTAGTCTTTGCAAGAAAACGCCAAATACTGCGTTATGCTTATTTTTGAAACAGTCATTTACAATTGGTAAACTCCTTGTTTTCAAAAACTTCGCAAGCCTTGTCCCTGATGTTTTCTTATCAAAGACGAAAAAACAAGAGTTTTCTTGCAGACTTATTTATAATATATAATTGATTATTAAAACAAAAAAACGAGAAATGAAAACAACAGAAAGCCTATAAGACTCAATAATCCATAAAAAACGGTTAACAGCATAAATTTGATCACAGTCAGCATCCTGCTTTGTTTGTAAATGATCCTGAGTGTTTTATACACATAAAAGAAATATGCAAGATTGAGGATCATCATAACAGACCTGTTATCAAACAGATGGTAAATCAGTACAGAAATAAGCATCAAAATGAAAAATACAGTCTGTAGATTGAAGACAACCACGAGATTTTCACTGTAATTGTACCTGCTGGTCAGATAGATCAGGGTCATGAACAAAGTAAAGAATGGCAATAGCAGAAACAATGCAAGGGTTGTTTTGGAAATAATTCCATCAAAATATGCTTGCCTGAATTCCTTGTCATACAACAGTTTATTGAAATCGGAGGCTTTCTGATACCAGAAAATATTTCTTTTTGAATATTCAACGTTCAGGCTGTCGAGTGCCTCTTTGGTTGTCAGTTTGTCATTTTTCCCGGCAAATTCAATAAATTCATTTAAATTGCTCAAACCTATCTGATTAACCAATGCTCCGGTCAGATTTTTCTGAGCATTATTGAAATATTTATCATCGATGTCATAATCTATTTTCATTTTTGACAAATGATGTTGCAATACTTTGGTGGTCTTTAAAAAATGCCTGTTGAAAGAATCAATTTTCCCACCATCCAATACATAGTTGTCTTGTGTGTACTCAGGAAATTTGATTTTTATTCCCATCAGATGCAATCGTCCGAACAAGGTATCCTTCTCAGATTTTGGCGTATTTTCGTTACTGAAAACACTTTTCAGCTTGCCCGCTTTGAACACGGAGTCCAATTTTTCTGTATAGACTTTTTCAAACGGATCTAGCTCCGTATTTAAATGAATATCAAGTGTATCTCCTGATTTTCCCGGCATCTGAATGTTGTTTTCATCAGGCAGTGAATTGATACTTTTGATCGTATTGATCAAACCGATCACAACGAAAAAAACAATCACTGTTTGAAGCAATAACTGAAAAGGGTTATTATAATAGGTCCTTTTACCATTGATATATTCTTTGCTTACTTTTCCCGGTTTGAATAAAAGCGGAATAATAGTCCTGAAAAATCTGGAATCAAATGAATAAAAACCTGCCAACATGGTGTGCAGGAAAACCCAGATGCTCAACCTTCTGACATCATTTTCCTGTCCGCATTGAGGACAATAATTCTCTTCGTGGACCAGGTCATGACCACAGTTAAGGCATGTCTTCCCTTTGACTGCCAGCTGATTTTTAGATTTACCTTTCACCTGTTGCGAATACTGATTTTTGATTTTTAGTAATTGTTTAGTGTCTTAAAAATTGAATTTGTGTATTTTTTGGCAGAACTCTAAAGAAATTTGATTTAGAAATAAAGCCTCAAAGAATATCGAACAAGGATTAACGATTTAAGATTTTAGAATTAAATAACAAGATCTGAAATCGTTAATTGGTGTTCCTTGTTCTTAAATCAACTTCCTCTTTGGTTCTGGCTTGTCCAGGTTAAGTTTTTAGCCTGTTAGTCTTTAGTCTTTTAGCTTATCATTTATATATGAGTCAATACTTTAATTTTACAGCAAATTTAATGTCTTTTGCTCATTGTATGCACTTTAATCCGGTAGAGACCAACATGCTGATCAGCTAATCAGCTAAATAATAACGATTTTTGTCGTTTTATTCCTTGGAACTGATCATCCCGTGATGTCAGCTTATCAGTTTTTCGGCATCAAAATCTCCAGGAGTGCGATGGCAGCTTCACTGAGCACAGTGCCGGGCCCAAAAACACCCGCGACACCCTTGTCGAACAAATAGTCATAATCTCTTTCTGGGATCACGCCTCCGACCACGACCAAAATATCTTCCCTGCCGATGGCTTTGAGCGCATCGATGGTTTCGGGAACCAAAGTCTTGTGTCCCGCTGCGAGGGAAGAAATACCCAGAATATGCACATCGTTTTCTGCCGCCTGACGCGCTGCTTCTTCGGGTGTCTGGAACATACTCCCGATGTCCACATCGAAACCCATGTCAGCAAAACCCGTTGCGATCACCTTAGCACCACGGTCGTGACCATCCTGCCCCAATTTTGCGATCATGATCCTCGGACGCCGTCCGAACAATGTGGCGAACTCATTGGACAATTCCTGTGCTTTTTTATAGTGTGTATCCATTTTCAATGCATCTCCGTAAACGCCCTGAATGACCGTTGATTTAAATTCATACCTTCCAAAAACATTGCTCATCGCCTCAGAGATCTCTCCCAAACTTGCCCGTTGCCTGGCAGCATCGATGGCGAGTTCCAGTAGATTTCCCTTGCCCGAATTTGCACAATCCGTCAATGCCTGAAGGGATTTTTGCACCATGACTTCATTCCTTGCGGCTTTTAAACGCTTCAACTGGCTGATCTGTTTTGAACGTACTCTGCTATTGTCGACTTCAAGTATATCGATGGACGTATTGGTAGTTCTTTGATAACTGTTGACCCCGATGATCTTTTGCCTGCCGCTGTCGATCATAGCCTGTTTTTGTGCTGCGGCCCTTTCTATCCTCATTTTAGGTATGCCTTTTTCGATGGCCCTGGTCATGCCTCCCATTGATTCAATTTCAGCAATTTGTTCACGGGCTTTTTCGATCAACTGTCCGGTCAGATATTCGACATAATAACTTCCGCCGAAGGGATCCACTGTTTTGGTGATATCTGTATTTTTTTTCAACAGGATCTGTGTATCCCTTGCAATTTTGGCAGAGAAATCCGTGGGTAATGCGATCGCTTCATCCAGCGAATTCGTGTGCAAAGATTGCGTTCCGCCCAAAATCGCAGCCATAGCTTCAATGGTAGTTCTGGCAACGTTGTTGAACGGATCCTGTTCCGTAAGGCTATATCCTGAGGTCTGGCAATGCGTACGCAAGGCCATGGATTTTTCGTTTTTGGGATGGAACTGACTGACGAGTTCAGCCCAGACCACGCGCGCAGCCCTCAGTTTGGCGATTTCCATGAAAAAATTCATGCCTATGCCCCAGAAAAACGAAAACCTGGGGGCAAAATCATCGATTTCAAGCCCTGCTTTCAATCCTGCCCGGATGTATTCAAGTCCGTCTGCCAGAGTGTAAGCTAGTTCCAGATCTGCCGGAGCGCCGGCTTCGTGCATGTGGTAACCGCTGATGCTGATGGAATTGAACTTAGGCATGTGAACTGAAGTAAAAGCAAAAATATCTGAAATGATACGCATAGATGGTGCCGGCGGATAGATGTAGGTGTTGCGCACCATGAATTCCTTAAGGATGTCGTTTTGAATGGTGCCGGAAAGATCTTTAAGCGCTACTCCCTGTTCCATGGCGGCAACGATATAAAAAGCCATGATCGGGATAACGGCGCCGTTCATGGTCATGGAT
>Ga0209573_1002250_pt1 | contig 25520 bp, 26 predicted proteins | sample TNRBio252014_DNA_FD_185870 | JGI IMG/M metagenome (GOLD analysis project Ga0209573, IMG submission 185870) | Wastewater treatment Type I Accumulibacter community from EBPR Bioreactor in Madison, WI, USA - TNR Reactor_6/25/2014_ DNA (SPAdes)... | ecosystem: Engineered > Bioreactor > EBPR >... | reverse complement strand
GACTTTTACTTTTAAAATGGTGCTTTGATTTTGTTTTATAACAGGAAATTTTTCTGAAATTCTTTCAATGGCAGAAACACCTTCAGTTGGTTGTGCGCTTTGAAAAACCCGTGCTGGCTCGATGGTGTTTAGGTATTCTTTTGGGTTATTTTGATATGCTTTAAGATCGAATGGTTTTGGCTGGTGGGCAACCGAAAGCCGTTCTGGATATTTGCTAGGGTCTTGCAAGGCAAGAGCAACGCTAGCGGTTTGGGCGTTTTTGTTGCTAGCAACTGGGGCATTAATGCCGTAATCAAATTCTTTGGCTAAAATCTCGCTAGAGCTTTGGATCTTTTTAGCAAGCTCTTTTTGGGTTTCAATATTAGGCTCTGGGTTTTCGGTGATAGCAAAATCAGGAACATCAACAACGCGTTGATTATTCTGAACTAGTACTTACCCCCCCCCCTGCTATATTTATATTTTTTGAGGTTTCGGTTTTTTCGATGTTATCTTGTGGGTTTGAGTTAAAAATGTAAATACCAGCAATTATTGCAGACCCACAAATTAAAAACAAACCGATTTTTATTAAATTTAACTGCTTCATAACTTCCAATGATCCAAAAGTACATCGAAAGCCAGTATCTTACATAAAAAAACTGGCTGTCAAATAAATTAAGTGAAATTCAGAAATACTAGGATAATTATTGTGATAATAATATTTTGCATTTTTTTGAACATATAATGTTAAGGGAAAACCCAAAAAATTTGAATTAATGCAAAGCCAATATCAGAAAAAACCAAGTCTAAACGGCACAAAAGGGCGTAATTTTTTTGCAGAATTTTGCCAGACTTTATATTTTTTGAGCTTTTGTTTGTGAAAAAAGATACCAAGTATTAGGTGATGCAAGATTTTGCTTATTACCAACAATTTTAGAAAACACCCACTTTATTAATGCTTTAAATATAGTATGCGTCTTAATTTGATGCTATGGGTGGCTGTAAGATTCTTGCTATTTGAGTGGCTAGAGTCGCGCAAATTGCACGCCTCTACAGATATTCATGCGTGTATGGGTGTATGTGATACCGTAACAATTAGGCGGCAAAACACTGTTTTGGCAAGTGTTTAGAAATTGTAGCATAGTGGTTTGTTTTAAATTTTTGGTAGCTATCTGTTAACAAATCTATGGCTTATACTCTCTCGTGAAAAATTTTTCATGAAGTTTATTTAAGGCAACCTGCTCCATTTTCGGCGAGTAACAACAATCATAAAAAATTGTTTTTTTATTCTCCGTGATGAAACCTCTTCTTCCTCCGTGAAAATGTTTTTCAGATTTATGCATGGTTTGCGCTTCTTTTCTAATTTCTCGAAGCTGAGAAGCTGGCAAGCTCAAAGACACAAAATTCGCTCATTCGAGACGCAGGGCAGTGCGTGTCTATTTTATTACGATTGCATCCGAAATCACATCGAAATCAAGAAAAGGAACATTTTATAATAGACAACATTTTGCAATCTAAAAAATCAATTTTCTTGTTTATAATCGGCGGTACCAAGTAGTGTGATTGAACCTGAAATTGCAGAATTTAATAAAGAATTGCCTCACTTAAATTTTACCTATAAAACGGACCCTTCTTGTGAAGGTTTTCATTGGCTTGGTTTAATGCCAACAAATACAGGTAAAGAATATTTGTTAAAGTATTTCAAGCAAAAATATAATGCTCAAAGCCATGGAATTTTAGTCGCAGTTGATGACATGAATGATATTGGAATGTTAAAAGAAGCAGGCTTTAGTATTGCCATGGGTTCAGGCACCCGCAAAGGTCAATAATATTGCAAAAATCACGATTGGCACCGCCCAAGACGAGAGTCTTCGCTTATTTCTTCAAAAACACTTTCTCGATTGATTGCACTGAAAAACAAGCAAACTTTAAAAGCATATTAGAAAGTTGCTCAGCCACCAATTTTTTTCAAAACGGCCAGTCCCTAACAATTGCTGAATATTCGCCATCAAATTGCCGTCGTAAGCTATGGAAGACAATTGATTTCTGTTTGTAACCGAATCTTTGCCGTTTATTCCACAATGCACCAGTCATAGGGGCGAGATTTGAAATCCCGCCCCTACTACAAGAGAAGAAAAGCCCAACATCTTTAATTCTCTCACAAAGGCACGAAGCACACAAAGTAAAATAAATTTGAATGATGACTGCTCACTCTCCTTTTTAGAATTCTTTGTGATCTTTGTGTCTTTGTGAGAAAATTTCTTTAAAAATAACTTAACTACTCAGTAAATTTTAGATTCACCAAGAGAGACGGGTTTGAAACCCGTCTCCACTGCGCCAATTGTAAAAAAAATAAAAATACACTGAGTAAATACAAAATAGCCATTTCACAACATGGCGTTTTCATTCTAGTTTTAGGTGATGAAAAAGTTAGAATCAAAACAACAATTTACCTCTCAAAATAAACATCGGGAATTGGCAAGACCTATAGTTATTACGCCAATCGACTAATTAGTTGATTTTAGCGCAAAACATCTGTTTTATAAAAAATATGGTTTTTGCAAATTAAATTCAATTGGTTGACTTAGCTTCCTATATACCTTACAATACTGCGTCTTTAAAACACCCACAAGATTAGGTTTTGAACCAGCAAAACTTGAATTTTTACACACCATTCAAACAGGATAAAAATGGATAAACTAGAGTTAGAAATAAAAGAGTTGCTGATAAAAACTTTAAATCTTGAAGGAATGACCCCCGATGAAATTGATAGCACTGCACCCATCTTTGAAACAGGCCTTGGGTTAGATTCTATTGATGCACTAGAAATCGGCATCGCCTTACAAAAACATTTTAAAGTAAAATTAGACAGTGAAACCGAAGATGCAAAATCTCATTTTCAATCGGTTAGAGCATTAGCCACTTTTATAATGAATCTACAGGCAAAACGAGGTCAAGCATGAAAAATAGAGACGAGCTTTTTAAAGACATTACAGGCATTTTGTCAGAGATGTTTGAGATTCCATTAGATAAGATTAAAGGCGACTCTAAATTATATGAAGACCTTGATCTTGATAGTATTGATGCGGTTGACTTAGTGATTCGTCTACAAGAGCTCACCAAAAAAAAATTCGACCCTGAATCATTCAAGAGTATTCGCACAGTAGATGATATTGTCGATGCTGCATGCAATATCTTAAAGGTCAACAATTGAAAGCGATTGCTTTAACGCTAATTGCTATTTTAACTCTTTGTTATCCCTTACTCGTTTATTGGGGGTTAAACACTTTTGATATCTCGATATTAGCAATCGCAGGTATTTTTCTAGTTGTCACACAACTTATATTGAGAAGCGTTCAAACTAAAAACAACTTCAAAACTTTTCTGCCTTTAACAATTGGCTTAGTGGCTACCTATGTCATGGCTTATTTTCTCAAAAATAGTCTTTACATGAAATTTACACCTGTATTAATCAATTTAAACTTTTTTATTCTTTTCACCATATCTATCTTTAACCCTCCCACTATGATTGAAAGATTTGCCCGTATTAGATTCAAAGACTTACCACCTGAAGCAATACCCTATTGCCGCAAGGTCACATTCATTTGGATGGGGTTTTTTGTAGTGAATGGAAGCATTGCATTATGGACGGTATCACAAGACTTTAAAGTCTGGACATTATATAATGGCATCATTGCCTATATTCTAATGGGAATTCTATTTGGGGCAGAATTTATATACCGCGAATTCTTTATGAAAAAAAAAAGTAACGCAACGCAATTTATATGACTCAATTTACACCTTTGCTAGAAACTCTAAATGATTTCGATCAAAATCGAATCATCGCTTACGATGAAACCAAAAATTTTCATTTATCAGACTTGCAAAGTTTTGTTAATCAACTCAAAACAGAAATTGCAAGTCAAAATAAGACTCGCTGGGTTTTAGCCGTTGAAGATGTGTTTTCATTTGCAGCAGGCTTTCTTGCTTTAGCCTCATTAAACTGCTCCATTATTCTACCACCAAACTTAAAACTTGGTGCCATTGAAGATATTGCATTACAGAACGAGTCTATTTTAACAGACAAAACATTTAAAAACTCAAAGTTACCTATTTTGAAAATCAACCCAATCTCTGTTGCTATCCCATCCATTTCTGCAACCAAGGCCTCCCCAAATAGTACTTGTACAATTGAGTTATTTACTTCAGGTAGTAGCGGAGAACCCAAAAAAATAACCAAATCGCTTCAAAATATTGAAACAGAACTTCAAACCCTTGAAAAATACTGGGGCACAAAAGTAACCAACTGTGTATATTTTTCAACCGTAACTCATTTACATATTTATGGCTTGCTTTTTCGATTGTTATGGCCACTAACCACAAAACGACCTTTTTTTAATAAAAGCTATTTGTTTCCTGAAGATCTCGAAAAAGCAATGGCAAGCTTTTCTAAAATTGCATTGATCTCCTCACCTGCACATTTAAAAAGAATACCGCAGATGACTACTCTATCAACTTTTTGTAATAAAATCAAGATGATTACTTCTTCTGGCGGGCCACTAGACTTTGCAACAACCAATGTATTTACAACAGATGGGCTGATTACGCCTATGGAAATATTTGGATCAACAGAAACAGGCGGCATTGCATGGCGAAATCAAACAACAGAAAACACACCTTGGCAAGCGTTTGAGAATATTAAAATTAAACAAAATAGCGAAACAGGCACTTTATCATTACAGTCGCCTTATATACAAGAAACAGAATTTGTTGAGACTTCCGATTTAATCGAAGTTATCGCCCCCAATACTTTTCATTTAAAAGGCCGCGCTGATCGTATTGTTAAAATTGAAGAAAAAAGAATTGGCCTAAACCATTTGGAATCTAAAATTCTCGAAACAGGTTTAGTGCAGGATGTTTATGTCACACAACTCGCTTCAGCCGAACAAAACGGTCGTTTATTTCTTGGTTGTATTATTAGTTTGAACGAATTCGGTAAAAGCCAATTTTTAAAATTATCTTGGAAGCCATTTGTTGAAACGATTAAACAAAAACTCGCCCAATTTTTTGACTTAATTCTTATCCCAAGACAATGGCGACTTGTCTTAGAAATGCCTTTAAATCAAACCGGCAAAAAAGTTGCAAGTCAATTGAACAAGCTTTTCAACCCCAGCATCAATCACCAGCCCATAACAATACAAGAAGAAATAGCTGGCAACCAAGTAAAATGCCAACTCTACATGCCCGCCGATCTGCTCTATTTTCAAGGGCATTTTGATGGGTTCCCTGTTTTGCCTGGTGTAGTACAAGTAAACTGGGCTGTTCTTTATGCAAAAAAATATTTTGGCGTTCAAGGTAAATTTTACCAAATGGCAAATGTTAAGTTCAAGCGAATCATTCGACCAGGCGAAATACTTACCTTAGAAGTAAGCCATGACCCAATCAAAAACACAATCACTTATAATTACCAGAATGATAAAGATGCATTTTCAAGTGGTGTTATAAAATTTAAAACTTCTGACAAGACGGTGGTCTCATGACTTTTAAGCCTTGTCTTATCATACCCACCTATAATCATTATCGAAAAATTTCAGAAATTTTAGAAAAATCCAAAGAATATGAATTGCCAACTCTAATAATCGATGATGGTAATAGCTTAGAAGTAGCATCACAATTAAAATCAATTACTTCAAAATTTCCACATACAACGCTACTAGTGCATACTAAAAATAAAGGCAAAGGCGCCGCAGTACAAACGGGGTTTCGCTGGGCCATCGAAAATCAATATTCCCATATTGTTCAAATAGATGCAGATGGACAACATGAAATAAACGACATACCCAAATTTTTGGAAGTCGCAAAATTGCACCCACAACATCTAATTTTAGGGCAACCTATTTATGACGAAACAATTCCTAAATCTCGCTTTATGGGGCGCTACATTACCCATTTTTGGGTAGCAGTTGAAACACTAACTAGAGCCGTTGGCGATACGCTTTGTGGTTTTCGAGTCTACCCTACGCCAGCCGTAGAAAAATTACTACAAAAATCAAAACTAAAAGAGCGCATGGACTTTGACTGTGAAGTTGTCGTTAAACTGTATTGGCAAAAGGTTAACATTAAACATATTAATACCAAAGTCAAATATGGGGGCGATGAAGCGTCAAACTTTAGAATGCTAAAAGACAATGTATTAATATCACTCAACCACACAACATTAGTCTTGCAAATGATTTTCTTAAAATGGCCAAGCTTACTATTCAGAAAGAATCAATGAGTACAGCAACGCATTGGTCGAAAACAAAAGAACGCGGTAGCTATTTAGGGCTAAAGTTTCTATTTGCTGTTGTTTCTTTATTTGGTCAAAGAATATGTTCTGTTTTTTTATTTCCAATCACTTTATATTTTTACGCCACTGGCAGCAATGCTAGAAAGGCATCCAAAAAATTCTTAACTTATCATCAAGAATTTTGCAAAAGCCAGAAGATCGAAACTAAACCACTTAAACCATGGAGCGTACTATTTCACTTTTATGAGTTTAGTTTAGCTGGGCTAGACAAAGTTAATGTTTGGCAAAATAAAATTAAACGCGAAGATGTTACAATCGTTTTTGAAAACGATTGTCAAAACATCATAGAATCGAATATTGGTTTTGTGGCAATTGGTTCTCATTTAGGCAATATAGAAATAATTAGAGCACTTACTCCCAAACGCAAAAACCTAATTATGAATGCAATTGTCTACACCGACCACGCTAGAAACTTTAATGATTTATTAAAAAGTATTAACCCAGACGCAAATCTAAGAATCATTCAAGTTCGTGATATTTCTATTGATACATCTATCATGCTAAAGCAAAAAATCGATGATGGCGAGGCTTTTACGATTTTAGCCGATCGCATACCAGATACCGTAAAGAACCGCTATTTAAATATCTCTTTTTTGGGTCATTCTGCAGCATTTCCGCAAGGTCCTTTTATTCTAGCTTCTCTAATGGAATGCCCCGTATTAACTGCTTTTTGTATAAAAACAAAACCTGGCAAATATACTCTATATATTAAAAAGCTGACTGATAAAATGCTTCTCGATAGAAAAAACCGCGAAGCTTCGTTATTACCGTATATGACTGAATTTGTGAAACAACTAGAACACCATAGTGTTGCTAACCCAACACAATGGTATTCCTTTTTTGACTTTTGGGAAAGTAAAAATTAATGAAAAAATCGACAACTATAAATGTGGTAGAATTTGGTGGAAAACCGATAACAATCGAAGATATCAACCAGTTAGCTATCGGCAAAGCTAAGGCCAAAATTTCTACAAATAAAGCTTGGCAAAAAAAGATTCATAAAAGCGCTGATTACTTAGCTGATGTTTTGCGTAAAAACGGAACTGTTTATGGAGTAACAACCGGTTATGGGGAATCTTGCACGGTAGACATCCCACCCTCTTTAATGAAGGAATTGCCAGCCCATTTAACTCGTTTTCACGGCTGTGGATTAGGCGATTTTTTTTCTAGCCAAGAAGGCCTAGCCATAATGGGTACACGCCTAGCATCACTGACGCGTGGTGTATCTGGAATTCGGCTAGAAGTCTTGCAAAGAATTTCAGACTTAATCAACAAACAAATAATACCTGTTATACCACAAGAAGGCTCAGTTGGTGCGAGTGGTGATTTAACACCTTTATCCTATCTAGCAGCTGTGCTTTTAGGCGATAGAGAAGTTTACTATAAAGGCCAAATTGCCCAAACAAAAGTGGCTTATTCTGCGCAAAAAATAAAACCGTTAACATTTTTGCCTAAAGAAGCCTTAGCACTAATGAATGGCACTTCCGTAATGACTGCCATCGCATGCATAGCATATAAGAGAGCAGAATATTTGTCACAATTAACTTCTCGCATAACAGCGTTAGTTCTAGAATCAGTTGATGGCAACGAATATCACTTTGACAAAGATCTATTTGAATTAAAACCACACCCAGGCCAAAACTTAGTTGCGCAAAGAATTAGAGGCGACCTAAAGCCTTCAATCTTTGAAGATGCTCATCGCATTCAAGACCGATACAGTATTCGATGCGCACCACATGTGATTGGTGTCTTAGAAGATTCTCTACCGTTAATGCGACAATTTATAGAAATAGAATTAAATAGCGCAAACGACAACCCTTTAATCGATGGCGAAAAAGGCAAAATTATGCACGGCGGACACTTTTATGGTGGGCACATTGCTTTTGCAATGGATGCCATGAAAATTGCTATTGCCAATCTTGCCGACCTTATGGATAGGCAATTAGCATTAATGATGGATCAAGCTGTCAATCGCGGCTTGCCAAGAAATTTATCTGGCGCGAAAGGCGAAAGAAAATTAATTAATCACGGCTTAAAAGCGGTACAAATCGGCGTATCGGCTTGGACAGCAGAAGCCCTTAAAAATACAATGCCTGCAAGTATTTTTTCTAGATCGACAGAAAGCCATAATCAAGACAAAGTCAGCATGGGCACAATTGCTGCTCGCGATTGTTTAAGAGTGCTACAATTAACAGAACAAGTTGCCGCAGCGATGATACTTGCAACGCATCAAGCTTTACGAATTAGAATTCGCGAAAAAGAGATTATTTTAAAAGAGCTTAAGCCTTCGATCATTAAAATGTTAAACGATTTAAAATTTTTGCCTTTCATCGAAGAAGATATGCCTTTAGATCAAACACTTCGTGAATTAATTGAGAAAATTCAAAATCAACAATTAGAACTATACGAGTAAAAAATGCGAAAAGAACCTATAAACCCAAATTGGCTAGCCGAAGTTGATGTGCTTGTTCCCTTCCATGATGTAGATTGTTTATTAGTCGCTTGGCATGGGCATTATCTAAAATATTTTGAAATTGCCCGCACAGCATTGTTGAACAAAATCAACTACGACTTCCCCCAAATGAAAGAATCAAATATCATTTGGCCAGTTGTCGAAGCACATATCAAATATATCAAACCCGCAACTTATGGTTTGCAACTAAAAGTTACAGCCGAAATCGTGATTTATGAATACAAACTTAAAATTGATTATACTATAAGAAACGCCACAAACGGTGTGAAGATTTGCAAAGGTTACACAGTACAAGTTCCCGTTAGCCCTCTGACAGGGCAAATCATCTTTCAAACACCACCCATTTTACTAGAATGTTTAGGCTTAAAGAAAACAAATGAATAAATACCTCACCTCATTCAAAATGCTATTGATCGTCCTTTGCCTATCTGCTGGGAACATATTGGCACAAGAAAAAGACCTATTTACTTTTCCTGTAATAACCGAAGAATCAATGGAACAATTCAAAAAAATCACTGGCAAATTACAAGAAAATAAAATTGTAAGATCAGAATTCAAACAAAGCAAATCGATAAAAGCACTCAAAAGGCCATTATTATCAAATGGCATTTTTCTAATTGCATTGGAAAAAGGGTTGTACTTTGAAACCACCAAACCTTTTGAACAGTTAACTGTGATCACACCCGAGCATTTAATACAAAAAGATTCCGGCGGCAGCGTATCTAAATTAAATACCGACGCACACCCGCTTTTGCAAAAATCAACCGAATCCTTTTTGGCTATATTTTCTGGCAAAACCGATTCTTTATACAAACAATATGATATATTTTTGATCGAAGAAAATGGCAACTGGCAAATTGGCCTCACTCCAAAAGCCAATAACGAAAGTAGTCAATATATTGGCAAAATAATTTTTAAAGGAAGCATCCACTTAGACGCCTTGATTATGGTTGAAAAATCGGGCAATGTGACAACAATAGAGTTTTCTAATCACAAAGTCGATCAGGGTAATCTTTCTGAAGAAGAGATAAAAAAGTTTGAGCTCAAAAAGTAATATCATTTTTGTTGTTTGGTTATTTGTTGTAGTAGGTATTGCTGCTACTTTTTACTCTGTATTTCCCATCTTATTAAAACCAGAATCGGATATTCTTTCTTTATTACCCAAATCAGATAATGCCTTTGCAGATGAAAGTATTCAGCAATTGTCTCAATCTGCGGGCAAAGACATTTTAATTTTAGTACAAGCGGGTTCTTCCAAAGAAGCCATCACCATTGGCCAAGAATTTGAACTCCAATTAAAATCGTCGCGCATTTTTGAATATACAGAATCTTTACAAGCAGAAGCCATTTTTAAAGAAGGCCTCACTCTATACACACCTTACAGATGTTTTTTGTTGCCTGAAAAAACAAGGCAGATGCTTCAAACAAAAGGTCTACCTGCAGGCATACAACAATCTCTTGCATTACTACAAACTCCAATGTCTGTTTTTTACAACGACTTTATCACTATTGACCCTCTATTTAATGTTCCTTTATTTATACAAGAATCGGCACCGCAAAACCAAAATCAAATAATTGATGATGGTTATTTGATTCTTAAAAATGAAAACAAATATCACTTTGTTATCAATGCAAAACTTTCTTCTTCTCCATTTACAAAAGAAACACACGATACACTAATGCCTTTGCTTAAATCAACTGAAACTAATATAAAAGCCAAATACCCTCAATGTAATATATTTAAATCAGGGGTAGTGTTTTTTGCAGAAAGAGGTAGCACAACCGCACAAAAGGAAATCACTTGGTTAGGCTCTATTTCCCTATTAGGAGTGGTTTTTTTAATGCTAATTGTTTTTCGTTCTTTTAACCAAGTAATACTAAGCATTTTAGCAATAACCATTGGCGTATTAACGGCCTTAACGGTTACATTATTAGTATTTCAAAAAATTCATTTGATCACATTAACCTTTGGCACAAGTTTAATTGGTATTTCAATAGATTACTCTACACATTATTTTGCTGACAATTTAATTCACCGTAAAGATTGGTCACCCACTGCCTGCTTAAAAAGAATCGGGGCCGGAATTTCTTGGGGTGCCGGTACAACTCTTTTAGCCTTTATCGCTGTTGCCTTTAACCCTCTACCAGGCTTACATCAAATTGCAATCTTCTCAATCGCTGGCGTTATCGGAGCATTTTTTACAGTTGTTGCTGCTTTTCCCGTTTTGTTAAAAAACAATGCAAACCAAAAGCCCCCCTCTTCTTTTATACAAATATTTTTTAAATTATTCGAAAAATTTTCACAAATGCTTAGCAATTACAAAAAACTATTTTGGGCTTTGGTAGTACTTTTAATACCCGCACTATTTTTAATAAAATCAGATGATGATGTAAGAACACTACATACCCCCCCAGAAGATCTAATGGCAAACGAAAAATATATTCATCAAATGATGAGCAAAATCGACCCCTCGCGTCTGGTTCTTATAAGAGGAACTTCCGCCGAAAACCTCTTGCAAAAGGAAGAAGCTATTAAACATATATTAGATCAACTCATTCAGAATAACCATTTATCCAAGTATATAGCTGTTTCCCAATTTGTACCATCATTAGAATTACAAACCAAAAATTTTGAGTTATTGTCAAAATCAATAACCAACAAAGAAACAACTTTTACAGAAGACGAAATGAATCTATTGGAATCTTGCGATTTCGAAGAAACCTACCAAATTAAAAATGCACCGCAAAAGCTAACTCCTGAAGTTTTTTTTGGCAATCATTTTGGCGCTAAATTTGAAAAATTATTCAACCCACATAGCACCGTCCCCTTTTCCATTATACTTTTACAATCGGTAAAATCAGACTCGGCACTAGCTAGTGCCTTTTCCAAACATGAAGATGTTTTTTATATCAATAAAACAGCCCAAATCTCAGATTCATTAAAAAAAATTAGAGAGAAAATTGCAATATCCACCATCATTGCCTATTCCGCCATTTACCTTTTGCTAGCTTTCAAACATGGTTTTTTTAAAGCTCTAACCATAGTAGCAGTGCCAGCTTTTGCGGCGATGGCAAGCCTTGCTATTCTTGCATTTTCTGGTCAGTCCCTACATATTTCACACACATTAGCAATTATTATTGTGCTTGGCACTGGTATTGACTACACCATCTTTTTTGCCGAAAGCAAAGAAAAAGATTTGGCTACTATTTTAGCCGTAACCCTTTCTGCTATGACTTCTATTTTATCATTTGGCTTATTAATATTTTGCCAAACTGACTTTCTCAAAGGTTTTGGTATAATTATTTTAATTGGAGTAAGTCTATCGTACCTACTAGCACCCATATTTTTTTCAAAGAAAACACAACACTAAAAATCAAACATGTTAAATTCAAATGAAGCAAATTAAAACAGATATTGTAATTATGGGGGCTGGCCCTGCTGGAACTATTGCGGCCGCAATGCTAACTAAAAAAGGTTACGATGTTTTGTTACTAGAAAAAATGGAATTCCCAAGATTCGTAATTGGCGAAAGCCTACTACCACATTGTATGGATCTTCTAAAACAAGCAGATTTACTAGAAGCCGTTCAAACATTTGGCTTTCAAAAAAAAATTGGCGCAGATTTTTATTATCAAGGCAAAAAAAGCAGCGTTGAGTTTGGCGAACAATTTTCAAATGGTTTCCCCTATACCTATCAAGTGGAAAGGGCTAAATTTGATCAATTACTTGCCAACGAAGCGCTCAAAAAAGGTGCCTCTATACTATTTCGAGAAACAGTTATAGCAGTAGAACCAAAATTAAATGCGGGCAAAGTATCAACGAAAGATTCAAATGATCAAATAACTGAAATCCATTGTAAGTTTATTTTAGATTCTAGCGGAAATAGAGCTGTCCTAGGAAATTTATTAAATCTAAACGAGCCGTCAATTCTATTACCAAAAATCGCTTTGTATTCCCATCAAAACATTGATTTTAGCAATACTGCTTTTAATAAAGAAAAAATCTCCGTCGTAATCCACCCCAAGCAAGACCAATGTTGGTATTGGGTGATACCATTTTTAAATAATAAGCTCAGTATTGGTGTTACTACTAATGTGAATCATTTAAGCAAATACCAAGGTACAAATTCAGAAATATTATTTTCGGTTTTAAATGAAGTGCCAGAAATTTCTACTTGGGTTAAAAAAGAAAACTTTTTATTTCCAGCTGAAACTAGCACAGGGTATTCGCGCCGCATTAAAACCTTTTTCGGTGATGGCTTTGCAATTGCTGGGAATGCAGGGGAATTTTTAGACCCTATCTTTTCTTCTGGTGTAACCATTGCTTTAAGATCAGGCGTTCAAGTGGCTGAAGCTATTCATAAACAACTTTCAGGCGTTAGTGTTGACTGGCAAAACGAATATGTTGACCCATTACTAAAAGGCATTAGAGTCTTTGAAGCGTTTGTACAAGCATGGTATTGCGGTGATTTAATAAAAATATTTTTTGCCAATATAGCACCAAAAGCCATTCGCATACGAATCAGCTCAATTCTTGCTGGCTATGCATGGGATGAAACCAATTCTTTAACTCAGCACACACCTCGTCGCATCAAAACTCTTGCCGAACAATGCACCTAAAACCTTTAACCGGTTTTACTGTATCACTGAGAATACTTTCGTAATAAAAATTGACAACGATGGCAATCAAAGTATAATTTCGTGAGATTTTATCCTAAATTGCGCTGTTGAAAATAAACTGTTTTCATATGTTCATTTTTGCTAATGATTTATGAAAAAGAATATCAAGTAAAGTAGAGACAAGGCACGGCCTCGTCTCTATTCGCAAATTAGGCTAATTCGTTATGCATCAAGCACTTGTGAAACCAAGATGTTTTTCAACTGGAAATTTAGGTTTATATAATAGTTTAAATTGATTATTCTGAGGCCTTATGACTCGATTAAAAGATATTGCTGAAAAAGCAGGGGTTTCCATCAGAACCGTCAACCGCGTTTTAAAAAATCAACCTAATGTAAAGCAGCATATTGTTGATAAAGTCAAAACTATTGCAGAAGAACTGCAATACTTCCCTAATTTAACTGCTTTATCATTAAAAAAAAATATCAACAACGATATCATTTTAATTACACCTTCCATTCTAAATAACATTACAATTGAAAGCATACATGGCATCGAAAAAGCCGTTGTTGAAAATAATTTAAACTTAAAAATTACACTGATATTGGATTCTGAAGATATCTCAGAAGTTGTAAAACGAGCCTTTGCTCAAAAACCAAAAGGGGTTATTTTTTATAAGCATAAATCAATTGATTCTTTGTTAAAATTAAATCTTCTAAATATTCCTTACATTGTTATAGAAGGCGCCTCTGAAAAGATAAATTCAATAGATTATGAGCGAGAAACTGGCATTAAAGATGCTGTATTATATTTGCATAAAAATGGCGCAAAACGCATTGCCTATTTAGGGTTTAACAAAGCCATCGATATTCCTTCCAAAGGGCGCTTAGATGGCTACCTAGCAGGTATTAAAGCATGTGGTTTAAAACCTATTTACTTACCTATGCCAAAAGCGGAGAATCAATTTGAGCTCGCGCGAGAAATCGGCAGAAACTTTAAATCCCTAGACCCTTTGCCAGATGCTGTACAGTGTTACTCAGATTATGCCGCTTTAGGGTTCATGGCAGGGTTACATGATAAGGGATATTTTATTAAAGATACCGTTAAAATAGTCGGCTTTAACAATGCCCCTATTGCCAAAACTGCAAGCCCACCCCTTACAACCGTGGCACTTCCCTTTTTTGATCTTGGCAAACTTGCAGTGGAGTCAATTTTAGATCAAAACAAAAATCAAAAAAAAGCCACTAAACCTATTCAAATCAAATTAAAAACAACCTTGATAGTCAGAGAAACCACATAAAAACAGAAAACCATTCATTTCTTTAAATTTATTAGCCATTTTATCTTTTAGAAAAGGCTTGCTATGTCAACCAAAAACCCCGTCATCGACTGCACTGATCTTTATCACCCACATCAAGACCCTGGAGATAATTTTGATATCATAACTCCTTATAGAGAAGATAGTTTTTTTCTAATTGAAAACGGGTGCGAAATAGTTGCAATTGTTCATCTCAATTGGTCGACGGAACCCGAGCTCGACGCTGAGTGCCAACTTACAGCTTTGTATGAATCGCTTCAGAATTTGGGCAAATGAGGTGATGTGCAATAATCATAGTCAGCTCAATTTGTGAAAATGCAGACCTTGATGTTAGCGTCAGATATTTTAATGTAGAACAAATAAAAACATAGAAGGGAGTTTTCATGGGCTTGTTTAGCAAGATCTTCGGTAAAAAGAAAATAGATGCACCAACTCTTGAAGTGCCAAGGACTCACCTTGCATTTATCTTACTTGAAAAAGAAGACCTTCCAAATGAAAACGAGATTCTAAAGTCATTCAAAAAATATTCGCAAGGTAACCATCTAATTACTATTACAAAAGACGAAGAAAATCCAACTGCAATTAATGAACAAAAAAACTCTTTGGCTCTAAATATCGAAGGTGTTGGCTTTGCTTTTGTGGCTCTCATGCCCGCAGCTATTCCAAATAGGGAGGCAGAGGCTGCTTTTGAATTCTCGGCTTCCTCTATTTCAAACAAAAACGAATTAAAGAACCATATAGCACACTTAATAGTAACTCTGATGGTTACGGAGAGCGCAACACCTTTAGCTGCTTTAATGGAGTTTACAAACTTGTTAGCCGCAGTAAGCGAAACCACGGCGAATGTTGGTGTCTATTGGGGAAATGCAGGTGCAACACATACAAAAGATTTTTTCCTATCTATTGCGCAAGAAAAAGATATTAACTCACGGGTGCTACTTTGGAATGGTTTTTCTAGAGCTAGTGAGGCGGGCAACAAGATTAGCTATCTAAGTTATGGCATGAATCAACTTGGCTTACCTGACTTATACCTCGTTTGTGAAAGCAAAGATGCAGAAGTCATGTTTGGCCGATTTTTCGATCTTCTTTCATACATTGCAAAACGAGGCAAATCAATACCAGCGGGCGACACTATTGGAGCAACAGAAGACGAAAAAATATTAGTCAAATACATCAAATCACCCGTAGGCAATGGGAAGACGGTTTGGAAAGTTACCTTCTAGACTATAAATTTTTAGAAATGCAGCAAATATAAGAGAAGGGTCTTTACAAATGGACCAGTTATAAAAAATCTTTTTATTACATTTATTTTTTCGATAAAAGCTTTACGCGCTTTGGTGCATTTTTTAAATCTTTTATTATGCCAAGCCAAGACATTAGCTTTAATATATAAAAAGAAACATCAACTTCCCACCAGAAAAAGCCCTGATTTATGCTATTAGGATAATAATGGTGATTATTGTGCCAGCCTTCGCCTAAGGTGATAATGGCTAACCAAAAATTGTTTCTACTATTATCTTGCGTTTTGAATCGTCTTTTCCCAAAAATATGGGCTAGTGAATTAATCGAAACAGTTGCATGAAATAGTATTATTGTAGAAACTAAAAACCCCCAAACAAATGCTTGGCCACCTGTAATTTCTAAACCTAGAAACGAACCACCCAATACAACGCCAATATAATACATGAAAATGGCATAAATAAAAGGTGCTAACATATCAAATCGATTTAGAAAAATCAGTTCAGGGTACTTAGCAAAATCATTAATCGCCTTATAGTCTGTTTTAAAATTCTTTTCGCAACAAAACCAACCAATATGTGACCACAAAAAACTATTCTTCACTGGCGAATGAATATCTTCTTCTGTATCAGACTTTTTATGATGTTCACGGTGATGTGCCGCCCACCATAGTGGCCCACGCTGGCAACTTGTTGTGCCAAGTAACGCAAAACAAAACTGCCAAAATCTATTTGTTTTAAATGTTCTATGTGAGAAATAACGATGATAAAAAGCAGTAATAGCGAACATACGAATGAAATAGGATGCTACTGCTATCCATAATGCAACCCATGAAAACCCAACATAAAATACCGCAAAACATGCTAGATGTAACCCAATAAATGGCAGCAGCCTAGTCCATTCTAATGATTCTGAGTTTGCCTTATTTTTTGAGATTAAAGCCTCTGTATCAAACCATTGCAGAATTGAGATAAGCGGTTTCATTAAGATTTTTCGCTTTCAAAACTAATTAATTTATTTATATTTTTAAACCGAATTAAAATATAAAGAAGCGGTATTAAACTACCTAAACAGTAAGTTGCAATTCCAAGAAGAGCACCAATAAACCAGCTCTTTTCAAAATACCCCATTAAGAAGCAAATCAAGGTAAACGAAATATATAAATCCACGAAAGTCGCAATGCCCCATGGCTCGCTCAAAATTATTTTGCCTCCTTCCCATAAATTTTTATCTAAGCTTGCCCATACAATTACTGAAGTTAAAACAATTAGGGAGATATAACAAAACCCCTTGATTACAAATGAATTCATATAGACCTCTTTTTAAATAAGTAATGTGAAACATCCCATTCTTTACCCTTGTTGTATCCAAATAGCTCTGAACAAGCTAAAAAGAATATACGCCAACGATGATACCAAATTTTGGCATTATCCCCGTAGGTATTTTTTAATACTTCCATGATTTTTGTTTTATTCTCTACCATATTATTATGCCATACTTCTGCAGTTTTTTGATAATGCTGACCATTCCATGTCCATTCGCCATCCAATTCCAGAGGTGCCATGAAATCTTTCAAGAGGCTTTTGTTTGGCATTATCCCGCCCGTAAAAAAATATTTACCCATCCAATTTCCGTCACCTTCCGTCTCGAAGAGGTAGGCGTATTTTTGATGGGAAAATATGTGCACAAAAAGCTTGCCGGCTGGCTTAAGCCATGTGTTAATCTTATTAAATAATTTTTTGTAGTTTCGCATATGTTCAAACATTTCAATGGAAACTATTCTGTCTACTTTTTGATTAAACTCAAATTCAACGACATTTTTTGTAACGATTTTTAAATTTTTCAAACCTCTTTCTCGACATTGCTTTTCTATATACAATCGTTGAGAATTTGAATTTGATAGAGAAATTATTTGTGAATTCGGGTAATGTTCAGCCATCCAAAGTGATAGAGATCCCCATCCACATCCTAATTCTAAGATATCCATACCATCAATAATTTCAGCACGCTCACAAGTAATTCGTAGCGAGTTAGCCTCTGCTTCATCTAAGTTGTTTGCGTTTTCCCAATAACAACTGCTATATTTTTTATGCTTACCTAAAACATGAACAAAAAAATCGCTGGGTACTTCATAGTGTTGATCATTTGCATCATCTGTATTGACTGCTATTTCATCAAATTCCAGTTTTCGAATAAAGTTTTTCATATAGTTGGCATTTTGATAATTTTCCACTTCTTCAAGAATTCGTTTCTTGATTAAGCTTCTGATTCCCATACGAATCAGAGGCGTTGGTATTAAACCTTTTTCAGCGAGTAAAATCATTTTTTTTCTTTCTAAAAATATTTGGGAAAAATGACGGCGTAGTCATTTGATAATCTTTATATGCCTGCCCTCTGCTTCTTATGGCTTGCGCTTCCGTAAGTGGGATTCCTGAAACTTTTAATATCAAAACGAGTAAAGACAAAGGCCCAATTAATGACATTAAAAATTCTGTGGAGCTTCCAATGCAAAATAAAGGGTAACAAAGCCAATGCATCCATTCAAAAAAGTAATTAGGGTGTCGACTATATTGCCATAACCCAATGTTGCAAACTTTGCCTTTATTTGCAGGGTTTAAACGGAATTGATTTAAAGTACGATCAGAATGCCATTCTCCCAAAATTGCGATAAGAAATAGAGCAATTGCGAGAAAGTCATAAACAACAATAGTATGCTGAGCAGAGCATACAGCAATAAAAGTTACGGAAAGAAAAATTACGGATAAAGCTTGAACCTGAAAAAAAAGAAACATTTTAAAATTAACTTTATCTCCCATTTCCTTTATCCAATTTTCATATCTGCCATCGCTCAAGCCTTTTTTAATTCTGCCCCAAAAAAGAAATCCTCCCAACCGAATTGCCCATATGGAAGTTAAGCTTGCCATCAACCATCTTCTTTCTTCAGTGCCTTCTGAAAAAACTGCGATAGTTATTGCAGCTAGAGCTAAGCTCCATGCCCAGAATGCATCAACCATTTCATATTTATTTTTGTTTCGCAAATAAAACCATAGTAACGAAAATCCAACAACCAATGCTATCGATAACGGGAATAAAAACTTAATAATCGTTTGTGACATTTATCTTCCTATTGATTTTATATATTTTGGTTTTGCAAATACCATTTGAGTCGCTGATATATGTCTTTCTAAAAATCCAGCTTCGCAATAAGAAAAGTAATAATTCCATAACCTTAAGAAAGCTTCTGACAATCCGATCGCTTTAATTTTGTGTGAGTTTTGATTAAACTCTTGTTGCCATAAGCGCAAGGTTCTAGCGTAGTCTAGCCCGATATCATGGGCATCTCTTAGCACCATATCCGTCTCTTTTGACAAATGCTGAATCATTATTTCATTGGAGGGTATGCAGCTTCCTGGAAAAATATACCTTTTGATGAAATCGATATTGTTACGCGCGTTATGATAGTTTTGGTCTTGAATGGTGATGGCTTGAATGGCCATTAAACCGTTCGGCTTTAAAAGTCTGTTGCATGTTTTAAAAAATACATTCATATATTCATGGCCCACTGCTTCTATCATTTCCACGGATACTAGTTTGTCAAATTGCCCATTCAATTCACGATAGTCTTTCTTTAATAGAGTTATTTTATGAGTTAAATTTTCTTGTTTAATTTTTTCTAAGGCATACTCAAACTGACTATCTGATATGGTGGTCGTAGTTACATTACAACCGTAGTTTTTAGCGGCATGTATTGCAAAGGCCCCCCAGCCAGTGCCAATTTCAATTAGGTGATCGTCAGCACTCAAATCAAGTTTGCGGCAAAGCAGATCGATTTTATGAATGGATGCTTCTTCCATCGTGCTTTTTTCTGTTTTAAAGACCCCACATGAATAGGTCATTGTTGGGTCTAAGAATTCTTTGAAAAATGAATTGCCTAAGTCATAGTGTGAAAGAATGTTTTTCTTACTTCCTTCTTTCGAATTGCGATTTCTGTAATGGTCTAATTTAAATATAGCAGAAACAATTTTACTTCTCCAACTGCTCATTTGTTTTGAGATATCATTATTTTTAATCCCAATTAATAATACACTGCTTAAATCACTACAACTCCAATAGCCATTGATATAAGCCTCTGCAATTCCATTTTCTCCATGAGAAAAAACACATGAATAAAAACTTGTGGAATGTATTATAATTTTTGCTTTATGTTTGCTGGCAAGATCACCAAATTCATAGTGCTCATTACCATCTTCTATAATTAAACAACCCATTTTAATCTCTTTGCACAAATTGATAAAAAAATATTTCGCAATTTTATTCAACCTTGAGTTACCTTTTCTTTTGGTAACAGTTTTTAGCTGATCTAACACGATATTAGCTGACATGGGCAGATCCTTTCTTTAGATTGGGATGAGTGTAGACAGGAATTTTTTTTAACCATAACCTAAGAGCTTGCCAATAAATACCCCCAATAACCTGACAAGTCATTAGAGGGTATTTAAATAAAAATTTTGTCATACTTCGAGTATTTAATTCTTGCTGCTCGACTTGAACAACTACTTGAAATACTTTTTCGTCATTCTCCCAATTTTCCATTTGGATATTTAATTGGTTTGCTAAAAATGAAAAACTCCATTTATAATCAATATTCATTGAGAAAAAGGGCGAAATATGAAACGCCTTTTTCATTTCAGCTTTTATCGAATCTGCTGATTGATTACGCGCATCAATAATATAACAAAATTGCTCACCCCAAGGTGTGTTGTTAATTTCTGCTACTATAAATTCAATTTTTTTAGTTTCATTGCGTAAAACATAAAAGCTTACTGGGTTAAACCGAAAACCTAGGTAGCCCATATGGGTTATTAACTGAATGGTTCCATTTGGCTTATACCCTGTACTATTTTGTATTAAGTCTTTTACGCATTGATCTAACGGCAGGTTCGGGTTGCCAAGATGGTCTTTGCGATTGAACGAGCAAATATTCCATTGATCAACAGACCATAATTTATGTTTGGCAAAAACCTCTTTTATTTCATCAAGAGAAATGGCAGACCAAAAAAAATGATATTTAAAACAATGAGCTTTTGGCGCAAATCGTGTATGTATCACATGTCCTTCATAAAAACAACTGTTTTTCATATCCCTATACCCCAGTGTTGGGTCACTTTTAATGCACTTTTCACACCATCTTCATGAAACCCATAACCCCAATAAGCACCACAATAATGTATCTTGTCTTTACCGCTTATTTCTGTATGCCTTGCTTGGTTTTTAAAAGATTTTTCATTAAAAACAGGGTGCTGATAAATGATGGTTTGAATCGTTTTTTCTTGGACGATATAATCTATTGCATTTAGGGAGACAAAATATTGGTTTTTAGATTTTAGACCCTGAAGTCTGTTCATATAGATGGTAACGAATCAAATTGTACATTATCATTGACACATTAGTTTTAATAACTATAATTTCATTAAAAAATAGAGGGTGAAATTATGACAAAGAATCATGTAGATATTCAAACTAAAATTAAAGCAGTGAATTCAATACTTGATAAAAGCCAAACTGTTTCACAAGTTGCGAAGTTTTTATCTGTAAGTCGCTCAACCGTTTATGCTTGGATTGATACTACAAAGCAATCTAAAACATTGGCTCGTAAGCAAAACCCCTTGAGCGGCAGGCAACCTAAAATATTTGGGAAATCCGCTGAAGTTGCTTTGGGTCTTTTGCTTAAACCCGCTACTGATTATGGTTACGATACTGACCTTTGGAATACTCGCAGAATTGCTTCTGTGCTAAAAAAGGAATTAAACCTAACTGTATCAAGAATGGGCGTTCATAGGGCATTGGTTAAACTTAAACAATCATATAAAAAGCCAGAAAAAAGATTTATTGAGGCGAATGATAGAGAACAAAAGGAGTGGCTGAAAAAAGTTGTTCCTGAAATCAAAAAAGTTATCAAAAAGCATAATGCAATATTGTATTTTGAAGATGAAGCAAATGTAAGTTTGACGCCAGTAGTTGGCAAAACTTGGGGACCAATTGGCCAAAAAGTAATAAAAAAATTTACAGGAAACAAAGGATCGTTATCAGCAATATCTGCCATTAGCAATGATGGGCGTTTAATTTTTAATTTGCATGAAAATAATAAACGATATAAATCACCTGATATAATTAATTTTTTATCACAGATGTTAAAGCATCATCCGAGAAGACATTTGGTAGTAATAATGGATAATGCACCCTGTCATAAAAGCAAATCTGTAAAAAAATTTGTAAAAACTCAAGATAGGCTTCATGTTTTCAATTTACCCCCACGAACTCCAGAATTTAATCCTGATGAAAAGCTATGGAATCACTTAAAGCATCAGGAGCTAAAGTCACATAAAGCAACTGATTTAAAGACTTTATTTGAAATTGTAAAAAAAAACTAAAAAAACTTTCTGGAAATGAAAGAGTTTTAAAAGGTATTTTCAAAAGATCTGATGTGGCAATTTTTTTTGATTGATATGTACGATTTGTTTCGTTACTGTCTATATAGTATGTCACACAAGCATTTGATTGCTCTACTGAAGATAAATAATAATTCCAACTAGCCCAAGCTCGTTCATTTTTAGGCATAATTTTTTCGTCAGTATGTAATGTGGCTATATTCTGTTGCCATGCAAATGAGGTAAGTATCTCTTTCTCTTTTTCCGTCGGACTTCTTAATAGCTTTAATGCTTGGTCTGAATGTGTCGCAATAATTACTTCATCAAAAACACTTTCCTCATGCAAACTTTTAAGTGCTACACCTTCTTTATGGCGAAACACGCTAGTGACAGGCGATGATAATTTAATAATGCCTCTAAATTTTTTCTCAAATGCTTTTAAATAACTATGAGACCCATTCTTAATAACCTGCCAAACGGGGCGATTGTTCATATCTAGCATTTTATGATTTTCAAAAAAATTAGCCAAAAATGTAAAGGGAAAAGTATGTAGCCCCTGAGGGTTAGCGGACCATATCGCCGCAGTCATAGGATAGAGATAGTTATTAATAAAATTTTTAGAATAATCACCATTTTTTAAGAATTCCCCCAAAGTGATGCCAGATTTTTGTTGGTATATGTACTGCTTTGTCTCCTGATTAAATCTTAATATTTCCTTTAGCATTCTATGAAAGCTTATGCTAAAAATATTTTTTCGCTGAGCAAAAAGAGTATTTAAGGTTGTTCCATTATACTCTAAACCTGTTTTCTCTGATTTAACTGAAAAGCTCATTTCTGATGGTTGATAGCTAAGATTTAACCGACGAAGAAATTTTATAAAATTTGGGTATGTTAATTCATTGAAGACAATGAAGCCTGTATCGATATTGAGTTTCTGAGAATTTTCGTTTATTTCTATAGTATTGGTGTGCCCACCTAAACGGTCCTGAGCCTCAAATAGAGTAACTTGATGTGGCCCTTGTAGCAACTCAGCCGCTACTATTCCCGCTATGCCACTTCCAATAATCCCAATCTTCATTTCTAAAACCCTTTTTTATGCTTTTGTATAGGGAGTTTAGCTGATTTTATTATTTTGTCCAGATATTTATTTATACAATTGTATAATATTTTGTTGACTATTACAATAACCTTGCTATTCTTCACTACAATACTAAGCAAAAATTTGCAAGGCATTGCATGGATATTTCTAAAGATTTTTATTCGATAGGCGAATTGGCAAATAGTTCTGGCATATCTGAAAACTCGCTGCGAATTTGGGAGCGACGCTATAAAAAACCTACGCCTGATCGTTTGTTATCAGGGCATCGTCGGTATCCAAAAGAACAATTCATATGGCTGTTAAAAGTTTCTGAGGCATTGTCTTTAGGTTTTAAGACTTCAAAAGTAATCAATGCTAGCGAAGCAGAACTAGAGAGAATGTTATTAAGTTCACATGGCAAAAAAGCTGATTCAGAATTTGCTAAAATTTTGGATATTTTAAAAAATTATAATGATAAAAGTATTGTTGAAGTTTTAACTTCCGAATACGATAAAAAAGGAACAATCGATTTCTGCGATGATTATCTTTCACCATTATTAACAGAGATTGGAAGGCTATGGGCTACTAACGAATTATCGATTCGCCATGAACATTTTATGACGAGCATTGTCCAAAAACTTCTACATTCATTATCTCCTATACCCATTAATGATAAGTTGAAAAATACAAAAGTTTTAATTTGTTCTCTTGAAGGCGAAACCCATAGTTTAGGCTTATTAATGGCAGAACTAGTTACTAAGTACTTAGGTGCTAATGTTATTTTTCTTGGACCAAACACGCCGGAGGACGAAATTATTGCATTTACGCAAAAAATTCACACTGATTTTCTTGCATTAAGTGTTCCTTTATCTTCTGCCAATCTTCAGACCGAAAAACGAATAAAAGCATTACGAGCATCGCTACCTCTTGGTGTTGAAATGATTATTGGCAGCAAGGGAGAAAGAACAAATCGTATGTCTACCCCAGGTATACATTTTGTAAAAGACTTTAAATCATTTAAAAAAATATTAAATAGTAAATCAAAATAACGATTTATATGGATAGTGAGATTTCAAAATGACGCTAGCGCAAAAAGAATACAATCCAATCATAATAGGCTGTAGCGCCTGTTTAGCAGGCCAAAAAGTACGCTACGATGGTTCTTTAAAAAATGTGCCTTTTTTTGAAGCTTGTAAAAAATTGTCGATTGAATTTAAATCGTTTTGTCCAGAAATTGAAGCAGGTATGGGTGTTCCGTGTGAAGCGATACGATTACAGAGAAATGAGGCCGACCAAGTTCGCGTCAAAACCAGTCGCACTCAAATTGACCAAACAGAAGCCTTGTCAGAAGCCTCAACCAATATTATTCAAAAAGAATTTTGGGGTAATTTCTCTGGTGTTGTTTTGAAAAGCTCTTCGCCAAGTTGTGGTTTAAATCGTGTAAAAGTATATGACAAAAATGGCTCACCCCAACAAAATGGGCGAGGAGTTTTTGCGCAAGCAGTTCTTGATAATTACCCCAATTTACCTATTGAAGAGGAAGGCAGACTAAATGATACCTACATTCGAGAAAATTTTCTAGAAGCAGTTTATTCAAGAGCTAGATTAAGTTCTTTAATTAGATCAAAGCCTAAGCCAAAAGATTTAGTATTGTTTCATGCACAACACAAATACAGCTTAATGGCTAGATCGCCAAAGATTTTAAAAGAGCTTGGACAAATCGTGGCTGCAATAAGAACAGAAACTATGTCTGCTAGTTTAGAAGTTTATGAAGAACTTTTTATGAAAGTTATTAAAATTTATCCTGATCGAAAGCATCATCTAAATGTTTTGCTTCATTTAGTAGGGTATTTTAAAAAATGTCACATACTACAAAAAAGTCAATTACACGAAGCAATTTCTGGTTTTGGCAAAGTGTAGACTTCAGAATTAACATCGTAAGATTCGCTATTTTTAAATATGTTTAACATCATATTTGCTTTATTTTTATTTTCAAGTAATATGCTCGAATTTAGGGGTAGTTATGCAGTATTTTTTTTTC
>Ga0209573_1002249_pt1 | contig 25525 bp, 22 predicted proteins | sample TNRBio252014_DNA_FD_185870 | JGI IMG/M metagenome (GOLD analysis project Ga0209573, IMG submission 185870) | Wastewater treatment Type I Accumulibacter community from EBPR Bioreactor in Madison, WI, USA - TNR Reactor_6/25/2014_ DNA (SPAdes)... | ecosystem: Engineered > Bioreactor > EBPR >... | reverse complement strand
CCGTGTTTATGAAAAAAGAGTCGCTTCCAGCGTCGCTATGATTTGGGTTTCTTCTATCCACATTTTGCTAAAGAAACTGTCTGCTCCTCTACCTGAAGAAGTCACCGTTTAACCGACCAACTCCCAATTGTGGTTTTCGGATAGGCTCTTAGTGATGGACTACGAACAGGGGGAATCGCTGGATGAGTACTTAGGTCGGCTGGGCAGGGCGCTGACCTACGTGGAGCTGGAAGCGCTATTCAACCCGCTGCTGGATGGATTACGGGCGATTCACGAGCGGAACCTCCTGCATTTAGACATCAAACCCTCCAACATCTTTCTACGGTCGGACAGCACGCCGGTGCTGATTGACTTTGGGGGGGCACGGCACCAACTGGGTCAATCGTCGCGGCTGGTGAGTTTTCTAGTCGCCTCGGATGGCTACTCACCGAGCGAACAATACACAGGCCGCCAACTACAACCGGCGACGGACATTTATGCGGTGGGAGCGACGCTATATCACTGTCTCACGCTGCGGGCACCGACAGACGCGCTCACGCGGTCCAACGCCTTGCTGGATGGAAAAGCCGACCCCTTAGCGCCGGTGCGAGAGGTCATCAAGCCGGGGTATCCGGCGGGATTTGTGCAAGGGGTGGAGGGGGCATTACGGATGCGGCTGGGGGAGCGGCCCCAAACGGTGAAGGAATTTCAGGGCCAGCTCTTTAATGTGGGGGAGTCCCGCAAGCCCGACCCCGACCCCCAGCCGCACTGGAAAGCCGCGATGCTGGGTGGCGTGGTGGGGTCGGTCTTGGTGGGGGTCTTGATGTACTGGCAGGGCCAGACCAGCCCAAGGGAACCGAACGGCCCAGCGGAGACCCGCCCGGCGGTAGCTGCCTCTCCCGCGGTGCCGGTGGTTGCACCAGCGCTACCTGCACCTGCGGTTTCAGCCACGCCGACGCCCGTGCCCACCCCCGCCGCGCCTGTCCGGCAGCCGTATGAACCGGCGCTGGTACGGATTAAAGCGGGGTGTTTTCAGATGGGCAGTCCGGCGAATGAGCTGGAGCACAGTGATGACGAACGCCAACACGAAGTGTGCATTGGATCGGATTATGAAATCGGGCAATACGAAGTGACGCAAGGGGAATGGGAAGCGGTGATGGGGAGCAATCCTTCTCAATTCAAGAATGGGGCCACCTACCCGGTGGAGCAAGTCTCTTGGAATGACATTCAAGCCTACCTAGCCAAGCTCAACGCCAAGACGGGCAAGGGGTACCGGCTGCCGAGTGAAGCGGAATGGGAATATGCGGCACGGGCGGGGACAACGACGCCCTTTTGGACGGGGCGATGCATCACCACGGCGCAAGCCAACTACGACGGAAACTATGGTTACGGCGATCCGGACTGTGGGGCCAAGACGGGGACAGATCTCCAGAGGACGCAGCCGGTAGGGACCTACCCGGCCAATGCGTGGGGTCTGTATGACACAGCGGGGAATGTGTGGGAATGGACGTGTTCAAAATACACCCAAGACTACGACGGGTCGGAGCAAAAATGCTCAAAAAATGATACGGTCGGCCCCTTTGCGTTGCGGGGCGGCTCCTGGTTCAACATTCCTGCAGGGGTGCGTTCCGCGTCCCGCTCCTGGGACGCGCCGACGGACCGTTACGGCACCGTGGGGTTCCGTCTCGCCAGATCATTATAACCCTTTGCTCTTTATCCTTTTTCCCTTTACCCTCCCCGCGCGCAGCGCGGGGTGAAATTTTTCACAAAAGTTATCCACAGGGTCCGATGCCCTCAGCGCCCTGACCCGTCCCGCACCACCCGGAAACTCACATCTCGCCCGCCCTGGTCAATGGGGCGGGGTTCCCTTTTGCCCTGCGACCAGGCCATTTGGTGATGCGGGCGGTAATCACCAAACTCACAGCCGTCTGTCCATTCAAAGCCCGTCCAGGCGGAATCGCGCCCGCTCTCCCTGCTGTGCTTCTGGCTATACAGCCACTCTGACTCACGCGGCAGGCGATAGCGTTGGCCGGTCTGGTGCGACAGCCATTGCACGTACGCTTGCACCTCTTGCCAAGTAATCGCCGTAATGGGCTGGGCCGCATCGGCCTCCAGCGCCGAGCTGCTGGCGTAGGGCAATGAACGTCCGGTGTGCCGGGCAAACACCGCGTAATCGGCTCGCGTCACCGGCTGCGCGGCCAGTGCAAAGGCTGGCATGGGTACTCGCTTCTTCTGGCCAGTCGGGGCGGTCAACTCCAGCGCTCCGGCGGGGACCACGGCCAATTCCGGCGCAACCCCACCGACGGTCAATGGGTCGCGCTCTAGGCGTTGCCAGACCGTCGCCGCTGGTGTGGCCGATTCCACCGGTGGCTGCCGTTGGGCGCTGGACTGGCTGGGCGTAGGCTGGGCGGTCGGTTTGTGCGTCGTGGGCGTTTCTGCATTAGCCACCGGCTCCGGCGCACCCCCTGAAGGCGGAACCGGCGGTGCTATGGCAGGAGCCACCGCAGTGGGTTCGGTTGCCGAAGAGACCACCGACGGTGGCGCTGTATCTAGCGGGCGGGGTTTTGGCGGGACCACAGCTATCGGCGGGGGGGTCACCGTGACCGGCGGGGGCACCGGGGTCAGCGTCGGTGCGGTAACGGGAGCCGCAGGCGGTGCGGGCGTAACCGGCGCAGGCGATTCCGCAGGCGGTGCCTCGGTGGGGGTGGGTTGCACCGCGGCGACGACTTCAGGCGCGGCGGGGACCGGTTCCGGCACCGGTTCCGGCACCGGCACCGGCGATGACGACGGCCCAGGGGTTTCTTCGGTCTTCTGTACCAGCGGCTCATCGGGCAGCGGCGGCGTGGTATTCCCCGGCGGTGGCTTAACTGGCTGCCACCATGTGTTAAGCGCCCCAGCCAGTAACAACACGCCCACCGCCAGTCCCAACAGCCTAGATACCCAAGGCCGCCGGGGGAGTGGGATGGGTCGGGGATCGGGCATCGGCGGCTGGGCCACAGGCGGTGTCGGTGCAGCAGAAAGCGGCACGACGGCATCGGGGTTTGGGGTAAGCGGCGGCGTGGGCGGCGAAACCGGCACTGGCGGCGTGGGTGTAGAGGCCGTCGCAGGCGCAACCCTCAGCACAGCGTTCAACACCGTTGCAATGGCGGCCACCGCATTTGGCCGCTCCTCCTTACGCGGGGCCAGGAGCTGCACGATCAGCTCATACAGCGCGTGGGCTTGCTGAAAACGCTCATTCTGGCTGGGGCCAGCGGTGGCCTCATTCAAGCCCCAACTGGCCCATATCGCATCGTGCAACTGCTTTTCTTCCATCGCGTTCAAGCCGCCCAGCGGCTGACCTTCCTGCAAAACGCCTTCGTAACCGCTTTTCCTTAAAGCGTCCTCAATCTTCTCCTGAGAAGCGATAGAAGGTTGCTCGGTCAATAACCGAAACAGCATCAGTCCCAAGGCATAAAAATCGGCACGGTGATCGACTTTATAGACGGGCTTGCCGTCTTCAATCCGCACCGGCAAACGCTGTTCCGGTGCCATCATCGACGGCGTACCCGCATAAGAAAACTGGCTTGCGTCGTCGCGCTGCGCCTTCACCGTGCCGAAATCGGCCAGCTTTAAGCGTTGGCCGTCGGCACTCACCAGCACATTGCTAAATTTGAGATCACGGTAAATCAGACCATGGGCATGAATAATCGCCAAACCCGCCACAATCTGGCATGCCCAATCCACCACCTGACGCGGCGGGAGCGGTTTGATTTGCTGATGCGCCCATTGCTGAAGATTGGTCTGCAAGCGTTCCAGCACCAGCACCGGCTGGCCATCCACCTCACCGTGATTGAGCAGCTTAACGATGTGGGCGGTTTGCGCCTCTGTGAGCCGACTTAGGAATTCAATTTCCCGTTGCAAGTGCTGCTGCCACTGCTGACCCGCCGTTTCACCCGCCAGCGCCTGATTTTCGGTATGAATGAACTTGAGCGCTACCGGCTGCTGGTTCTCCACATCGGTGGCCGCCCAAATCTTGCCGTAACTGCCGGTGCTCGCATCAAGTTTCCACTCCAAGCGGTATGAGTGGCCGTTAATCAGCAGCGTTTCGCCTGCTTTCAGTTCCACTGGCTTATTTCCTTATCCTGTCCGCAATTGAAAATAAAACTCGGTCTTGAGTAATATTACTCAAATCCTTTCTCTTGTAATTTGAGAATCGCCCGATCGTAAATCGGATTATTAACCTCCTGTTTAGCGTTTTGGTATTCACGAATTGCTTCGGGATATTTCCCCAAAGCTTCATACACCTTGCCGCTGTTGTAATACGAGCTGGCGCGGGTGATGTGTGCCTTAGGGCCACTGGCTAATTCAATCGCCTTCTGACCTGCGGCCAGCGCTTCCGCCATCCGGCCCGTCAGTCGAAACACCTGACCCAAATTGCTGTACGCCTGCGCGTAATTCTGATGTGAAGCAATAGCCGCCTGATAGCGTTCAATGGCGTCTTCGTAGCGACCCGCCCGAAAAGCGCGTTCGCCTTCTGCATTGAGTTTTTTAGCGAGGGTTTCATCACCCGCGCGGTAGCTGGCAATGGGGGGCGGAGTGGTGGCGACGGCGGATTCACGCTCGCGGGTGGTCGAGGCGACGGTAGGACAGCCTCCGTAGGGGGATTGATGGGCAGGTGTGGGCGTTGCTCGATAGAGCGCCACGCATGGTCTTGAGAGAGGACAGGCGGCGTCGGTTTTGGCGTGGGAGTTGGCACCGATGGCGGGTTCACCACCGGCGCTTGGGATGCGGTCGTTGCCTGTTTGGATTGCAGCCAGGCATTGGCCATCTCGGCAAACTGGCCCTTGGGGTATTTGTTCAGATAGGTTTGAATGCAAGCCGTGGTGCCGCAGCGTTCCGCCGACCGCCAGAAAATATAGTCATCACTCATCGGGCGTCGGGGAAACCCAGCGGGTGTCGGGGTGGGACTCTGCGAAGGTGTCGGCGTGGTCGGTAGGGCCTGCGCTGCTTCGACGAGGTAAAACCTGCCGCGCAAATCGCCTTCTTTATACGGCGTCTGGCGGCCTTGGCTGGATTTTTCTACCGCGTTGGCGATTTGATCGAACGCATCTTCTAAATCCAGTCCCGGCTGCGGCAGGGTTTTTAACAGGTGCTGGGTGAATAAGCCGTTTGGCTCACTCGGTCGGTCATCGGCGGTTTGGCCGGGGCCAGCGGCATACAGCACCAGCGTACCCCGCCCGGTTTGAACCCGCCCCAAACCTTTTCCCCCTTTCTGGGTGGCAAAAGGGTTATCGCGGCAGGCATCGACAATCACCAGACTGACCGCGCTTTTCGGGCGCTCGCCGAGCTTTTCTAAAATATCGTTCAGGCTGATGCCATAAGCGGCAATGTCTTCCTGCCGATCAATGTTGGCATCCACCGGCAATAGATAGCTGACGCGGTAGCGATCCTGCATCCCATGGCCGGAGTAATAGAACAGGGCAGTCTTATCCTGTTCTTTCACTTCTTCCAGATAACGGTTGATTTCGAGGCGCAAGGCAATCGCGCTGAGGTCTTCCTTAAGGGAGACTTCAAACCCCATAGTGCGCAATTGAGCGGCCACCGCACGCGCGTCATTGAGCGTATTGACCAGCGGGCGTTCGTTGACATAGCGGGCATTGCCGATCACCAGTGCCGTGCGCTCGGCTGCCCCGAGGACGGGTGGTAATAACACTATGCCCAAGGCCATAACCCACCGCATTCTGGCCATACGGCGCTGTCGGTGTTGAAGGCTGAGCAGGCCGGTACTTTTCCGCATTATTCGTATCCTCTGAATCTGCTGGAGGTGTAGTTTAGCGGATCAATGGGGGCTGGACTGAAAACATCCCAGCCGTTGTTGACGAAGACGGGTCGGTAGCGAAAATGTCAGGGTGGGTTAAACATTTTTTTTTGCAACTTGCCTGACAAGTGCGGGGTTTTGGTCTCTTGTACAGGAAGAGACGCTAAAAGGAGGGTGGACAGTGAAGTGTCGATGGGGGTTACGGTGCATTGGGTTATTACTATTGGCGTTGCCACTGTGGGCGATGGCAGCGACACGGGTGGCGTTGGTGGTGGGTAACAACGCCTACCAATACGGAGGCGTGTTGGCCAACGCCATTGGCGATGCCGACAAAATCGGCAATGCGCTGGAGCAGTTGGGTTTTCAGGTCATCCGCAAGCAGAATTTGACCTATGCGGGTCTGCTGAGTGCCCTGGATGAGCTGGGCAAGGCGGCGATGGGTGCGGACTGGGTGGTGGTGTATTACGCCGGTCATGCGGTGCAGATTGCCGGCAAGAATCATCTGGTGCCGGTGGATGTGGGGCTGCATCGGGAAGGTGATTTGCGCCGCACCGCTAAGCTCGATGACCTGCTGACCGAAGTCAATCAGGCGCGGGAACTGGGATTGGTGATTTTAGACGCCTGTCGGGATAATCCCTTTGCCGCCCGGCTGAATCAGGGCCGTTCAGTGGCTGGGCGCGGATTAGCGCGGGTGGGGGATACCGGCGGCAGCAATACCCTGGTCGCTTTCGCCACGGCTGAAGACACCATTGCCACCGACAGCGGCGTTTATGCCAGCGTGCTGGCCGAACATTTGAAGGAAACACCGGGCCTGGAGGTGCGGCAACTGTTTGGCAAGGTGCGCGATGCGGTGATGGAACGCACCAAAAGCAGTCAGAAACCCTATGTTTACGGCTCATTGGGCGGTGGCTCTTATGCGTTTAAGCCCGCACCGAGTACGCCGCCGGTCCCACCCGCCGACAGTAGCAACAGTCTGGAACTGGCCTTCTGGAGCAGCATCAAGGACAGTCGCAACGCCGCCGATTATCGCGCTTATCTGAAACGCTATCCGCAAGGCACCTTTAACGACCTGGCGCAAAACCGCTTGGCGGATTTGACCGAGTACGCCAAGCCTACCCAGCCCGCCGCGCCTCCACCCGCTGCGCCTGCCCCACCGCCCGCGCCGACCTTAATCAACAATCGCTACCGCGATAACGGCGATGGCACCGTGATCGATATGCAAACTAATTTGCACTGGATGCGCTGTGCGTTGGGACAAACTTGGAAGAAGGGAAACTGCACGGGTGAAGCTGGCGAATACAAATGGCAACAAGCCTTGGATGCTGCTAAGGGATTTAACTATGCCGGTTACCGCGACTGGCGAGTTCCCTCCCGTGAGGAGTTAACCGGCTTGGTGGTTTGCTCCAATGGCCGATATGAGATAGATGACCAAGAGGCGGGAACGCATAGCTGTCAAGGGAATTACTCCAGTCCGACGATTGACATTACGGCCTTCCCGAACACCCCGACGTCGTATTTCTGGTCGGCCTCGCCGGATGCTGGCTATTCCGACGGCGCCTGGGGCGTGTACTTCGGCAACGGCTATAACTACTGGAACCACCGGAGATATGCCGGCCACGTTCGCCTCGTGCGCGCCGGGCAGTGATTTTCAATTTTTATTCCCTGCCGTTCTGCGCGGGGCGATTGTTTGGGGGGTACTGTGTCAGCTTATGTGTTCTGCGCCACCCTGCACGATGTGCAGGATGTCTTCAATATCGAAAACCTCTGGACGCGGGCCAGACGGCAGCGGCCCCGTGGCCAGTTTTTAAGGGACGCGCTGGCAGACCACCTACGCACCCCGAAGAGCCGCCATGGCCCAGAAACCTACTTTTCCCACATCATCGTGCAAATTCCTAACGACGATTATGTGCTGGATGATGATCAGCACGCGGGCCATCAGACCCAGATGTTGCTGGCCGATTTGCAGGAGTGTCACCAGACCCAATTGAGCGCGTATGTCGCACCGGGTGAGGACATCCGCTACCGCATCGAACCCCATCCCACCCTGCCTGCCGGTGAGGTGCGGTTTCTTTTCGGCCCGGCGATTTACGTGCCATCCGCCGGTGAAACACCGACTTATCGGATTTTCCGACAGACCGCCGACGCTAATCAGCAACTGGGCGTGTTCTATCCCGGCCAACGCCTCGCCCTGCTTAATGGCGACCCCGAAGGCAGCACCTTACCGGTGCCGGGCTGGCCTTTCGGCGCGGAGGCGTCGCTGCTGCTGCGGCACAAAGCCGATGCTGAAGCCGGTCTGGCTGTCGCTGCCCGACCGGTTGACAGCCTCACCGTCCAGTCGCGTCCGTCGGCCACGCGGCAAAGTTTCGACATCCATAACCCAGCGGGTGCAACGCTGACGCTGTTGATTGCGCCCTATGCCGCCGGAGCGGATGCGCCCATCGAGGAACCGACCTGGACACCGGGCAGCGCCGCACCCAACGCGCGGCCTCGTTTGCGGGTGGTGGGTGCGGCGTTGGTGCGGCTTTCCTCCCGTGCTCAAACCGGTTTGCTGGCATGGCGGCTGGCGTTCGACGCGGGTGGGAAGCAAGTGCCTTGCGCCGATGCCCGCGCCGTGGCCCGTTTGCGCATCGACGCGGAAGACACATTGTGGGGCGAAGTGGGTGACGAAGTAACGCCGCTGTCGCCGCCGACCCGCTGGTCACCACAGGAGGGACTGGCGCTGGAATTGCTGGCGGTGCCGGACGCGCTCCAGTCTGACTACTGCGGTTGGCTACGATTTACGCAGCCCATCATCCCATCACAGGTTCCGGCGGTGGGTCAGTGGTTTTGCTTTGGGCGCGGCGAACGGGCGGATGTTGCCCCGGCCTTGTTCAATGATGCCCATGCATTGCAGTGGGCCACAACCCAACCACTCATTAACCAACCGGAACAAATGCTGCTGTCGAACCAGCATGTTCGCCTTCGCGCCGATGCCCGTGGTTGGACGGTGAAGCTGGCCAGCCAAACCTGGCCGGTTTATGTGCTGGATGCCGCTGGTGCGCTCCAGCAGACTCTAGCCCCCGCCGAGGGCGAGCACCAACAGCCCGCCGAACGCGGTGCGCTGCTCATCGTGGGCGGCTATGTGCTGGAATTGGGATAGCCGATGGCATCGGCCCCTGTGGATAACTTTTGTGAAAAAATTCGCCCCGCGCTGCGCGCGGGGAGGGTAAAGGGAAAAAGGATAAAGAGCAAAGGGTTATAACGATCTGGCGAGACGGAACCCCAGGAAGTCGTTGCGGTTCGCCGGCGAGCCCCTGTCGCGGTTCGCGGAACGCACCCAGGCAGGTCCGTTGTTCCAGGAGCCGCCCCGCAACGCATAGGGGCCGGTCGTATCATTTTTTGAGCATTTTTGCTCTGATCCATCATAGCTCTCAGTGTATTTCGAACACGTCCATTCCCACACGTTGCCCAGCATATCCCCCAGGCCCCAAGCATTCGCTTTAAACGACCCCACCGGCGCCGGGTACCAGTACCCATCCGAGCAGTGATGATAACGTTCATTCCACGAGCTACCCTCCGGGCTTTTCGTTTGATCCGCTCCATTGGCGTACCGACACGCCTGTTCCGCATCATCCCCCCAGTACCGCGCACTCGTCGTCCCCGCCCGTGCCGCGTATTCCCATTCCGCTTCCGTGGGCAGTCGGTAGCTTTGCTGGGTTTCCCCTGATAGCCACACCGTGTATGCCACCGCGTCGTTCCAACTCACACACACCACCGGTTGCCGCTCTCCCTGTCCATATCCCGGTTTGCGCCAGCTCAAGCCCTCGCGCCAGTCCCATTTTTTATCCACAGCGCTCCACGCTCGACAGCCTTTGTTGCCCCCAGCGTCTTTCTCCGCCTCCGTCTGATACCCACTCGCCTCTACAAATCGCCGGAATTCCCCCACCGTCACTTCATGCTTCCCAAGCTCAAAATTTTCTACGCACACTTCATGCAAGCGCTCGTCATTATCACGGCCTTCTTCATCGGTCGGGCTGCCCATCTGAAAGCAACCGCCTTTGATGCGCACCATGGTGGGTCGTGGTGTGGTGGTTTCCTCCTCTTGAACCGGTTCCGGTTCCATCTCGGCTTCTGGCTCGGATACCGGTACGGGCCTTGGCTTAGGGCGGTAGGGGCGTTTGGGTGGTTCTGGCTCTGGTTCCGGCTTGGGACGGTAGTGGCGTTTGGGTGGTGCGGGTTCTGGTTCCGGCTTGGGACGGTAGTGGCGTTTGGGTGGTGCGGGTTCTGGTTCCGGCTTGGGTTGGGCACGGGGTTTGGGTTTCGGGGCGGGTGCCGGTCTTGGCTCCGCCGGGGGCTTTATCTGGTCATATCTTTCTGTCAGTTTGCGCACTTCCTCCGCATCCGCGCTGGTGGCTGCCCTCCCCGTGATTAACAGCAGCACCGCCCCCAACACCAGTGCCCCTATACCCCAAGGTGTTCTATAGATTCGGCGTAACATGATTTCCCCCTGATTGTTTTAAATGCGTTTTGCGCACTACGCGGGCGTTTAACGTCGCCGCAATTTTAACTGCGCTTTGAGCGATGAGTATTCCGGGGCTTTTGGATCCCATTGGCCGAGATCATCAATCACCAGTTGCGCTTTACCCCACTCCCCCTTGTCCAGAAAGCCACGTGCGACCGTTTGGAATAAGTCGGTTTGCCCGCGTCGGAACGCTTCAATCGCACCACTTGAATCCCACGGTTTGGCATCAGCCAGCACCCGCCGCGCCGCCACGATCCGCCGTTTTTCCAACAGCACTTTGGTGGCTTCCAGATGCACTTCAAGCCGCCGGGCGCGAAAAGCTTTTTCTTCATCGGTGAGTTGCTGCCGGGCCAGCGCAATCTGAGCGGTGGCCTGCTCGTAGTTGCTCGCTTGCTCTGCCTTGCGGGCGGCGTCCTGTGCCTGTTGTCGCACTTCGGCGGGTGTCGGCGTTTTGCCTTCCGTGCGGCGCACTAAAGCATTAAAAGCCTTACCGGCCTGCGTGTACTGATTTAAAGCCACCTGATAGGCTTGCTGCGCTGCCTTGTTTTCGGGTGGTGCGGGTGGCGGCGGTGGTAATGCTGCGGGCGGCGGCGTGACCACAACTGCGGGCGCAGGTGGCACAGGTGCAGGCGGCGTGACGGCGGGTGCGGTAGGCACAGAGGGCGCAACCGTCGGCGCTGGTACGCTGATGATGGCCACTGGCGGCACGGGTGGCTCTTTCTCCACCGGCGGTGCCAGATAGTAGGTACCCGGTGGCACCCCCTGAACCAGCACTTCTGGCTGTTGGTCGTACTGCTGCCCCACTTCGTAGGAGACCCTGCGGAATAAATCGCCCACTTCCAGCCCCGGCTGGGCCAGATAATCCAGCAGCTTCTTGGTATAAAGACTGTGCTCGCTGTCGCCATCGGGCACCACCTGCCCACTAGCGGCAGAATAAGCAATTACCCGATTTCGACCCGAAGTCCGAACGCGCCCTATGCCGCGTATCCCGCCCAACCCAGCGGCCCGAAATTCGGCAATCTCCCGGCAGGCATCGAAAACCGCGACCACTAAACTGGCCTTGCCATCCAGCAATTGCAGCGTTTCCTGCAAGTCAATCGAGCGGCGGATCACCCGTTCCATGTCGGTGTTCTGGGTCACTTTGGGCACATCCACCGGCAATAAATAAGGGCCGGTTTTACCCTGCATCCCGTGTCCGGCGTAATACACCAGCACGATTTCTGCACCCGCCGCTCGCCGCTCCAGCTCGTTGCGGGCCGCTAGAAACGCTTCCTCATTCAAATCGTAGTACACCCCGTCGGTAGGGCCAATCAGAGTAAAGCCGAGGCCTTTCAGAACACGCGCCACCGCTTGTGCATCATTACGTGGGTTCACCAGAGGTCGTAAGTTCTGATACTGACTGTTGCCAATAATGAGGGCAATCCGTTTTTTGGCGGGACTCGCTTCCAGCCCTAGCCTCAGCCCCAGACTCAGCAACAATAACCCCAAGATGATGCCTACCCAGCGCCCGATTCTCATGCGCAGCCCCTCTTAATTGCTATTCCGCTCGGCATAACCGCTCTATTAACACAAGACGCGCTTTAAGTACGTTTGTCAGGATACCCCATGAAGAAAATAATTTTACCTGCCTTCCTGACAATACCCCTACTCATCCTGTCCTGGTCTTTGAAAGTTAATCAACCAACATCAATCCCCCATGAACCGGATAGTCGGTTACGGCGGCTCAATCGTCAGGGGGCAGCTTTAGCAAGTTTCGGAGATTTACATATGAGTTACTCAGACAGCTATCAAGAAGGTTACGACGCAGGTTATAAGGCCGGTTTGACTGGTCAATCCCCCGACCCGGCGCAATCCTACGGATGGCTCAACGTAGCCTATTACGCCTTCAAGCCGAAGGAAGACCAAGAGGCGTTTTTCGCTGGCTGGCATGACGGCTACCAAAAGGGCTTGGAACAACGCAACCTTAACCAGACACTTGGCTGGTCGCTTGAAACAAGACTCGGAGCAGCAAGTGATTCAGATAGTGACTAATGCGCCAGATTAAAGGATTGGATTAAAATCGACCTGTGGTCCCAGACAGGGGATTACCGTACCCACCCGCAAACGATGGCTAATTGTGTGACTGGCCAAGGTTGATCAAAGCGACAGACTTCGCTGGGGGACTTACAAGAGGTTTTTCATGTCAGTTCACCCAAGCCTGCATACAGCTTGAAAGCTCTGCTTAGTGCTCTGGTCATCCAACCCTTTCGGCAGGGGGCTGCATTTTCTGTACGGAAAATTTTAACGGTTAGACCGACCGTACTCCGCTTCAACCAAGTCCTTCAATTGTTCAAGAAAGTGATCGTTGGTGAGCAGCGACCGTAGCGGGCCTGCAAACGTGACCAACGCCCGCCGTTGGGAAATAGTGACCGTAAAAAGCGGTGCACCCGATGTCGATGCGACCTGCCGCGCTTCTGCCTTATCAGACGTATTGCGGGTTTCAGCCGATAGCGAAGGCGATAAAAGGCGCTCTAATTGGCTGGGGTCGCTTGCGATTGCTTCCAACTGCCGCCCGGCGATAGCGCCTGCTTCAATCTGAGGCAGCAACGCGATGACGTGCGATTCAAAACCTCGCGCACATAAATTAGCCAGAATATAACCGGTGGTGATGGACAGGGCGGTCATATTTTGGCAGGCGGCGACTACCGCATCAGGCAGGTTGGCAAATCCAAGGAATTTGGACAGTTGCGTGTTACCAAGCCCTAATGCCTCCGCCAAATCGCCTTTGGAAGCAAACAAGCCTTCATCAAGCGCACGCTGATAACGCTTGGCGCGGGTGTAATCGGAAAGGCCGCGTCGCAAATCATTTTCGACGACCATAATCGAAAATGCCTCCCGGTCGGCTAAATCCGGTCGGATGTCGGCCAACAATTGCTGTTTTGCCTGAAGGGCCGCTCTCCAGCGTACATAGCCTGCAATGATTTCGTAGCGGATAGTCGGGTGCTCAGGATCTCTGACAGGACGCACAATAGCAGGCGCTACCTGGCCGTCTCGGCTTAAGGATTGCGCCAATTCATCGATATGCGTTGCTTCCGACTCCGGGCGGTCTGCCCAACGCCAAGGTCGGCACACCTCCGGGTCAATCCAACGGTGTCCTTTGGTGGGGTAAATGGTCAGGTGTTCGGTAGCGCCGCCAGAAGTGGTTCCAGCCGAGGGCGTGTTTTTGAGGCTATCGGCGGGTTCCTCGCTGGTGCGTTCGAGGCTTTGGAGTGCCTTGACCATGGCCGATTGACGATCTCGGCCCAGCTTGCCCACTGCACCTGCGTCTGCGTTGCGTTGCCGTCGCCGGTCTTTCGCTTCACTCATGATGTGCTCCGGAAGCTGAGGTCGCGCCGAGTTTAGGTCCAGCAGCCTTCAGCATTTCAATCTGTCGCGACCAAACGTCGCGAAACAGGCGGATGATCTCACCATTCACCGCGTTCAGATGCGTTAAAGCGCGTTGATAAGCCTCATAAGAGCCTTTCGGTTGCTCCGTTTCATAGACGGTTCCAAGCTCGGTCGCGGAGCGTTCGATTTCCACACTGACCGGCATAATGTGCTCCAGCACGTAGTCCTTTAGCAGCATTCGCAAAGCCGCTTCTGTGTTTTTGGCTTCACCTGAGCCACTGTGTAAGGTCAGCAACACGCGAAAGAAATCCAGTGGCCGCGAGAAGCGGGGGTCTCGTTTCAAAGCGCTCATGGTTTGGGCATAAAGCACCGCAGAACCGAAATCGACCGTGCGCGGTGGAATGGGTAGCAACATAGCGTTGGCAGCCGCGACGACATTCAGCGTCAATGCGCCCAAATTGGGAGGGCAATCCATCACGATGACATCGAAATCACCTTCAATTTTTTGTAGACCATAATCAAGCCGCTGAAATGCCAGCAAGTCGAGAAATTCTTCTTGATTTTCCCGGTGATCAAGCAGTTTAACTTCAGCGTCTTGCAGGCCGAGGTTGGCGGGAATGAACCACAGGCCCGGAAAATAGGTCTTGCGGATGACGCTCTGAATATCTGACGGGTCGTAGACCAGCACATCCGCCAAGGTGTCTTCCCGCTGAATGTCGATGTCTGGCAGGATGCCGTGCAACATCGTTAAAGATGCTTGCGGGTCAAGATCAATGAGAAGCACGCGCAGTCCATCCAGTGCGCAGCGATGGGCAAGGTGTGCGGCGGTCGTGGTTTTAGCGGAGCCACCTTTGAAAAATGAGACCGCACAGCGGATAGCTCGGCTGCCTAATGGGCGTAAACGGCGGATGCCCAGTTGATCGCGGTAATGGTTGATGCGTTCCAGCGAATAAGAGCGTTGCCCCCGCCCGTCTTTAGGGGGTGCACCCAAAGGCGGTAGGCGTGTGGTTCCCTCGGTCTCAAGGCGTCGGATGTATTGTGGGGTGAAACCCAACAAAGCTGCCGCTTCTCGAATTGGAAATTGCTTTAGTGATTTATCTAGCAAAGGCTGTGCGGCGATGCTGCGAAGCTCTTCGAGTAGATGACTCCCTGAACGGGCAAAACCCTCCAAAAATAGGGAGGGTTCTTCAAGACCGATTGTCATAGAAGACCTCATGTTGCGCAGTTAGTGTGAAATAACGTGATTTAGGCGCAACAAGCATCATATCGAGAAAATTCTTATTGGGAAATAGGGCCAATTCTCTCCAAAATTCCCTCCAATACGTCCAGATTGGCGCAATCGATGACGATTTGACTGTGACCGGAGCCATCCCAACGAATCACAACCGGTGTCCCCAGTTGTTCGGAGAGTGCCCGTTCTAACCGCTGCCGGTCAGGGTCATCTCCGGCTGAGGATACGATGTCGGCGGCGTGTGCCGGATGCTCTCCTGCTGTTCTCCATGCCTTGGCCAGCGCTTCAACTTGCCGGGTACTCAAGCCCTCGTGCTGGATACGCTCAGCCAGCGCGCGTTGTTGGCTGGGTATCAATCCGACCAGTGCCCGCGCTGTACTCGGCACCAGTTTCCCAGTCGCGACGCGCTCCAGGACATCGGGTGCCAGGCGCAGCAAGCGCAAGCGGTGGGCAGCATCCGTGCGACTGAGGCCGAATTCTCGCCCAGCCGCCGCGATTTTCAAACCGTCTGCCACCCGACGCTGGATCGCGCGTGCGACGGTGAGTGGATTCTCTGTCAGTGTCTCGCCACCATCGGCTTCAACCCAGCAACGGGCGGTTTCATCATCGACCGCGCGGATATCCACCGGCACCGTTATCAAATGAAGCCGTTGGGCTAATAACCAGCGTTTTAGCCCGGAGAGAATTTCGTAGTTAGGCAGTAGTGCTCCCGGAAGCGGACGCACGATGACCGGTTCAATCAATCCCGTCTTGCGCGCGTGAGCCACTTCACCTGGACTGGGCCAGGCCAGGGGTCGTTGCGTGGGGCGGAAGCGGCTCATGTAGAGCCGGTCAAGTTCAATTTCTTCGGTCATTGTTAAAAGCGTGTCGCGGGTCACGGTTTTAGAGAGGATAACCGGATTTAGGGTTCCTTTCTATGAAGTGAGACCACTTTTTATGAAGACTGAAATGAGAATTAGGCTGTCGTGGGACTGAATGCGCTTTTTAAGGTCTACCCGTCGGCGGAGGTTCTTTTTGCGGTATTCCTGTAAGCCATGTTTCACTTTGGTCCCTATGCTGGATCGCAGTGGCCACTTGGTGAGCGGTTTTTGTGTTGGTTTTTTCTAAAAAAATCGATTAGAGAAATAAACTGATTTTAACGAGCACTTAGCATAGGCAACGGGAACACTTATTGGATTTCGAAAGGGCTTCTGAGGCGATACGGGGGTAAGCGGTCTTTTTGGGGCGTAAAAGATGATTGGAGTTAAGGAATTGGCTTTTTTTATGAGAACACTTATTTTTTAGCTGATGGGCTATAGCAGGGGTATTGGGCTTGAACGAAGGGGTTGGCGTGCCGATCAGGAGCACGCAGGATAAGAATTTAAGCCGCGTGGAGGCGGGGATGGGGAGAGGAAGCAGGAATAGATGAGTTTGGATGGGATGAGCAGGCGATAGGAGGCTACCGGGTGTTGACCAGTTGGGGTGACGACAAGTTATGCGGTGCGGGATGCAGGTGTGCTTTAAGAGGAGTCGGGCGGTTGGGCGGCCTGTTGGAGACGACGAATTTCGGCAAGGCTCAGTCCCTGGGTAGCGAGTTCGGCGAGCCGACGGTTGCGAGCGAGATCTTCAGGGGTGGCGGCTTGACGCGTGTCGGAGGGGGCCGCCGCCGGATTGATCGCTTGCCGGAGGCTTTGGGCGCGTTTGTGGTGTGTGTTCGGGGTGAGGGTCGCGGCGGTTTGCGCCAGGGGTGCCCGGTCTGGCGCTCGCACCGGCACCGGCGTAGCGACGGGCGGGGGTGCGACTGAGCGCGCCTCTTTGCGTGCTTTGCGTTGAGCGTGTTGCCAGGCGACCTCTAAACCCAGCGCCCGAATGAGCCGATACGAGAAGCGGCGTACCGGTCCCCAGCCCGCGCCCACCCAGCAGCGCCGTTTTCGATCAAATTGACGGCCCCGGCCGGTGTTGGTTAAGAGCTTCGCCCGCGCCAGAGTGGCGATGGCCCGCTTGGCGCGTGAGGGCGATAACCCGGTATGCGCAGCGATCCAGGGCACACTGAGGCCCAGCCAGTCGCCGCCATGCGGGACGGCGACGGTGAGGGTAGCGATATCGGTGTAAGAAAAAAGCAGTCCAAGGACCAGGATAAGGGCCTCGCGCCGTTCGCTACGCTGTTGACGCCAGCGCAGCGAGCGCGCTTCGAGTCGCTGGCCTTGGGGGGTTTTGGGGCCGATGGCGGCGATTTGGCGAGCCAGGCGGTGTTGGCGCTCGCTTTGGCTCAAGACATCCCAGGCGGGATCGCGCGGGTTGAGAAAGTAGTGGCGCACCTTGCCGATGGCTTTGGTAATCAGCGCCGGACGGGCGGGGTTGGCCTCCGAGGGTAAGTGCAGCAGATGAAACCGCAACACACTGCGATCATGCCCACAGCGGTTGCCGAAGGCGCACGCTGTCGTCACCGGCGCAGGAGGCGTCGGCTGGGACGGAGAGGAAACGCGAAACATGGGTGCGCGAAAAGGCGCCCGACAGCGCCGCCGTCAAAGCATTCGATGAGAACCGAGAGGCTAAACGACGGGATTCACAGGCGCACCGTTCAGGGTCAACCGGAGACAATGAGCGGTATCAAGGACGCGCGTAAGCGGCGGGGCCCGAGGGAATGGCGTGTCCAACAAACGGCAAGGCGGTGCGGAACGGTCATGCGGCTCTCCAAGATTTTGGCCAACAACACCCTATGAAAGCCTTGCAAGTCTCAGCCCGTCCGCTATAATCGGAATCCAAGCTTGATTGGATTTTCGATTATCATCCTAAGCGGATTGCGGGCTGGTAATCTTGCAAGACTCTCTACGTGACGACCCTCGCTCTCAAGCGGGGGTTTTCGCGTTTCGGGGTCTTTAGTTAGGTGCTCGGTTCAGTGATCCTCAGTGAATCATCCATACTTCATCATGGTTTCCCATCGCGCAAGCAAAACTCGCCCCCGATGGCACGGCTTTCATTATAGCGCCTCTGGCGATGGGGCGCGCAAGCGACTTGATTGGGCGGTATGCTGATCGGCGATCAGGCCCGCCGCAACGACCTACGATCATTCCTGGACCGCCTTGGGCGTCGATCCGCTGGAAAAGATCGCTGAGATTGATCTGGCTGATCCGGCGGTTGCGCGGGTCCTGCGCCTCCAGCACGCTTTTGGCTTGCGCTTACAGGAAGCGTCTTTACTCAATCCGGCCCGCGATCAGGTCAGTGAGACGGTGCTGCGGGTGACTGCGTTAACTGGATTGATCCGTATGGTTTGGACAGTTACATTGGAGGTAGTAGCAATGGGGTTGCTGGCCATGTATGGACAGCTGTTGACATATCCGGAGGCGTAATAAAGCTGGATTATCAAGCCAATAACTACAATGGCCTTGGTGGTAACTCAATGAGCGATTTATTGAGGACATTATTAAAGGAAGGAAAAGCGGAATTAAGTTATGCGAAAACCATTGAAGAGGCTGCCAGAGGCGATGAATTCTATAGAATCAATCGATCTCCAGAAGAGGACCTTAACATACTTCGTAGAATGGTAGAGATTAAGACAAACCCACCAAAATATAGTGTTATCTATAATAATTGTGGAGATATGTCTTTTGATGTAAATAATATAATTCCTTTGCCCAACACTGTAACGCTAAGATCGTTTCTCAACCAAGCTAGGTCTAATAGAAGGTAATATTATTGCTTTTATAGAACGCCCTAAATCGATATGAATGCTAAAGTATTTGTGCCTTGGATAATAATTCTATCATTGGTTATCAGCATTTTGCTTTTAATAAATACGTTGCGTTTCTTGTCTGATGCAAGTTATGGAACAAGTTCCCATATCAACCTTAGTGACTGGATCGAGAGATTGGATAAAATCCGACTGGAAGATATTAACGCAAGTGGTATTCGTGAAAGCGACGTACCTATTACCATTTCAGCAGAACAGATGCAATTAATTTATAAAACTAGAGCTTCCGCTCCAGATGTTATACCACTTCCATTAATGCCTCATTTAGAGGATCCATGGGGCGGCTTATTACGCTTTGAACTCCTATCTATTTCACCGATACATTGGCGCATAACTTCCCGTATCGGTAGAACTTTTTTTGGTAATTGGGTTTTCGGAATAAGAAAAATCCCGTGGAAAAATTCTGTGGACTATAAAACCAATTAAGGTTACTGCATGCGGCTATTTTCGAGCGATGTTCTATATTCCCTCTCAATCGTCCCGCACGAAGCCGATCTGTCTTTGCTTGGGTGGATCGGGCGGGTTCATCAACTGGCAAATGGCCTCAAAGACCTGCTTGAAACGGGCATCGGTCTTGGCCTCCAGTGATCCAACTGCTGGGTTAGAGCCTGCTGCGAGGCCAGAAGCTCCCGTAGTTTGACAAAGGCTCGCACTACATAGACGCTGACCTCGGTGGCCCAGGGGCTGTTAAGGATCGTCGCGGCCATGATCGCGCCGTGTTCGGTGAAGGCGTAGGGCAGATACCGCCGCCCACCCCGGTTTGTATTTGAGGTCGCACTTTGCAACCTCAATACGGCGAACTCCTCCTCGGTCAACTGGAACATAAAGTCGTCCGGGAACCGTGTCCGATTCCGTTTGACCTGCTCATTGGACCGCTTGGTCTCCAAGCCATAGAGGGCGGCGAGATCGGCATCCAGCACAACACCTTCTGGCCACGGATCACCCGGATGGCCTGGGCGATGTATTCGGTTGGAATGGTCTCCATCAGCTTTTGGCTCCCTGAGCGAAACGACTGGCATCCTGTTTCAGGATCAGCGCCTCAATCACGGCCTTAGCGATGCGTTTTTCCTCCAGGGAAAACTGCTTGACGGCCTCAAAATGCAACTTGAGATCGTTATCGGGGCCACGCTCGCCGTCATCGAACAGTAGAAAATCGACATCTGGTCGGGTTCCCGCTTACCTGATCAAAGAGTGATAAGGGCGGTGACATCGACGAACATCAGCCCTCCTGCTCCATCTCCATGTCATCACCTCACATCGCGTCGAACACCGACTTGGGTAATGGTTTCCGCGTGTCATCGCTGAGGGAAACACCCTATTTTTACCTGATCCGCGCCGCTGTCTCCAAGGGAGTTTCCGCCGCGCGTCGTCGGGCAATGGCCTCCTTCATCACGATCATGATGGCCTCGGTGAGGCCAACCCCCATAATCCCCGCAAACTTGCGCATGAGGGCGTCGGCTTCGGGGTTGTTCACGTTGATCGGCATGGCCGACTCCCTGTAGACCGCCTGCTATCGCGCATCAGTTCAATGCCGCGTTTCCAGGGTCAGGATACGGCCCTGATAGACCGGTAGGCGCCACGCCTGGGGATAAAGACTTGCCGGGAGTTTCAAAACCGAAATCAGGCGGGGCTGTTGCTGACCGGGATCAGCCACAAAGCGCTGCCACACAGGTTCCGCGCCGTTAAGCAGTAACAAACCCTGGCGGGTCATCCGTGTATAGAGCCAGCGGCGATGCTGTAACGCACAGCGCGACTCGGCGGCCGTGCTGGCTTCAAGGTGGTGGGCGAATACCTGGGCGAGCACCCAAAACACGTCGCCGCAAAACCAAAGATCACCCGCCTGATGATTAAAGCCCGAACCAAGGACGAGGGTGCTGAGGGCGGCCCGGACTTCCGCGCACAAGGCGGTTTCCGGGCCAGAGGGTGGGGCAGGCTGCCGAGAGGGCGACTTAGGCGTTCGGCGGCGGGGTTGGGCCTCTGGGGACCCGCGCGAGGGCTTAGCAGATTGTGCGTCGGTAGCGAGCACGGGGGTTGAACGCGCCGCCTCTGGGCTGGGCGTCGGCGGGCTAGGGGGCCGGTCTAACCGTGTCGCAGGGCCGGTGACGGCGGGAGACGACGGCGGGAGCGGGTCTAACGGTGTCGAAGGTTCAGTGAGCGTAGACCGGACCTCCGGCGGGATCAGCGGTGTAGGAAGAGGGGCGGCGACCGGGGTTGCAACTGGCTGGAGCAACGCCCAGAACGCAGATGGCTCACACCAATTCACGCCGACCTCCTGGGCGGCATAAATCCGGCGCTGGCCGACGTCTGAAAAGCGCGCACCCACGAACAAAGCACCCAGTCCCAACGCCCGAAACGGCGCGCGCCCCTGGGGGCCGAGGCGGCGTGGCGCGGGATGGGGATCGGGCTGTAGGGTGAGGGGACAGTGCGTCGCAATCCGCCGTTGACCTAAGTCGCTATAGGCGCTTTCCAAGGCATCCGCCGCCATTCGGGTAAAGATCAAATAACGCCAGGGCAGTACCGGGAGGGTGGCGGGAATTGGCAAGGGTTCGGGGAGGGCAGCCAGGGCATCGAGGACGGTGGATAACCAGGCCGTTGGGGTGGCCAGCGCGCGTGTGGGATCAATCACCCGGGGGCTGGCGCGCCAGAGCATCGCGACTGTTTCCAGCGCCAGGTGGATCTCCTCGGTCGGTTCCTGGGCAAACGAGGTTCTAGGGGGCCCACGGGTCGGTGTGCCGGGGATGGCCTTGACGCGGGCCGTGGCCTGCGCGATAGTTTAATCACTCAGTAGGTTTCCCCGCACCTATTCAAAAAAGAGGGGGCAGAGCGCCCAGTCTGCACAACGAAGGGCCACGCGGGGTTTTCCGATCCCCCAGAAAAAATCGGCGGAGGAATCCGCGCCTTCGACATCGGAAACGGATCACGGTCTCGTCAGCCAGGCGAGCGTTATCACCACACGGACGATCACCCGGGGCGTGGCGTCACCCGGTTAAACTTTCTGCCACGGGCTGCCGGCATCACGTTTGGGCTGGAACGTTATGGGGATCGGCCCACGAATTGATTGATTTTTTGATTTTTTGATTTTTCCCTGATGGGACGTTCGCTTCCCGTCAGGGTCGTGGTGCGTCCCTTTTCTTTTTGAAAGGAGCGCATCATGGTCCATGTCTTTCTCTTTCAGGTCGGCCTCGTTCTGGGGCAGGCTCGTATCCATCAGGCGGCCACCTTTCGCGGGGTGATCGCCACACTGGCGAAGCGGCTGGTCCGGGTGATGACTCTGACCGCTCACGTCGTTTTTTTCTTCTCAAAAGATGCCCACCGCTTTTGGGTGTCGCGTTGTTTTGCGCCTTCGTTCTCGTTCCTCTGGTGGAAGACCAGTGGGGTGCGCGTGCGGGCGTCCTCGTTGGTCTTTGGTGCGTTGCCCATCTGGGCGGCGCTGGGCGATCGCGGTTAGGGCGCCCAGCACCGTCCCGTGGGTCTGCCCACACCGCCCTCCTCTTCGATGAGGCGGCCTTTGTGGCGAGTCTTGGACCGTGTGCTGACGCAGACTTGCGCGCCAGAGCGGCACAGATCACGGCGGATCTGCGAGCCAAGCGAACGCCAGAGGCGGCGATTCCGACGCAGATTCGACAGCGCGAGAGGCTGTACGAGACGCTGGACACGCGCCGGGCTACCCGTCGCGCCACGGGATTAGAGGGTCCTCGCAAGACACCCTAGCCGAGGCCAGCGAGCCGCAAGGCCAGGGACTCCCTACGACGTCCAACGCAGGGCCAAACCCTGGCGTGCGTAAGCCTTCGTGCGTCCCGGTGGATCGACCGTTTTCATCCTGTGGATTAGCCGGTTCGAGTTTGATTGTGCAGGGGTGTCCTCTCAATGGAGCGTGCCCGCCTTGCACACGTTTATTTTCATTCATCCCACAGGGACACCACCGTCCCCTGCGGGGTGGGGTGCGCCCTTCTTTCTGATAAGGAGTATCCCATGCTGGATTTCGAAAAGCTGCAATCGCCCGCCTTCAAAGCCGTGGTGGGGATTGCCCAGTATGTCGGCCCCGGTATGGTCGTGACCGACCAGCGGGCGATCGCCTTTCCGAGAGGCCAGACGCAGGTGTGGAAGTTCACACCCGCCACACTGCCGCTGGATCGAGCGGCCATCGCCATTGTGGTGTGGGTCGTTCAGCAGCAGTTGGATTCCTGGACGCCGTGGCCTGGTGACGATTTTGCGGCAGCGGTGGCCCATTACGAAGCCCTGGCGCAAGCGACCTGGAAGACGGCGAAAGAGACCCCACCGGTCTCTCCGACGCCAGCGGCGCCCACCGGTCCGACCCGCGTGATTCATCTTGGCCTGCCGGCGGGGGTAAGTCTTCACTGGTCCGGCGCCAACGGCCCGCCGCTGTTGGCGGGCAAGCCGGTTCAGTTTGTGATGGGAGGTGCCGGAGGCGCGTCCTGAGGGGCCGTTGAGGCTCGGGCCGTGTGGATTTCACACGGCTAAAGAAGGCCGGTTCGCCCAAAGATGGGCGTCCGCTTGGTTTTTTATCCTCCACCGGGGAAACACCCGTCCCCGGCGGGGGCGCGGTGTGTCCCCTTTTATGGGAGATTCACTATGAAGTTCTTGATGAAAGCGAAGAAAGTGGCGCTCTTGCTCGCGCTGGGGGTGGGGCTCAGTGGCTGTGAAACGCTCCAGGTTCTGGATGAGGGTCTGTCGGCGCACCTGGAGCACGCGCTCAAGCGCCATCCGGTGCTGATCGTGCAACCGGCCCAGGCCGGTACGGCGGTGAAGCTTTGAAGCGGTCCCGGCGCTGAACATCCAGTCATTCGGGTGCTCGCGGTCGGCGAAACGGTCACCCCGCTGGGGTCGGTGGACGACTGGCGAGCAGTGCGGGTCGGATCGGAGAATGGGTATGTGCGATCCCGCGATCTGCGAGTTCGTGAAAAAGGCGATCAGGGTCTGTTTGCTCAGCCCTGATCGACGGCTTTAAACCCTCACTGGGGACACCTTGCGTCCCCGGTCCCATAGCCGATCCAGGGCGGCGTTCATTCGCTCTCGGCGCACCGTCAACGAGGTCAGCGGTCGACCCATCACCCTATCCGTTATGAAATGCAAATCATCGATAGGATCGGTCAAGGCCGGATCATCCTGTTCGGTCGGCGAAAGCCCGATCCGGCTGTCGTGGCCCATGAAGGTTTGGGCCACGCCATGGCCGGTTTGAGCGGTCAGGTTTTAAGCGAAGTCGCCCAGGTGGCCCGCGAAACCCTGAAAGACTCCTTTCAGGGCAAAGCCGAGGTCACGCGACGGGCCTTAGGGCCGTTCAAGACGATCCACGACAAGCTGGATGGGCTGGGATTTTTGGATACGGGCTTTCGCCACATCGTTGGTGAAATTCGGCGGTTGCTCGGTGGCCTTCCCACCCAGGGTCTGATCACGGGTCGTCCCCTGGAAAGTCTGCACCAGTTCCTCTGTCTGGCTTCCCAGCCCGACAGTTTAGGGATCTGGGCGGCGAGCGGCGCGCCCGGCACGGACCTCGGCTGGATCGGAACCCCCTCCGTGTCCTCGCTTTTTGCGCCAGAGGCGACATGGGCCGTGCGCGCTGATCCACAAGACGCCCTTGAAGGGTCCGTTGTGGATCGGGACGCGAGTGGCGTGTGAGGCGATACCGCCACCACCCAGGCCCGACGTGGCGGTGTTCTTCGCCCGTCGCGGCGGTGGACTGTTCTAGCGTTTTTCTTTCAACCCCCTGGGGCGCGACGGCTCCCCAGGGAGTCGTGCGCGCCCCGTCACTGGAGTTAGCACGATGAAAAATGCTTTTGTCGGTTCATTGCCGATCCTGGCCAAAGCGCTGGGTCGCCAGCTTGGCGTAGAGGTGGTGATCGGTGGGTCAAACGCCTGCACCGATGGTCACCGGATTTGGCTACCGGCATTGCCCCCAGACGGTGATCCACGCCTTGCGGTGCTTGCCAATGGCTACATTGATCATGAAAGCGCGCATATCCGGTTTACGGATTTTGGCGTCGACAAACCGCAAGGTCAGGTCGGCCAGTTATTCAATGTCCTGGAGGATATTCGTATTGAGCAGGCGCTGATGGCCGTCTATCCGGGCTGTCGCGCTCATTTGGCGGCCCTGATGGCGCAGTTGCTCACGGAGAATCCGCCGCCCGCTTGGGCGACGTTACCGGATCGGGCGCTGGTGATCCAGGCGCTCCTGGTCCTGTTGCGATGCCAGGTGTTAGCGCAAGCGGTGCTGGCGCCACTCGCCTGTGCAGTCGAAGCGGAGCTTCACCGGCGGTGGCCCGCCCCGGTCGTGACGTCCTGGTTGACCCTGGCCTTGCGTGTTCGCCACGCCGCCTCGACAGCGGACGTGGCAGAACTGACAAAGCGGCTATGGGCGGACCTGGACACGAGGATCGCGCCCAAACAGCCCACGCCGGTGCCCGGGGCGGCGGGCGCATCGGCATCGGCTGGAAACCCCGATCCGTGCCCGGACATGGAGCCAAGGGCAACGCCCGATGACCCCACGACAGAGGCGGTTCCTCCTGCCTTGCGTGCGGACGAGGCGGATGGGACCGACGCGAGCGTCACCGCATGGCTCGATCCCAGCCAATGGGCGGCCCAGCGTCTAGGCGATCTGGCCTGCGCGGGCGCACCCGAAGAGCGGGTCACGGTCGCGGAGTATGGTGCGCGCCCGCTCAATCGGTATCGGGACGAGGTGCTGACCGAGGCGCGGGCGGCGACCGTGCGGTTACGCGCGCGCTTGGGAACGCTGATGCAAACGGAGACGGCGGCGGTGGTCACGGGCCATCGGCACGGCCAGCGCCTCGATCCCCGGCAGCTCTACCGGCTGGCCACGCACGATGGCCGCCTGTTTACGCAGCGGATAACGCGGGAGCAACTGGCGACGGCCGTGGGCTTGCTGTTGGATCGCAGCGGCTCCAT
>Ga0209573_1002248_pt1 | contig 25584 bp, 20 predicted proteins | sample TNRBio252014_DNA_FD_185870 | JGI IMG/M metagenome (GOLD analysis project Ga0209573, IMG submission 185870) | Wastewater treatment Type I Accumulibacter community from EBPR Bioreactor in Madison, WI, USA - TNR Reactor_6/25/2014_ DNA (SPAdes)... | ecosystem: Engineered > Bioreactor > EBPR >... | reverse complement strand
TGGTCTGACTGGCGTTCAAGACAAAAACTCCTTAGCATCCTGCATCACTGATCTGCAGTGGAGAAAGAGTTTTAATGAAGCGGCATAGGCGTCTTGGGTGGTGGCTGCTGAGCGTGTGCAGCATCGCCGCATGGGCGGCGGAGCCTGTTCCTCAATGGCTCAAACTCATCAAGGGCACTCCGGCGATGCAAGCCGAGTGGGCGATTCGCTATGAACATGGCGAGGGGGTGGCTCAGGATTATGACCGAGCCTCGAAACTCTATTGCGCCGCCGCCCGGCGGGGCCATGCCCAGGCTCAATACCAGTTGGGCTGGATGTACGCCAACGGTCGTGGTGTGGCGCGCAATGACGCTCAGGCAGCGGCCTGGTTCCGGTTGGCGGCGGCGCAAGGCGATGCGCCGGCGCAACGGATGCTGGCGATGGTGGAGGACCCCGCCAGAATCGAGAAAGCGAACTGCACAGAACCCGTCGATCCGACCGCCAAGCCGCTGGCGCCGGTCATCGTTCGCGCTCGCCCCCTCTCGCCGGAACAGGCGCAGGTGGCAGTACTGGTCAACCGTTTAGCCCCTCACTATGGCCTGCAACCGTCGCTGGTGATGGCGGTGATCAGCGCGGAATCTGCCTTCAACCCGCAAGCGCGCTCTCTCAAGAACGCGCAGGGGTTAATGCAACTGATTCCTGAAACCGCTGCGCGTTTCGGGGTGCGCGATCCCTACGATCCTGTGCAAAATTTGCAAGGCGGCATGGCTTATTTGCGTTGGTTGCTGGCCTATTTTAAGGGTGACGTCCGGCTGACGCTGGCGGGCTACAACGCCGGCGAGGGAGCAGTGGTTCGCTACGGTGGAGTGCCGCCTTATGCGGAGACGCAGGCTTACGTCGAGAAAATTATTAAAAATTACGGTCAGTGGACGCATCCGCCGGCGGCGCCAGCGGCGAGTGGCGTCAGGTAGAGATCAAAGCGAGTATTGGGGGCGATGATCTGAGCGTGGGGCGATGGGCCGGCAAGAACCGGCGCCCGCCGATGCCGTTTCACCACGACCCGTCGCTGAGCACAGGCCAGCGCAGCAGCCAGCAATTCCGAGGCGTCATGGTCATCGCCGACCAGTTGCCGCAGCAAGCGCATTTCCTTGCTGGCCAACGCAGTTTTTCGCCGATGCGGGTACATGGGATCAAGGTAAACGACCTCGGGCCGTTGGTCTTCACTCAGTCCCCGCAGGTATTCTCGTCCATCCGCCCGGCAAAGACTCAGCCGCTCCATGACCCATAAGCCAATCTCCGGGTCCCGCGCTGCGCGTTGTAATCCGTCGCGCAGCAGCGCAGCGATGATCGGAGAGCGCTCCACCAATCGCACCGGGCATCCCAGACTGGCCAGTACGAAGGCATCCTGACCCAGTCCGGCGGTAGCATCGATCACGGTTGGCGTTGCGCCGCCTTTCAAGCCCACCGCCCGCGCCAGAGGCTGGCGACGCCCACCACCAAACTGTCGGCGATGCGCGGCGGTTCCTGTGGTGAAGTCGATAGACACGGGGCCGGACGCCGCAAGGCTAAGCTCGCGCAGTTCCAGTCGCAGTCCGGTTAGAACCAGTAGATGCGTGGGTGAGATGGCGAGGGAGTCAGTAGCGAGAGGTAAGGCGAGCTCGTCCGCCAATTCAGACGCTTCTCTCAGGAGCGAGGGTGATTCGACAGCGATTGCAGTGATGAGCATGGGCAGTGCGACCGTCCCGCCTGGGCGGGGCGGCTGAGGGGAAGGACCCGTGGTTTACGCTGCTTTGGGGAAGACGTCCTGCAACGTAGCCTGGTTGAGCGTGTCTATTTCGGATTTGAACCGGGCGTTCATGTCCGATAGGGCCTTCACATCGTTCAGCATTTTGTACTGCACGGTCTGGGCGATTTGCGCCTGGCGTTTGCAGAAATCCTGAAAACTTTGCATATCGGTGATTTCGGCCGCCGCACGCATCTGGTTCAGGCTGATATCCAGATAAGACTTAAGCGCATTTATTTGAAATTTCAGCATTTTTTCCAGGTTCTCGGCGAACAGTTTATTTGCCTTGACCCAGGGGTTAGGTAGGATTGATGGGTTTTTCAGGGTTTTGCTGAACAGATCGATGACCATAGTGCGCTCCTTATGCTGGATGTTTGCCAACTTTGTTGCAGTGCAATATAAATGGATTGATGTTGCAACGCAACAAGGAAACGAAATTTTTTCAGGAAGCGGGAAATGCACCCTGTGGAATAGACAAACTGAACTATGCTTCCCATCAATAAGGAGCCTTTTGCAGTCCATGGTGACGGTAATAGCGGAGCAGGATCTTGATCAGCAAAACCATTTCTGGACGCATCATTCGATTGCGCCATAAGGACTGGGCGCCGCGCCACGATATTGGCTCGTGGGAACGTCCGCCCCGGTTGGCGCTAGTGGCAAACCTGCACGGCAATGATTTAAACGGCATGTTTGTGTTGTCGCGGTTAGCTGCCTTTTTGCGAAGCGTTGAAGCCGGTCGAAGGCGCAGTTTGCAGTTACGTGAGCGGGTCGTGATTGTTTCTGCGGTCGATGGATTGTATGAGGCGAGCCCTATGCAGCGGGCCGCCCGGTGGATGAGAGGTCGCCGTGCCGTGGCTGGCGCGATTGCTGATCGAGTCATGGAGATGACCCGAACCGCCTATTATCGAGTGGAAGTGCGCACGACGGGTTGCGACCTTGAAGAGTTGCCGCAGGTGTGGCTGTATGCGCCAAGTGATGACGAGCGGGCCAGCGCCTGTTTGTTTGGATTGCCGGCGGTGGTTGAACAACCGGCTGATGATGAGAACGCAGGAGAATTGCTGCGCGCCTGGCGAGCAGAGGGCGGAGAGAATTTCGTCATCCACGCCGGTCAATCCGGCAACTTGCAGACCCGGCATTGCGAAACGCTGTTTCGGGCGTTAGCGGCGTTTCTTGAACGTACTGGAGTGATCGGCGGGTTGCGGTTGGTCGAGGACGAGGACGACTTGTATTACTTTGACCGGCGGCAGGCGTGCGATGTTCGAGCGGAACAGTCCGGTATCTTTTCTTCTAGCCTGGATGTGGGGCGCTGGGTGCAGGCAGGCGAGGAATTGGGCCAGGTTTGCGATAGCTTTACCGGCGAGGCGCGGGTTCGGGTGACAGCGCCAGTCGCGGGCCTGCTGGCCGGGTTGCGCCGGCAACCGCTGTTATGCCAAGGGGATATCATTGCGCGGATTCTGGTTCAGAAGGCAGCGCTGCGAGCATGAGGTGCGGTGATATGAGCGACCGATGGACCAATGATGTCGGGCATTTGCCAGCGCACCAGCGATTGCTGGAGCAGATTGTGGCGGAAACTCGGGAAACCGGAGGATCGACAGGCTGTTATGAACTGAGCGGACGGGTGTTGCGCGTTATGGCGACCGTTCCTCGCCATTGCTTTGTGTCGTCAGCGCAGCGCGATTCCGCCTATGCCGACATGCCGTTGCCGATCGGGCGCGGCCAGACCATTTCTCAGCCGTTCATCGTGGCGCTGATGACCGAATTGCTCGCGCCGGGGCCGGAGGATGTGGTGTTGGAGGTGGGAACGGGATCGGGCTATCAGACGGCGGTGCTGGCCCGCCTGGCGCGACAGGTTTACTCGCTGGAGCGGATTCCCGAATTGGCGGATGCGGCGGCGCAGCGGTTGCGGGAATTGGGGTTCGCCAATGCGGAAATTCGCACCGGCGATGGTTGCCTGGGTTGGGAGGAGCAGGCGCCGTTTGCAGGAATTATGGTGACAGCGGCGGCGGCGGATATACCAGAGGCGCTCGTGCGTCAATTGCGACCGGGCGGGCGATTGGTGATTCCGGTGGGGCCGCCGTATCGGACCCAGGATTTGCGGGTGCTGGAAAAAGACGAACAGGGCCGGGTGCAGAGTCGCAGTGTGTTGCCCGTGGTGTTTGTGCCATTGATCAGCGATTTTGAGTGAAATTCAGCCGGTGGGCAGTGAAATTCCAGTGAGTTTTTTGAACAGCGCCACCGCGTAGGAATCCGTCATACCAGATACGAAATCGGTGATGGCTAGCACCCGGCGATAAGGATCGGCCACCGGGCGACGGCCGGGTCCGGCGAACGGTTCCGGGATCAGATGAATCAGCATCCGGCTTTTCGGCGAGGCGTGTGAGCCGTGAGCGGCGAGGTCGTTGACGGTGGTGATGAACGCTTCCAGTAAGCCGCCTAACACTTCAAAGCCGGCGGCTTCCACCTCCACGACAGGCCGGGAGATATAGACCTGAGTTTCCCCGCACTCTTTCAGGGCGCGCATGGCCCCGGCGGCGGGGATGATGTCGAGCAGTTCTTCCTGAAGCGCCCCGGCCAGGACGGCGTCTTCGTGATCCATGAAACATCGATGCGCCTGATCGATAATTGCGCCAATCGCCTTGGCGCGCAGATATTCAATCTTCTCGCGGGGCCGGGTGATGTGCGCCATCTTGCGCGCCGCCCGCTCCGCTTCCCCAGTGAGCGGCAGCAGCAAGTCGCGGACCTGTTCAAAGGGTAGTTGCTGAAGCCGGAAGGCGTCTTCCACGTCGATGATCCGATAGCAGATGTCATCTGCCGCCTCGACCAGATAAGCGAGTGGATGACGACTCCAGGCGCCGGGCAATGTCGGTTCCAGCCCCAGTTGCGCGGCGGCTTCGGCGAACAGATCAGCGTCATCCTGATAGAAACCGAATTTTTTGAACGCGATGCCGGGTGGCGGGTCGGCGGGTAGCCACGAGGCGCGGGGGTATTTGGTGAACGCGCCCAACGTCGCGCAAGTGAGTTGCATCCCGCCCAGATTATCGGGACTTTGCAGACGGGTAATGATGCGAAAGCCCTGGGCGTTGCCTTCGAAATTTAGGAAATCCTGCCGTTGATGAGCCGAGAGCGGTTCCAGAGCTTGACGGCCAGTTGGGGAGTCGGTGAACCAAAGCCGGATGGCGTCCTCGCCGGCATGGCCGAAAGGCGGGTTGCCGATGTCATGCGCCAGGCAGGCGGCGGCGACGGCTGCGCCGAAGTCCTGTGGATAAACGCCCTTCAGGTCATGGCGTTTGATGACGCTGTCGCCCACCATCGCGCCGAGTGAGCGTCCGACGCTGGAGACTTCCAGGCTGTGGGTCAGGCGGGTGCGGACGTAGTCGCTTTTTGAAAGGGGGAAGACCTGGGTCTTGTCCTGGAGGCGGCGGAAGGCTGAGGAGAAGACGATCCGGTCGAAATCGCGTTGGAAATCGGTGCGCGCCTCGTTATCGGGGTGCGGATGCGGCAGGCCCGGCCGGGTGCGGGACAGCAGGCGGTTCCAGTTCATGCGATGCGGCTTCGTCAATGGGTTGCATTGAAGCATAGCGGATTTACACTGACCGTCTTATCGTTCGTCAACGCTTCAATGGCTTCCTGAATCTCCAGCCACTCGGTTTCCAGCGCCGCCAAGTCCCGATCCACCTCGCCTTTACGCAGTAACCATTCCTTCAGTCGATTTTTGTTCGCCTCGTCGTAACTGGCGGGATCAGCGAGGGCGGCGTCCAGCTTTTTCTGCTCCTGATGCAACGTGTCCATGCGCTGTTCAATCTTGCGGATTTGTTGATCCAGCGGTTTACGCTGCAGGGCGAGTTGCTGGCGGCGCTCCGCCTCCTGGCGCTTCTGCTCGCGGCGCTCGGCGGCGTTATTACCGTTACCGTCATTGCGTGGGGTGGCGTCACACTTGCGCTGTTGTTCATTCAGCCAGTTGCGGTAATCATCCAGATCACCGTCGAACGGTTGCGCCCGACCATCGGCGACCAGCAGGAATTCATCGGTCACCGTTCGTAGCAGATGCCGATCGTGCGACACCACGATCAAGGCCCCTTGGTAGTCCTGCAAAGCTAAAGTCAGGGCGTGGCGCATGTCGAGATCGAGGTGATTGGTCGGCTCGTCCAGCAGCAGCAGGTTAGGTCGTTGCCAGACCAGCAAGGCCAGCGCCAGCCGAGCTTTTTCGCCGCCGGAGAAGGGGGCGACCGGGGCTAGCGCTTGGTCGCCGGCAAAGCCGAAGCCACCAAGAAAATTGCGGAGTTCCTGATCGCTGGCCCGCTCATCCGGTTTCTGCAAATGGCGCAGGGGACTCCAGTCAAGCCGTAGCTGTTCGAGCTGGTGTTGGGCAAAGTAGCCGATGGCCAATCCCTGACCGGGTTCGATTCGCCCGGCCAGCGGAGGTAATACCCCGGCCAGCAGTTTGATGAGCGTGGATTTACCCGCCCCGTTGCGCCCCAGCAGGCCCAGTCGGCTGCCAGGATTCAGCGTTAGCTTGATCCGTTCCAGCACCGGCTGATCGGCATAGCCCGCCGAGGCGTTTTCAAGGGTCAGCAGGGGATTGGGCAGTCGCTCGGGTGGGGCAAACTGGAAATCAAACGGTGAATCAACATGAGCAGCGGCAATACGCTCCATCCGTTCCAACGCTTTAATCCGACTTTGCGCCTGCCGAGCCTTGGTGGCCTTGGCGCGGAAGCGGGTGATGAAGCTTTCCAGATGAGCGATTTCCCGTTGCTGCTTGTCATACGCCGCCTGTTGCAGGGCCAGTCGGGCGGCGCGCTGGTCTTCAAACGCGGCATAACCGCCAGAGTAGAGGGTGATGCGCTGCTGGTCGATGTGGGCGATGTGGGTGACGACGCTGTCGAGGACATCGCGGTCGTGGGAGATGAGGAGCAGGGTGCCGGGATAGGCGCGCAGCCATTGTTCCAGCCACAACACGGCATCGAGGTCGAGGTGGTTGGTCGGTTCGTCCAGCAGCAGCAAATCGGAGCGGCACATCAGCGCCCGGGCCAGATTCAGCCGCACCCGCCAGCCGCCGGAGAATTCCGCAACGGGTCGCGCCAACTGGTCAGGGGCGAAACCCAGTCCCGCCATGAGTTTGCCAGCGCGGGCGCGGGCGCGGTAACCGCCAATGGCGTCGAAACGAGCGTGCAGTTCAGCCTGGCGGGTTCCTTCGTGAGCGGCTTCAGCGAGGCGCAGCTCGTGTTCGATCTGCCGCAGTTCGGCGTCGCCGTCCAGGACAAATTCCAGCGCTGGGTTAGGTAGAGCCGGTGTTTCCTGAGCGACATGGGCGATGGTCCAGCGCGCTGGCAGGTCAAGATAGCCGGCGTCAGCATGCAGTTCATCGCGCAGCAGGGCGAACAGGCTGGATTTGCCGCAGCCATTGGCGCCGATCACCCCGACTTTCCAGCCGGGATGAACGGTGAGCGAGACGTTGTCGAAGAGCGGCTTGCCGCCGCGTTGCAAGGAAAGTTGGCTGAGGGAAATCAAACGTGGGGTTCCTTGTGAGCCTCGACTGAAAACCCCGGATGTGGGAGAGCGGGTTTGATCAAGATGATACCCAAAAGTAACGTAAGGTGCTTAACATCGGCTGATGGAGCACGGCGGCTATCGCGATGCAATGGCCCGAGCCCAGACGACAAGATACTATTCAGTCGCCATTCCTCACACGCTGAAATTTTATGACCGACGACGAACTGTTGCGCTATAGCCGGCAAATTATGTTGCCGGAATTCGATATGGATGGGCAGGAGCGGTTGCGCCAGTCCCACGCGCTGATTGTCGGGTTAGGTGGACTGGGCTCGCCGGTCGCCATGTATTTGGCCGCTGCCGGCGTTGGCAGGCTGACCCTGGTGGATTTCGATACGGTGGATCTGTCCAACCTGCAACGGCAGATCATCCATCGCACGGTGGACATTGGGCGACCCAAGGTTGAATCGGCCCGCGATGCGTTGTGGGCGCTGAATCCATGGGTCGGAGTCACGATCATTCCCAATGTGCTGGATGAGAAGGAATTGCATGAGCAGGTGAGACGGGCTGATGTAGTCGTAGACACTTGTGACAATTTAGCAACTCGGCTGGCGATCAACGCTGCCTGTGTCCAGGCTGGCACGCCACTGGTGACGGGGGCGGCGATCCGCCTGGAAGGGCAGGTGCTGGTCTGGCGGCCTGGCGGGGAAGACGCCTGTTATCGTTGCCTGTATCGGGATACAGCGATGAATCCTGAAACCTGCGCTCAAACTGGAGTCCTCGCGCCAGTGGTAGGGATCATCGGTAGCATCCAGGCGACGGAAGCGATTAAGGTGCTGACGCATCTGGGTGAACCACTTGATGGTCGCCTGCTGTTATTAGACGCCGCACGTATGGAGTGGCTGACGATGAGAATCAAGCGTTGGCCGGAATGTCCTGCCTGTGGCGGTGAGCGGTCATCTACATTCGACGAGGGAGATAAAATGGCATCCAAATCACCGGATTTGAATGGCTAACGGACAGCGCTGGATACGAAGATGATTTCATTCCTCCGAATTCACAAATAATAGGTCTTTAATGGGGGAAAACCGTTGAATTCGATAGAACTGTAGGAAGAAGTATAAGCACCGGCAGAAAGCCAGTAAATTCGGTCGCCGATTTCCAGCGCTAGCGGGAGCTGGTATTTGAAATGCTCATAAATAATATCCAGGCTGTCGCAAGTCGGTCCTGCCAGGATAACATCACCCGATTCGCCGCCTTTCTCGGTGTAAATCGGGTATTTAATAGATTCATCGATCGTTTCCATCAGGCCGTTAAAGATGCCAACGTCTGTATAAATCCAGCGCTTTAAATCGGTTTTTGATTTTTTGGAAATCAGGACGACCTCACTGACCAGTATGCCCGCTTCGCCAGTCAGTCCGCGTCCTGGCTCCAGGTAGATTTCTGGAGTGGAGTCGCCAAAATGCGAGCTGATATAACGGTTGATTTCTTCGGCATAGACGGAGAGAGGGTTGGATTTGATTAGGTAGTCTGCTGGAAAACCACCCCCCATGTTCATCGCTTTCAAATAAATTTTTTCTCTCTCCATCTGTTCGAATAAACTCTTTACCTGAGAAACCGCAGCATCCCAAGCCGGGATTTCGCGCTGCTGCGAACCGACGTGGAATGAAACGCCATAAGGTTCCAATCCCAAATCGGCGGCTAATTTCACGAGTTCGGTCAACATGCGAGGCTGACAGCCAAATTTTCGCGACAATGGCCAGTCGGAATCAGAAGTCACTGCGTCCATCAACAGACGAAAGAAAATTCGTGAGCCAGGCGCTTCTTTAGCTAAATGACGAATATCAGCTTCACTGTCGCTGGCAAAGAGTCTGACCCCTTTTTCATAAGCTTCACGGATATGTTTTGCTTTTTTAATCGTGTTGCCAAAACTGACGCGGTCAGGTGAAATCCCAAGGTCAAGCACTTGGTCCAGCTCATAAATGGAAGCGATATCGAAGTAAGAGCCGAGATCTCTGAGCAAAGTCAGTATTTCCTCACCGGGACTGGCTTTAACGGCGTAATAAATTTTTGCTTGGGGAAAGTTTCTGCGAAATTCTGTAAATTTTTGTTGAACCCTTTCCAGCAGAATCACTAAAAAAGGCGTCTCTTTTTTTTCAGAGAACCCAATCATTTTTTGCCACTCAGCAGGGGAATAGTAGCTGCGATACATGGTTTTACTCTTCCGGGATAAAGCGATCTTGGCGAAAGCCGGTTAAAAACCGGCTCTACATTGAGGGATTGAAGTTCTTGGCTATTTCCTGGGGGCCAAGGCAATCATCGGATTGGCGGCTGAGATGGTGACGGTTGCAGTCGATTCCGCCATTTCTGTTTCCAAGTCCCTGACCGTTCCATCAAATGATTCCGCACTGCCGGGCTGAATTTCCTTGATATCCGTCGGCAGGCCGATTCGGTCCAAGAGAGCAATAAACGGCTCTGGGTCCAATTCTTCGACGTTTACCATCGTTTTTGGGTTCCAAATGTCTTGAGCAACGAGCATCGCTGCGGCAACTGGAGGAACGCCAGCCGTATAGCTGATACCCTGCGATTCGACTTCTTCAAAACACTCTTTGTGATCGGAAACTTGATAAATAAAAACTTCCCGCGCCTTCCCATCTTTCGAGCCTTTGACGAAATTGCCAATGCAGGTTTTGCCAGTATAACCGGGAGCCAGAGTTTGTGGGTCGGGCAGCAGGGCTTTAACAACCTTGAGTGGCACCACTTCTTGACCCGTCGTTAGAGTCACCGGCAGGTGCGAAAGAAAGCCCAGAGTGCGCAGCACAGTGAAGACGTTGATGTAATGGTCGCCAAACCCCATCCAGAACCGGATGCTATTGGCGTCGATATTTTTCGATAGCGAGTGCAATTCGTCATGGCCGTTCAGGTAAATGGGGCAGGGGCCGGCCGCCGGAAAGTGGTAGGTGCGCTTGACGGAATGCGTGGGATACTCTTTCCACTGGCGGTCGATCCAGGTCCAGACTTTGATAAATTCGCGAAAGTTAATCTCCGGGTCGAAGTTGGTGGCGAAATATTTGCCGTGACTTCCGGCATTGACATCCAAAATGTCAATCGTATCGATCTTGTCGAAATAGCGTTTTACAGCCAACGCACAGTAGGCGTTGACTACGCCAGGATCAAATCCTGCACCGAGAATGGCGGTCAGTCCTTTTTCCGTGCAACGGTCTTTACGCTTCCATTCATAATTAGCGTACCAGGGCGGAGTTTCACAGACCTTGTCCGGTTCTTCATGAATAGCGGTGTCAATATAAACTGCCCCGGTTTCAAGGCAGGCTTCCAGAACTGACATGTTAATGAAGGCATTGCCGAGGTTGATAACAATTTGTGAATGCGTTTCATGGATTAGCCTGATTGTCGCTGGAATGTCAAGGGCGTCGATCTGGCGTGAGTAAAGTTTTTTGGTGGGGTCTTTAATATGCCCTTTCCGGTTAACGCTATCGATAATCTGGTCACACTTCTCTTGCGTCCGCGATGCAATACAGATATCGCCCAGTACATCGTTGTGCATGGCCGCTTTGTGGGCTGCAACATGGGCGACGCCACCGGCGCCAATGATCAAAACGTTGTTTTTCATCAGAATAACTCCACGAACTATGAAAGATTACGCTTGAAATCTTTATATCCGAATTTTCGGATGATTTCCACTGTTCCATCTAGTCGGCGCACCACGATGGCGGGCATGGAGACGCCATTGAACCAGTTTTTCTTGACCATGGTGTATCCGGCTGCGTCGGCAATGCGGACTTCATTACCGATCTTCAATCGGGTTTTCAGGCGATACTTACCAAATATATCACCAGCTAAACAGGTTCGACCCGCAATCATCACGCGATGACGGCCCGGTTCTGGGAAAGCAATTTTGGGGGAGGTATGGTAAATCAAATGATCTAGCATGTGGGCTTCAACAGAAGCATCGATAATAGCAATGTCGATTTCATTATGCATCATGTCCAGAACGGTCGTGACTAGTTCGGCACAGCCGGTGATCACTGCTTCACCAGGCTCCAAATAGACTTGAACACCAAATTTCTCGCTGAAGTTCTTTATTTTTTCGCAGAAGAGCTCGATTGGATAACCGGCTTTGGTAAAAAAAAGACCTCCACCGAGACTGACCCATTCCATTTTTTCCAACAGATCCCCATAATTCTGACCAATCAAGTCAAGCGCAGTGGATAGATTTTTAAAATCGTCGTTTTCACAGTTGAAATGAAACATGATCCCGCTGAGCAGTGGAGCTGCTTTGATAATTTCAGCTTGATCAGAGGCGCCTAATCGTGAATATTTTCTAGCCGGATCGGCTAGATCAAAGTGTGAGTAACTGATTCCTGGATTCACTCGCAACCCCAGTTTCATGGTGCGAACATCGTCGTAATAATTCATCAGTTGCGAGATTGAATTAAAAATTACTTTATCAGCAAAATTTTTGATCGATTCAATATCTTTTTTAGAAAAGGCAACACTATAGGCATGAACTTCTTTGCCAAATTTTTCACGTCCCAAACGGGCTTCATACAAGGAGCTGCTGGTCGTTCCATCGAGATATTGCTGCATCAAGCCAAAGACGCCCCAGGTTGAAAAACACTTCAGCGCAAGCACTGATTTAGCGCCAGAAATTTCACGTATTCTTTGAATAATTTTCAGATTTTTTTCCAGCAGGGTTTCGTCGATCAGGTAATACGGGGTGGTTAATTTTTTCATGAACCCAAAATCTCGTGCAGTGCCGAATCAGCGGGGATTAAAGATGAATCGGGGCGACCGGCTAGTCGCCCCGATGGGATTCAATCAAACAGGACTTTCGCTAAACCCGTAAATTCGTCATACCCGCGAAGGCGGGTATCCATTCTTTTCAACGAATGACTGGATTCCCGCATACGCGGGAATGACGAAAAGCGAAAGTCCTGTCAAAGCATCGGACCCGCTTGGTCATGATTGGCGAAACTCTTCTTCCTCAAGCGCATCCTGAACCAGCACGTCCATATTGACATGCCGTACATCCTTGCCTTTCACCAGGTAAATAATGTACTCGGCAATGTTCTTGGCATGATCGCCAATCCGCTCCAGCGCCTTGATGATGAACAGAACGCTGATTGCGTGACCGATCGTGCGCTGATCTTCCATCATGTAGGTCATCAGTCGCCGCAACGCCGATTGAAACTCCTGATCCAGTTCATCATCGCCCTTGGCGACCGCGACCGCTTTTTCCACATCCAGCCGCGCCAGGGCATCAAGGCAGCCGTGCAACATGTCCACCGCCAGTTTGGACATGGGGTGTACGTCGCGGAGCAATTTGGTGCTGGGCGAGTTGCTGGCGCCATCGTAGGTCTTGATGGTCATCCGGGCGATTTTTTCGGCCTCATCACCGATCCGCTCCAGATCGGTCACGATCTTGGACAGCGAGATGATCAACCGCAGATCACTGCCGAGCGGTTGGCGCAATGCGATCAGGTGGACGCAATCTTCATCGACCTTGACTTGCATGCCGTTGATGATTTGATCACGAGCAATCACCTCACGGGCGGCGGTGACATCCTCTTGATCCAATGCCTTGATAGCGCTCTGAATCTGATCCTCCACCAGCCCGCCCATTTCCAGGACCAGATTACGCAGGTTGGCGAGTAGGACATCGAACTGCTTGACAGTATGAGCATCGTGGCTGATGGCCATGGAACAAGTTCTCCGGTGGTGGCGCAACGTGGTTAGCCGAAGCGGCCTGTAATGTAGTCTTCGGTCAACTTGTGTTTGGGATTGGTGAAAAGCTGATCGGTTTCGCCAATCTCGATCAAGTCCCCCAGATGGAAATAGGCAGTGCGTTGCGAAACGCGAGCGGCCTGTTGCATGGAGTGGGTGACGATGACGATGGTGTAGTTCTCGCGCAGTTCGTCGATCAGTTCTTCAATCTTGGCAGTCGCGATGGGATCGAGCGCTGAGCAGGGCTCGTCCATCAGGATCACTTCAGGGTTCACTGCAATCGCCCGGGCAATGCAGAGCCGTTGTTGTTGTCCGCCGGATAAACTGGTGCCCGGCTCATTCATACGCTGATCCACTTCCTTGAGGAGGCCCGCCCGTTCCAGGCTGGCGCGCACGATTTCGTCCATCTCCGCCTTGCCGTTAACCATACCGTGAATGCGTGGCCCGTAGGCGACATTCTCATAGATGGATTTTGGAAAAGGATTGGGCTTTTGGAACACCATGCCGACTCGCGCCCGCAATTGCACCACGTCAATGCTCTTATCGTAAATATCTTCGTTTTCCAGCCGGATTTCACCCATAACTCGGCAAATGGGAATCGTGTCGTTCATCCGGTTGAGGCAACGCAGCACCGTGGATTTACCGCAACCCGACGGGCCAATAAAAGCGATGACTTCGTTAGCCCCGATGTCGAGGCTCACATGTCGGATCGCGTGCTTTTCGGCGTAATAAACATTGACGTCGCGGCAAATCATTTTGGGGTTATCTACGGTGATTTTGCCGACCGTCTGCCGATGGTCATAATCAGTGATCTGGGCGCTCGACAGCGGGTTTTGTCGAACTTCAGCGTTCGCTGCTTTATCCAGGTTGGCCTTGACTTCGATGGTCGTTGTACTCATGTAAAGGAATCCTCGGGTTTTAGGGGCGTCTACCAGCGTCGCTCGAAGCGTTTGCGGAGAATGATCGCCAGACCGTTCATAACGATCATGAAGGCGAGCAACACCATAATCGCCGCCGAGGTGCGCTCCACAAACGCCCGTTCCGGCAGGTCGGACCAGAGATAAATCTGCACCGGCAGCACCGTGGCCGGATCGGCGAAGCCCTGTGGCACATCGACAATGAAGGCCACCATGCCAATCATCAACAGCGGCGCCGATTCGCCCAGCGCGCGGGCCATGCCAATAATCGAGCCGGTCAACATGCCCGGCATGGCCAGCGGCAGGACGTGATGGCCGACCATCTGCAATTTGGAGGCGCCGACCCCCAGCGCAGCCTCGCGAATGGATGGCGGCACCGAGGTCAACGCAGCGCGACCGGCAATGATAATCACCGGCAGCGTCATCAAGCTCAAGACCAGTCCTCCCACCAGAGGCGCCGAACGCGGCAGGCCGAAGAAGTTGATGAACACCGCCAGACCGAGCAGGCCGAAGACGATGGATGGCACCGCCGCCAGGTTATTGATATTGACTTCGATCAAATCAGTCCAGCGGTTTTTCGGCGCGAACTCCTCCAAATAGACGGCCGTCGCCACGCCAATCGGGAATGACAGCAGGAAGGTGACCAGCAAGGTATAGAACGAACCCATCAATGCGCCACGAATGCCAGCCTGTTCCGGCTCGCGGGAATCGCCGCTGCTGAAGAGAATCGTATTAAATTGCTTCTCTATTTTCCCCGCAGATTGCAATTGATCGACCCAGCCGATTTGGTTGTCCTTGATCGGACGCTCCGACTCGTCAAGCGACCGATCAATGTTGCCCTTGACCAGAGTATCGACATTGGCGCTGGCCAGCAGCCAAATCTCCTGTTCGGCGCCAATCAGTTCCGGGTTCTGGACCACCCGGCGTTGCAATTCCAGCGCGGCGCCGGAGCTGACCAGACCATAGAGCGCACGCAGTTCCAGGCGGCCCTCTACAGTGGGAAACAGGCGGCGCAGCGCAGCGCGCACCAGCGCGGCGTAATCAGCGCTCTGCAAGACCTGGGGATCGCGGGTTCCCTGGGGATCGATCACGGCGGGATCGAACTGGACAGGCATTTGCACATAGGTTTGCCAGAACGCCGGATAGCCTTTGCTGATGATATTGCCGAACATCAAGACGACGAAGGCCAATCCCAGGCTGACCGCAATCAGCCCGTATCTGCGGAAACGCCGTTCAGCGGCATGGCGGCGCGGGAGACTGGCGTTGACGATGGTTTTGATATCGCGTTGCAACGGGGTAGGGGAAGGGGTTGCTTTATTCATACTGCTCCCGGTATTTGCGCACCACATGCAGAGCGATGATATTGAGGATCAGCGTGACCACGAACAGCATCAGACCGAGGGCGAAGGCCGCCAGGGTCTTGGGGCTATCGAATTCCTGATCGCCGGTTAACAACGTGACAATTTGCACGGTGACCGTAGTGACCGCTTCCAATGGGTTGGCGGTCAGATTAGCCGACAGTCCGGCCGCCATGACCACAATCATCGTTTCACCGATGGCGCGGGAGACGGCCAGCAGGATGCTGCCGACGATGCCCGGCAGCGCCGCCGGCAGCAGGACGCGCTTGATCGTTTCGGATTTGGTTGCGCCCAAGGCGTAGGAACCATCGCGCATCGACTGCGGGACCGCATTGATCACGTCATCGGACAGCGAGGAAACGAAGGGGATGATCATGATGCCCATGACCAATCCGGCCGCCAGCGCGCTTTCCGAAGCGACGTGTAAACCGATAGACGCGCCGATTTCGCGAATCAGCGGCGCGACCGTCAGTGCGGCGAAAAAGCCGTAGACCACGGTGGGGATGCCGGCCAGCACTTCCAGCGTTGGCTTGGCGACTGCGCGAAATTTCGGTGTGGCGTACTCGGACAGGAAGAGCGCGGACATCAGACCAATCGGCGCCGCGATCACCATAGCGATGCCGGAAATCAGCAGGGTGCCGGCGAACAGCGGGACTGAGCCGAAGGCGCCGGAAGAACCGGTCTGATCGGCGCGTAAGGCGGTTTGTGGACTCCATTGCAGACCGAACAGGAATTCACTGATCGGCACTTTCTGGAAAAATAGAATGGACTCAAACACCACCGACAGGACGATGCCGAGCGTAGTGAAAATGGCGATCGTCGAACTGGCGATCAGGAAGATATTGACGATCTGCTCGACCCGGTTGCGGGCGCGCAGGGTCGGCGAAATCGCCCGCCATGCATGGACGACGCCCAGGATCGCCAGGCTCAGAACGGTCACCCAGAGCGCGGTATTGCCGATGGTGCGTAGATGTCGATAGTGATCAGCGGCGGCCAGCATGGCGGGGTCCGGCGCACTGGATACGAAGTTACCGCCGATCAGATTTTTTAGGTCATTGATCACCAGATTCAACTGATCCGGCGGTAAATTGCGCAGTGCCGGCGGCATACCCGCTACGACCAGGTCAATAATGAAACCTTGTTGAAAGGTTGCCCAGAGGCCAAAGACGATCAGCGCCGGAAGAAAACACCACAAGGCGGCGTAAGAACCGTAGAAACTGGGCAGGGAATGCAGTTTGCGAATATGGCCGTTGGCCACCGCGAAAGCGCGCTTCCGGCCCAAGTGGTAGGCTCCGGCGCTCAGCAATAACAGGCTCAAAAAAAGGTAGGCGAACATGGGCGCAATAACCGGGGATGCGAAACGCCGCCAGCTATCGAACTCAGGTTCAGACGCTGGCGGCGTTGGGTAAGTGGCCCGATTAGGGGGTCATCGTCTTCAGGTTGTTAGCGTCTGCTGCAACCTGTTTGCGCTGGGCGTCCGGCAACGGGATCAATCCTTTCTTGCCGAGGTAGCCTTCATCCCCGACCGCTTTTTCGCTGGTGAATTCGGCGATGAACTCCTTGATGCCGGGAATCACGCCGACATGAGCCTTCTTCACGTAGATGAACAGGGGGCGTGACACAGGATATTTACCGTCGGCGATGTTCTCGAAGTTCGGCGCGACGCCGTTGATGGTCTCGCCCTGGATCTTGTCGAGGTTCTCTTCCAGGAAGCTGAAGCCGAAGATACCCAGCGCGTTGGGATTGGCGACCAGCTTGTTGACGATCAAGTTGTCGTTCTCGCCGGCTTCGATGAACACGCCATCTTCGCGAACCGTTTGGCAAACCGCTTTCGCCTTCTTTTCATCGGTCTTTTCCAGTTCCTTGATGGTGGCAAATTCTTTACAGCCATGATCCATCACCAGCTCGACGAAGGCGTCGCGGGTGCCGGAAGTCGGGGGCGGACCCAGCACCTCGATCTTGTTGGCGGGCAGCGCGGCGTTGATGTCCTTCCAGGTTTTGAAGTTATTGGCGACCAGTTTGCCGGTGGCGGGATCGGGAATCTCCTTGGCCAGGGCCAGCCAGAGGTCCTTGATGGTTAGCGGCATCGGCTTGTTCTTCTTGGAAGAGGCGATGACGATGCCATCGAAGCCGATGTTGATTTCAATGATATCGGTGACGCCGTTCTTGGCGCAGGTTTCAATTTCCGACTTTTTAATGGCGCGGGACGCATTGCTCACGTCGGGATGTTGGACGCCGACGCCGCCGCAAAACAGTTTGAAACCGCCGCCGGTGCCGGTGGATTCAACCTTGGGCGTCTTGAAGCTGGCGTTGGCTTTGCCGAACTGTTCGGCCACGGTCGTGGTGAATGGGTAGACGGTGGACGAACCGACGACGTTGATATAGTCGCGGGCGGATTGGGCATAAGCCGCGCTTGCCAACGTGAGCGTTGCTACAACGGCGAGGGCCAGTTTCTGCTTGAGCATGTAAAACCTCCAGGATCAATGTCTTCTTGAGTGAGAAAGCGTTTTGGCAACAACTTTCAGAAGCGACGGTCGCTTCATGCCATTTCAACATTACGCTGGCAAAGCGGCTTTTATATGGCGATAAGATGTCAGTTTTATTACAACGCGAGCCGCCAGGCCGGAAAATGGATCTAATGATCTAATTTTTAATTATTATTTTTATTGTGCATTGCCACAGGATCAATCTTCATGAACGAACGGGTCATTCTAATCACCGGCTGTTCCTCGGGCATCGGCTATTGCGTCGCCCATGGCCTGAAGGCGCGGGGTTGGCGGGTTTTCGCCACCGCACGGCAACCGGCGGATGTTCAGCGGTTGCAAGCGGAGGGGCTGGAAAGTTTATCACTGGATGTGCGCGACGCCACTTCGATCCAGTCAGCGGTTGCAGAGGTGTTAGCTCAAACCGGCGGTCGGCTGGATGGATTGTTCAACAACGCCGGCTACGGCCAGCCGGGCGCAGTGGAAGATGTAAGCCGTGCGGCGTTGCGGGAGCAGTTTGAAACGAATGTGCTGGGCGCACACGAACTGACTTGCCAGGTGATTCCGGTCATGCGTCGGCAGGGGAGGGGGCGGATTATCTTTAATAGTTCCGTGCTGGGGCTGGTGGCGTTTCCTTATCGAGGCGCTTATGTCGCCAGCAAGTTCGCGCTGGAAGGATTAGCCGATACCTTGCGTTTGGAGTTGACCGGGACCGGCATTCAGGTCTGCCTGATTGAGCCGGGGCCGATTCTCAGCCGGTTCCGCGACAACGCTCATGCGGCTTACCAACGGCATATCCACGCCGGGAGTAGTCCGCATCAGGGGCAATACGCGGCGATGGAAGCCCGATTGCGCAAGGTCGGGCCAGCCGCACCGTTTACCTTGCCACCGGAAGCCGTGCTAAAGCGGGTGATTCATGCATTGGAAAGTTCCCGGCCCCGCGCTCGTTACCCGGTGACCGCGCCGACTTATCTTTTCGGGGTGCTCCGACGCTGGCTGCCGACCCGCCTGTTGGATGTCATCCTGCGGCGGGCCGGCGGTGAAGGGCGACGTTAAACCCGTGGCAAATAGGGTGCGCTGTCGGGTTCAGCATGGCATTCTACCGGGTCAAGCGGTAGTTCAGGCGACTGGGAGTTCGGGTTTTTAAATCGTCCATGTGGAGTGAGCGGATGGGCAAATGGTGTCCATGATGGATTGCCTCAATAGATGGAGTCGGGTTTGTAAACGGATTGACTCGCCAGTCGGGATGCAGGTAACAGCCTGGTGCTGGCGCCTGGCGTTTCTGTGGACCCTGCTGGCGCTGGCGCTGGTGGGCTGGCAAATGTACGGCAGCCAGGCGACGGCGTGGGCGATGGCGAAGAACCTGGCTGAGGAAAGCTACCGCAAGGATATCCTCTACCGGCGCTGGGCGGCCGAGCAGGGTGGCGTTTACCGCCCGATCACCGAGCAGACCTTGCCTAATTCTCATCTCGATGCGCCTGATCCGGACAGCACCACTTCTTCCGGCCGGGCGCTGACCTTGATCAATCCGGCCCACATGACCCGGCAAGTCCACGAGCTGGAAGCGACCACCCACACAATACGTGGACATATCACCAGTCTGAACCCCATCCGGCCAGATAATGCGCCGGATGACTGGGAACGACGGGCGTTACATGCCTTCGAGCGGGGTCAGAGCGAAGTCGTTTCCCTGGAGAACATTGATGGTGAGACCTACCTGCGGCTCATCCGCCCGATGATCACCGAGCGAGCCTGCTTGAAATGCCATGCGCAGCAAGGCTACCGGGAGGGCGATATTCGCGGGGGCATCAGCGTTTCGGTGCTCTGGCGACCGTATCGCCAAACGATAAACAACCAATGGGTGATCGCCGTGACCGGCTATGGCGCGGTCTGGGTGCTGGGGTTGCTGGGATTGGGCTGGATTTGCCGGCAACTCGATAGTCACTTGGCCGAACGCCAGCAGCAGGAAGAGGCTTTACGGTACAGCGAGGCCAAACTCAAGAGCATTTTTCGCGCTGCGCCGGTCGGCATTGGCTTGATTGATAATCGCGTCATATTGGAAGCAAACCCTACCCTGTGTCAGATGACCGGTTATTCGCGGGAGGAGCTGTGTGGGCAAAACGCCCGGTTGCTGTACCTGAGTGACCAGGACTATGAGTGGGTTGGGCAGGAAAAGTACCGGCAAATTGCGGAACGAGGCGTTGGCACGATCGAGGTGCGCTGGCGGCGCAAGGATGGCATGGCGATTTGGGTCATTCTCAGTTCGACCTCCCTGGATAGCGCGGACCTGGCTAAAGGCATCACCTTCTCTGCGCTCGATATCACTGAACGCAAACGGGCCGAGGAGCGGATCACGCATTTGACTTACCACGACGGCCTGACTGAGTTGCCCAATCGGGTGCTACTGACCGACCGCCTGCAACAAGCCATGGTCCAGAGCCAGCGCGACCAGAAGCGACTGGCGGTGTGCTATCTGGACCTGGATCACTTCAAACCGATCAATGACGCCTGGGGTCATCAGGAGGGCGACCGTATCCTGATGGAAGTTGCTGGGCGCCTGAAACAATGTATACGCTCCGGTGATACTCTGGCGCGCTTGGGTGGTGATGAATTTGTTTTTTTGATCAGCGAGTTGGGTAATGTCGAGGAGTGTGAGCTGGCGCTGGAGCGGGTGTTCGCCGCTTTGCAGGCCCCCTTTGCAGTCGCGGGCCAGTCGTTGCCACTGACTGCCAGCCTGGGGGTGACCCTGTATCCGGATGACCTGTCGGATGCTGAAGTTTTGCTGCGCCACACCGATCAGGCGATGTATGCCGCCAAACAGGCTGGTGGGTGTTGCTATCGTTGGTTTGACGCTGATCTTGACCGCCGCGCCCGCCTCCATCGGGATTTGTTGCAACGGGTCCAGACCGGGTTGGCGATGGGGGAATTCCGTCTCTATTACCAGCCCAAGGTGGATATGCGCAGTGGGGCGGTGGTTGGCGCCGAAGCCCTGATTCGTTGGCAGCATCCCGATGAAGGTTTGCTGCTGCCCGTGCAATTCATGCCTGTTGTCGAAACCAGCGAACTGGCGATTGCGGTCGATCAATGGGTGGTGGGAGAGGCGTTGCAGCAGATGAGCGTTTGGGTGGGGCACGGGTTGAATTTACCATTGAGCGTCAATATCTCCGGGCGGTATTTGCAACAGCCGGATTTTGTCGCTGGGTTGCAAACCGTCCTGGCCGCGTATCCGACGATCCCCGCCGATTGGTTCGAACTTGAAATCCTGGAAACAGTGGCGTTGGGCGATATCGCGGAAATCTCCCGCTTGATCGAGGACTGCCGGCAATTAGGAGTGCGCTTCGCCCTCGACGACTTCGGCACTGGCTATTCCTCGCTGACTTATCTCAAACATTTGTCAGTGCAGGTACTCAAAATCGATCAGTCCTTCGTGCGTAACCTGTTAATAGATGCCGATGCGCAGGCTATTGTTGAGGGGGTCATTGGGCTGTCAGCCGCGTTTCGGCGCGAGGTGATTGCTGAAGGTGTGGAAACCGATGCACATGGTTGTCGGTTGATTCAGCTCGGTTGCTGGCTCGCCCAGGGTGACGGTATCGCCCGACCCATGCCCCCGGAACAGATTCCCGCATGGATCACCGGATGGACCCCGCCCAGCGCGTGGGTTGGCCTTGACTCTGGATCGTTATATGAGATTTGATCTTCTACACAATGACGTGACCTGTTTTAATACAGGGCTTTATCTAAACTCGTAAATTCGTCATACCCGCGAAGGCGGGTATCCATTCTTTTCAACGAATGACTGGATTCCCGCATACGCGGGAATGACGAAAAGCGAAAGTCCTGATTGTGCTAATCGTCTCATCAAGCGTTTTTAGGCGAGAGTTGCTCTTCATCACTGCTTTTATTACCTCATAAATGTACACTAGGCTTTTTTAGGTTCTCTTTTTAGCTTTTCCATGCAACGTAGCACGCTAACCCATTGCAATGAATGATTCCCGCTGCCAGATCGACTCACCTGCGACCCTCAAGGAAGCCCTGCGGCTGATCCATGATCTGCAAGACCGCCTGACTCAACTGGAATCGCAGAATGAGGAGCTGTTGCGCGACATCAATACCCGCCAGCAGGTCAAGCAAACGCTGCATCATTACGAGTGCATCATGGCGGCCACCCCCGACGCGGTGGCGCTGCTTGACCGGAACTACGTCTATCTGGTGGTCAACGACGAGTATTCAAAAAGAACCGGCCGGCCTCGCGAGACTATCGTGGGATGCTCCGTCGGCGAGGTTATGGGCGAAGAGGTCTTTCAAACTCTGGTCAAGGCCAAGCTGGATCGTTGCTTGGCCGGCGAACGGGTTCAGTATCAATCCTGGCTCGATTCTGTCGCCAAGGGCCGCCGCTTTTTCGACGTGACCTATACGCCGTATCGGGATGAAACAGGCGCCGTCGCGGGCGTCGTGGTCAACGCCTGCGACGTCACCGATCTTAAACGGGTGGAGACGGTGCTGCGGCAGACCCAGGAACGCCTGGAATTGGCGGTCGAAGGCGCCCATCTGGGACTTTACGATGCGAATATGCAGACCGGTCAGACCGAGGTGAACGCGCACTATCTGCGGATGCGGGGCTTCGCGCCCGGCGAGACGACCCTCACGGTTCAGAGCTGGTTGGGCGCCATCCATCCCGACGACCGACCCAGGATTGCCCGGATCACTGAAGAGTGCACCAGGGATCAACGGGATTTGTTCGAGGCGGAGTACCGCGTTCGCCATCGGTCGGGGGAATGGGTCTGGATTCTGGACCGGGGCAAGGGCTTCGATCGGGACGAGACCGGTCAGCCGCGCCGCGCCGCCGGCATTTGCATCGATATCACCGAGCGCAAGCAGGCCGAGGAGCGGTTGCGCGAAAGCGAGACCAAGCTGCACACCATCTTTCGGGCAGCGCCGATCGGCCTGGGCTTAACGGTCGATCGTGTGATTCGAGAGGTGAACCAAACCACCTGCCAACTGCTCGGCTACACGCGCGAGGAACTGATCGGAAAAAACGCGCGCCTGCTCTATACCAGTCAAGCGGATTTCGACTTCGTCGGCACGGAAAAATATCGGCAAATCCGGGATCGGGGCGTGGGCACGGTCGAGACCCGCTGGCGGCGCAAGGACGGTACGGTCCTGGACATCCTGCTCAGTTCCACCGCCATTGATCCCGGCGATCTCGCCAAGGGCGTTTCCTTTTCGGCCATGGACATCACCGAACGCAAGCGGATCGAGGCCGAGTTGCGCCAGAGCGAGCAGCGCTTCCGCGCCCTGGTGGATCTGTTGCCCTGTGGCGTCCAGGAAAACGATGCCGAAGGCCGCATCACTTTCGCCAATCCGGCGCTGGAACGCCTGCACGGATTACGGGAAAACGGCGTAGTCGGGCGATTCATCTGGGATTTCCTGGCGGACGCCGCCGCCCGCGAGGAACTGCGCAACTACCTGCAATTCCTGGTGCGCGAGCAGCCGGCTCCCGTGACGTATTTCTCGAAGAATCGCCGCGCCGATGGTGCGGTGATCGACGTTCAGATTGATTGGAGCTACAACCGCGATCAGCAGGGCCGAGTACAAGGCTTTATCGCCGTCATTACCGACATCACCGAACGCCAGCGGATGCAGCAGCAATTGCAACTGAACCAGTTCTCCACCGACGAAGCCGCGCTGGCAATCTTCTGGCTCGATAACAAGGACCGATTTCTTTACGCCAATACTCAAGCCTGCCGCTCGCTCGGCTACAGCTTGGCGGAATTGCGCACCATGCGAGTGTGGGATATCGATCCCGAGTTTCCCGAGGCGTGCAGCGAGCCATTTTGGCAGGAAATTCGCCAGAAGAAGGTCGCTCGTTTTGAATCCATTCACCGGCGCAAGGATGGTTCCATCTTCCCCGTTGAGCTGTCAGTCAGATATGCCGCGTATCAGGGCAAGGAATACAACTTCGCCTTCGCGCAAAACATCACCGAACGCAGGCGAGTGGAACAGCGTCTGGTCGAGAGCACCCAGCGCCTGCAACAGCTTTCGCGGCGGCTGCTCTCGGTGCAGGAAGAAGAGCGCCGCGCCCTGGCGCGTGAACTGCACGACGATTTCGGCCAACAACTGACCGCGCTCAAACTCAATCTGGCCATGCTGGAGCGCGACCTGCGAGATCCGGCGCACCAAGCTCGTCTCGCCGATTGCATCAATATCGTCGAGTCTGCCCGGGAGAGCATTCAAAACACCGCCCGGCAACTCCGTCCAGCGATCCTGGACGACCTGGGGCTGGTTGAGGCGCTGCACTGGTACGCCCGTAGCCAAGCCGAACGCAGTGGCTGCACGATTGAGATACAAGACCGGCTGCCGATGTTGCTGCCCCCGGAAGTGGAGACGGCGGTATTTCGCATCGTGCAGGAAGCAGTCAACAACGCCCTTCGGCACGGCCAATCCCGTCGGATCGACATTACTACCGGGGTCGATCAGAGGGAGCTGACGTTGGTGATTCAGGACGACGGAGTGGGTTTCGACCCGGACACCCGCGCCGCCGCCAAGAATCCATCGGGATTGGGATTGATCAGTATGAGCGAACGCACTACGTTGCTTGGTGGCCGGTTCTCGTTCGCCAGTCGGCCGGGCGCGGGCGTCCGCATTGAGGCAGCGATTCCGCTGGCGGAGGAGAGGGCATGAGCGAAGCTCGAGTGTTACTGGCCGATGATCATATCCTGGTGCGAGCGGGCGTGCGCAAACTGGTGGAATCGTTCGAGGGGTTTAGCGTGATCGGCGAAGCCAGCGATGGGCGGGAGGCGGTGCAACTGACGCGGGAACTGAAACCGGATATCGTGCTGCTCGACATTGGCATGTCGGGATTGAACGGGTTGGACGCTACTGCGCTCATCGTCAAGGCGGCGCCCTCAACGCAGGTGGTCATTTTGTCGATGCATGCCGCCGAAAACTACGTGTTGGAGGCATTGCGGGCCGGCGCCGTCGGTTACGTGGTCAAGCAGGCTGCCGTCGAGGAGTTGGAGCGCGCGCTACGGGCGGTCCAGAATGGCGAGCGCTGGCTTAGCCCGGCGGTGTCGCGCCACCTGTTGGACGACTACCTGCGGCTCGCCCGCAAGGAGGCAAACGCCCAGACCATAGCCAGCCCCGAGTTGCTGACTCCCCGGCAGCGCGAAATTCTGCAACTGATCGCCGAGGGGCGCACGACTCGCGAAATCGCCGAGCGCCTGTGCGTCAGCGCCCGGACTGTTGAAACCCACCGCGCTCAAATCATGGAGCGACTGAACCTCCATGATGTAGCCAGTCTGACCCGCTTCGCCATCCGCAGCGGCCTGATCGATTCCGAACGTTGACTGGGGCGCAACGCTGCGCCGCAAACGTCTCTCCAGGCTTATACCAGGTTTTATACTCAGGACTTTCGCTTTTCGTCATTCCCGCGTATGCGGGAATCCAGTCATTCGTTGAAAAGCATGGATACCCGCCTTCGCGGGTATGACGAATTTACGGGTTTAGCGAAGGTCCTGAATCTATTGAGAAACGGTATTAGCCGCTTTTTCCCCAGAAAATCCCTACAGAAACTCCGTATATTCCCCGCCTCAAAATACCGAATAGTTCGGATACAAATTCAACCAACTGTCTCGCAGAATAGCGCTACATCGTGCGATAAGCACCGTTTTCTTGGGTAATCCCATGACTTCTCGAAAGAACCTTCGATTGTTGACGGTCGCTTTGCAGGAGTGTACGCCCGCGATGGAGTTCGCTACCTTCGCCGCACTACCGGACTTCGAGTGGGTCGGCGATGCCCCCGACCACAACGAGGGGCTACGGCAGATTTTGAT
>Ga0209573_1002247_pt1 | contig 25588 bp, 18 predicted proteins | sample TNRBio252014_DNA_FD_185870 | JGI IMG/M metagenome (GOLD analysis project Ga0209573, IMG submission 185870) | Wastewater treatment Type I Accumulibacter community from EBPR Bioreactor in Madison, WI, USA - TNR Reactor_6/25/2014_ DNA (SPAdes)... | ecosystem: Engineered > Bioreactor > EBPR >... | reverse complement strand
AGCGCGGAATGTGCACGGAATGTCAAAGTTGCACACTTACGGGACGAGGACTGGCCACGGTATCATCTCGTCAGCAGGGACATTCAGAAAACCCGAAGTTCGGAAACAGATCATGAAAGCGAACATACTTCCTTACGTGGTTCTTGCGATGGGCTGGCTGATGGCGATCATGGCAGAGCCCGCCCTGAGTCAGGAGGCCGGTGCCGCCGCGGCAGGCGAATCCGATGCGCGGATTGCAGAGCAGGAAAAGCAGGAGGCGGCCATCAGAGCCACCGTGGACAAATTCACGGAGGCTTATAACGCTCACAATGCTGAAGCCGTGGCCGCGTTGTTTCTTCCCCAGGCCCAGATCGTCGATGATGTCAACAACACGGTCCAGGGACGAGAGAATATCCAGGCACTGTTTGCCGAGGTCTTTGCTGAACAGCCGGAAACCGGCATCGAAGTGCAGATCGAATCGATTCGGTTCATCGGCACACAACTGGCTCTGGAAACTGGCTCGACAATCACCGTGCCACCTGAAGGACAGGCGCCGGAAACCGGTCGGTACAGCGTGCTGCATGTGCTGATGAACGGAAAGTGGCAGATGGCTGTGGTTCGCGATATACCTGACGAGCCGACTCATCGGGACCGTCTGGAAATGCTCGCCTGGCTCGTCGGTGACTGGATCGACGAAAGCCCCGAGGGACGAGTCTCCACGTCGTGTCGCTGGAGTGACGATGGCAGTTTTCTGCTGCAGGAAATCGTCGTTCAGCAGGCTGACCAGGACGTGATGAAAGTCAGTCAGCGAATCGGCTGGGATCCGCTGCGAAAACAGTTTCGCGCATGGATCTTTGATTCGGAAGGGGGCTTCGGAGAGAGCTTCTGGACTCAGACGGAAACCGGCTGGCTGATTCGAGCCACCAGTGTCAACACGGATGGCACACTGGCCTCTGCGACAAACCATATCGCACCCACCGGGATCGATCGCTATGTGTTTCTTTCCGTCGATCGAGTCTCCGGAGACGAGGTGCTTCCGCCCGTCTCAGTCACCGTCGTTCGCAAGCCACCGCAACCGGCAGCGATCAGTGCTCCAGCCACGTATGCCCCGAAGAAAAAGTAGTGAAATTTGATTCACGATGAGGCGCTGGCGGAAGTCAGCTGGCTTCTGGCAGAGATGGGATCTGATTGTTCGAAACCAATCTCAGCGAAACAAATTCAGGATTCAAAAATTGGAAGATCACCCATGAATACTCGAACGCTGCGTATGCTGGTCACGATGTTGTGTTTGTGCGTGCTTGGCTATTCAGCAAGCACAGCTTTTGGCCGCGGTGGCCGGGGCGGTGGATTTGGAGGCGGCGGAGGCCGAGTAGGAGGCGGCGGAGGGATTTCGAGGCCGTCGGGAGGAATGTCCCGGCCGTCGGGAGGAATCTCAAGACCGTCAGGCGGAATGTCCCGACCGTCAGCAGGTCCACGCCCATCTGCAGGTGCCCGACCGTCAGCTGGCGCCAGACCGTCGGTCGGAAGTTCGCCGTCGTTGAACCGGCCGTCAACGCGACCTTCAACCGGCGGAGCTCGTCCCAACGTGGGCAGTGGTTCCAGACCGTCTCTTCAGCCTGGTACACGTCCGAGTATCGGAGCCGGGAGTGGCATCGCAGGAGGAAATCGTCCGTCCACGCAGCCGGGAATTGGCAGCGGTGTTGGCTCGCGGCCGTCAACTCGGCCAGGTGCTGGCGCAGGAGTCGGCTCGCGTCCCGGAGCAGGCGCGGGAATCGCTACTCGTCCGGCGACTCGACCCGGAGCAGGTCTGGCGGCTGGTGCCGGTGTCGGTGTAGGAATCGGAGTCGGCGCGGGTCTGGCAAATCGTCCCAACAACTCGTTGCCGGGACTTGGTGAAGCCGGACTTGGATCACGTCTTCCAAATCAGGGAGCCGGGATCCAGGATCGCATGGCGAATCGGCCACAGACCCGAGAAGACCGTCGTTCTGATCTGAATAACCGCCTGACGGAAGCCCGCGGGGATCGTCAGGAAAACCGGGGCGACCGCCAGGAAACTCGTGGAGATCGGCAGGACGACCGCCAGGAGTTCCGGAACGAAAATCGGGAAGACTGGCAGGACTTTGCCGAAGACTATCACGGCGACTGGTACAACGGCAGCTGGGATCCGGGCGAAGGCTGGGACTACATGTGGGACAATTATCCAGTCGCAGCGGCAGTCGGTGTGACGCGATGGGGAGTGAACCGTCTGGCCTATGGTTTCGGTTATTGGGGGTATTCAAATCCCTGGGCCGATTACGGTTCTGGTTCCGGCTACAGCTACTCAGAGCCCATGGTCGCTTACTCGGAAAGTTACAGTTCATCGGTTTCCGAAGATCCGGGTGCTGCACCCACGGAAGTCGCGGCGGCCGCGTTGCCACAGCCGACCGATGAAGGCATGCAGGCGTTCGACGATGCCCGCACCGCGTTTTATGGCGGGGACTCTGCAAAGGCATTGACTCTGCTGGATACCACGCTCAAGACCATGCCGGGCGACCCAGTGGTCCACGAGTTTCGAGGTCTCGTATTCTTCTCCCTGAAGAAATACTCGGAAGCCTCAGCGGCCGTCTATGCCGTGCTTTCGGCAGGTCCCGGATGGGACTGGACCACCATGAGTGGACTGTATCCCAACGTCGAAGTCTACACGCAGCAGCTGCGAGAACTGGAGAAGTTTGTTAAAGCGACACCGACGTCCGCCGACGGAAACTTTCTGCTGGGGTACCACTATCAGACGATGGGGCATAAGGACGCCGCTGCCGAACACTTTGCGGCGGCTCTGCAACAGCTTCCCGGAGATAAGCTGCTGACACAACTGGCAGGCGACAAAGCGGCGAGCGGTCAGAAACCCACAACTCCGGCGGCTCCTCCGGCCCCGGCCGATGTCTCTCCGGATAAGGTGCTGACAGTGGAAAAAATTGTGGGCAACTGGGCGGCCTCAAGCGCCGGTGCTCAGTTCGAACTCACGCTGACCGCTGACAGCGCATTCACATGGAGTTTCTCACGAGGTGACAAGAAGGAATCTGTTAAAGGAGTGTTCGCGATCGACCAGAACTACCTGGCGATGGAACCGGATGCCGGCGGAACAATGCTGGCCGAAATCGATCTGTCCAGCCCCACGGCGTTCACTTTCAGGATGGTGGGCGGCGGATCGGACGATCCGGGACTGCAGTTTGCAAAGAAGGCGCAGTGACCGAACGTACTCGAGTCTCTCCGGTGTCCTGCAGGCGCTGCCGGAAGGTGGCCTGCCCTGTGAGCAGTTCACTGGCTGACCAGAGAAAGGTGACTCGTCACGGCTGCTGAATGAGAATTTCGGATCCACGGCCGGCACGATCTTCGGATCAACCCGGCGGATCCCGATGGTGATCCGTGCTGATGGCGGTGTAAGCTTCAGCCAGAGTTCCCAATACAGAATGGAGTTTGTCAATGGGTGTCCGTGGCCTGGTGTTTTCGGTGGTGGCAGTTCTCGCAATCCCCATGCTGGCGACGGCGGATGAGGAAGAACTGCGGCGGCTGCAGGGAAAATGGGAAGTTATTGAACTGGTCGAGGATGGCCACGTCATTCCTCAGAACGCCATTGAAGACTGGCTGCCGTCCGGTGGTCGAGTCGAAATCGTTGACAACACGATTGTGAGTGTGTCGCCGCACGACGGGAAACGCGAAGTCAAAGTGTTCACGATTGACCCGTCCGAGTTCCCCAAGGGGATCGAAATCCGTGCTCGAGATCAGCGCGAAGCCTGGGGGATCTATCAATTTGATAACGATCGTCTGGTGATCTGCCTCGTCGATCATGAAGACGGAATGCGTCCGGATAACTTTTCGGCTCGGGAAGGCTCACGCAGGATGAGGATGACGCTCAAACCTGTCGGACGCAAAGTGGCGGCCGATACAAAAACGACCGATCAAAAGGAGCCGTCCGAACCGTCGACTGCTCAGCCCCTGTCACCGCATCTGGCCAGTGATCAGGAAGCCACATCGCTGCTGCGCGATTCCGTATGGCGTTACAAGGACGCCTACGGAGCACTGGTGATTTCGCTGAAGGGCAACGGCACGTTCTCAACCGTCCGCGAAAGCACGCAGATGCGAGTCTTTCAGAAGGTGTTTGTACGAGCCCCCATTTCCTGCGGCGACTGGAGCGTGAAAAGCGGAAAACTCTGGCTGCACGTGCAGACCTCTGTGGACCCAACTCGCGTCAACTCAAAGCAGCCGTTTACCCTGCGAGTTGTCACAGAGAAGGACCTGATCTTTGTCGACAGCGTCGGCCACGTTGGCCAGGCTGTGCGAGTGAATTAGATCCTGTGAACAGAGGATGTTCTCCGGCCGTAAATCAAGCGGGCCGTAACTCAGGCGGCCTGTGATTCCTGCGCAATGCCATCGGTGAATGAGGCAGGGCTTCGCAGAGTGAATGCTCGGCCGGGCTGCTCAAATTCGCGGTCAATCGCCTCAGAACTCGCCGGAGGCTCCTCTGTCCCATTCTGTCTCCGTTGCAGTGGCAGAGCAACACGTCATGCGTCGTGCAGGAAATACAGGATGCGATCGTTGAAGTGCAGGTGAGCCAGTTCCGGTGGCGGCGGGATGATGGGCGGACCTTCAATGATCACGGGACGAATGAAGTCTTCTCCCTTTTGCTCCCGAGCGTACTGACATTCGCGAGCGACCCAGGGAGACTCCTTCGCGCGAGATGACCAGAACAGAAACATCACATCGCTTTCATCAATGTGACGATACAGCGCCTGCTCCCAGCGCTGGCCCGGATCCAGATCCATGACATCCTGGAAAAACTGAATCCCGACTGCATTCAGCATCTGCACGCGACGCAACACTTCCGCTCGGTCCCCGGAAGCATAAGACACAAACGCGCGTCGAAATCGCTGCGCGTTGCCAACGGGTTGAGTTGTGAGTGACGGAGCGCCGTCCTGCCCACCGGCAACCTTCAGTTTGAACCGGATCGTCCCGATCGGAACGCTGTCCTGAGACACCATTACAGTCCCGATCAGTGACCTGTTCGCAAGCTCGGGCGGAATCTCCACTCCGAACTGCACCGAATCGGTAATGCCTTTCCAGGTCAACTGCTGCACGGGCTCATCAATCGCTGCACCCTTGAGTGACAGTTCAAACGTCAGCATCGAGCCCCGCGCGATCTGTGTGCCCAGCGAAGTCACACCTCGGCGCCGGGCCTCGTCATCGAACTCGATAGCAGCCCTTGCGGCCTGATCTGCCTGTTCCGGGCGATGCACGAAAACCTGAATCAGCACAGCATCCCCGGCGGTGGCCTGGGGCGGAGCAAACACAGTGCAGTCCACCGGATCGCGGCGTGCCGCTGCCAAAGTGTGTCCATCAACAGTGGCAAACACACCTCGATCTGCGTTGGCTTGCGAGGATGGAAACCGCTGGGCAAATGCTTCCCACGTTGCGGTCGGGCGCTCCGGGGTCCCGGTCACTTTTTGGGCGGGAGCCAGCTCTTCAAAGTCGCAGTCTACATCGTCGTCCAGGACCAGATCGTCGTCTGACGCAACGTCGAGGCACATGCTGAAATCTTCGTCGTCATCCCACAGCGAAGAGCCATCTCCGGAACCCGGAGCAGCTCTTCGATGCGGCTGACGCTCATTCCAGATTTCGATCAGTCGCGCGAATCGCGTGCGGAGTCCCGGGTGGTCCGGATCATGTGTCAGACCGATTCGTGTGGCTTCGATGGCTGCCGCTAGATCTCCGGTCCTTTCACGACACTCAGCCAGCGTGTCGAAGTATCCCACGGTCGGCATTGCGGCACAGGCCAGTTCAGCAAACTGAGAGGCCTCGGGCAATTGTGAGACATCACCGGCGGTGGCAACGTACCAGGCGTAATTGTTCCACAGGACAGGACTGGCAGAACTCGACAGGATCGCTCGACGAAGGCACTTGATCGCTTCCGGACGTCGATCGGTGCGCCAGTGAAGTCCGGCCATCGTTTCCAAAGCGCGGACGTGGTTGGGCACTTCATCCAGAACGGTTTTCAGAAGCTGCCGCGCGACCTCGTAGTTTTCTTCCCTGATCTGCGTATGAGCTTTTGCCACGAAAGCATCGTGCTGAGCCTGTTCTTTGGACATCAGGCCCAGACCAATAGCCAGTCGAGGCCACAGCCGGGACTCAGAGCGGATGCATTCGATGATGTGATCCTGGGAGTATCCGGTCTGGGACGAAACTTTTCCCAGGTTCGCCAGCAGTTGCTTTTTTTCGAGTGATTTTGCCGTCAGAGAATCCTTCAGACTCGAAAGCGACTGCAGGAGGTTCTGACACTGCTGAAACTCCTCATCCAGAATTCGCCAACCATCAACGATCGATGGCCATTTGTCCTGTCCTTCGATCTGGGCAAGTTGCAGGCAGCACTGTAACACGCTGCTCCACGCCCCAGGCCGAGTTGGACCGCGCTGGTCGATCAGTGCGGCAATCAGAGCCTGATAAACAGCAAAATGCTTCGATCGGGCCGGCGGTCGGGCGACGATCGATTCGACCAGCTTCTGCAGATAACTCAGGCAGCGGTCCTGCAACCAGAGCTTGCCGCGGACGGCGTGGACCAGCGCCCGAAGCGCCCGGCTCGCCGCATCTTCAATTCCTGACTCGGACCGGTCCCCGCATCGGGGACAGAAACCGGAGATCGACTCGATTCGATATCCGCAGGTGTGGCAACCAGGACCAGCCATCTCAGAGTCCTTGAGTCAACAGTCGATGAGGGCAAACCGACTGTTCGCTTCAGCGCAAAAGGAAACCATCTCCGGCAGGTGAAGCAGTCTGGGCAACCGGGGAGAGTCGGTCCTGAAGGCTATCAAGACCGACACCCCTGTGTCCATTTTCCCTGGCGGGTCGGATCCATGTCGGATCATGAACAGGACCCCCGAACGTGTCGGAAATAGCGGTTCCCTGGCAATCTGTTCCCCTGTTCTCGGAAACCGTTTTTCAGAATGCATGAATATCTTAAACCGTTTGCATTAAAAGACTTGCGATGCAATTGGTTCGTGCTTGTCAGCAGTGAACACGGCTCAGGTTGCTTGTCCCGGCGACTCCGTGTCTGCAACAATTCCTCCGGAATCGAGTCATAGGGAATTCGAGCGACGGAGGTCCGTCGATAGCAGGCTTTTCCTGCGATTTCCTTCTCGATCTGGTTCACTGCCGATGGATGGTGCTGGTTGCCCAATGGAGTTCGCTGTGGCACCAGGCTGACACCAGAGATCTGCAGACAAGGGGACATGATGCGTTTAGTGATGATTCTGGCTGTACTGACAGTCGCGGTGGATGCAACTGTCGACGCAGCACCGTTCCGCCGTCACCGGCGGATGCCCATGGTTTCGACGACCTACCGACCTGCTCCAACGCAGTCGTACAGGACAACTTCGGTGACTCCGTCGACACCGAAAACGGCAGTAAAACCCGTATCCGTCTCAAAGTCCGAGACACCGGATGCAGCGACGTCGGACTCTGTCTCGACGACGACTGTGTCACCGGCCACCGCGACAAAAACCGATTCGGTGACCACCACCGAAAACGCCGCAAAGGCACCTGAAACCAAAACCGCTCAGGAAGCCGATCCGGGCAACGATGCCCTGGCCGAAGTGAATTCGGCTCGGGCGCGTCGCGGACTGCGACCGTTCCAGCACGACCCGCTGCTGACCATCGCCGCCCAGGCATGTGCAGAACGTCGAGCGGCCAGTCGGATTTCAGGGCATCTGCCCAGTGACTTTGCCTATCTGCCATCCGGAGCTTCCGCACGAGCTGCCGGTTGCGGAGCCCTGAATTCGTCCTGGGGCTGGGCCACCTGCTGCACCTATGAAAACTACACGTACGCCGGAGCGGCGTGGGTGATGGGATCAGACGGCCGACGCTACATGCACCTGTTTGTGCGATAAGGCATTGAACGCTCGACACGCTGAATTGCTCGAGCAGACACGCTGACCAAAAAAAGGCACGCCAGGAAAACTGGCGTGCCTTTTTCTCATTCATGCCCTGGCAAAGCTGATTCGTCTTTACGTGCCATTTGGGTGGCCGTGGGCTGGAGCGAACGAAGTGAGTGAAGCCCCGGGACGGTGTCTCAGTGCAGCCTCGTTTCGTCTGATGGTCCACGCCAATTGATTGCTCACCGGGGTTTCCTTCGCGTTGCGAAGTCCAACCCCGGCCACCCTATGATTCGGTCTGTTCAAACCACTCGAACCTACATGTTGATCTCATACCCCTTGCGATTCTCCCGTGACAGGAACGCATTGGCCTGAGCGTCGCCGACGATTTCCCGTTTGGCGGGATCCCAGTTCAGCGGGCGGTTCAGTCGCATCGCAATGTTGCTCAGATGGCAGATCTCCAGCATGCGATTGTGAGACCACACATCAGAAATCGGCTGCTTGCGGGACTTCATCGCGTCCGTGAAGTTGGCTGTGTGGTTCTCACTGACGGGTCCGCCGTAGATTTCTTCGATGGCTCCTTCCGGCAGCGGCTTGTCCTTCAGGTCTTCCACTGGCTTTCCAGTGATCTTGCCACGATTGACGAAGAATCGACCTTCGGTGCCTTCAAACAGAATTCCGTTGTCGCCTTCGCTGGTGATGATCATTTCGACATTGTTCGGCATATCGACTTTGATTCGAAAGCTGGTCGCTGCGTTATACCGATCGGCAACCATGGGGTGGCCGTCCTTGTATTCCACCGGCAGCTGGAATTCGATTGGCGTGATCTTGCTGGGTCCCGTGTCTGTCGCTCCCAGTGCCCAGCAGGCGATGTCGACGTGATGAGCACCCCAGTCGGTCAGTTTGCCGCCGGAGTATTCGTGCCAGTTGCGGAACGAATAGTGGCAGTTGCTGAACAAAGGAACGCCGCCACCGTAACCTTCCCGCAACTGCGGCAGTGCGCGGTAATCGACTTTGGGGGCGGGGCCCAGCCAGAATTCCCAGTCGAGTCCTTCGGGAACAGAAGCTACCGGAATCTCCGGAGAGGCTTCCATCCCATTGATTCCGCAAGTCACTCTCTGAACCTTGCCAATGCGACCATGTTTGACCAGCGCAACGGCCTGCAGGAACCGCAGATCCGACTCGGTTCGCTGCATGGTGCCCACCTGAAAGACTCGTCCCGTTTCCTTCACGACTTTTTCAATCAGCTTGCCTTCAGCGATTGTCAGCGTCAGCGGCTTTTCACAGTACACATCCTTACCGGCGTACATGGCTTCGACAGCAATCTTGGTATGCCAGTGGTCCGGAGTCGCGATCATGACGGCGTCGATGTCGCTGCGATCGAGAACCTTGCGATAGTCTTTGTAGGCGTCCGGCTTTTTCTTCTGAGCTTTCTCAGTTCGTTCCACGTTTTCGCCCAGCACATTGGCATCGACATCGGCCAGTGCAGCAAAATCGGCGAACCTGAAGGACTTGCTGGTGATGGTCCAGCCCTGATTTCGCAGTCCGATGGTTGCGAAGACAGGACGCTCGTTGGCGGACTGATAACCCAACGCTCGATTGGCGGACGGACACAGAACTGCGGCCGAACCGGCAGCCGTAACTGTCTGAAGGAAACTGCGACGCGAGGTTTGGCGAGAACTGGTTTGGCGTGACGGTGACATCGGTCAGGAACCTTTCCATGATATGGCAGGAATACAGAACGAAATTCGAATGAGCCGATTTGGGTGGCTTCGTGTCGCGACGTAGCCAATCCTGATTCCAGCAGCAATCGGAACCATCAACCACCACGATCGGGAGTGATTTTTCACAGTCTTCCACTTTACGGTCCATCAGGACCGCTCGGCAACCGTTCCGATCCCGGTAGGCCGGATCGAGCGAAGCGAGCTCCGGCATTCTGGTTTCTGTTTTCGTCACCCTGCGCAGGGCGCCACGTCGTCGAGGAGTTGGAAGCTCGCCGGAACTCCCGTTGTTCGTTCCGGCCTACCTGTCCGGACGACAGGCAGCAGCAATGTAGTCGGCCGCGACTTCGCGGGGATGTGGCATGATCGCGCGGCGAGGCAGGGAAGTCAGTACCACACAGATGGTATTCGTCTCCGGATCGGCCCAACACAGAGTCCCCGTGGAACCTGTGTGACCAAACGTCTGTGCCGAACACGCAGAACTGCCCGATTCGGGCCCGATGGCAAGACCCAGACCCCGCGCCGGGAAGTCTTTCGGGTTGTGATTGCGAGTCATCAGGCGGGCGGTGTCTGGTCTGACAATCCTGCCGCGAGCATACAGCAGCTCGTCAAGGAATGTCCCTACGTCCGGCGCCGAGGCATGAGTTCCACCCCACGGCGCGCCGAGCTTTCTCCAGTAGACGCTGTTCCAGTCCCATTCTTTGGCCTGCGGATCTCCGCCGCCCGATTCCGGAGCCGCGCCGTCCATCTGACAGGCGACAAGATCTTCCAGACGAAACGATCCCAGACCCTGAGCAGAATGTTTCATGCTCAGTGGCTCAAACACAGTCTTCGCGACCAGCGACAACATATCCATACCACTGACCAGTTCTCCAATGCGCGCGGCCAGCAGAATCCCCATGCTGGAATACTGGTATCGAGTACCAGGCGCAAAGCCGAGCGGTGTGCGGATGGTCTGCTGAACAAATTCCGCAAGTGGAGCATGCTGGCGACGGAGGTCGTTGTTGTTCTGCACCTGATCCGGAAGCCCGGAGACATGGGTCAGCAGATGACCAATCGTGACGTGCTCTCGCCCGTCCCCTGTGAACTCAGGAATGAACCGGCAGACCGGATCTTCCAGCTGAAACTTTCCCTGATCGAACAACGTCATCAGAGCAGCCACGTTAATCGGTTTGGAGATTGAGCCCAGCAGGAACATCGCGTTGCCAGACTTCGCAGTTCCGAATGGACGAGTGAACTGTTCGTCCTTTTGCCGCACATGCAGCACAGCCGCGTCGACTTGCTTCGAGTCGATGGCCTGCTGCAGAACACGGGTCGCGTCGTCCCATCGTTCGCTCTGAAGGGCTGCCAATAACGGCGTGGCTGCGACCGAGGTCGACGCTGCGGCCAGAAAGTGACGTCGGTTCATCATTTGGGCTCCCCGATTCACAATATCAGCAGAAAATGGCGCGAGCAAAATCTCAGCGAGAATCAGTCTCCACGATGCTGTCGGGAGTAACAAGCCACGCAGGGAATCACGAGTTCAATGTTACGGTATGCGTGCGCGCCGCTGGTCACACCAGGCACGCGATGCAGCTCCGCGGTCCGGTCGTCGATGTATCGTGTGCGCGGATCGTGTACAGTGTCAGACTCCGGCTACCACTCTCAACCCCCTGTTCACACACTGCAGCGCATTAAGCTCAGAGTCGAATGGGGCGCGCCGGCCGAATCCGCAAGCCAGGACATCTGATTCCATGAAACACCTTCTCTATCGTTGCCTCGGCCTGACGGCTCTCTTCCTGATTTCTGCTGAAGCCGTGTTGAAGCCTCAACCGGCTTCCGGTGGCGAGTTGCGGATTGGTTCGGCAACGATCAGCATCACGCCTGAGCAGCCGATCGCTCTGTGGGGGCAGATGCACACGCGAGTTTCGACGGGCGTCGAAAGTCCGGTGATGGCAACCGTGCTGGCGCTGGAATCGACAGACGATGCGAAGAACGTTGATCAGGCGGTGCTGGTGGCCTGCGATGTGGTCGCCATCCCGGATCATGTGACGAAGAAAGTCCGCGAGGCCGTGGCGAAACAGCTTCCGGACTTTCCGCTGGATCGCATCATTCTCAGCGGAACTCACACACATACCGGCCCCGTGATGACGGAAGGCATTTACGAGATTCCGACCGACGGAGTCATGTCACCCACAGCCTATGTCGACTTCTTTGCTGAACAGGTGGCCAAGGGAATCGCCGAAGCCTGGAACTCCCGCCAGCCGGGGAAAGTGGGCTGGGGAATTGCCCATGCCGTCGTGGCATACAATCGCCGCTCGGTCTATTCCGATGGCAGTGCGGTAATGTATGGCCCGACCAACCGCGCGGATTTTCAGATGATCGAAGGCTACGAAGATCACGGCGTGGAATGTTTGTACTTCTGGAACCAGCAGGGGCAGATGATTGCCACCGCCATCAACGTGGCCTGCCCCTCGCAGGAAGTCGAAGGCGCGGCAACGGTGAATGCCGACTTCTGGCATCCGGTCCGCGAATCTCTGAAAGCTCGGCACGGTCAGCAACTGCATGTTCTGGGCTGGACCGGGGCGGCTGGCGATCAATCGCCTCACCTGCGGTTTCGAAAGCAGGCCGAAGATCGGATGCGGGCTCTGCGAGGCATCAGCCGTCTGGATGAAATCGCTCGGCGCATCGTGACGGCCTGGGAAGAAGCACTCGAAGGCGCTGCAAAGGAACAACACGCCAGCGTCCCGTTTATTCATACAGTGCGCACGGTTGAGCTGCCCGGGCGCGAAGTTCTCGAGCATGAATACCAACTGGCGAAGGAGAAGATCGCAGATCTGTCAAAACAGACGGGCAAACAGACTCTGCTGTGGTGGCACGGAGGCGTCGTGCGTCGGTACGAACATCAACTGGCGGGCACCGTGGAACCCTATCGCATGGAACTTCACGTCCTGCGCATCGGAGAGATCGCCATCACCACCAATCCTTTCGAACTCTACACCGACTATGGCATCCAGATGAAAGCTCGCAGCCCGGCGCTGCAGACGTTTGTGATTCAATTGGCCGGTCCGGGAACGTATCTGCCGTCAGCCCGAGCGGCCGCAGGGGGCGGCTACAGCGCGATTGCCGAAAGCAACGAAGTGGGCCCCGAAGGCGGTCAGGTGCTGGTCGAAGAAACCCTGCGCGACATTAATGCCCTGTGGCCTGCCGCCGCGGCACAATGAGCCTTTCGCTCTGGCATTAAACCGTTCATGGGTTGGCGGGCGGATGCGCGAACCCCCGGGGTTTCCTTCGCGTTGCTCAGTCCAACCCCGGCCACCCGATTCTTCACGACAAACGTGACAGAGCATTCAGCGCGGACGCTATTTCTGCAGCGCAAAGCGGACGACTGAAACATCTGGTTCCGTAAGTGTGCGTACATCGAGGCGTTTCAATCCCAGCTTCTCGAGGACTCGTTGCGACGCCAGATTGTCCACATGCGTGCAGGCCACGATCGCCGTAATGGCCGAATCAGCCAGAGCCAGTGCCATCAGCGATCGCGTGGCTTCCGTGGCAATGCCGGATCCCCAGGCCGATCGGCAGAATCGGTACCCGACTTCAACTTCTCCAGGATTGTCCCAGTCCACTTCTTTGGTGAATCGGGCCGCGTTGGCGGGACGAATGAACGTCCAGCCCAGAGCGATTTCAGCAGTGTTGTCGATATCCCGGGCCTCAACAATCCACACTCCGTACCAGGGATGTGTCTGCCAGGGCAGATAGACATTTCGGATGCGATCGCGGTACGAATTCAGTTCCGCAGGTGGCGGCGTCCCGATGTACCGCATCACTTCCGGATCCGCATCCAGCTCCATCAGAAACTCGGCGTCGGCCAGAGTCATGTCACGGAGAATCAGTCGTTCGGTGAGGATGGAGTCTCTCATGAATTGCTATCCAGTTTAACCCGTGGCCGCCAGGCCAGGCTGAGCAATCAACCTGGCCTGGCGGCCACGGGTTAAACTTTGGCTCGGAGGAATCTCAGCGACCGCCGCGGCGGATGTCGGACCCGGAAAACCGGATCTGGAACCGATAGATGCGTTTGGTGGCGCACGAAATCTTCCCGGTCTGCAGATCGACGCTGACAGGAACTTCCGCCCGATTCACATTCGCGACGGCTCGATAACCACGTTCGGCAAAAATGTCGATGACCATCGCCAGCGCCAGCGGATCATCGAAGACGGGGTCCTCAGAATTCACGATAGCTAAACCCGGAATTGCGTGGCGCACCACAATTGGAAAGAAGCGTTCTTCCAGCTGTCGGACAACCTTATGAAACAGCGAGCGGTGTTCAAGCTGGTAGCTGTCCATGCGGCGGACCAGTTCCTGACGCGCGTGGGTAATCAGGTCACTGGCGAGTGGCAGATGCTTCACGGCATCGTGTGTTTCCGGATCCAGTTCCAGTGACGACTGGTAATCCAGTTCCTTCAGGATGTTCTGTTCCACGCTTTCGAACGAACCCTGAGCATCCACGAAGTGATAGTGATAAATCTCCTTCAGCGACTGCAGAGCTTCCCAGGTTTCATCCTTGAAGACTCGGTAACGTCGGCGAGCGGCTTCGGGATCCAGATCGGTGGCTCGCTCTTCCCGCAGCTCGGCTCCTTCGGCACGCGCCTTCGCATTCCATTCGGCCATCCGCCGCCCACGACTCAGTTGCCGCTCGATGCTGGTTTTTTCATCCACAAACAGCACCATGACGTGAATGGTGGGCTTGCGAAAATTGATAGCCAGCGGCGTTTCGCGGTACTCGCGGCTGAGCTGATTCATTTTCAGCACCAGCAGATGCAGACATTCCACCTGAATGCGAGTGCGGGGGAAGCCGTCCAGCACGCAGCCATCGCGGTACTCTTCTTCCAGCAGTTTTCGGAAGACGAGTTCCACGACTTCACGGTCGCCCACCATTCCGCCGGCTTCTTTGATACGGCGAGCGTGAGGCGTGGTCAGCAGCGAACTGACCACGATCGGTTCACAGGTCAGACCGCGGGCCTTCATGATGAACGCTGTGTTGGTTCCCTTGCCGGAGCCCGGGGCTCCACCCAGCAGAATCAGTTCCTTGGAGAAGCGGAGATTTTCATGTCCGAACTCGGCTTCCAGTTCGTTCCACACATTCGTGAAAATGACCTGAGCATCTTTGACCTCCAGGTTTTCGACAGGTCGCGGAGGTGAGGACTGAGTGTCTGGTCGATCATCCATCGGTACTTCTGCAGCGTTCCGGATTGATGTTGAATCTCTTCCGGACGCCCGAGCCTGGGGACGAGTCTCTGGCCGCAAAGAAAACGCTCTGCACGGTCCTGGGAAGTGGAGCGAAGTATGATCACTGCCCGCTCACGCGCCAACACGCCGCAGGCTCCCGCTAGTGGGACTCCGATTTCTGAAGCTGGCGCGAGCTGCCGAATTTCCCGCGTGAATCGCACATCAGTCGCCTCTCGCCACCATCGCAAAGCAGCCTCAACAAACAGCTTCCGTCAACAGGGTGGGTTCCGTCAACAGGGTGGGTGGCACCCACGCGCATGATTCACGGTGAGCGGGATGCGTCAGCTTCCCGGTAAGCGAGTTGGGGTTCTCGGTTTGAGGTGTTGGACGTTCGGAGAATCACAATGTGGCGGCAGGCGTACCGGCCGGTTCACACCGGCCGCTCGCCGGGGGGCAAAGGGCTGTTCAGCGAGCGCATGAAAAACCCCGGGGTCGAAATGAATTCGACACCGGGGCTTTTCGATAAGTGGCGGGGGCCGGATTTGAACCGACGACCTCGAGGTTATGAGCCTCGCGAGCTACCAGGCTGCTCCACCCCGCGACAGTGTGTCAAAGGTCCGACACGTGGTCAGATCCTGAAATTGTCGTTGTTTATTGGGTGTTGAATCGCACGGACCAGAGCCGTACGAGGGATGGGGCATGTTATCGGCAGCCTTTTGGAATTCCAGCAACTTGTTTGGGCAAATCTCAGATTCCGGGAGCTGGAGAATGAGACGTGATCGTCATAGTCGGATCATCCTACGCTCAGCATGCCGACGTGAGACCAGTCAAGTCCTCAGTCTTCGCGGAATTCGCCATTCCGTTCGTCGAAACGTTTTCGTCCTGCATCCGGATTGAGGTGAGGCTGATTCGTCTCGATGTGTCGAAACTGCTGCAATGCGGCTTCGTACTCCTCAATGGCCTTGTTCGCAGTTTCAATTTTCTCACGAGATGCCTTTTCGAGAGCTTTCGCAGCGTCATCTTTCGCATCGGCCGAAGCCGCAGAGGAGTCTGCCAGGCGTTTCCTGGCGATCTCCAGTTCCTTCTGAGCCAGCTCGACATCCGATTGCAGAACGCGGATCCGGTTCTGGTAATTCGACCACGAATTGTTCCAGGTCGCGAGCGACCGATAGGCGTCCTCGCTGGCAGATTGGAAAGCCCGTATTTTGACGTCTTGGAGCTCCCGCAGTTTTTTTTCATTGGCTCCCGGCTGTTTGTCCCGTAGTTCCTTCAAAGCAATCGCAACTTCCCGCAATTCCTGCTGAGCCCTGTCGCGTTCATCCAGCTGTGACTGACTTTCTTGTTGTGCTTCCAGAAGGCGCCGTTCCACGTCTTTGACAATGTTGGAGTGATCGCGAGAGGAAGGGGCGGCACCCTTTCCTTCGACCTCGACGGGCTTGGTTTCAGAGCGTTGATTGGGCTTCGCTTCGCGGTACAGCGAACGTTGTCCGATGACTGTCCGAGGTTTGACATCCAATGGGGCGTCGTTTCCCGACTTTGCCTCCGACGGGGCAGAAAACGGATCGGGCGATCGCCATCCAAATGGGGCCTCGAATGGAACGGCCGGAAAGACATTCTGCTTCGGCGCTTCTGCCAGTTCCTTCACTCGCTGCTCAATGAGCTTGTCTCGATTCTGTTGACGTTCTTGCAGAGCTTTCTCGATTTCCTGCAGCTTGGTGCGAAGGCGTTGGGCTTCCAGCTGCTGCAGGTCCTGGCGAAGATCAAAACTCTTCTCGACGAAAGGCCGCAGAGCGTCTTCCGAAAGGGATTCGTCTGGAGATTGGGCCGCCATCTGTTCGACTTCGGCATTGATGGCATCCAGTTCACTACGTAACTGCTGAATCTGAGGATCACGAGCGATCGCGATGCGAGGAGCGATCGGCATTCCGGGAACCGTGGTGACAACATTGGGTCCAGGAGGAATGAAGTTCGCCGGAGGCAGCGTTGGGGCAGCAGTGCCGCCAACACCCGGAACGGCCGGAGTTGCGGCAGTTGCCGGACCAGGGCCGGTTGAGAAGGAACGAACAGACGTCGCTGGCGGACCAAATCCCATAGCTGCCCCAGGCACCGGAACTTCGCGATCGCGTTTCGATTCCAGCTCGGCTTTCGCTCGGGACATCAGACTCAGGCGATCCGTTACGATATCGAATCCGGAGGGGCCGAACTGTGGACTGATCCCGCGAGCTTCATACCGAGGCAACGATTCGAACCATCTGTGAAAGGACTGTTGCTTTTCCCTCGAGGGAGCATTGGCAGAAATCTTCTGTCGCTGGCTCTGGTATTCAGGATCAGTCGGTGACGTCCAGCGTCCCTTCTGAGCGGCGAACGTATAGAGGTGGCCGTTGTCCCGAGTGGTGACCACTTCGTCACTGGCCTGAAACTCGCCTGCCCAGTCCTTTGACAGAGTGACGACATCCCACCAGCCCTTCTCCGCACTAAAGGCAGCCAGCTTATTTCCCACTCGGACCGCAGCCACCTGTGAACCCAGAACCGGTGTGATTTCCAACTGGGCATCAATGTTCAGCAAATCCCAGTCGCCCAGTTTGGTACTGAATCCTCGCAGTTCATCGCCGTTCTCTGACCAGGCGATGATCAGGTGCCTGTTCCGAATTTCGCGACCCTGTTGGACTGGCGAGTCCGGGGAGTCCGGCGGAAGTGCTACTTCCAGAGCCTTTGCATCCGGGGTAGAAAGGGGGTCCGCCGAAGGAGGAGTGACGGCCACTGAATCAACAGGAGGCAACTCGGGCGCAGACGGTTCCGGAAGCGGCTTCAAATCCGCAGCAGGCGGTGTATCCGCCGCAGGAGGCTCCGGAGGCGCCGTAGTATCCGGCAAAGCGAGCGGATCCGTGGCAGGTGGATCAGGAGGACTCTGCAGCCCAAACGCTGCTGGCAGCACCACGCTGAGGATCAGCGTGAGTGAAACGAATCGGAATCCATGCAGCGTCATGATTGAAACCTTTGGAAAAGTGATGTGTCTTAGTAGCCGAATTCGTGAGAATTCGGGCGTGATGGTTACCTTGGTGGTAGCGCACCTGGGAGTCTGTCTGGATACTGCAGCTTTCGTGAGCGGCGAGGCGCTAGCCGCCGGTTCTGTTGTCGAATTACCCGCGGCTAGCGCCTTGCGGCTCACGGTTTTGGAGTATCCAAGTCGGTATTCTCGAACAGCACTTCGATTTCGCTGCTCAACTCCTCAAGCTCTTGCCCAAGACCGTCGTCCCACGGCGCCGGCGGGGACTCGGGCAGCGCATTATTTTCAGGAGATGCCACGGCCGAGCTCGTCTGGGCAGAACTGGACGGAACAGCTTTGGACTCCGTCACGTCCTGCAAAGCCGCATCTTTGGACGACAGTGGATTCTTCATTATCAGTCCGGCCGTAATCAGCAGAGCAACCACAGCCACAGTGACGAGCAGACCCGCCATACGAACCGGCAGAGCGCTTCGACGACTGCGGACGCTTCGCAGCATCTCCGGCAGCGGACACGTATCAGGTTGCTGAAGGTGAGCCAGACATTGTTCCAGCAGTTCGGCCGCATTTTCGGCGGTTTGCAGACGATCTGTGGCCGACTTGGTGAGTAGTTTCAGAATGATGGCGTCCAGCCATTCGGGCAGCTCCGGATTCAGTTCGCGAAGAGATCGTGGAGCATCATCGGTGACTCGGCGAAGAATTCCGTAAGTAGTCTCCGCTCGGAACGGAGGACGCCCGCTGCTCATGGCGTACATCACGCTTCCCAGACTGAACAGGTCGCTGCGCGTGTCGACGGGTTCTCCCCGAGCCTGCTCCGGAGACATGTAATGCGGCGTGCCGGCGATCAGGCCGCTGCGAGTGAGTGTGGCATCATCGACAGCTCGAGCCAGGCCGAAGTCCGTCAGCATGACTCGTTCCACGCCACGTTCCAGCAGGATGTTGGCCGGCTTCACATCGCGATGCACAAGTCCCTGAGCGTGAGCGGCTGCCAGACCTCGGGCTACCTGCACAGCGATGCGAAGAACATCGGCGACCGGCAGTGAACCATCTCGATCCATGCGTTCCTGCAGCGATTCGCAGTCCACATAGGGCATCACCAGAAACGGAAGTTGTCCACTGGAATCCACCTGCAGAATGGGCATCACACTGGGATGCACAATCGCGGCTGTGGCGCGGGCTTCCCGAGCGAAGCGTTTCCGAGCGGCAACAACGCTGGCCAGATGCGGGGCCATGACTTTGACGACGACAGGTCGATTCAGTTCCTGCTGAAAGCCTTTCAGGACAATGCCGTGGGCGCCCTGGCCGATGAACTGGCGGATTTCGATTGCTCCCAGGCGACCGAGCGATTCAGGGTCTTCGGATGGCTGTAGAAAATCGACGATGAAGTCGCTGGGCCGGAAACCTGGTCCGTCCGTCAGATCATCTGCCTCGCGACCGATCCCTGAAGCCGGGATCAGAGTGGAACCAGCTCCCGGTGTGCCAGGCATCCTGGGGCGGATTTCACTTTTGAGTGCCGATCCGATCTGCTGCCAGTTCGACGCATCGGCCGCCAGGTGTTCCAGCCGAGTGCGGCAGTCCGAACATTCCGTCAGGTGTGCGGCCAGCCATTCTTCGCTGGCCTGCGACAACTGATCGCTTAGTGACTGCTGCAGCAGTTCGATATTGCAGGTGGTGTGGGAAGATGCCATGGATGAATCAGGAAACGAGAGATGGAATCCGTAGCGTGGGACGTGTCGGAAAATCCGGGTGTGCTGCGTCAGTTCGCCAGTCAGGCCACTTCATTCGCCTTCGACTTCAGAGATCTTCTTTCGGATACGGGCCATGATCCGACTGCGAGACATGTAAATGCTGCCGGGGGAAACTCCCAGCCGGGCGGCGACTTCATCGACGGGTTGCTCGTCAATGACGGTTGCTCGGAAGGCGGCCCAGCTTGTGTCCAGAAACTCCTCGCGTACCTGTTCGGCAGCCCAGAGAATCAGTTCGTATTCGTAGCGTCGCTGCTGCTGTTCATCGGGGGCGTCCGGAATCCCCTGGAGCACTTCGACGAAATCGCTGCCTCCGATGCCGCCGGCCTGCTTTCGTTCCCGCGACATAAACCGGATCACCACATTGCGGGCCACCGTCGACATCCAGCGACGAAACGAAGCCGACTGGCCATCATCTTTCCAGCCATCGATGGATCGGGCAATGGTCAGCAGGATCTGCTGAGCCACGTCCGGAACATGACGTTCAGGGACTCCGGACCGACGAATCAGTCGATTCAGAAAAGCTTCGTACAGACAACAGAAATCCCGCCAGGCGAGTTCATCCTGCTCGCTCTTCAGCCTTACAATCAGGCTCTGGCGGGTTTCCAGTGGCGACATGTGGTTTCCTGAGTCTGTCCGGTTCGTGAGTACTCGTTTAACCCGTGGCCGCAGGCCAGGCCGTTTGCTTTTCGATTCCGGGACAGCCTGGCCTGCGGCCACGGGTTAAACGATGAGTGCCAGCGGCCCAGATGAAAAAGGTGTCTGGAACTCTCCGGCATCTGCTTGTCGCGAGGTTTAATGATGCCTCCAAAGTTCCGGACACCTTTTTCAACACCCGCTTCCGCATTCATTGAGGACTGTGAATGCTGGATATCTCACGCCCGTCGGCCGAATTTTTCTGAATTTCCCGTCCGGGCTCGAAGGTCGCCGGTTATTCGCTGCGGTATTTCATGTGGCAGTTGCTGCAGGACTGGGAGATTTTTGTGAGTGCGCCTTCGTAGGTCGCAAAATCTCCGGCTTCTGCGGAAGACTTGATGGTCTGGCAGGCATTCAGGATCTCTTTCGCATAGCCCTTGAATTCGTCGTCGTCCTCGTAGCCATAGCCGGACAGCGTGATGGTTCGTGCCATGACGCCCAGCAGTGACGCTTCCAGCAGAACCATGTCCTTCTTCGACTTCATGGTTCCTTCATTGCCGGCTTCGGTTTTCAGCTTCTTCTCAGCATCTTCCATCCGATTCATCAGCAGTCGCATTTCGGCGGTGTCGGAGAACGAATCGGTTTCGGGAGGTTCTTCCAGTCCGGCAGGTTTGGACCGGTTGAGTGTGTCGGTGATGGCGTCCGAAAGCTCGAGCAGCCGCTTCTGATCCTTCGGCCCGCGCTGCAGCGTGCTGGCATTCATTTTCTTGGCAAGGTCACGGATGTATTTGGCATCCTCCTTCCATGACACGGCTTCCGGATGGTCCATGGCAACTCCGGCCAGCATGGCCATCGTGGCAGCTCGTGGTGGCAACATCAGCATTGAGGAATTGTAGTTGCCGACCGACTGCAGGTTTTCGGCGAGGAAATTGCGGATCGATTTGACCTCTTCATCAATCTGAGCGGCGGTGATCAGCGAATCCCAACCGTCCCCAACGGACGGCGCGGCACTCGTTGCAGGTTCCGCCACGGCGGGAGTTCCCGGCGCAGGTTCGGACATCGGCTCGGACTTAGTTTGAGCGACCAAAGGCGCGTCGCCGGGAACGACCGCTGGATTACCGGTTGCCGCCATCGCGTTCCCTGCGCCGGCCAGTGGAGTCTGATTACTGGCCACGGTGTAGGGATCATCGAAGAACACATCCATCGGGATGTTGCCGAACCATTTTTGACCGTTCTCATCCACCCACACTTCATCGCGTCGCCGCTGTTTGCTGGAAGCTGTCGCTGCGTTGGTGGTGGATGGTTGTTCGGAGGCGGGCTGAGCAGCCGGTTGTTCGGAAGTGCCGGGACCTGCGGCAGTGGTCGGCGCGTCCGACGATCCTCCGCAGCCAACCACCGCCCACACAACGGTCAGCGCGATGCCAAAAAACGCCGATGAGCGGAAACGTCGGACGTTCAGAGAATTCAGACACAATGCGACCATGTCAGATCCGTTAACGGACGATGCAGAATCAGGTCTGGAACTCAGCGGCAACTCAAGAAAGTAGACGTCACTCTCTGAGTGACGAAAAGACTGCTCGCTCCTGGCGAGCCGCGTCACTCAGAGAGTGACGTCCACTTTGGAATTGTTTGACCACAGCAGAATCATACGGTCCAGACGATTCTATGTCAGCCAGAGCACCGAATCCTTGCCGCGGTCAGCGAATTTGAGCCTTGCCCAGCAGTCGTCGCAGCAGGCCGATCTGTCCAGCATGCAGCATTTCATGGTGCGAACAGAACAACAATCCGCCGAACTTTGTGGGAATTGCGGCGTATGGCATCTCAACCGGTTCATCCAGTTGGCTGTCGTTGTACTGCGGCAGTTCCGCGAGTGTTTGCTGGAACACTCGGTCAAACACCTGACGAATTTCGGCGGGCGGCGGATTCTTCCCGGGATCCGGGTCCGGAGTGGTGCCCTTGCTGAACTTCTTGCGAAACGACGACGACATCAACTCGAGATCGATGTCTGCCCGGCCTCGCATGCGAAACAGACACAGGCCGTACTGAGCCATCGCCAGGTGTCCGACCTGCCATGCCAGATGTGAAACACCTTCAGTCGGCTGGCGGAACCATTCGTCGTCCGCGATGTCAGCGATGAGGCTGAGTGTGTATTCCCGAGCGAACTGAATCTGAGCGATGGCCAGTTCCAGGCGACTGAGTTGAGTCATAGAGTCACGTTTCCCGAGGCAGGTCAGATTTCCAGATCACGTTCAATGCGATCCAGTCGCTGCTGGACGGCATCCAGATTCGACTGCAGCTCAGCCATCTGGCTGTTGAGTTCTGCCAGTTGAGAACTTAACGCCTTCAGCAGCGAAGGCTCAATCGTTGCCTGCGAAGAAGCGGATGACGCCGTGCCGGAGACAACAGACGCCGCCTGTCGTACCGGGGTAGTCGGTTCAGCGATGCGAGGTTCGTCGTCGGGCGGCAGGCTGGCGGCTGCCATCGTCATGTTTTCTTTGGGCAGATAGAACGTGTGATCGACTTCGACGCCTCGACGTTCCAGTGGCCCGTTGCTCTGCACAAACCCTTTTTCCTGGAGCGATTGCAGATCGGCCTTCAATTGTTCCTGACTGTCGATGCGAACCATCCGGCTGGCGCGAGTGCGAAGTTCGCCTGGCTGCTGACGGCCTCGCAGTAACAGTTCGCACAGCACGGCAAACTGAGCTTCATTGAAGTCAAACTTGTGCCGAACGTAGTGGCGGTAACGCGGCGCGCGGCCTCCGTCGGTGAAGACCTCGGCCACGAGTCCCATCGTTCGCAGTTGTTCCAGAGCGTCGGCAACTTCGGCTTCGGAATACTCAGTGACGGGATCGCGATTGCTCTTCTGATTGCAGCCCGTCATCGCGCCTTTCAGAGTCATGGGGTACTGGTCCGGGGTGGTGAACCCCTTTTCCATCAGAGTCCCCAAAACTCGGCGCTGCAGCCGCGTCAACTGGCGAATGGTGTTCTTTTCCTCGTCACTCATGGCGATCCGTCCAGAGAACTTGATGTCAGTGTTAATGCGGGTCTGTCGCGGGAATGTTGGCCCTGTTAAAGTGGCTGGTGCGTTGCGACAACCTGCTTTTCAGGTTTGTAGTTCCGGCTTCAGCCGGCTCAGCCGCATGAATGCGGGACTACAAACCGAAGCGGTCCGTACTCGGGTGGCGAGCCAGCATTCGAATTGCATAGAGCCTGGGCCGGGCAATCGCTGGTGGAAGTGGACACAAATTGAGATAGGGACTCAAGCCAGTGCTGAAGCGGTTGCGGAATTCCTGATTCCAGAGGGGTTTCGGGCATGCACGTATGTTCCGGAGTGAGAGGCGGGATTTTCCCTTCATGCGAAAGTTCCCCGTCAGGCGTGGGCTCGCTAAACTCCCCAGCCTCTTTTGATGTTTATGGATCGACCGCGCGGACTGCGAGTGAAGGATTCTCCCATGGCCAAGGCCCCCAGGAAACTACCGGCTTCCAAAGCCGCCAGCGAAGATCAGGTGATGCTGGACAATGCGTTGGGACAGATTGAGAAGACCTTTGGAAAAGGGTCCATCATGAAGCTCGACGCCAACGAAAACGCGGGCGGTTTTCCCGGAATTTCCACGGGCGCGCTGTCGCTGGACCTGGCATTGGGCGGACGCGGATTTCCCCGAGGTCGTATCATTGAGCTGTTCGGGCCGGAATCGAGCGGCAAGACGACACTTGCGCTGCACGCCATCGCGAATGCTCAGAAGGAAGGCGGAATCGCGGCGTTTGTGGATGCGGAACACGCTCTGGATCCGCAATGGGCGCGGAAGCTGGGCGTCAATCTGGACGACCTGCTGGTGAGCCAGCCTTCCTACGGCGAAGAAGGACTGCAGATCGCTGAAATGCTCGTGAAATCCAACGCCGTCGACATCATCGTCATTGACTCAGTGGCGGCTCTGGTCCCCAAGGCCGAACTGGACGGTGAGATTGGCGACTCGCACGTGGGTCTGCAGGCGCGGATGATGAGCCAGGCGATGCGAAAGCTGACCGGAGTGATTTCCAAAGCCAAAGCGACCGTGATTTTCATCAATCAGATTCGTGAAAAGATCGGGGTGATGTTCGGCAGTCCTGAAACGACTCCTGGCGGCCGAGCACTCAAGTTCTACAGTTCGTGTCGCGTGGACGTGCGCAGGATCAATCAGCTTAAGGAAGGGGAAACCACGATCGGCATGCGGATGCGAGTGAAGATCGTGAAGAACAAGGTGGCACCGCCGTTTCGCGTGGCGGAACTCGACATGTACAGCACCGGCGGTATCAGTTACGAGGCTGACCTGGTGGATCTGGCCGTGGAGAACAAGATCATTGAACGCAGCGGAAGCTGGTTCAATTATGGCAGCACCAAGCTGGGCCAGGGTCGGGATCGTGCCCGAGTCTTTCTGGAAGAAAATCCCACCGTGAGTGCGGAGATCCGACGCCGCATTCTGGAAATGAAGCATGTCACGTCCGCCCCGGCCGTTGCGGAAGGTGAAACTGCAGCGAGCACCGAAGAAGAGTGATATGGAATCCAATCCGGAGCGAATCGAAACGGCCTGGCATCAGCGGTCGGTGCTGGAAGATCTGCAGACGTTGCGACTGACCGAGATGCTGACGTCGGTTGTGCCGCGCAATCGGTTCTGGTCAAAAAAATTTGAGGCGGCCGGTATCGATCCCGGTTCCATTCGAACGCTGGAAGATCTGCGCACCCTGCCTCTGACTTCCAAGCAGGAGATTGTCGACAACCAGAACGAACAGTCTCCCTACGGTTCCAACCTTTCTTTTCCTTCGACGCGGTATCGTCGGCTGCATCAGACCTCGGGCACGACCGGTCGTCCGATTCGCTGGATGGACACCCAGGACAGCTGGGACTGGTTCATGGAATGCTGGCGGCAGATCTACACGCTGGCCGGACTTCAGCCATGGGATCGATTGTTCTTCCCGTTTTCCTTTGGCCCGTTCATAGGATTCTGGGCAGCCTTCGAAGGTGCGCTGCGGTTCGGAAACTTCTGCATTGCCGGCGGAGGGATGTCAACGTCAGTCCGATTGCAGGCGATGATTGAGAATGAAGCCACGGTCGTCTGCTGTACTCCGACCTATGCCATGCGGATGGCCGAAGTCGCCGCACAGGAAGGTATCGACCTGAAGGAAACGTCTGTGCGAATGCTGGTCGTGGCCGGCGAACCCGGCGGCGCGATTCCCGCGACCAGGGCTCGGCTGGAAGAAATGTGGGAAGCTCGGGTCATCGATCATTGGGGAATGACCGAACTGGGTTCACTGGGAGTGGAAAGCGAAGATCGAACGGGCGGTCTGTACATCCTTGAGACCGAATGTATCGCCGAAATCCTGAATCCGGACACACTGGAACCCGTCGCGCCGGGAGAAGTCGGA
>Ga0209573_1002246_pt1 | contig 25594 bp, 19 predicted proteins | sample TNRBio252014_DNA_FD_185870 | JGI IMG/M metagenome (GOLD analysis project Ga0209573, IMG submission 185870) | Wastewater treatment Type I Accumulibacter community from EBPR Bioreactor in Madison, WI, USA - TNR Reactor_6/25/2014_ DNA (SPAdes)... | ecosystem: Engineered > Bioreactor > EBPR >... | reverse complement strand
AAGGCTTGCGAAGTTTTTGAAAACAAGGAGTTTACTAATTGTAAATGACTGTTTCAAAAACAAGCATAACGCAGTATTTGGCGTTTTCTTGCAATGACTAAATAATAGAGATCAGAAAATATGTATCATCGAACATCCTTTTCCTTGTTTTTCAATTGAAAACATACTGGATTTACTCCCATTTATGATTATTCCGGACAGTCACAAATAACTGATAACCAAAAAAAAAAGCCACCTCAAGTATGCTGATTTCCCTGCACAATTGAGGTGGTTTTATATTTTATACTTTCTTTAAAGAGTCTGCAAAAAAATCGTCATTCATCTGTCTTTGACAAGAAAACAACAAAGACAAGCTTGATAAACCATTGAAAAAAGAAATTTACAAAATATAAATGACTGTTCCAACAGCGAGCAAAACGAAGCATTTGGCCGTATCCTTCAATGACTTCTAAACCTATAAGAACACTTGATCAAAGCCATTTAACCAATGGAAAGTCCATCCTTGAACTCAACAACGGATGTTTCGGATATAACCTGAAAGCATAGTTGTGCATTCCTGCCCGGTGCAGAGGAAATGAGCATTTGTAAGTGATCTGATGTTCCTCCGCATAGACAACCTTCAGTTGCTCAACCAGCTCAACAATATATTTACCATCATTATTTTTAGAACCTATCACCACTTCTATACCTATATCTTCCTTGTTCAGACCCGGAATTTCTACAGTGATCTCTGCCAAAAACTCCTGATCGATCTCCAATGGAATCTTATTTGAATCAAGCAATCTGGTTTTGACTATTTTGATCTGATCCCATTGCTGTTTTACTTTTTGCTTCCAGTCACTCAGTTCCAACGCATTCCTGTAATTATCAGCTTTCATAGAGGCTGAGCTACTTTTCAAAGGCAAATAATACTGCCTGTAATAATCATTGATCATTCTTTGCATCGTAAAATGCGGGCAAATCAATGCAATATTATTCTTGATCATTTGCACCCATTTTACCGGGATACCATGTTCATCAAGATCAAAGAATTTTACCGAAATATCATTGAGGATCTTATCATAAATCTTAGCTGCATCGAGTTGATCCTGAGATTCCTGCGATTCAAATCTCCTCCTTTCTTCCAGAGACCAACCAGCACCTTCGCGGAATCCTTCTGCCCACCATCCGTCCATGACAGAGAAGTTGAGTACCCCGTTGAGTATGGCTTTTTCTCCACTTGTACCAGAAGCCTCCAATGGCCTGGTGGGTGTATTGAGCCAGACATCCACTCCGGTCGTCAACAATTTGCCAAGGGTCATGTCGTAGTTTTCAAGGAAAAGAATTTTCCCTTCAAATTGAGGCATCCTCGAAATTTCAATGATCCGCTTGATCAGATTCTGACCTTCAACATCTTTTGGATGCGCTTTGCCTGCAAACAAAAACAAAACAGGTCTTTCAGGATTACTGACGATCGCTTCCAGCCTGTCCAGGTTGGTGAAAAGCAATGTCGCCCGTTTGTAGGTAGCAAAACGTCTTGCAAAACCAAAGATCAATGCATTTCCTTTCAGATTATTCCGAAGTTTAAGCAAAACTTTGGGATTGTTCTGATAATAGTTGAGGTTTGTGTCAAATTTTTTAAGGACTTCAGAAAACAGTTTTTCTTTGGCTTTCAATCGGTTGTCCCAAATTTCTTTATCAGAAACCTGATAAATTTTTTCCCAATGTTCAGCCACTGTCTGCTCTTTCTCAAAATTCTCACCAAATGCTTTTCTATAGGTATTTTTCCAGATCTCGTCTGTCCATGTATGATAATGTACACCGTTGGTGACATATCCTATATTGATTTCATTGGTAAAATATGCCGGATACATGGATTGGAACATCTCTCTGGAAACTCTTCCGTGTAATCTGCTCACCCCATTTACTTCTCTTGACATGTTGGTAGCCAGGATACTCATGGAGAATTCTTCATTTTTATCGTTTACGTTGGCACGACCAAGTCCAATGAAAGTTTCCCAATCAATGCCCAGATAATTCGGATAGTGACCAAGATATACCCTCAACAGATCTTCCTTGAATTTATCATGCCCTGCCGGAACCGGCGTATGTGTCGTAAATAAAGTTGAAGATCTGACAACTTCAAACGCAGCATTATAATCAAGTCTTTGTGTTTCAATCATTTGCCTGATCCTCTCGATCCCTATAAAAGCAGAATGGCCTTCGTTGCTGTGATACACATCAGGATTGATATTCAGTTTTTTGAGCAGCCTGATACCTCCGAAACCAAGTAAAAGCTCCTGCTTCAGACGGTGTTCTTTATCGCCTCCATACAAATTGTGGGTCAGCGATCTGTCTTCTTCTTTATTTTCTTCCACATCTGTATCAAACAGATACAAAGGAATGGTGCCTACCATCAGTTTCCAGACCTTCGCAGTAACAATTCTGCCGGGAAAAACCAGGTTTACAAACATCCAGCTGCCGTCTTCTTCTTCTACGGGTGTGATAGGCAGATGTGAAAAATTCTGTGCTTTAGTTGTTGCGATCTGATCGCCGGCGATGTTGATCTCTTGTTTGAAATAACCGTTTTTATAAAGCAAGCCGATGGCAACCAGATTTTTGTTGGAATCACTGGCCTGTTTGAGATAATCTCCTGCCAATACTCCCAATCCGCCGGAATAACTTTTTATACTGGTATGCAAACCATATTCCATGCTGAAATAAACTATTTTGGGGCATTCTTCATCTTTTTCCCTTGCCATATATTCTTTGAATTCGGCATGAATATCATTCAGTTCCTTCAAAAAAGCTTCATCAGAGATCAGTTTGTTCATGGACTCCATTGAAAGTGTTTCCAATCTTTTGATCGGATTCTCTGTTCTCAGATCTTCTCCTCCGATGGAATTCATCAGTTTTTTTGCGCGGTCGTTCCATGACCACCAAATATTGGTAGTCAGGTCTTTAAGTGCCATAAGTGCTGGTGGAAATTCTGTTTTAACCATCAATTGTTTCCAGTTGGGCTCAAGATGTTGCACCTGAGTTCCTGCTTCATAACTTACCTGAATGGTTGGCAATGCCAATTGCTTTTTCCTGTCCTGAGAATTGAGCAATGCGATTTCCCAGGCTCTGAAATAATTATTGGCAAGGTGTTTCCAATGAGCAGCCTCCGCAATGTCGCGCGCTGTCTTGCTGATCTTACTGGTATCGCTGGTAGCTATAAAAAAGCGTATGGCTTCCGCGATGACTTTATTGGTTCCGTTATTGTTGTTGTAGTTTCGGTCGATCACGGTAACCGCTTTTTGCTCTGCACCAAAATTATCCAGCACCCATTTCCCGAAACCAGCCAGTTTGGTTGTCAGTGTAGGAATTCCAAAGGCCGCACTTTCCAATGGTGTATAACCCCATGGCTCATAATATGAAGGAAATACCGTATAATCCATGGCCGCAAGGAAATGGTAGTAATCCAGTTGGAAAACCCCGTCTCTGCCATTCAAATAACATGGAACAAAAATGATATGTGTATTCTGATCCGGATTATTGGTGATCCCGGCACTCTTGATCCTGTTGAGCACCTGATCATGCTCCATATTGTTGAACAGGTGTGTCACAAATTTATCCCGGCCCTCGATCACCTGATCATTATTTTCTTTTAATTGCGGTAAAGGACTGAATGCACCTGCCGGAACAGCGATGATGGCAACCAATTCCCTTTTCTCTTTCCTGTTTTTCAATTCGCCAATAGCGTCAATGAAAAGATCTATCCCTTTATTCTGAAATTCATATCGTCCACTGTTCAACACCAGGAAAGTGTCTTCCGGCAATTCTTTCCCGATCAATCGGGAAGCTACCTCCAGTATCTTCTTTTTACCTGATTTTTTGAAATCAGAAAACTTCTTTCCCTTTGGAACAAATTGGTCATCAAACCCATTGATCGTTATGACATCAGGATTTCTACCCAAAAATTGAACGCATTCCTTAGCCGTTATTTCACTCACAGTCGTGAAGGTATCAGCCACTTTTGCAGCTTTTTGTTCCAATGAATTTTTGGAAACCACCCTTAGTTCGCTGGCTTTCTGACTTGGCATGAGCAATTGTAACTGATTGTACAATTCCTGCCCGTTGGAAGAGATCGATCTGCCCAAAACAGTGGCATGCGTGGTAAAAACCGTACTGATAAAGGGTGTATTACTCTCAAGGTATAAAACGCCTGCTCCGGTCATCCACTCATGAAAATGAGCTATGATGTGCTGATATGGGTCAAGGTAAAACTTGTAAAACGATTCGATGGCTTTACCTGCAGCATAACCGAATAATGCGGGTTCGATGTAATCCCATCCACCACTGATGGAATCCAGTTTATAGGTTTCCCAGAACTTCTTGAAAACCAGATCTTTTTCAGCGATAAAAGGCGTAAAATCAACGAGTATGGCAATCGGTTTGGTAGCTATATTCCAACGTCCTACCCTGATGTTGATACCATTTGTTTTGGCATGATGGATCCAATCCGGAAATAAACTGTCATCCTGAATAAAATCTGGATTCTCTGAAACACCTTTCCAGATATCCGGACCGATCACGATGTACTTATCCTGATAAATATCCTGTATGATGGGTGACTTGGACGCCAGTACCGTGTAGATGCCACCGATTTTATTGCATACTTCCCAACTAACTTCAAATATATATTGAGCTTGTTCCATTGTTCTCTGATTGTGATTAAAATTAAAAAAGACCGCAAAGATACGGCTTTTTTAAACTATCAGGTATCAGAAAGCCCCCAATTTAACGCAATCAACAGTATCTTAATATTTCAGTCTCAGCCTGAAATCAGACAACACATTCATATAATTAATAAATGCTTCATAAGCAGAACCATACGGATTGAAGTATTTATGCACATCTCCATCAGAGAACCACTTCGTACACATGTAATAAAAATGATCAGAATTCTGGAGGCGCAACCAATCCTGCTGTATCTGCGGATCTTTGTTCGTCCTTACTTTTCCGATCAGTTCATACAGTTTTCTGAATGCTTCATCCTGCAATTCATTCCCAAGCCAGGCGGTCAGGTCTCTTTCCTCATCTGCCCAAGATGTCGGATAAGGAACATGCACAGAAGCTACGGGTTGCATGGCCTGAACCAGTTCTCCGGGTAGTGAAAAATCAAATCCGCTTGATGCGAATACTCTCCCCGGCAGATTTTTCATAAAATCAAAAATCCCTGTTTCTTCCCACTGGTGCTCACCAAAAGTCTCATAATCCATAAACAGATTCACCACTTCCTCCTCAGGAGGCAAACTATCCAGCCATCCGACAAATTTCTCTGTGGTCAAAGGCCATCCATCCCAACTTTGCTGCGAAAACCTGAAAGCAATGTCATCACTTAATTTATAGTTTTTGAGCAAAAGCTTTAGTTTTGGGTTCAACGGATTGGTATACATGAAGTTAGGACTTCTCCAGCCCAAAACATGTTTCGCCCCTTCAGCCAACATCAGGTTGTAACCCATTTCAGCAACGGTTGCTCCGATCTCATCAGAATAGATAAGCTCTGTATTTCGGAAAGTTGTTGGCTTTTGATTGAAGTGTTCCTTGATCTTCTGAGCATGTTTTTTTACCTGCCGTTTGAACTCTTCCTTGTCAATGATGGACGCAAGTGAATGAGAATAAGTTTCAGACAAAAATTCGACCTGGCCTGTTTGTGCCAATGCCTTGAAACTGTTTAATACTTCGGGTGCATATTCTTCAAACTGTTCCATGACCGTTCCGGAAAGGCTAAAACTGACTTTAAAGGCAGATCCGTACTGCTGGATCAGTTCGAGTAATAAGTTATTCATCGGCAGATAACACTTTTCAGCGACCCTTCTGACGATAAACCTGTTTTCATGCTCGTTGAAATAGTCAGCATTTGCTCCGATATCAAAAAAGCGGTATTGCCTCAATCTGTAAGGCTGATGAACCTGAAAGTAAAAACAAATCGTTCTCATATATTTAAATTTGAAGTCTGTTGCTAAAAAATTGAAGTCGTTGAATATTTATGTTGATTGCTGAAAATCAATCCTTAAAGTCAAGATTAAGCTCATTTTATGCTGCGTTAATAAATATAAGCTACCAAAAAAACAGAAGAACCTCTATGCAAATGTTCACCTGCCTGCCAGATAAATGCTGACACAACTTGTATCCTCAGTTTTCGTCATTGCTTTCAATGATTTATTTGAAGGCATTATATTTTTTCAACTTTATGCTAAATTACCTGCTCGTATACCTCTTTCACCTTTTTTGCCGCATTTTTCCACTTAAGGTTGGTCACCTCTTCTTTCCCATATTTAATAAACATGTTAGATATGGAATTGTAATTGCAAAGCCCGTAAATGGCATCCGCCATACCATCAATGTCCCAAAAATCAACTTTAATGGCATGGGTCAATATCTCAGAAACACCCGATTGCTTGGAAATGACCACCGGAACATTGGATTGCATGGCTTCCAAAGGAACTATCCCGAACGGTTCAGAAATGGATGGCATTACAAAAACATCGCTGATGGCAAATAATTTCCGGATCTCAGGCCCTTTGAGGAAACCTGTGAAATGGAATTTGTCTGTAATACCCTTGCTGGCTGCCATTTTGATCACTTTTTCCATCATATCCCCGGATCCGGCCATGACAAAACGGATATTCGGATCCTTCTGCAACAATTTATAAGCGACATCCACAAAATAATCCGGTCCTTTCTGGAAAGTGATCCTCCCAAGGAAAGTAACCAGTTTTTCTCCAAAATTTTTCCTGATATCAGATGTATCCATTCCCGGAGGAAAATCAACAGCATTGTGAACAGTTACCACTTTATCAGGATGTATGCCATATTTTTCGATGACGATATCTCTGGTCATATTGGATACTGCAATCACCCGGTCTGCATTTTCCATTCCGAACTTTTCAATGGCAAAAACCTCTTTATTGATGTTTTCTCCTGAACGATCAAATTCCGTCGCATGCATATGTACAACCAGGGGTTTACCGGATTGATTCTTCGCAGCAACGCCTGCCGGATAACAAAGCCAGTCATGCGCATGGATCAGATCAAAATCCTTCTGTTTTCCCAACATGGAAGCGATCAATGCATATCTGGAGACTTCCTCCATCAGATTTTTACCGTAACCACCGGCAAACTGATAATAACTTGAAAAAACTTTGCTTCTGATCTCTTCAGCAGTCTCAGTCTCAGACAATTCTTCCTTGAACAATTCCGGATTGACGTATGGAATGATATTAGAACCGATTTCAATGTACTCAATCTGGTTCATGAATTGCAAAAACTCTTTATCCTCAAAAGGCAGACGAATATCGCTGGCATTAACGATCCTCAATGCGCTCTGATCTTCATCCCCAAACGCCTTAGGAACTACAAAAAGTATCTCTACTCCATGCTTGAACAAACCCTTTGTCAAGCCGTATGAAGCAGTACCCAAACCTCCCGAAATATGCGGAGGAAACTCCCAGCCAAACATCAATACCTTCATATGTATACTAATTATTTATTTTTCAGCTATTTATGTACTCCTTAAAATCTCATGAACTCAATTAAAATACATGATCCATTCAAGCTGTCAACAATAAGCCATTCGTTATTGATCCAATTTTTCGCGGTTGTCAATCATCCATTTTATCCTTAACAATTCAGCCACATTCCTTGCCATGGAAATAGCGCCTCTGCCCGTAAAAGGAGGATTACCGTCATAAATTTCAGAAATGGTTCCAAGACCGTTCTGAACCATCTCATCTTCAAATCCAAGGAATATTTTTGTCACAAAAGCTTTGCCTGTTTTGGGATGCATTTTCAGATATGCCTCAGAAAATGGTCCAAGCAACCATGGACTGGCTGATCCCTGATAATAAGCCCTGGACCTTTGTTCATTATTGCCCTCACAAGTACCTTTGTAGTCCATATCTTTCGGAGAAAGTGTCCGCAGCCCTCTCGGGGTGAGCAATTCATCATAAAGACTTTTGAGAATATATTCTTTCTGGTCAGCTTTTAGCGGACTGTATTTTTCTGAGATCGCAAATACCATGTTGGGTCTTACTTCCCAACTGGCGCCATCTTCATTGGAGAAATCCGCCATGATCGCTCTCTTTTTGTCCCAAAAAATCTCTGAAAAACTTTTTTCAATTTTTGGAGGCACACCAGACCATGTTTTGACAAATTTTGTATCTCCGTTTTTATCCGCCAAATCAAGGAAAAATCTGATCGCATCATACCAGATCGCATTGACTTCTACCAGATACCCATACCTGGGAACTACCGGAAAACCTTTGACCACGGCATCCATCCAACTATCTGCCTTTCCTTTTTCGCCGGCCCAGATCAACCCGTTATCATTCAATTTGATCGTCGGATTCTCATCGTTCTTAAAACTCAAAAGTATCCCTGAAATCACTTTCCCGTAATCTTTCCAGACTTTATCATATTTGCCGGTCATCAGAGCATACTTGTGCAACGCCCTGAAAAACCAAAACGGAGTGTCAATCGCATTGTACATCGCATGACCATCCATATAGGTATTGACAAAATTCCCGTTTTGAATAGATTTGATCATTCCTTTCATCACATCATGAAATTCCTTCTCATTGTCCATGGTCAATGTAAGACCTGGCAACGAAATGAAGGTATCCCGACCCCAATACCCAAACCAATGGTAACCACTGATGATGGAAGTCTTTGATTTAGATGTGATAATAAACTGATCCGCAGCGTTTTGCAAACACTTTTCGTAACTTTCCCTAACGATACGTTTCTTAACCTCTCTACTGAATGTAGCTGAATATCCCTGAGGATTCTTAGCTTCAAGCCCTACTGAGAAAACAACAGATTCGCCTTTTTTAAGTTTTAATTCGAAAAAGCCCGGTACAAAGAGATCTTCCAGATATTCATATCCTCTTTCTCTTTCCTTGGGATATTCAATATTATAGTGCCATTCAGGAGAATGTATGTATTCAACCTCTTTTGAAGCCTGAAAAAACAATCGTGAATATCCTTCATACATTTGCCATGAAGCTCCGTTTGCTTCCGGATTGAACCGGTTATTGACAAATAAATTGGCTTTGGACAATGCATGAATATTGCGGAAAGCCAAAAATGGTGACAACCTGAAAGTGATATCTTCAGCAGCTGTATCTTTAAGGGTGTATTTCAATAAAATGCGGTTTTCGTTTTCCACAAAAATATATTCCTTGTTGAAAACAGTTTTGCCTATAGTATAACTGAGCTGAAGATTGGGATCAGAATCAAAATCGCTGATGTATTTATGACCTTTCGGGAAGATCACCCCACCAGGAAAAATCCGGGAACTCAGGTTAAATTCCGCATTGTTGATGATCAACGCTTCATCCACAGTGGACAGCATCACATGCCTTTCCTGATCTATCATCTCCTGTGGTGTCACCAACAGTCCATGATATTTTCGTGTATTACAACTGATGATGGTTGAACTGGAGTAAGCACCATTCCTGCTAGCTCTCAACATTTCCTTCGAAAGAGAATAATTGAGGTTGATCAGTTGGCTTTTATTGTACTTCAAATAGGATATTTTCATTTTTCCAGCTATTTTAAACGACTATCGACCTGGGTTGAGATCATTTTGTTTGCGGAGCCTATTTAAAACCTGCGTTTTTGCCCGGAAAACAAAATAATATTTTCACAGAACCTCATAACCATATCTGCTTCATAAACAGATTTCGCTATTTTAATGATCTAAAAATAAAATTTGCCCGAATCCAAAGTAACAGGAAAACCTAAATATACTCCGGTCGCAAATATAGATATTTCAGGCAATGAATATACAGAAAACTTCAGAAATCAGCAGGGAAAATCTGTTTATTTACAAATGATTCATATAATTCAAAATGAATATACATTCTGAAATTCCAAAAAAAGGCTGTTCTGAACTAAAAATCACTAAAGCCTATCCGCAGATTTGATAAAAAAAATAAATGGAAGAAACTGAATTACAGTGCCTTCAGAGAAAGATGAACAAAAATATTAACAATGATAGATTTTTCTTCCGGACAATGCAATTGGAATATCCTGTTAAAAAATTTTATTTAAATAAATTTTGGAATTAAATACCTTGCCGGACTGAAAGTCTGAAGGATTAGAAACCACTTTATGCAATATACACTAAACTCCATGTATTTACTCAGGTTTGATCCCGGCATTAAAGCTCAGAATAAAAAGCTGAAAAACTAAAAGACTTTCAAGCTTGACAATACCAAAATTTTAAATCTTCCCCAAAACCAATTTTATAAATTCATCACCGGAGATCAACCCGTATCCACCGTTTTTGGCAGATACTTCATCATATTTATCGACTTCATCCGGAACTGATCCCGGATGATAGATGACAAAAGGAACCGGATCATGTGTGTGCGTTTTTAATGCGCAGGGCGTAGCATGGTCCGGGGTAATGGCAATGACCACCGGTTCATCCATTTTTGCTGTTTCTTCCAAAATATATTTAACCACTCTATGATCGAGGTATTCGATCGTGCGCGTTTTCAACCCTGCATCGCCTTCATGACCTGCTTCATCACTGGCTTCTATATGCAGGTAGACCAGATCATGATCCTTGAGTGCATCCACAGCGGCTTTAGCTTTTCCTTCATAATTGGTATTGTAAAGCCCGGTTGAACCATCCACTTTAATGGATGTCATACCTGCATATTTCCCAATACCATAAAGGAGATCTACAGCAGAGATCATAGCGCCTTTAATGCCATAACTATCCTGCAATGTACTCATATCAGGTCTGTTGCCGGGAGACCATGGCCAGATAGAATTGGCAGGATCTTTCCCGTTGTTTTTCCTGTTCACATTGACCGGATGATTGGCTAATAGATATTGCGATTTAAAAATCAATTCATTGATCAGATCACTTGTTTCAGTATCCTGTGTCAGTGGTTTTACCAAAACATCTCTGAACGGAGTTCCGGGAACATCATGTGGCGGCGTACAATGAAAATTGTTTTTTCCTCCTTTGATCACCATCAAATGCCTGTAACTGACACCGGGATAAAATTTAACCTGATCATTGCCAAGTTTTTCTTCCAAAAATGCCAACAACTCATGCGCTTCTTCATTGGAAATGTGACCTGCAGAATGATTTTTGATCTTATCTTCCTCTATACAAATAATATTGCATCTGAGCGCCAGATCATCATCAGCCACATCTACGCCCATACTGGCAGCCTCCAGGACGCCCCTACCCTGAAAAACCTTTTTGACATCATAACCGAGTACAGCCATATTGGCTATTTCACTGCCCGGAGGCATATCGAGTGGCACAGTTGCAAACAATCCACTCTTTCCCATCCTGGCTAATTGGTCAATATGCGGCTTTTGAGCAGCCATCAATGGTGTTTTATTACCCAGAGATTCGATCGGATGGTCTGCCATGCCATCACCCAATATGATCATATACTTCATGTTATAAATTTTTATCGTGTAAAGTTTTATAGCTCGCAAATATAATGAATTCCTTTGGTGTATCGAATCATTTTTTATACCTGCCGGATATTTTTTGATGGATTTGCAAAATGATTACACACCCAATTGTAAAAACAGATCACTTCAAAAAAAAATAAATCGGGTTATCAACAAAATAAAATTTTGTGTCTGGTCCGAAAAATCCCTATTTCTCATAACTCGCTAAAAATATACTTTAATTTGTTGGTTTTCAATCGTTTCCCTTTAGTCTTGTGCTGACCTTTAGCGTCAGTAGGTCGGGGGCAAAAAACGATTGAAAACCAACAAATTGGACTTTTCGGAGTAGACTCAATTTTGTATAGTTACATTGATTTTACTCCTTGTAAAGACCGGAAAATAAGGAATATTCAACCGGATAAAATAAAAAAAAACCCATTGTAAGCTTCAATTAAAGCGCAATGAGTTTTTTATGTGCTCAAACCCGGAAAAATCAGAATATATGTTAATTTTAAAAAATCAAATTAATAAACCGAGTTTTTCAAACAGCATTTTAACAAGTTAAATCCTAACCTGGACGAGCCAGAACCAAAGAAGAAATTGATTTAAGAACAAGGAACACCGATTAACGATTTCAGATCTTGTATTTCTATTCTAAAATCTAAAATCGTTAATCTTTGCCTGCCCGTATTGGGGTTCGATATTCAGTGAGGCTTTAATTCTACATCAAATTTCTTTAAAGTTCTGCCAAAAAATACACGAATTCAATTTTTAAGACACTATAAATTATACATTTTTGTTTGTAAAATTCCTGACCCATTCCGTGGTGACAGATTTAGGACGTTCCAGCGGGAAGCCCAAAGCTCTTGACCAAATGGCCATTGCCAACACTCCCAATGCTCTGGAAACTCCGAACATCACTGTATAATAGTCATATTCCTTCAATCCATAGTGTACCAACAACGCACCAGAGTGAGCATCTACATTTGGCCATGGATTCTTGACTTTACCTTCTGTCATCAATATATGCGGAGCGTTTTCAAACACTTTCCACACGATATCTATCAGGTTGGATTTGTTTATATGTTTTTCTGCAAAACGTTTCTGCGCGATAAACCTTGGATCGGGCCGGCGCAAAACAGCGTGACCATAACCGGGGATCACCCTGCCATTGGCCAGTGTCTTTTTGATGTAATCCTCAATCTGTGTATCTGATGGGGTTTCAGTTCCCAAATCCTGGATCATTTCAAAAATCCATTTGATCACTTCCTGATTGGCAAGACCATGCAATGGACCTGCCAATGCATTCATACCTGCCGCCAGAGAATTATATGAATCACTGAGTGTGGAGTTGACCAGGTGGGTAGTATGAGCGGAGGCATTTCCTCCTTCATGATCTGAATGGATGGTGAGATAAAGCCTCATTAAGCCCTGAAAACTCTTTTCTTCTTTTCCCAGCATGTGGGCATAATTGGCTGCCCAGTCAAGTTTTGGATCTGGTTTAATAGACAATCCTGTTTTATACTTGGAATGGTAAATATAAGCTGCGAGATGAGGCAGACTGGCAATCAGGTTCATTGAATCCTCATACGTTGATTCCCAATAATCCTGTTTTTTCATGCCTTTGGCATATTTGGACGCAAAAATACTTTCATTCTGCATCGACATGATACCCATACTGAACAAGGTCATCGGATGCGTATTACCAGGCATGTTATCGATCATTTTTTTTGTATAATCCGGCAAATTTGCCCTTTTTTGCCACTCTTTTGTCAACCAGGCAACATTTTCATTGAGCGGAATTTCTCCTGTGAGCATAAGCCAGAATAAACCTTCGGGAAGCGGTTCATCACAACCTTCAGTTTTAGGAAGTTTTTCTCTGAGTTCAGGAATACTGTAACCTTTGAACCTGATCCCTTCGACCGGGTCGAGTTCTGAAGTTTCATAAACCATAGACTTCAAACCTCTCATTCCACTGTATAATTGTGAAAGCTTTACCTGATCTACAATTGAGTCTCCATGGGCTCCGAGAATGTTTTTAATTTCTTCAGCTCTTGCAGCTGCTTTCTCTTTGAAAATATGTTTTAATTGATCCATAATAAAAATTTTAATAATAAAGCAATAAAATTTACCTTAACTTAATGTGAATTAATGCAGTTTAAATATGTTATCAAGCGCAAGAATAATATTATTATTGTGTTTGGATATTATCTCATCATTTTTCATACCAATTTTTTCCTTTTTTAGAAACTGTATAAAATATACTTTATGATTTTGATTCAGGATATACTCATGACAGAACGGGTTTTTGATGCAAGGGAGCATGTTGTTGGGAAGGCGATTACGGAGCTCCTCTTTCTCCGCATGAGATCGCAACGATCAAAACCCTGATGGACCAACTGGAAACGGTGCTGCCTCCCGATCAATGGAAGGTGCTGCAGGAAAAAGGACCTTCTGAATATTACCTTGAAGCGGAGACCATTGGCACGGCGTTGATGCCGGACACTTCCTGTGTTTATCTGATCAGGGAACCAGGTCAATGGGCTAAATGTGCTTTTGAAATGCTATATGAAAAAGGTGAAATCAATTTTAAAAAACCCATTTCCTGTGAACTTTACCCTTTAAGGCTGATCGAAGTGGAGGAAACCGGTTATATCGGCATCAATTTCGACGACTGGGATATTTGCAACCCTGCCTGTACCCTTGGAAAAAAAATGGATTTACCCGTTTTCAGATTTGTTAAAAATGCACTTATCAGAAAATTCGGAGAGGATTTTTATGAAGAAATGGAAGCCTTTTATGAGAACAGGATGTTCTAATGATCTGATGATCTGATGATCTGATGTTCAAATGTTGAAAATCCTGACATTCATCGTCAGGAATCTGATGTTCAAATGTTGAAAATCCTGACATTCATCGTCAGGAATCTGATGTTCAAATGTTGAAAATCCTGACATTCATCGTCAGGAATCTGATGATCTGATGTTCTAATGTTTAAATGATCAAATTCTTAAATGTTCTGATGTTCAAATGTTAGTATGTTAATAAATTAAAATCACTATTGACCGACAAAAATTACAAGATTTCTCGCTCCGCTCGAAATGACAGGGCTTTCAGGGGTTTTAGGTGAGAAGGGGGTAGGCGGCGGCAATGCCGCCGCCTACCCCCTTCTCATAGAACTAACTGTCTGTCATTCCTGACGCTGCGGTCAGGACACGTCCGAACGAAGTGAGGAATCTCGTACACATAATTCTAACCTTTAGAATTTTAATCGGTCAATAGTGAATTAAAATATAAAATAATCAGATAATCAGATAATCAGATCATTTGAACATCAAACTTATCGTTTATTCTTGATATGCTCGAGCAGTTTTTGCTTGAATTGTAATTCAGCCCGGTGCAGTTTTACGATCTTTGTAGCAGGTAAAACGTTTTTGAGGTCGTTATACAATTGCTTTTTTAGCTTCAGTTCATTTTCTTCCCTTTCTAAAACCTTGTTGATCAATTCCCTGGCTTTTTCATCAGACAATTCACTTCCGGCTCTGGCTGCCAGATCACCATCGCGGAGGTTGACCATTTTATCCCAGTATTCATTGTAGATCGGCCAGAATTTTTGGGATTCCTGAACGGTCAGATTCAATTCTTTTGTGATAAAGGCAACTTTCTGTGCTTCAATTTTTTCCCGAAATGGCCTGTTTTGTTGGGCTCCCAAACCAAAGACCACACCGGTCATCAGCAATAAAATAAATAATTTTTTCATGGTGTTTATCGATTTAACAACCTGGCATAATCTGGTAACTTAATAAGTAAAGTCCGGATAATCAGGCTATAAGTTATTAAAATATATTATTCAAATCATGTAAATCCACATCTTCCAGTAGAACATCCCAGTCTTCTTCGCTTTGAGGCTGATCAAACAGGATCTCACTTTCCATTTGTTTATCTGTCACGAGCATATCTAAAGAAATTTCGTCGATGTTCTCTTCCAGATAGGCATACACCTGGTCTTGATCGAGCTCCTGAATCCCGGCAGGATCAACTGAATTGCTCCTTCCTGCAAAAAACCAGATCCCGAATGCCAGTACCAGCATGGCAGCAATACCGCTCACTGCATATAAACCTGATCTCAGGTTGCGCAGTTTTACGTTGGGGCGCTTGCCTTTTGAATCCTGCAACTGCGACAAAACCTTATTTTGCATTTCTCCAAAATAACCTTCAGGTATATCCCAGGATTCATTTTTCCTTGCAGGATCGAGCTTTGACCCGATACTCTTTAATTCATCTCTTAAATCTTCCATTTCAGGCTAAGTAATGTTTAATACAAATTCTTCGATTTAATAAAATCTTCAATTTTTTTCACAGCGTGATGAAAGGATGCTTTCAAAGCGCCTTCTGAGGTTTCCAGCACTGCAGACATTTGTCTGTAATCCATTTCCTCAAAATACCGGAGGCTGAAAACCTGTTTTTGTTTGACGGGTAAATATTCCATAGCCACGTGCAGCATTTCCCTTATCTGCTCTCCGTTGACCTGTGAAGTAGCGATCGACCTGCTTTCCAGGTCTGCCGAACTTTCACCGTTGTCAAAAAAAGCAGCATGTCTGTTGTTCTTTTTAATAAAAGTGAATGCTTCATTGCTGGCGATTTTGAATATCCAGGTATACAGGCTGGATCTCTCTTCGAAATTTGCTATGTTCCTGAAAACCTTCAAAAACGTGTTCTGCAAAACATCATCCGCATCTTCATGCGACTGAACCATCCTTCTGATGTGCCGGTAAAGAGGCAACTGATAAGCGTCCATCAGCAAGCGGTAACCCCGTTCCGGGTTGCCACCGCTTTTGATCATCGCCAGTATCTGTTCATCTTTTTCTGCCGCCATCATTTCTTTTTACATGATTTTGACGTAATTTAAGGTATATGGTTTAATCGGCAACCGATTTTTTTTGAAAGAAATTTATACAGTAGTTTATTAACCTGGAAACAAAAACAAACGCGAAAACCATTGATCATCCGTGGAGCACGCCAGGTAGGCAAAACAACGTTGATCAGGCAGTTTTCCATTGCCGATAGTATGTGTACCAATCCGGGTTGTAAGCCACGTTTTGCTAATAGTTCGCTAATGATTGTTTCTTTGCGGGTTTCTGATTTGCGAACAAATACTATGACTACTTGGTTTTCTTTCGCTAAGCGTTCAGCATTTTCTCTGATTTGGTTACGGAATGGCTCAGCAAATTTAGCATAATCAAATATGCGAACTCCTTTTGAGTAAAGATAACTTGTCATTGATTTGTTGTTGCTTAATACCGGAAGTGTGCCGGTGATAACAACTCTATCGTGACAAGTGAGTACTCCTGATATCTTATTTGAATAACGTTCTATGATAGTTTCCATGTCATATTTATTAGCTTGCTAAGTTAATAAATTTCCTGTTTGGTTGTGGCTTGTCCATGTTGGGTAAAATAAAATCCATTGATCACATTGCATATCAATACGTATATGTCTAATTATCAGGCATTTAAGATATTTTGCCTCCTGGATTACCGCCGCAATGCCTGCGGTTTTATAAATCTGTAACTGCGATACAACAAAATATGAATTACAAAACCTGTCCAGCTTTAGCGGGATTTATAAAAGATATGATAGCAGATGCTATCTGCAACCATGTAGGATTACTTTTTTATTTCTTCCTCTATCACTGATTTTATTTCATCGTAAATTGCATCAGAATAGCCATCGAAACGCTTAACTAAATTGCCCGATTTGTTAAAAATCAAAACTATAGGAAAGCCTTTCATTTCATAGATTTTTGAAAGACCTTGGTCATCTGGAAAAACAGGATATTTAATACCTCTTTTCTCAACAAACTTCTTTATTTTATCAGATTTGTCTCTGACATTCATTCCTATAAAAGAAACATTGGGAAATTCTTCGTATAGGTTTTCCATAACAGGTATCAACTTTAGGCACGGGGCACATCCTATATACCAAAAGTCCAAAACAAGGACTTCCCCTTTATATTTTTCAAAATCAAAAGCGGCTAAATCTGAAGATTTGGTCTCTTCAAATTCTTTAACCTCAGCTTTTTTTTGTTCAGTAGTAACTTCTTCTTGTGGATATTTAAAGGTATATCCAAGGTCTTTGTAGATATCAGAAGTGAAAATTCTTTCACCAGAATCATCAGTTTTAAATATATTGAAAACTATTAAAGATTGAGTCAATTTAGTTCCGGCTAATTCAAAACTATCCCTATATCCTATACATGTAAGAGTTTGAGGGTCAAAATAATAATTTGAAATATTATTTATAAGCTCCTCATTATCATCAAATTTAAACCTGAGTTTCTTGCATTGTCTTCCGAAAATAAACTCATCGCTAATTGTGTGGTTTATTAATCCTTCAGCTTCAATTATTTCATCAAAATATACACTATCAAATAAAAAACTAGGTATAATAGAATTCATTACATTTCCTGTGATCCAATTTAGACCAACTTTGAAAGAATCCAGGTTAATTGAAATGCACTCATTTTTTTTATGATCTATTATCTCTAAGCGTTTTCCAGAATAAATATTATTTGAAACTCCAACATCATGCAACATTAATAAGTCAAAATGATAATCAAGTGTGTCATTTGGTATATACTTAATAATTCCTTTTCCAATTATAGGTTCTTCTAGGCCAGAAGCCCCTGATGAATAGCGAAAATCAAATATATAAACAAAATCCTGAGCTAAATATTTTATATTATTTATTTCATTTAAAATTTGTTTTGACTGACACAATACAGTTACATTTAGCCAAATTAAGGTAAATAATACAGTTAATAAACTTCGTCTCATTTCTTTTAATTAAACCACTATTAGAGAAAATAGAGGCTGTTTTAAAAGGGGAAATTTTTAATGATTTTCAATACCACAAGCACTTTTTAAACAGCCTCCATTGTTTATTATTTAATTAGTTTTTAAAAAATTATCATTTAAATAACTGCTTAAATTTTCTTTATTAATTACCGATTCACTTGATGTTAATGAATGGATACAACACCCTGTAGTTAGGCACTTACAGCCGACGATTTTTCCTTTTTTGCGAACAAATTCACAAAAACTACTATAACTATCGCATTTTCCATCACAGCCATGAGTAGTTATTTCGCTATGGGCTCCCAAAGCAACAATTTCCGGCTCATCAACTTCTAAGCCGATTAAAAAATGGTTATCACTTTTTAATAACCTTATTTCTAATAACTTGGTTTCACCAGTTTTATCGATTTTATATTCTAAATTGGAGACACCAGGAATTGATTTCATAATGTTATCAAATTCAGAAGAAACACTAAATATCCCATCTGTTTCAGTCCCTACATTAACTGATGGTGATAAAAATAATGCATATTGTTGAGCCCTTAATCCAAAAACAAATGCAAAAAAAACAATGCAAATTAACATCATCTTTTTCATATCAAAAAATTTAAAAAATTGTGATGATCAGGTTAATGAAATATATTTTTTTTTGTCTTTTTTCTATATACCGACTGGCTATGATCATATTGAAATTTCTGCATTTTTTCAGCCGGTGCAAGAAACCATCCGCTAATATTAAGAATTTTTTCTGATATTGTGTGCACCCAGATCAAAAAAAATCAATATTCAAAATTGTAGCCCTGGCAAACCCTTATTTTTCCCTTTTCTTTCGCTTCGGGCTAATGTAGTTATGTACTTTGATCCCTTTATTATTCTGTCTCAATGGTGGGATTTTCACAAGGGAGCAGCTTTATATCCCCTTTTCTCAACGCTAACATGGAAGGCATTTCAAACACCTCACAGGTATATACACCTGCCAGTGTACTCAACACCATCTCAGTCCTTTCAGGCTGTATGATCAGTTCCTGCTTTCCTTGCTGATTGAGCTTGTCAATCAAAACCACCTTAATCGTATTTTTTCGCTTATTTTCAAAATAAATATCAGATATTCCCGCTTTTTTACAATCTGTTTTCCCGATTTTGGAAGTTTCAACAGATTCACTCTTGAACAATTTGACAAATTCAAGTAAAACCTTGCTTCCTTCAATATAATCCGATACTCTGGTATCCTGGGCTTGTAGCATACCGCTAAAAGCCATTACAACTAAAAACAATAGTGTTCTCATAATATAAAAAAAATTTGTTAATTAATGATCACTCTATGTTCTATTTTTCTTCTCGGAATATATTATATACCATATATTTATATATTTTATAATTATATATATATATATATATGTATGCAAATTAACCCTTAATTTTCCAGCTTAACAGAATCTGAAAAGAATATTATATTATCAAAAATATTAATTTATGACTGACAGTAATGTAATTGGAGAAAACATAAGAATTCTCCGTGAGATCAAAGGCAACAAGCAGGATAACATGGCTTTGATGCTTGAAATGAGCCAATCCGGGTACGCCTAAATCGAATCCGGTAAGTCTGCCATATCTATCAAAAGGCTTGGAGAAATAGCTAATATCCTTGAAGTGGATGTAAAGGATCTGTTGAATAACGGACAGAAACATTTTTATTATTTGCAAAACAATCATATAGCAAATGCTCATCAAAATGTGGAAAACCTTTACACTGACCGGAAGGATGTCTTTGAAAAACTGATTAAGAAACAGGAAGATGAAATCAGTTTTCTGAGGAAAATGCTTGAGAACAGGTAAACACTACGGTTCAGTTCCCTGGAACGAAAACCTGTATTTTTCAACACCTTCAATCGTGCTAAAAAAGTGATTTTCTTTTTATCTGATTATCTGATTTATGTTCAGATGACCTAATGTTCAAATGTTGAAAATCCTGACATTCATCGTCAGGAATCCAATTATCTAATTATCTGATTATCTGATGATATAATGATCTGATTATTAAATAAATATCACTATTGACCGATTAAAATTCTAAAGGTTAGAATTATGTGTTCGAGATTCCTCACTTCGTTCGGACCTGTCCTGACCGCAGCGTCAGGAATGACAGACAGTTAGTTCTATGAGAAGGGGGTAGGCGGCGGCAATGCCGCCGCCTACCCCCTTCTCACCTAAAACCCCTGAAAGCCCTGTCATTTCGAGCGGAGCGAGAAATCTTGTAATTTTTGTCGGTCAATAGTGAATAAATATAATATTATAGCATTTGAACATCAGATCATTATAGCATTTGAACATTCCAGCATCTGAATATCAGATCAGTATAGCATTTGAACATCAGATCATTATAGCATTTGAACATCAACTCATTCTCCTAAAATCTCCCGGATTTCCTCATCATGACCATCAGAATATCCGTCCAGTTGGCGCATCAATTTCCCTTCTTCATCAAAGATCAGTATAACAGGAAAGCCGGTCATCTTATATTCCTTTTCAAAACCGAATCGATCCCGCATAACCGGATACTTTATTTTTTTGATCTCCACAAATTTTTCAATTTTTTCGGCTACATCCCGGACATTCATTCCAATAAATGCGACCTCGGGGTATTCCTCGTGCAGTTTTTCCATCACCGGGATCAATCTCAGACATGGACCACATCCGATATACCAAAAATCCATCACGATCTTCTTTCCCTTGTAAGAGGCAAAATCAAACGGAATAATTGAACTGGTTTCTTCCATGGTTGTATCTGCCTGGGCAACTTCAGACTGACCTGCCTGAGCCTTTTCCTTTTCCTGATCTCGCTTTATCTGACTGGCATACCTGAATTTGTATCCGATTTCATGAAAAATACCCATATCAAACCAATCCGTTTCTTTGGGTTCAAGGATCACCAGGTTATGGATCAGAAACACTTGTTCCATTTCCGTTCCGGCATATTCAAATTTCATTTTATATCCTGTAGCTAACATAGTAGATTTGTCAAAATAGAATGTGGTTATATTAAACCGGACCTCTTCGCTTTCCCCATAAGTGATCTTTAAAAAGGCATGTGGCTTGCCAAAAAGGTTTTCTTCACCTATTTGAAAAGATTCAATTCTTTCAGGATCAAGATACGCTTCAAAAGATGACGTGTCATACAAAAAATCAGGTACGACAAACAATGCATTTTGGATGATATTATAAGCTTCAGGAAAACTGTCTGTCTGAATAGCTAAAACATCCTTTTTCTTAGGGTCAATCATACTTAAATACGCTCCATCATAGATTTGGCGGCTTGATCCATCCTCATAGATAATCATAAGATTATAATAAAACTGAACTGAATCCTCAGGGACAGACTTGATTTTCCCGTGACCTAATTTCGAATTTGTCAAGCCAAAAGGACCACTGATATCTATAAAATCATACAGTACCAATGGCGTTTCTTCAGTCAAAAAATGGATCTTTTGGAAAAAAGAATCGATGTTCTGGGCTTGAGAAGAGAACATATTCAAAAGAAGGCATAAAAAAACAAAAGCGACTTTTTTCATTGGATGAATTTTCTGATCATAATAAAAAGTCAGATCGGTGAATTAATTGGTTCAAATATAAAGATAATCTTCCGGACAGGACAAGATTTTGATCAATAAATTCCAGATGATTATCAAATCATTAAGTATAGTTCAAACTATTTTAAAAATTGGTTAATTACTCTATATTCAACCATTCAAAATGTATGCCCACCGTTCAAATAATCTGATGCTATAATGATCTGATTATCTGATTTATGTTCAGATGACCTTATATTCAAATGTTGAAAATCCTGACATTCATCGTCAGGAATCTAATTTTCTGATTATCTGATGATCTGAGATCTAGTGATCTGATTATTAAATAAATATCACTATTGACCGATTAAAATTCTAAAGGTTAGAATTATGTGTTCGAGATTCCTCACTTCGTTCGGACCTATCCTGACCGCAGCGTCAGGAATGACAGACAGTTAGTTCTATGAGAAGGAGGTAGGCGGCGGCATTGCCGCCGCCTACCTCCTTCTCACCTAAAACCCCTGAAAGCCCTGTCATTTCGAGCGGAGCGAGAAATCTTGTAATTTTTGTCGATCAATAGTGAATAAATATAATATTATAGCATCTGAATATCAGACCATTATAGCATTTGAACATTATAGCATTTGAATATCAGATCATTATAGCATTTGAACATTCCAGCATCTGAATATCAGATCATTATAGCATTTGAACATCAGATCATTGTACCTCAAACCTATCCATAAAACGCTCATCCCTGAGCAGGCGTCTGATCACCCTGTAAGGATTGTTCCACAATAACGGGCTGGTATCCAGACTGCTGTAAAGTGCTTTGGTCTGATCCCGGTTGATATACACCAATTGTGGATATAAGTGGATGTTGAGCGCTTTGGCAGTGGAATCTGCCGTGAAAAATAAGTTTTCAAAATCATAGCCCTTATTTTCGATTATTCGTTTGGCATCTCCTCCTTTATCTCTGCGATTGGGCGTATTTACTGCAAGGATAACCACTTCATCATTGGATTTGAACTCGTTGTACACATTGTCGAAATCGGGGAATTTCTTAAAACAAACACCGCAACTCGTATTCCAGGCATCCAAAACTACGATCTTGCCTTTGAGTGATTCCAGCGTGATCGTATCATCTTCATAGATCACCGGATGTTTCAACACGGAAGGATCAAGTTCGCGGGTGACCAATTCGTAATTGAAAAAATCATTCAACATAAAAAACCAGGCCGGGAAGATAACCAACAGTCCTACCAAAATATTGGTAGTGATCCATTTCCCCACACCTGCATTTTTCATCCACAACCAACTTCCAAGCACCAGTAAATAAGTTATGATAAAACTTACGATCGCCAACTCCAAAAATGCATGTTCTCCGGTTATCCATGTAATAAAATGTATCACAAAAAGGGGAGAAAAAATAAGCATTATATACAAAAGTGAATTTTCCTTTTTTACCAGATAAACAGCTATATTAAATACAAGGATGACCCAGAAAGCTGTAGCAATGTAAATATCCTGAAATATCAGCATTAGAATAATATCTGCAAGTAATATGATCAAACTGAATTTAACATGCTGGAAAATCATAGTTTTAGTCAGTAATAACCATCCAATAAAAAAGCCAAAAAGGTATGAGACAATTGAAATTGAGGTAAAAAACAAAAAAGGTTTTATTCTGTATAAGCCTCCAAACTGCTCAATTGAATAAATTATTGCCAGTTGAACAACAACTATAACAATAAAAAAATCCCTCCATTTTTTTACAACTCCACCTTTATATTCAGCTGCCATTAAACCTACCAAAAATACAACCATCCAAAAAGTCTCCAGATATAACTGCATCAGCTGAATGAAAAAAATTGAATAGAACAGTAAAATAATGGTGGGAACATAGGCCACAACGCCTCTGTATTTTTCTCCAAATAACTGGTTGAGTACCATAAAAAATGAATTTAGGTGTATAAAAGTCTTCCTGAACCGGAATGACTCTATAACGCCCAAAAACTTGTATTATTATCTAATGATCTGATTATCTGATTAATGTTCAGATGATCTAACGTTTAAATTATCTAATTATCTGATTATCTGATGATCTAGTGATCTGATTATTAAATAAATATAATATTATAGCATTTGAACATCAGATCAATATAGCATTTGAACATTACAGCATCTGAATATCAGATCATTATAACATTTGAGAATTAAAGCATTTTAACATCTGAACATCAGATTATTTGAACATCAGATCATTATAGCATTTGAACATTATAGCATTTGAACATCAGATCATCAGATCATCTGAACATTTGAACATCAGATCATTAAACAAGTTCCATTTCCACCTGCCGCTTATCGAGGTCGGCATCAACGATCTTCACTTTAACTTTATCACCCATTTTGCGGATGATGCCACTGTCGCGTCCTTTGGCCTTTAATTTGGAAGGATCGAGATAATAGTCTTCATCGAGGCTGTCAAAGCCAACCAGGCCTTCCACACGGGATTCAGACAATATCACGAAAAATCCTCTTTCGATGAAACCCGAGATGTACCCTTCAAACTCTTCTCCGATATGCCCCATAATAAATTCAACCTGCTTGTACTTGACAGATGCGCGTTCTGCTTCTGTAGCCTTGCGTTCCTGTGAAGAGATATGTAGACATTGAGCCTGAAGTTTGGCTTTATCCAGCCTTTTTTCACCGCTCAGATTGTCGGCAAGGATGCGGTGAACCAACACATCTGCGTACCTTCTGATCGGACTCGTAAAATGGGCATAATGTGAAAAACTCAAGCCGTAATGCCCTATATTATCTGTTGAGTAAACAGCCTTGGCCATCGTTCTGAGCGCTAATGGTTCAAGAATTTTAAATGCATCGTCTTTTTGTGCCTGCTCGTTGAGTTTATTGAAGGATTCAGCTACTTGTTTGGGTGTATCCAGGTGCAGCGGTAAGCCCATTTCCTTCGCAAACTCCCCAAAATCCCTGAGTTTGTCAGGATCAGGCAGATCATGTATCCTGTACACAAAAGGAATCTGTGCACCAGCTTTTTTGGAAATGAATAAAGCCACCTGTTTATTCGCCAATAACATAAAATCCTCCACGAGCATGTGTGCATCCTTACGGATCTTGGGATGAACACCGATGATGGACCCGTCTGCATCGAGTTCAAACTCAACTTCCTCAGACTCAAAAGCAATGGCTCCGTTTTTCAATTTGTCTTCTCTCAGTTTTTTCGCTACCTTGTTGAGCAATTCCAATTCTTCATGAAATTCGCCTTTGCCCTGTTCCAGGATCTCCTGAACTTCTTCATAGGTAAACCTGCGATCCGAGTGGATCACCGTTCTTCCAAACCATTCTGAAACGATGTGATACTTTTCATCCATCTGAAATACCGCGGAAAAGCAATATTTGTCTTCATTCGGCCGCAAAGAACACAACTCATTGCTCAGTTTTTCGGGAAGCATCGGACTCACCCTGTCAACCAGGTAGACAGACGTTGACCGTTCAAACGCTTCCTTATCCAAAGCAGTTCCGGGTTTGACAAAATGCGTTACATCCGCTATGTGAACGCCGATTTCCAGCTGGCCATTTTCAAGATGGCGCAGGGACAACGCATCATCAAAATCCCTCGCATTGAAGGGGTCAATGGTAACCGTGAATATTCCACGGAAATCCTTTCTTTTCGCCAGTTCAGCTTCCAGAATT
>Ga0209573_1002245_pt1 | contig 25613 bp, 22 predicted proteins | sample TNRBio252014_DNA_FD_185870 | JGI IMG/M metagenome (GOLD analysis project Ga0209573, IMG submission 185870) | Wastewater treatment Type I Accumulibacter community from EBPR Bioreactor in Madison, WI, USA - TNR Reactor_6/25/2014_ DNA (SPAdes)... | ecosystem: Engineered > Bioreactor > EBPR >... | reverse complement strand
CGCCCTGGGTTTCGGCGTCGGCGGTGGCGGTAAAAGCGGCCAGCGGCACGCCCAGCGCCTGCCGGAGCGCCCCGATGCGCAGGTAATCGGGGCGGAAATCATGGCCCCATTGACTGACGCAATGCGCCTCGTCCACGGCGATCAGGCTGCATCCGGCACGACGCAGCATCGCCGTGGTTGCCGAAGCGGCCAGCCGCTCGGGCGCGATATAAAGCAACTTGAGCCGCCCGTCGTCGAGCGCGGCAAAGATCGCCTCGTTTTCCTCGGGCGTATTGCCCGAGGTCAGCGCCCCCGCGGCAACGCCCGCCTCATGCAGCGCCCGCACCTGATCGCGCATCAGGGCAATCAGCGGCGAAATGACCAGCGTCAGCCCGGGCCGAACCAGCGCAGGCAATTGATAACACAGGGATTTACCACCCCCTGTCGGCATGATGGCCAGCACGTTTTCGCCCGCAGTGACGGCGGCGACCACCTCGGCCTGACCGGGGCGAAAGGCGGCAAAGCCGAACACCCGTGCCAGCAGGGTCGAGGTCAGATCACCATCCGGTGGGGCATCAAACGGGGTCAGAGCAGGACCGAGGCGTTGTTGACGATGACGATGCGGATCGCATAAATCGCCAGCAGCACGAGCAGCGGCGCCAGATCGAGGCCGCCGAGGTCCGGCAGCACCGCGCGGATGCGGCGATAGAGGGGCTCGAGCAGGCGGTTCAGGCCGCTCCAGAGCTGCGCAACGAGGGGCTGGCGCAGATTGAGCACCTGAAAATTGATCAGCCAGCTCATGATGACATGCGCGATCACCACCCACCAGAGGATGTCGAGGATGAGGAACAGGATCTGCAGGATCGACAGCATGGCGGCACCCTTTTCGGCCAGGATCTCGCCCTGAGGTAAGGCCTGCGGCCCGCGGGCGCAACCCCGCCGCATCAGGCGCTGCGGGTCAGCGGCGGTTCGATCGGGCAGGTCTCCTCTGGGCGATAGCGGGCGATCATGTCGACCAGCAGCGGCTTTTTCAGCGGTTTGGTCAGCACATGATCGAGGCCCGCGGCAAGGATGTCGTCCTGATCCCCCGCCATGGCATGCGCGGTCAGGGCGATGATCGGGATCTGCGCCCCGCCGGGCATCTGCCGGATGGCCCGGGTGGCGGCGCGGCCATCCATGCCGGGCATCGAGATATCCATGAAGATCAGATCGGGGCGAGCGATCTTGAAGGCCTCGACCGCTTGCAAGCCGTCCTCGGCAAAGGTGATGTCGACGGCGAGGGCCTCGACCATCTTGGAAAACACCAGCCGGTTCGTGCGGTTGTCCTCGGCGGTGAGGATGCGCATGCGCCGCCGCCCCGAGGCCACCTCGGCCCCCGGCGCGCGCGGCCGGGCGGCGACCGGCACCAAGTCCTCGACAGGTGACGAGAGCAGTTGCAACTGGCGCACCAGATCGTGCCGCAGCAACGGTTTTTGCAGGATGGCACGCAGTTCGGGCAGGGCCGGATGGTCGCGCAGGATCGACGGGCTGGAACTGAGCAACAGGATCGGCAGGTCCTGCCCGGCCGCGCGCAACTTGACCGTCAGGTCCAGCCCATTGAGGCCGGGCATCTCATGGTCGGTGATGAGCAGGTCAAAGGGTTGGCGGGCCGCGGTGATCTGGGCAAAGGCCGCCTCGCCCGAGTCGCACAGCGTGACGGCCAGACCGGTCGCCATCAGTTGCCGTTCGAGGATGGTGCGGTTGACGAGGTGATCGTCGGCGACGATCACCCGCTCGAGCCGGATCGGTTCGGGCGAGAGCGGTTCGGCATCCTCGGCCAGCGGCAGGGTCAGGGTAAAGCCAAAGCACGAGCCCTTGCCCAACTCGCTTTCGACCCAGATCTGGCCGCCCATCAGTTCGATCAGGCGGCGGGTGATCGCCAGCCCCAGCCCGGTGCCCTCGAACTTGCGGTTGGCCTGATCCTCGACCTGGGCAAATTCGCCGAAAATGCGATCGATATTTTCCGGCGCGATGCCGATGCCGGTGTCCTCGACCGTGACGTTGAGTTGCTGCTGACCGGCGCTGGCCTCGATCCCGACGACGCGAATCAGCACATGGCCGGCCTGGGTGAACTTGACCGCATTGCCGATCAGATTGGTCATCACCTGCCGCATGCGCCCCGGATCGGCCATGAATCGCGTCGGCAGGAACAGGTCGTAATCCATCAGCAGGTCGATCGAGCGTTTGCGCGCGCCGGCCTGCAACAGGATCAGCACCTCATGGATACAGCGTTCCAGATCAAAGGGTTCCGGGCGCAACGTCAGCTTGGCGGCCTCGATCTTGGAGAAGTCGAGCACGTCGTTGATGATGCCCAGCAGCGCCTCGCCCGACGAGCGGATGGTTTCGGCGTAAAGCTTTTGTTCGTCCGACAACGCGGTGTCGCACAGCAGTTCGGCCATGCCGACGACGCCATTCATCGGCGTGCGGATTTCGTGGCTCATGTTGGCGAGGAAGGCCGATTTCGCCCGATTCGCCGCCTCGGCCCTTTCGCGCGCCTCTTCGAGTTCGGCGGCGTGGCGCTGGAAATCGGTGATGTCACGCGCGACGCTGACCGTATCGCCGCCGCGCGCGCGACGGTCGATGAGGCGCGCCTTGATCCCGTCGGAAAAGGTCAGGATGACCTGCTCGATCTCGGTCTGCTCCCACCGGGCCAGCATCATGGCGACCCAGTCCGCCGCCGTCAGATCGCCCAGTTGCACCCGCCCCTCAAAGGCGAGGATCTCGACGAGACGGCGATAGGTGATGCCGGGCTGCACCTCGGAAAAGCCGGAAAAGGCGCGCAGATAGGCGTGGTTGGCGATCACCAGTTCTTGCCGCGCGTTGAAGACGGCAAAGCCGTCATGGATGGTGTTGATCGAGTCCCACAGCCGACGCTCGGCCATGGTGGCGCTGCGCTGGGCGATCTGCGCCGCCTCGCGGGCGCGGTCCTGCAGGCTTTGCACCTCGACCGCGCGCTGGGCATCCTCGACCGCGGTGCTGCGGCCGCGCTGGCGCAGGGCGTGCAACTCCTGCCGCGCGGCATTGAGATGCGACAGGGTGGCGTCCAGTTCGCGCGTGCGATGTTCCAGCCGCTGTTCGGCGGTCAGGCGCGCGCGGCGCTCTTGAGTCAACTTGTCGAACAGCGTCATGGACAGGCGCAACCCTTGAATCGGACGGACCGGCACGGGGGCCGGTCCGCCAAGGATTGCCGCGAGGAGTGAATTCCAGCTTAATCGCCGGCGCGATTTTGCCGCTTACAGCCGCTCGATCGCCAGCGCGATGCCCTGCCCGCCGCCGATGCACAGGGTAATCAGGCCATAGCGCCCGCCGATGCGCTGCAGTTCATACAGCGCCTTGATGGTGACGATCGCGCCAGAGGCGCCGACCGGATGGCCCAACGCAATGGCGCCGCCGTTCGGGTTCACCTTGGCCGGATCAAAGCCCAGCGCGCCCGAGACCGCCAGCGCCTGCGCGGCAAAGGCCTCGTTCGATTCGATGACGTCGAAATCAGCGACCGACAGGCCGGTGCGCCGCAACAAGGCCTGCACGGCGGCAATCGGGCCGATGCCCATCACCTCTGGGCGCACCCCGGCGACGGCATAGCCGACAATGCGCGCCATCGGCACCAGCCCGGCCGCGGCGGCCGCATCGGCCCGCGCCAGCACCAGCGCGGCCACCCCGTCGTTGATGCCGCTGGCATTGCCGGCGGTGACGGTGCCGTCCTTGCGGAACGCCGGCTTCAGCGCGGCCAGCGCCTCGAGACTGGTCGCCTTGGGGTGCTCGTCGACCTCGAAGGCGACCTCGCCCTTCTTGCCCTTGACCATGATCGGCACGATCTGGCTGGCAAACCGGCCCTCGGCTATCGCCCGCGCGGCGCGCTGCTGGCTCTCCAGCGCAAAGGCATCCTGCGCGGCGCGGGAAATCCCGTGCTCGCCCGCGACATTCTCGGCGGTGACGCCCATGTGGCCGGTGCCAAAGGGACAGGTCAGCGCCCCCAGCATCATGTCCTGCGCGCCGACATCGCCCATCTTCTGCCCCCAGCGGGCGGCGGGCAGGATATAGGGCGCGCGGCTCATCGCCTCGGCCCCGGCGGCCAGCGCAAAGTCGCAATCGCCCAGCGCAAGCGCCTGAACGGCCGAGACAATCGCCTGCGCGCCGGACCCGCACAGCCGGTTGACGTTCATCGCCGGGGTGGTGTCGGGGATGCCCGCGCCGATCGCGGCAACCCGGCTCAGATAGGCGTCGCGCGGCTCGGTGTTGATGACATGGCCAAAGACGACGGTACCGATCTGCGCGGGCGCAACCCCGGCCCGTGCCAGCGCGGCCTTGACCACCTCGGTCGCCACGCCCGACAAGGGCAGGCCCGACAGGCTGCCGCCAAAGGTGCCGATGGCGCTGCGCGCGCCCGAAAGAATGACGATGTCGTCCATAAGCTGCTCCCGCAAAAATCCCCAGCCCCTCTATAGCCCCGCCGCGCCCGCCGACAAAGCACCCGCACTCGCCGCGACGCAGCGTAACGCCCCCCCCATCTTTGCTCTTCAAATATCCTCAGGGGGGTGAGGCCGCAGGCCGAGGGGGGCGCGAGCGCCCCCCTGACCCGGCCCGCCAAGGCCCCAACCGCCGCGCCTGCACTCGCGGCTTTTCAACCAGCGCCCCAAAGGCTAGTCAGGACCATCAAGGAGGGCCCCGCCATGACCAGCATTCTGGACCGGATCAAGTCCTACAAACTGACCGAGGTCGCCGCCGCCAAGCGTGCCCTGCCGCTGGCCGAGGTCGAATCGCGCGCCCGCGCCGCCAGCGCCCCGCGCGGCTTTGCCGCGGCGCTGGGCCGCGCCAGTGCCAGCGGCTATGGGTTGATCGCCGAGATCAAGAAGGCCAGCCCCTCGAAGGGCCTGATCCGCGCCGATTTCGATCCGCCCGCGCTGGCGCGCGCCTATGAACAGGGCGGCGCCACCTGCCTGTCGGTGCTGACCGACGCGCCCAGTTTTCATGGCGCGCCCGAGTATCTGATGCAGGCCCGCGCCGCGACCTCCCTGCCCTGCCTGCGCAAGGATTTCCTCTATGACCCCTATCAGGTCGCCGAGGCCCGCGCCTGGGGCGCCGATTGCATCCTGATCATCATGGCCTCGGTCAGCGATGCCCAGGCCGCCGAGCTGGAGGCCGCCGCGCTGGGCTGGGGCATGGACGTGCTGATCGAGGTGCATGACGGCGAGGAACTCGACCGCGCGCTGGCGCTGCAATCGCCGCTGATCGGCATCAACAACCGCAACCTGAAGACCTTTGAGCTGAGCCTCGACACCACCCGCACCCTGGCTGCGCGGGTGCCGCCGGGGCGTCGGCTGGTGTGCGAAAGTGGCCTCTTCACCCCCGCCGATCTGGCCGACATGGCCGCGCATGGCGCGCGCTGTTTCCTGATCGGCGAAAGCCTGATGCGGCAGGCCGATGTCGCGGCGGCCACCCGTGCGCTGCTCGCCGATCCGGTGCCGGCATGAGCGGCCTGACGCATTTTGACGCGCAGGGCCGCGCGGTGATGGTCGATGTCTCGGACAAGCCGGTGACGGCGCGCATGGCCCGCGCCTCGGCCCATGTGGTGATGCTGCCCGAGACGCTGGCGCATGTGCTGGCGGGCACGGCGAAAAAGGGCGACGTGCTGGGCGTGGCGCGGATCGCCGGGATCACGGCGGCAAAGAAATGCAGCGATCTCATCCCCTTGTGCCACCCGTTGCCGATCACCAAGGTCTCGGTCGATCTGGTGCCTGACCCCGAGTTGCCCGGCGTGCGCATTCTGGCCGAGGTGCGCACCACCGGCCAGACCGGGGTGGAGATGGAGGCGCTGACGGCTGCCTCGGTCGCCGCGCTGACGGTTTATGACATGCTCAAGGCGGTGGAAAAGACGATGGAAATCGGCGGCATCGCGGTCTTGCACAAGGAAGGCGGCAAGTCGGGGACGTTTGTGCGCGGAGAGGCCCAATGAGCACCGCGGGCCGGTCGCTGGAACTGTTCTTCATCGACGGCCGCCCGGACGGCATGCTGACCGCCGAGGTGTTCAACTGGACCGGCCACGTCCTGCGCACCCCCCGCACCCAGATCGCCGAAGCCTTGCGCCGCCGCGAGGCCGATTACACGGGGGTGTATCTGCTGTTGGGTGAACAGGATGACCGCCCCCGGCTGTATATTGGCGAGGCCGAGGGTCTGCGCTCGCGCTTGAAGGAGCATGTGGCGTCCAAGGATTGGTGGGACAGCGCGGTGATGATCTCGACCGCAGGCGACGCGCTGCACAAGGCGCATGTGAAGTATCTGGAGTCGCGATTGGTCGAGATCGCCCGCGAGGTCGGCGCGGCGGTGCTGGAAAACGGCAACACCCCCACCCGCAGCAGCCTGTCCGAAGCGGCCCGCGCCAGCATGGAGGGGTTTCTGGAGACCCTGATGATGGTGCTGCCGGCGATCCGGGTGGATGTGTTCGACAGCAAGCGACGGGCGCCGCGAGTGGTGGCCGAGACCGGAGCCAAAGCGGGCAACCCGGAGTTCGAATACGCGCTGCCCAGTTTCGGAATTCTTGCGACCGCCGCCTTGATCGACGGCGAGTTGGTCGTCAAATCCGGCTCGGGCGTGCGACTGAAGTGGCAAGAAAGTCCATCAGAAAACAAGACCCGGCGGAGCCTGCATGAACACCTGGTGGCGACGGGTGTGATTGTTCAGAGCGGTGAGCAGGGCGTTTTCTCACGGGATTATGCCTTTCGGAGCCCGCAGTTGGCCGCCTGCATCGTCGCGGGGCGGCATTCGCATGGCCGGGCAAACTGGAAACACAAACCCTCTGGCAAGACCTATGCCGAATGGGAAGCCGATCAACTGAACGAGGCAGCGCCATGATCCCTGTCGAAACCGCCCAAGCCCTGTGCCTCGATCTGGTCACGCCGACCGGGGCGTTGGACAGTGTCGCGCTGGCCGATGCCGCCGGGCGGGTGCTGCGCGTGGCGCCGGTCTCGCGCCGGGCGCAGCCGCCCTTTGCCTCGTCGGCGATGGATGGCTATGCGCTGCGATCGGGCGATGCCGGGACAGGGCAAAGCGTCGAGGTCGTGGGGGAATCGGCGGCGGGCCATTCGTGGGACGGCACGCTGGCTGCGGGTCAGGCGCTGCGCATCTTTACCGGGGCGCCGGTGCCCGCAGGTGCCGATTGTGTGGTGATTCAAGAGGATACCCGCCGCGAGGGGTCACGGCTGATCCTGACCGCCAGCGCCAGACCCGGCGACAACATCCGCCCGGCGGGCTGCGACTTTCCCGCCGGTTTCGCCCTGAGCGCCCCGCGTCGCCTGTCGCCCGCCGACCTCGCGCTGCTGGCGGCGATGAACGTGCCGCGGGTCAGCGTCGCGCGGCGGCCAAGGGTGCTGCTGCTGGCGACCGGGGACGAACTGGTGATGCCGGGGCAAGAGCCCGGCCCCGACCAGATCATCGCCTCGAACACCTTTGCCCTGAAGGCGATGATCGACGCGGCGGGCGGCGAGGGGGTGATCCTGCCCATCGCCCCCGACCGCGAGGAGGCGCTGGCCGAGGCGATGCGCAGCCTCGCCAACGGCGACATCGCGGTGACCATCGGCGGCGCCTCGGTCGGGGATCATGACCTTGTGGGCCGGGTCGGCGAGGGGCTGGGGTTGCGGCGCGCCTTTCACAAGATCGCCATGCGGCCGGGCAAGCCGCTGATCGCCGGGGCCCTGGGCGCGGTGCCGTATCTGGGGCTGCCGGGCAACCCGGTCTCGGCGATTGTCACCGCGCATCTGTTCCTGCTGCCGATGGTGCGCCGCTGGCTGGGGCTGCAGGATGTGCTGCCACGCACGGTCCCGGCGCACCTGGCCTGCGATACCGGCGCCACCGGCCCACGCACGCATTACATGCGCGCAAGGCTGGAGGCGGGCGTGGTGACGCCCTTTGCCGATCAGGATTCCTCGCTGCTGTCGGTGCTGTCGCAGGCGAACGCGCTGCTGGTCCGGCCACTGGGCGACGGCCCGCGCAAGGCAGGCGAGACCGTGCCGGTGCTGGCCCTTTGAGAACGTCTTGACACAAAACGGGAACAGGGATAGAACGGGAAGCGATTGCCGTCACCCTGCCCCCGACCGGAGACCGCCATGCTGACCCGCAAACAGCTCGAACTGCTGGAACTGATCGACTCGCGGATGAAACGCGACGGCGTGCCACCCTCGTTTGATGAAATGAAGGACGCGCTGAGCCTGCGGTCAAAGTCGGGCATCCACCGGCTGATCACGGCGCTGGAGGAACGCGGATTCATCCGCCGCCTCGCGCATCGCGCCCGCGCGATCGAGGTGGTGCGCATGCCCGAGGCGGTCGAAGGGCGCGGCAGCATGCGGGTGATCGACGGCGGCCTGCCCGAACCGGTGCCCACCCCGGCGCGGGCGCTGCCGGTGGCGCAGATCGACGCGCTGGAGGTGCCGCTGATGGGCCGCATCGCCGCCGGCACCCCGATCGAGGCGATTTCCGAAGTGGCGCGCCATGTGGCGGTGCCCGGCTCGATGTTGGCCGGGCGCGGGAACCACTATGCGCTGGAGGTGCGCGGCGATTCGATGATCGAGGCCGGTATCCACGACGGCGACATCGTGGTGATCCGCGAGCAATCGACGGCCGACAACGGCGACATCGTGGTGGCGCTGGTCGAAGGCCATGAGGCGACGCTGAAGCGGTTCCGCCGGATGCGCGGGATGATCGCGCTGGAAGCGGCGAACCCGGCCTATGAGACGCGGATGCTGCGCGACGATCAGGTCAAGGTGCAGGGGCGCCTCGTCGGGCTGATCCGCAGTTATTGAGGCTGAAGGGCCGGGGCTCGGGGGGCATCGAGCCCCCGCTCGCCCCGCGCGGGTTGCCACCCGCACCCGCCCCGGGGGCGCTGCCGCCCCCCGGACCCCCGGCGATTGCTTCCGGCAGGATGAAGCTGGCAGGGGCATGGCCGTGGCCGGCGCGTTGGGGGGCGACGTCTTTGGGCGGGTGCGGCGGGCTCACGCTGGCCCGCGCGTAGCGGGACGACATGCGTGAGTCGTCGCGACTTGCGCGCATTGGCCAGTGGGCTGGGCGTTGGGGGCAACGAGTGTGAGCCGTCGCGACGTGCGTGCAGTGGCCAGTGGCCCGCGCATTGATGGCAACGTTTTTGGGCGGGTGCGACGGGCTCACGCTGGCCCACGCGTTGGGGGGCGATATGCGTGAGTTCTGGCCACTTGCGCGCCTTGGCCAATGGGCTGGGCGTTGGGGGGCGACGTGTGTGAGCCGTCGCGACGTGCGTGCAGTGGCCACAGGCCCGAGCGTTGGGGAGCGATTTGCGTGAGTTGTCGCGACTTATGCGCGATGGCCGCCGACGCACGCGCTGCGGCGGTGCGACGTTATTGGGCAGGTGCGACGGGCTCACGCTGGCCCACGCATTCGGGCACGGCGGCAGATTGGTGGGGGATGCGGCAGGGCGAATTGACGGCCCGGCGTTCCGGCGCCGGGCTCAGTCGGGCGCAGTCACTGCAGGCGTCTCGGCTTGGCCAAAGAGCCGCTCGAGCACCTTAAGCCCCTCGTCCAGTCGCTGACGCTCGTCGGGGGTCAAGGGGGCCAGCATCGCCTCGGTCGCCGCCTCCATCTCAGGCCGGATGCGGTTGAAGGCGCGCCGCCCTTTCAGCGTCAGCGCGGCATGGGCGATGCGTGCGTCCTGCGGATCGGCGCTGCGGGTGACCCAACCGCGCGCCTCCAACGCCGCCAGCGCGCGACTGACCTTGGTCTTGTGGGCGGGCACACGCGCGCACAGATCGGTCGCGGTCAGCGACGGCGCCTCGGCCAGATTGACCAGAACGCGCCATTCGGGCCGGGTCAATTCATGGCGGCGGCGATAGATCGGATGGGTTCTCGCCGATGTCAATTCGGCAAGAAGGTTCAGGCGATACGGCAGATATCCCTTTAGAAACATTGCCCTAAACGTTCCCGTTGATAGTTACATTTTCAACCAATACCCTGCGCAAACATGATTCGCATAGTCACAAAACCAAAGGCACCCCCGCATGAGCAAGGCTTTCGCATCCCAGGGCGACATGACCGAAAAGACGGTTTCCTTCACGCAGATCGGTGACGGGCTCTATGCCTTTACCGCCGAGGGCGACCCGAACAGCGGTGTCATCATCGGCGATGAGTCGGTCATGGTGATCGAGGCGCAGGCGACGCCGCGGTTGGCGCGCAAGGTGGTCGAGTGCATCCGCAGCGTCACCGACAAGCCGATCAGCCATCTGGTGCTGACGCATTACCACGCGGTGCGGGTGCTGGGCGCCAGTGCGTATGGCGCGCGCGAGATCATCATGTCCGACAAGGCGCGGGCGATGGTGGTCGAGCGCGGGCAGGAAGACTGGGACAGCGAATTCGGCCGGTTCCCGCGGCTGTTTCAGGGCCATGAGGAAATCCCCGGCCTGACGTGGCCGACCACCAGCTTCAGCGACTCGATGACGGTCTATCTGGGCAAACGGCGGATCGACATCCTGACGCCGGGCCGCGCGCATACGGCGGGCGATGCGGTGGTCTGGGTGCCGGATTCGGGCGTGATGTATACCGGCGACATCGTCGAATACCACTCGGCCTGCTATTGCGGCGATGGGCATTTTGCCGACTGGGGCCAGACACTGGCCAATATCGCCGCCTATGACCCGGTTGCCATCGCTCCGGGCCGGGGCGACGCGCTGATCGGCCGCGAGATGGTCGCCAAGGCGATTGCCAACACCCGCGATTTTGTCGAGAGCACCTATCGCCCGGTGCAGCGGGTGGCGGCGCGCGGCGGCAGCCTGAAACAGGCCTGGGACGCGGTGCGCGCCGAATGCGACCCCAAGTTCAAGGACTATGCGATTTATGAGCACTGCCTGCCGTTCAACGTCGGCCGTGCCTATGACGAGGCGCGCGGCATCGACACGCCGCGCATCTGGACCGCCGAACGCGACCGCCAGATGTGGGCCGACCTGCAGGGCTGACCGCACATGATTTTCACCGGGTCGCCAGACCCACAGGAACCCGCCGCCGCTGACGGGGAGGAGACCGCATGACCGCCGCCTTGAAGATCTTTGAAACGCCGCTTTACCCTTATGCGCGCACGGCCGATCAGGACGCCGCCACCCCCGCCCGTCACAAGGTGGTGGTGATCGGCGCCGGGCCGATCGGGCTGGGCATCGCCATCGACCTTGCGCAGCAGGGCGTCGAGGTGCTGGTGCTCGATGACAACGACAAGGTCAGCTTTGGCAGCCGGGCGGTGTGTTATGCCAAGCGACCGCTGGAGATCCTCGACCGGCTGGGCTGTGCCGTGCCGATGGTCGACAAGGGGGTCGAATGGAATCTGGGCAAGGTGTTCTTTGACACCCGCCAAGTGTACGAATTCAACCTTCTGGCCGAAGATGGCCACAAATTCCCGGCGTTTATCAACCTGCAACAGTACTATTTCGAGGAATACATGGTTGCGCGGGTCAATGAGCTGCGCGCCGCCGGGGCCCCGATCGAGCTGCGAGGCCGCAATCGTCTGACATCCATCGACCCCGCCGCCGACCATGTGACGCTTCGCGTGGACACCCCGGATGGCGCCTATGCGCTGCAGGCCGACTGGCTGATCGCCTGCGACGGCGCGGGCTCGCCCGTGCGCAAGATGCTGGGCCTCGATTTTGTCGGCCGGGTGTTCGAGGACAACTTCCTGATCGCCGATGTCATCATGGACGCCGAGTTTCCGACCGAACGCTGGTTCTGGTTCGACCCGCCGTTCAACCGCGGCCAGTCGGCGCTGCTGCACAAACAGCCCGACAACGTCTGGCGCATCGACTTTCAGATCGGCTGGGACATCAACCGCGACGAGGAGTTGAAGCCCGAGAATATCGACAAACGCCTGCGGGCGATGCTGGGCGAGGATCTGAAATACCAGTTGGAATGGTCGTCGATCTATACCTTCCAGTGCCGCCGGATGGAGCAGTTCCATCAGGGACGGGTGATCTTTGCCGGGGATTCGGCGCATCAGGTCTCGCCCTTTGGCGCGCGCGGGGCCAATTCGGGCCTGCAGGACACCGACAATCTGGCGTGGAAGCTGAAGCTGATCCTCGACGGCAAGGCGCCGGAGAGCCTGCTGGACAGTTATGACGTCGAGCGCATCCACGGCGCCGCCGAGAACCTGCTGAATTCGACCCGCGCCACCGATTTCATCACGCCGAAGTCCGAAACCAGCCGGATCTTCCGCGATGCGGTGCTGGATCTGGCGGAACGCCATGATTTCGCGCGGCCTTTTGTCAACTCGGGTCGGCTGTCGGTGCCCTGCACCTATGACGGATCGCCGCTGAATACGCCCGATGCGCTGCCGGGGGGCCCGGCGCGCTCGCGTCCCGGTTCGCCCTGTGCCGATCTGCCGGTGCCGGGTGGGCATCTGCTGGACCGACTGGGTGGACGCGATGCGCCGCGGTTCCAGATTCTGGCGATTGATACGCCCGCGCCCGGTGCCTTTGCCGCTGCGGGGCTGGAGTGCGAGGTGATCGCGCTGAGCACGGCCGAGGCGCCGCTGCTGAAGGACCGCTATCTGGGCGAGGCCGCGGGCGCTGTCTATCTGATCCGCCCCGACCAGCATGTCGCCGGGCGGTGGCAAAGCTGGGACGCGCAGGCGCTGGCCGCCGCGCTGGCCCGCGCCATTGGCAAGGAGAGCTGAGGAATGGCCGATCTGAAAACCACCCGCAACACGCCGCGCGCCGATGATGTCTATCAGATGCTGATCGACGCGCATGAGGGGCTGAGCAAGGCGCAAAGTGACGCCTTCAACGCGCGGCTGATCCTGACGCTGATGAACCACATCGGCGACGCCGAGGTGATCGCGCAGGCGCTGGCGGTGGCCAAGCGCTGAGCGCCTGCCCTGCCCTGCCCCGGCCTGTGCCGGAGCAGGGCGTTGTCTTAGCCGCGCAGCACGCCGCCGGTGGCCTTGGCGACCTTGTCGATGATGCGGGCGCTGACGGCCTCGATCTCTTCATCCGTCAGGGTCTTGCCCTGCGGTTGCAGCCGCACGGTGATGGCCAGCGATTTCTTGCCGGCGCCCATCTGGGCCTCGGCGCGCTCGCCGGTGAAGCTGTCAAAGACGCGAACCGAGTCGATCAGCCCCTTGTCGGCGCCCAGCGCGGCGTTGACCAGCGCCAGCGCCTCGACGCGGGCGTCGAGCACAAAGGCAAAGTCGCGTTCGACCGCCTGCAGGTCGCTGAGCACCAGCGCCGGGCGGGTGGCGACGACGCTGCGCGGCATCGGCACGGCGGCGGGCAGCACGGTAAAGGCGACGGCGGCGCCCTTGATGCCGTAAGCCTTGAGGATGCGCGGATGCACCTCGCCAAAGCTGGCCAGCGCCAGTTTCGGCCCCAGCGTCAGCCGCCCGGCGCGACCGGGGTGGAACCAGCCGGGCACAGTGCGGTCGGCCTGCAGCCGCGCGGGGGCGCCGATGGCAGAGAGCACGGCCTCGGCATCGGCCTTGGCGTCGAAAAGATCGACGGCGCGGCGGGCGCCCTGCGGATCACGCGGGCCATTGGCGCCGATCAGCAGGCCGGTGGCGTGGATCGCCTGTTCGCCGGGTTCGCCGCCGTGGAACACCGGCCCCAGTTCGAACAGCGCCAGATCCATCGCGCCGCGTGCCTGATTGCGCGCCGCCGCCTGCAGGAGGCCGGGCAGCAGGTCAGGCCGCATATGGGTCATCTCGCTGGAGATCGGGTTTTCCAGCCGCAACGCGTCGCTGCCGCCGCCAAAGCGTTCAGCCGAGGCGGCGTCGATGAAGCTGTAGGTGACGCATTCGTGGTAGCCGAGGCTGGCCAACGTGCGCCGGGCCAGCCGCTCGCGCCGCTGCACCGGGGTCAGGATCGGTGCCGGAACGCCCACCGAGGGGCGCGGCAGGGGCCGACCGACCAGCCCGGTCAGCGAGGCGATGCGGGCGACTTCCTCGACCAGATCGGCATCGTCGAGCACATCGGGGCGCCACGAGGGCGGCGTGACCTCGGTGCCGTCCAGCGTGAACCCCAGCGATTCCAGCGTCTTGCGCTGCGTGGGTTCCGGAATGTCCATGCCGACCAGCGAGACCACACGCGCCGGATCAAAGCGAAAGCGCCGGGTGACCGACGGCACCGCGCCGTCCATCGCCAGTTCGCCCACCTGCCCGCCGCAGAGGTCGAGGATCATCTGCACCGCCAGATCGAGGCCCGGCAAGGTGAAGTGCGGGTCAACGCCGCGTTCGAACCGATAGCGGGCGTCCGAGTTGATTTTCAGCGCGCGGCCGGTGGTGGCGACGGTGATCGGGTCCCAATAGGCGGATTCGAGGAAGACGTCGGTGGTGCCCTCGGTGCAGCCCGAATGCTCGCCACCCATGATGCCCGCGATGGATTCGACGCCGTTTGCGTCGGAAATCGCCATCATGCCGGGCGCGAGCGTATAGGTCTTGCCGTCGAGGGCGACAATCTCTTCGCCGCCCAATGCCGGGTGGATGCGCAGCGTATCGCCGGCGACCTTGGCGAGGTCAAAGACGTGCAGCGGGCGGTTCAGCGCGAAGGTGAAGAAATTGGTGACATCGACCAGCGCCGAGATGGGGCGCAGGCCGATCGCCTTGAGCCGCGCCTGCAGCCAGAGCGGCGAGGGGCCATTCCTGACGCCGCGGATCACCCGCCCGGCGAACAGCGGGCAGCCGCGCGCCTGCAGGGCCGGGTCGATCTGCACGCGCAGCGGGCTGGGGAACGCGGCGGTGATTTCAGGCACGTGCAGCGGTTTCAGCGTGCCAAGGCCGCGCGCCGCCAGATCGCGGGCAATGCCGCGCACGCCCAGCGCATCGGGGCGGTTGGGAGTGATCTTGATATGGATCATCGGATCGTTGAGGCCGCGATAGTCGATGAAGCGCATGCCCAGCGGGGCGTCATCAGGCAGGTCGATGATACCGTCGTGGTCGTCGCTGAGTTCGAGTTCGCGTTCGGAACACATCATGCCGTTCGAGGCCTGACCGCGGATCACGCCGGGTTTCAGGTCCACCCCGGTGCCGGGAATATGGGTGCCGGTGGGGGCGAAAACCCCGATCAGGCCGGTGCGCGCATTGGGGGCGCCGCAGACGACCTGCACCTCTTCACTGCGGCCACCGGGGCCGTCGGGCAGGGTTTCAACCCGGCAGAGGCGCAACTTGTCGGCGTCGGGGTGTTTCACCGCCTCGATGATGCGGGCGATGCGAAAGGCGCCCAGGGTGGCGGCGGGATCGCTGACGCCCTCGACCTCGAGCCCCAGATCGGTCAGCGCCTCGGTGATCGCGTCGAGCGTCGCCGAGGTTTCCAGATGTTCCTTGAGCCAGGACAGGGTGAATTTCATCGCCAGACCTTTGCATTCTATCGGGTTTGGCGCCCTGTTAGCCGATTGGCGGCGCCAAGAAAAGGCCAGCCCGGCAAGGCGCGATTGAACGGTCGGGCGTGGTCATGCGACACAGGGGGGAAACCAACCGCCCGAAAGGTGACGTCATGCTGCGCCCTGCCCTGATTGCCCTGCTGTTGAGTGCTGCCCCGGCCCTGGCGGGTGGCAATGAGCGCGTTTTCCCCGCCGCGCCCGATGGCACGATTTCCTTTGGCATGCCGTCCGGCAATGTCGGCTGCCATTACATCCCGGCGGGGGGCACCAGTGTCTATGACACGGCGACCGGGGATGAGGAATTGCACTGCATCCGCCTGCAGCCGCAGACGCTGGTGGTGATCCTCGACCAGCATCTGGGCGGGTCGCAGCCGATCCTCAGCGGCGAGGTGCCGGAACTGCCGGGCGGGCCGGTGCTGCCCTATGGCAGTTTCTGGCAGGCCGGGGCCTTTACCTGTCTGTCGGCGCGCAACGGGCTGGTCTGCACCAATGCCTCGGGCGCGGGTCTGCGGATGTCGCGCGCCGAGGTGGTGACCTGGTAACGCCGCGCCTCAGCGGCGCGGGGCCTTGGTGTCGTCGTCCTCGTCGTCGTCTTCGTCGGCATCCGCGTCGGGCAGGTTGAAGAAGCTTTCGGCGTCGGAATAATCGACGGCCTTCTTGTGCTCGCCGCCGAGGGTGTATTCGTCGCCGTCGCGCGGCATCCGCGGTTCGGGCGCCATGTCGAGCGACTGTTCGGTCGAGACCAGCTTGCGCCGCTCGTCATCGCTCATCACGCTGCCTTCGCCTTCGCGCTTCTTGGCGGCCTTTTGCACCTCGGAATCCAGTTCCGACTGGCGGCACAGGCCCAGCGCCACCGGGTCGATGGGGGTGATGTTCTGGATGTTCCAGTGCGTGCGCTCGCGGATGGCCAGAATCGACGGGTTCGTCGTGCCGACCAGTTTGCGGATCTGCGCGTCGGCCAGTTCCGGGTGGAATTTCACCAGCCAGAGGATCGCCGCCGGGCGGTCCTGCCGTTTGCTGAGCGGGGTATAACGCGGACCGCGGCGCTTTTCCTCGCCGACCGAGGCCGGGTTGAATTTCAGCTTCAGCCGATAGGACGGGTCGGCCTCGCCGCGCTTGATTTCGACATCGTCGAGCTGGTTGTGGGCGAGCGGGTCAAAGCCCTTGACCCCGGTCGCCACGTCGCCGTCAGCGATGCCCTGCACTTCGAGTTCATGCAGACCGCAGAAATCGGCGACCTGCTTGAAGCTGAGCGTGGTGTTGTCCACCAGCCAGACAGCGGTGGCCTTGGCCATCAGGGGTTTTGACATCGCGTTGGTCCTTTTTGCCGCGCGAGGCGCATGGCGCGGCGCACGCCGGGGGACCGGCCACGGCCGCGAGCCGTGCATCCTCGATTTCGGGGAATGGAGCGTATATAAGCGCGCCGATTGTCTTAGGAAAGAGAAAATGCACCTGCGCCCCCTTGCCCTTGCCGCCCTTCTGCCGATTTTCGCCAGCCCTGCCCCGGCTCAGGACCGCGCGGGAGAGTTTGACCATTACCTGCTGGCCCTGTCGTGGATCCCTGCCTATTGCGCCGACGACGGCGACGACCGCCGCGACCCGCGTTGCCGCGATGGCAGCGCGATCGGCTGGGCGGTGCATGGCCTCTGGCCGCAGAACCGCGATGGCGACTGGCCCGAGTATTGCCACACCAACCAGCGCGACCCCTCGCGCCGCGAAACCAGTGACGAGGCCGCGCTGTTCGGCACCTCGGGCGCGGCGTGGCACCAGTGGAACAAGCATGGACGGTGCTCGGGCCTGTCGGCGCAGGGGTATTACGATCTGGTCGAGGAGGCCGTCGCCAGCGTCGAGATGCCCGAGGTGTTCGAGGGCGTGCAGCGGGAATTGCGGGTGGACCCCGATGTGATCGAGGCGGCGTTCATCGAGGCCAATCCGGGGCTTACCCCGGCGATGATGGTGACAAGCTGCGCGCAGGGCGATCTGGTGGAACTGCGGCTGTGCCTGACGCGCGATCTGCAGCCGATGCCCTGCGGCGCGGCGATCACCCGGCGCGAATGCCGGCTGGATACCGCGCGGCTGCTGCCGCTGCGCTGAAAGTGCGGCGCGAAAAGGACGTTGCAGGGGCCTGACCCCTGCCGTTCTGCGATGTGGGGATACTGGTCGGAGTGAGAGGATTCGAACCTCCGACCCCCTGCTCCCGAAGCAGGTGCGCTACCAGGCTGCGCTACACTCCGACCGTGGGCGGGGATTACCCCGGCCCTGCGGGCTTTGCAAGGGGCAACCCGCGCGCAAACGGCAGCGGACTTCGCCCAACGGTCAAGCGGGATCGGCGACGCGATGCCGGGTTATTCGGCCTTGCCCTCGGGCAGCAGGGGCTGGGGCGCGGCCACCGATTCGCCGCGCATCCGGGTGTTCGACACCGGCCGGTTGGCCGAGACATTGCGCCGCGATTCCCGGAACACGATGTAGAGCCCCGAGGCGATGATCAGCGTCGCGCCAACGATCGTCCAGCGATCCGGCGATTCGCCGAACAGCAGCGCGCCGTAAAGCACCGCCCAGAGGATCTGCGAATACTGCATCGGTGCGACCAGCGCCGCCTCGGCCTTGCGATAGGCGACGATGGTCAGTTGCATGGCAAACAGCGACAACAGCGCGATCACCCCGATGGTCGCCAGATCCAGCAGGCGCATCGGCACATAGACAAAGGGCAGGCTGGCCCCCATCACCACCACATTGGCCATCATCGGATAGAGGATCATCACGACGCTGCGCTCGTCCCGGCCGATCTTGCGCAGCACGATGCTGTTGAGCGCCGACATCATCGCCGCCGCCAGCGCCGCCAGATGCCCCAGCGAGACCTCGCCGCTGCCCGGACGGAACACCACCAGCACCCCCAGCAGCCCGGCGACCACCGCCAGCCCGCGGTGCAGGCCGACCCTCTCGCCCAGCATGGGGATCGCCAGCAGGGTAATCAGCAGCGGCGCGGCAAAGAGCACGGTATAGACCTGCGCCAGCGGCAACACGGTGAAGGCATAGAAGGCACAGGCCGCCGAGATCACGACCGAGGCGGTGCGCACCAGCATCCAGCCCGGATGCACCGCCCTGAGCGTGCCCGGATGCGGGTCGCGGATCAGCACCACCACCAGCATCGGAAAGCTGAGCAGCCCCATGTAGAACATGATCTGCAGGACGGAATAGGTCTCGCCCAGAATGCGGATCAGCACGTCATGGGTGGCGTAGCAGGCAAAGCCCACCAGCGCCAGCAAGGGGCCGACGGGCCCCGAGGCCTGGCGGACCGGATCGGTATCGGCAGAGGCGGGCATGAGGGTTCCGATGGCTGGATGTGGGCGCTACCATACCCGTCGGGCGGGGGTCAGGGCAAGGGTGCGCAGGCTCAGGCGGCGGGGGCGGCGGGCAAGCCGCGGTGGTGCAGCACGCGCTGCGGATAGGGGATCTCGATCGCTTCGGCCTTGAGCGCCGTCCAGACGGCAAACAACACCTCGGAGCGGTATTTGCCGGTCAGGTCCTCGATCCCCTCGACCCAGTATTCCACCGTGAATTCAATGCCACTGTCGGCCAGCGCCTTGAGTTCGCATTCCACCGGTTCGGGGTCTTGCTTGACAAAGGGCAGCGCGGCGACGGCGGCCTCGATCAGCGGCGGGATGCGGGTGATGTCGGTGTCATAGGACACGCTGAACGCCGCCTCATAGCGGTGCGCCTTGCCCGCGTCGGACAGGTTGACCACCCGCGAGGTGATGAAATCCTCGTTCGGCACGATGATCCAGCGGCCATCGACGGTCTGCAGCACGGCGGCGCGGGCGGTCATGCGCACGATGGTCCCCTGCGATCCATCGTCGAGCACGACATAGTCGCCCACGGTCGTCTGCCCCTCGATCAAGAGGATGATGCCCGAGACGAAGTTGGCGGCGATCTGTTGCAGGCCCAGACCGATGCCGACGCCCAGTGCGCCGCCCAGCACGGCCACGGCGGTCAGGTCGATCCCCATGATCGACATGAGCAGCAGGAAGGCCACGCCAAAGATGGTGACCTGCGCCGCCTTGATCGCCAGTTCGCGGGTGGCGGGGCGCAGTTCCTCGCGCGCCTTGATATAATCCTCGGAGCGGGTGTTCGACCAGCGCCCCAGCCAGAACAGCAGCGCCCCGGCCACCGCCCCGCGCAACAGCGCCATCGCCGAGAAGGTGATGTTGCCAAGGTCGATCGCCATGCCGTTCAGCCAGTCGATCGCCGGATCGAGCAGGCCGAACAGGTTCAGCGCCAGCGCGGGCAGCAGCACCACCCGGCCCAGCAGGCGCAGGAACCCGTCGCTGACCATGTCGCGCAGCACGATGCGCACGGCGATCAGCAGCACGAGGTTCTTGCCAAAGGCGATCAGCGCGCCCGAGCCGAAGAGCGAGCGCGTCGCCGCCTCGCCCCCGGCCAGCAGCGCAAAGGCGATCAGCGGCAGGCTGAGCGGCAAGAGCCAGATCACCGCGCGGCGGGCCAGTGTCAGCAGCCCCTTGCGCGCGGCGCCCTCGGCCGGGGTCAGCGCCTGCACCAGCAGCGGCACATAGCGGCGCGACACCAGCACCGCCGCACCAAAGGCCACCGCCAGCAGCAGCACCTGTGACCAGGCGGCGGGCGAGGTCGCCCAATCCTGCGCGGCCTGCGCGAGTTCGATGGCCCGGGTTGTCAGGGTCTCCAGCATCGTGCCGCCCTCGTTGCCTTACCGCGCGGGATCACCCGCACCGGCGCGCTCAATACCGCGACCGGCCCAAGCGGACCAGAGGCTTTCGCCCGGAACGCTGCGGCGCAAAACGAAACGGCAGGAGCATTGCCCCTGCCGCCCGCCGCCCGGAACACTGGCGGCACCGATACGCTGACACGCGCGGCCCGGTGTCACCGGAGACTCGAGGGAACTGACAAGCCCGAACCGCGCTGTTTCTTGCTATGCGACGCCATGACGGGCATGTAGGGGAATGAGAGTTGCGTTTTCCCCTGCCAAAGGCGTTCCATGTCTGAGTCCAGCACCCACAACTACCTCAAGCATCATACCGAGGCGCTTGTGAAGGATGTCGGTATCGAAGCGGCCAGCGAGGCGTCGGGCCGCTCGAAAGCCAGTCTGAACCGCTATTATTCCACCCTGCCCGAGCACATGGACCGGTTCATGCCGGTCGATGTGGTGGCCGCGCTGGAGGCGGTGTCGAGTTTTCCGCATGTCACCACCGCGCTGGCCGATCTGCGCGGCGTGACGCTGACGCAGAATGCCGAGCGCCCGAATCAGCCGCGCCGGGGTTCGGTCAACAGCGACGTCATCGCGCTGAGCCAGCGCTTTGCCCTGCTGATCGCGGAATACCAGACGGCCATCGAGGACGGCACGATCAGCGCCAACGAGGCGCGGCGGCTGCTGAACGAGACGCTGGCGCTGCAGCGGGTGCTGATCGACATGAAACTGAACCTCGAACGCGAGTCGAAGTGACGAGGGGCGCGCGCCGCTGACGCGGGCGCGCCGCAGGCAGGGGGGCAGTCTGCCCCCCTCTTCGGCTGCGCCGAATTCACCCCCCTGAGGATATTTGAAGAGCAAAGATGAAGGGGGCGCGGCCCGGCCTCGGTGGGGCCTTGACGCGGTTGCGCCTGCCGGGGCACATCCGCGCCATGCTGCCCGGCGACACCCTTGACCAGATCACCCGACGCTTCGAGTTTCTCGAGGCGCAGTTGAATGCCGGGGCCGAGCCCGCGAAGCTGGCCGAGATCGCCCGCGAGTATCAGGACCTGAAGCCGGTGATCGGCGCGATTGACGGCTGGCGTCAGGCGCTGGTCGAGCGGACGGAGGCCGAGGCGCTGCGGTCCGAGCCCGGCATGCGGGCGCTGGCTGACGAGGAGATGGCGCGGCTGGATGCGCTGCTGCCCGAGTTGGAGGCCAAGGTCCGGCTGGCGCTGTTGCCCTCGGACATTGCCGATGCGCGCCCGGCCATCGTGGAAATCCGTCCCGGCACCGGAGGCGAGGAGGCGGCGCTGTTTGCCGCCGATCTGCTGCGCATGTATCAGCGCCACGCCGATGCGAAGGGGTGGCGCTGCGAGGTGATCTCGGAGACAGCGACCGAATTGGGGGGCCTGCGCGAGGCGGTCATGCGGGTGGTCGGCGAGGGGGTTTTCGCCCGGCTCAAGTTCGAGTCCGGTGTGCACCGCGTGCAGCGGGTGCCGGTGACGGAATCGGGCGGGCGCATCCATACCTCGGCGGCGACGGTGGCGGTGCTGCCCGAGGCCAGCGAGGTCGATCTGCAGATCCCCGACAGCGATATCCGCATCGACACGATGCGGGCCTCGGGTGCGGGTGGCCAGCATGTGAACACCACCGACTCGGCGGTGCGCATCACCCATTTGCCGACCGGGATCATCGTCACCAGCGCGCAGAAGTCGCAGCACCAGAACCGGCGGCTGGCGATGGAGGTGCTGCGGGCGCGGCTTTACGATCTGGAGCGGCAAAAGCTGGCCGATGCCCGCGCGTCCGAGCGCAAGTCGCAGGTCGGATCGGGGGATCGGTCGGAACGCATCCGCACCTATAATTTCCCGCAGGGCCGGGTGACCGATCACCGGATCGGCGTGACGCTCTATTCGTTGCCGCAGGTGCTGGCGGGCGAGTTGGACGGGTTGATCGACCCCTTGGTCGCCGCCGATCAGGCGCGGCTGTTGGCCGAGATGGGCGCATGAAGGCGGCGCTGGCGCAGGCGCAGGCGGCCCTGGGCGGCGGCGGGGCGGCGCTGGCTGAGGCACGGTTGCTGCTGGGTCATGTGCTGGGGCTGGACCGCACGACGCTGCACCGGCTGGGCGACAGGGCGCCCGATGCCGGGGAATGGGCGCGGTTCGAGGCGCTGGTGGTGCGGCGGCAGGCCAAGGAGCCGATGAGCCATCTGCTGGGGTATCGCGATTTCTGGGCGCAGCGGTTTCGCGTGACGCCTGATGTGCTGGACCCGCGGCCGGAAACCGAGGCGTTGGTGGCCGAGGCGCTGACGGCGCCGTTTGCGCGGGTGCTGGATCTGGGCACCGGCTCGGGCGCGATCGTGCTCAGCTTGCTGGGCGAGCGGCCTGTCGCGACCGGGCTGGGTGTGGATCTGTCGCCGGCTGCGCTGGCGGTGGCGCGGGACAATGCGCAGGCGCTGGGGCTGGCGGCGCGGGCAGATTTCGCGCTGTCGGACTGGTTCGCCGCCGTGCCGGGGCGCTTTGATCTGATCGTCGCGAACCCGCCCTATATCGCCGAGGCCGAGATGGCGGGCCTGTCGCCCGAGCTGCGCCACGAGCCGCGCATGGCGCTGACGCCGGGGGGCGACGGGCTGGGCGCCTACCGCGCGATTGCCGCAGGCGTGCGCGACCATCTGACAGCGGGCGGGCGGCTGCTGCTGGAGATCGGGCCAACGCAGGGCGCCGCGGTGTGTGCGCTGCTGGCCGCGGCCGGGATGCAGGCGATCCGGGTGCTGCCAGACCTCGACGGGCGCGACCGGGTGGTGGCTGCGCAGGCGCCCTGAGGCCGGTTTGCCCTGCCGGGCCTGTGTCTTTTCGCCACTTTCGCGTGAAAATCCGCAGGATTGCCGGTATGCGCCGCTGATTCGGGCTTGTCTCGCGCCGGGCATCGTGGTTAGTCGGACCGGTGATGCAGCGGGCCGCGCCTTGCCCGCCCATGCGCGCCATACCCACCTAGACAGACCCGGATTTTGCGCGCCACTGCGGCGACGGCATCGGGTCCAACGTCCCGACAAAGGCCGGAACATTCCCGCATGAGACCTTCGAACAAACGTTCGCGCTCCAAACAGAACCGTCCGCGCACGCTGGGCAATATCGTCAACCGGGTTTTCGACAGCTCGGGGCCCGAGGGCAAGGTGCGTGGCACGCCCCAGCAGATCATCGACAAATACAACCTGCTGGCGCGCGATGCGCAATTGTCGGGGGACCGTGTCGCGGCCGAGAATTTCCTGCAACACGCCGAACATTACACGCGGATGCTGAACGAAGCGCAGGCCGAAATGGCCCGCGACGGCGAGCAGCAGCGGCGCGACGGCGGGGTCCAGCAGAACGGCCAGAACCGGCGGTTCGAACCGGGCAGCGAGGGCGAGGCCGAGGCCGAGGGTGGCGAAGGCTTTGAGCCGCGCCAGTCCGAGGGGCGGCAGTTTGAAGGGCGTCAGAATGACGGGCGCCAGGGCGACGGGCGCCAGGGCGAACCGCGCAGCGAGGCCCGCGTGGCCGAACCCCGCGCCACCGAGCCCCGCAGCCCCGAGGCGCGCCCCGGCGAGCCGCGCACCGACAGCCGGCAGGACTGGAAAGACCGGCGCAACAAGCGGTTCGACGAACGCCGCGCCCGCCGCGACCCGGCCGATCCGCGCGACGACCAGCGCCCTGCTCCGGCGGGCGAGGGTGAGTCGATGCTGGTGGAAACCCCGGAATCGCGGCCTGACTCGCGCCCCGAACCGCGCCGTGACCCCCGGCCCGAGCCCCGGTCAGAGCCGCCGATCGAGGCGCAACTGCCCGACTTTCTGACCGCCGGCTTTGCTCCGAGCGCCCCTGTCGAGGCCGAAGCGACCGAAGCCGCGCCCAAGGCCCGCCCGCGCAGCCGCCCGCGCAAGCCGCGCGTCGAAACCGAAGGTGACGCCCCCGCCGCCAGCAGCGACGCGGCGGAATGAGCGCCGGGCGCTGACCGATGCCGGGGGCCCCTTGGGGCCCCTGTTGCTTTGGCGGGTGTTGACCCGGCGCGCGCTGCGCGGTTGTGGAATTCATCCGCGCCCGGCCCTATATCTGTCGCGTTGCCCTTTCGGAGTCGCCCCGCCCCGATGTCCCTGCCGCCCGGTTTCCTTGACGAATTGCGCAGCCGCGTGTCCATCGCGCAGGTGGTCGGCCGCGCCGTCACCTGGGATCTGCGCAAATCCAATCAGGGCAAGGGCGATTTCTGGGCCCCCTGCCCGTTTCACAGCGAAAAATCCGCGTCTTTTCATGTCGATGATCGCAAGGGGTTTTATTACTGCTTTGGCTGTCAGGCCAAGGGCGACGCGCTGACCTTTCTGCAGCAATCGCAGAACATGGGCTTCATGGAGGCTGTCGAGACGCTGGCGCGCGAGGCCGGGATGGCGATGCCCGAGCGCGACGCGGGCGAGCGCCAGCGCGATGACCGGCGCATGACGCTGGTCGAGGTGATGGAAAAGGCGGTGCGATTCTACCGCATGCAGCTGATGGGCGGGCAGGCAGCCGAGGCGCGGGCCTATCTGGACCGGCGCGGCCTGAGCGCGCAGCAGCGCGAACGCTGGGAAATCGGCTTTGCCCCCGACAACCGGCAGGCGCTGTTCCACCACCTGACGCAGGCCGGGGTCAGCGCCGACCTGATCGTCGAGGCGGGCCTGTGCGCGCGGCCCGATGACGGCGGCCAGCCCTTTGACCGATTTCGCGGCCGCATCCTGTTCCCGATCCGCGATGCGAGGGGGCGGGCGATTGCCTTCGGCGGGCGGTCAATGGACCCGAACGCGCGGGCCAAGTATCTGAATTCGCCGGAAACCCCGCTGTTCGACAAGGGCCGCACGCTGTACAACATCGGCCCGGCCCGCACCGCGACCGGCAAGGCGCAGCCCTTGGTGGTGGCCGAGGGCTATATGGATGTCATCGCGCTGGTCGGCGCCGGGTTCGAGGGGGCGGTGGCGCCGCTGGGCACGGCGGTGACCGAGGATCAGTTGCGGCTGATGTGGCGGATGCATGATGAGCCGGTCATCGCGCTGGACGGCGATGCGGCGGGGCTGCGGGCGGGGCTGCGGCTGGCCGATCTGGCGCTGCCCCTGATCGCCGCCGGGCAATCGCTGCGCTTTGCCCTGCTGCCGGGCGGGCAAGACCCGGACGAGATCATCAAGACCAGCGGCCCGGCGGCGATGAAATCGGTGCTCGACCGCGCGGTGCCGATGGCCAAGCTGCTGTGGGACCGCGAGATTGCCGGCAAGGTGTTCGACAGCCCCGAGCGGCGCGCCGCGCTGGACCGCCGCCTGCGCGCGCTGATCGCCCGCATTCAGGACCCCAGCCTGCGCGAGCATTACGCCGAGGACTTTCGCCAGCAACGCCGCGCGCTGTTTGCCGACACCGCAGGCCCGTTCCGCCCCGGCCCGCTGAAGGGCCGCAAGGCCGCCCCGCAGGCCGCGCTGCCCGGCACGCGGGGCTCGCTGCTGGCCTCGGGGGCCGAGGGCGCCGACGAGGCGCTGCGCGAGGCGCGG
>Ga0209573_1002244_pt1 | contig 25636 bp, 17 predicted proteins | sample TNRBio252014_DNA_FD_185870 | JGI IMG/M metagenome (GOLD analysis project Ga0209573, IMG submission 185870) | Wastewater treatment Type I Accumulibacter community from EBPR Bioreactor in Madison, WI, USA - TNR Reactor_6/25/2014_ DNA (SPAdes)... | ecosystem: Engineered > Bioreactor > EBPR >... | reverse complement strand
AACGTCGCGACGCGGCTGCTTTGCCGTGGTGCGGTTGGAGGGGTGCCAGAGTGGCCGATCGGGGCGGTCTCGAAAACCGTTGTACTCTCGCGAGTACCGTGGGTTCGAATCCCACCCCCTCCGCCAGACACCCCGCCCGGAACACTCTCACCGCCGATCCGCCAGCGGGAAAAGCACGTTGTTTCAGAGGGGTTTGCCGCCGCGGCTGAGAACCGCGCCGCTCGGTCGAGACCCCCCGCGTTCTCTCTTTAGCTCCCTTTCTCTGAAAGCTGGGAACTGCGCCCGTTTAGTACCCAGGTCGTGAGCCCAACGTTCTCAGCCGGTTGCCGAGTTGACGGCTGGGTACCAATTCGAAACAGGATTCGCTAGGCGGAATCTTCTGGAAACCCGCCGCGCGTTGTTGCCTCGGCACCTGACTTAAGATGCGGAAAGCGAGCTTTCTGTCTGGCGAGGCAACCCAATCCGACAACCGCTATCAGCGTATTACGGGCACTGCGCAACAATAAGCGCAGACTCGGTGCGGTAGGGGTCAGACTCCTTAAATAGCAGCAGGAAAATCGGATCACGCTATACCATTGCTTCCTAAAGTAATCATAAGGTCTAAACCAAAAAAAACCATCGTGTGATCTCTTACTCCACACCCAGCGCTTTAAATACGGCGTCGATTGGATCGGAGTAGAAGCTCGTTTGAAATTTGGCGAACAGCTCGCCGGGAACGGTCTGGATATCGCGGACACTAGCCATAGGTAGGAGTATTCGCTTCGCCCCGCAGTCGAACGCCACCTGCAGACATTCGGCCAGATTCTCGACCGGAATGATATTGCCGCCGAGGCTCATATCGCCGAGGACGACCATCTGGCTCTGGATTGCCTTGCCCATTAATCCAGAGCATAAGGCGGCGAAGCTCGTCAGGGTCATCGCCCGCGCCGGCCCCGTATTGTGAAGCTCGACAGTGTGCAGGTGGTAGTCATGATCGCCCGCCTTCGCGTAAGCGCTGACCCGACTAACGTTGGCTTTGAAGTAGTCGAAGGCGACCTTCACAGCTTCCTTAGCGGCGCCGCTCGACCCGAGACCTGAGACGTTCAGCTTGCCATTTCCCGCCGTCGTCTGGGTTTCCAGGCGATAGAGCCCCAGAAATCCACCGCTTCCGGTGGCGACAGTGTGAAGCACGCCCGGATTCAGCGGGCCTTCCGGGATCAGCTTGTCGCCGCCTTGTTCCGGCACGCTGACGAACTTTTCCTCCCTGGTTTCCAAGTCAATGTAGGAGAAGTGGACGTCGTAGAACTCCATCCCGCCGATCTTCTTCAACTGCTCCTTGACGCGGCGGCGGCATTCGAGGGCGTAGACTAAGCAGCGCTGGATCGCCTCCTTGTCGAATTCGCCATTCGGATAGAGGAGCTTGAGCAGGCCCGACACCGTTCGCCTAACGGCTATCGTATCCCGCTGGTTCAGGTTGTTGCCGAGCCGAAAATAACGATCGACGGCATCCGAGAAATTGTGCTTGCGAAGTTCGCGGAGAGCCTCAGCGAGGTAATCGACGATCAGGCCGTACTGGTTGGTAAAGAATTCCGGCCGCATCTTCGGGATTTCCCAGCCGGGAATGTAGGCGTGGAAGCGATCAAAGAACGCCGAGTCTATCATAGGCTCCGGAAATGGCGCTAGGAGGTGGCTGGTCTTTACCAGCGTATCGACTGGTTGGTTGATGTTGCCGATGAACACCATTGAGGCGTTGGCATTGATCGAGTCCCGGCCACGGGCGAACGAGCCGGACGCCATGTAGTCCTTCATGATCTGGACGCCGTCCCTGTCGGAGAATGAAATACCAGCCACCTCGTCGAAGGCAACGACGTCCCAGAGTCCGACCAGACCCACCGTCCGCCGAGCCATGTTGTAAAACAGGTTGGCGACGGTGGTATGCCCGCCGGAGACGAGAATGCTGTTGGGGCTGATTTCTTTGTAGATGTGGCTCTTGCCGGTGCCGCGCGGCCCGAGTTCGCAGCAATTGTAGTTGTTCTCGACGAAAGGAATCATCCGCGCGATCAGATGCCACTTGGTCCGCTCTGGGAGGGTTGATGGCTCCATTCCCGTGGAGCGGATCAGCGCGTCCATCCACTGCTGCTCCGTGAACGCTTTCCGCCCCTCGAACAACGTCTCCATGTCGACGTTGGGAAGCTGAATCGGCTTCAGTTCACCGACGGAGAACGGCGAAATCTTCTGCCCCTCCTCGTAAAAATAATGCACGGTGATGATGCACCAGATTCCACCGATGAGGAGCTTCTCATACTGGCGCACGGTGCTGTCGGAGATGGCAACGGCCTTGACACCGAGATTCGACAGCAGTGCTTCGTACGCGTCCCGCCGTTCGTTCAATTTGACGGTGACCTTGTCGATCACCTTGTAAGAACCGCGCTCGCGGATTTTCGACTTTACTTTTTCAGCCTCATCCGGCCTCACATAATTGTCCGCCAGAATACTCTTTACCGTCTCAAGGCCATCGCGAATGATTTCCTCGTCATCGGAACTACAATGCATGCCGAGGAGATACTCAAGAACGTAAACGGGGACGTTGGCGCCTTCCTTGACCAGCTTGGTCAGGTCCTTGCGCACCACCTTGCCGGCGAAATGGCGGATCAGCAGGGTGTCGAGGCTCGGCTCGGCGGCGCTGGAGGCGACGACGGCGTCAGAAGTCATCGGCAAATGTCAGATCGATGGTCACGTCGACACGCTGTTCCTCGACACCGGTTTCGGCGTTGCGGGCGATCAACTGATAGTCGGTCCTCTTATCGTACTTTCGCCCGGCCAAGGTCAGGAAAACCGACTTGATCCGATCATCGACTTTGTCGGACTCGCTGTCGAAGGTAACGGTCTCGACGTTGGTGATCGCCTGATCGCTCTGGTAGACGGCGACGGTGATCGTCAGCGTTTTCACCCGTTCGCTTACCGACTCCATCTGCATCAGCTTGAAGCGATGCCGACTGGACGTGATCTTGTGCGGACCACCGAGAACGTGCACCGGGACCGAGCGGACTTGCGTCGGCTCGGCGCTCTTGCCCTCCAATTCCCGAACGGTGATCACCGGAACGACGATTTCCTGCGGCATCGCGCCACCGTGAATGAAGCGGGCGCCGCCGGTAAAGTGGAAGCGGTTCGCGCCCTTGGGGATCCAGAACTCCATCTCGCCCGCCGCCCTGGCCGTATTGGCCGTTGTGCCGTGCCAAACCTGATCGCTATCGGGCAAAGATCGCCCCAGCACGTAGCGCTTCTTCCACTTTAGCGCGCCGGCCGGCTTCTCGGCGATGACGCTCTTGTCGGCCAGATTGGGTGGGGTTTCCTGGAACAGAAAGCCGTGGTCGGCCGTGATAACGACATAGGAGCCGTTGAGATCATTGATGATCCGCCGGGTCAGTTGCCCCAACTCCCGGATGGTTTCGCGTGTGGCGCGGAAGGCGTCGTCCTCAGTCTTCTGGTCGTCGCCGCGTGCATCGATACGGTTGTGATAGATGTAGACGACGCGCCACGGCCTGACGGCGTCCCGGCCCTGCTGCTTCGGCATCGCGAGCAGATCCTTCGCCTGCAACGCCGTGCCCTCAACCGACTGCAGTATCTTCGCCCGTTGATCGGTCGAGGCGCTCGGCTGTCCATCAATCAGCACGTCCCCGTTCCGAGCGAATGCAAGCTGCTTGTGCGGCAACAGCGCCGCCATTCCGAGACTGGTGAACGAAGGCAGGACGCCAAGCTGGCTGGTCAGTTCGGCCTTGAAGCGAAATGTGCCCTTGAGATCGCGCGCCAACTCTTCTGCCGCCTCATAACGGAAGGCGTCGCTGACGATGACGAATACCTTGCGGTTCGGCAGTTTCTCGCGCTCGCGGGCGACGAAGCGCCGATAGAACTCGTTCTGGTTGGGCACCCCGCTGATCCGCCATGTCGGCAGCAGCCCCGCAACGTGTTTGCCCCAACCGAGAGCAAGCGGCGCGATGTAGCCGTTGCCATAGACGTCCTCAACCTTCTCGCGCAGCGGCTTCAGCACGTCCCATCCCAACGCCCGCGCCTGTTCCGCCGCTTCGGAGAACAGCCGATACAACTGATCGAAGCGGAATATCTCCTCGACATAGGCCGCATGGAAGGCCTCTGCGGTCGGGAAGTCGAGGCCGTGCGCGTGCGCCTGCCGCAGCGTAAACAATTCTGCGGCGGCGATGAGCGCGTCATGGCAGTTGGCGAACGCCACGCGCGGTGCGTGATCCGTCGTCGGCAGTTTCGAGGAGCACCAGAAGCCGTCTTTCCGGCGGGATGCGAGGTTGCGGATTTCCTCGACCTGCAACGTTGACGCGTTGGCATAAACACGGTCGCGCAGCGCTTTGATAATCCGCTTCTCGACGTCCGCGAAGGTCATCACGTCGTTGAGCTTTTCGGCCTCGGTCTGTTCGAGGAGGGCATCGAGCTTGATTTCGCCCGCCACCAGCGCCGACAGAATCTCGTAGCTCGATCCCCGGATCGTGCTGTCCCGCCACTGGGCGAGGCAGACGACGGCGTTGGCGGTGTTCTTCGGTGGCAGCATCAGGTGATGCAGCGACGACGGCGCAGGCCCGCCGAGCGCACGCGCGAAGTCGGTGACCAGCAAGCGGAGCAGGAAGGTCTTCAGACCCGGCTTGTCGTCAGCGTAGCCGAACGTCTCCTCGATCATCCGCCAGAAAGGCTCCGCCAATCCGTAGCGTTCGATCTCCGCCCATGCCTCCGGCGGCTGATCGAGGCTGCCGAAGCCATCCGCCATGCCGTGAAACAGGGTCTGAACCACGGCGAACAGGGTCGGCTGTTCGGCCCTGGACGTGACCGCCAGCATCTTGCGGTCGAGGTCGGCTTCTCCGTCCTGCGGCTCGACCAGACGTTTGAGGCGTCCGAGCCGGTCCTTGGCGGCGAGGAACCTGGCTCGGGCTGCGAGGTGCGCGCGCAGGTGCTGCTTCTCGGTGAGCCCGAGATCGTCGAGGATCAGCGAGGCGCGGTCAGCGCGAAAGCTGCGGCCGTAAAGGCGGATATCGAGCAGCCAGTCGGCTTCCGGGTCCGGCTCCTCGAACGGCGCGTAGAGGAGAAAACGTTGCTCCGGCTCCTCCCGCTCGATGCGGATCTTCGCCTGCAACGCCGGCACCTGATCGAGCCGCAGCAGGGTGATGCCGTCGAGGCCAAGGGTGTCGAGCGCGTCCTCGAACTCGCGGGCCGGATCGTGCCAGAAGACGATGCGGTGCCCCTCGTCGCCGAACAGCCGTTGCAGGCCAGAGGTGATGCGGGAGAGGTCCATCACCCCTCTTTCTGGCCGGTGACGGCTTTGACTTCGGCCAGCAGGTCGCCGAATTTGGCGTAGTTGACTTTGACGCCGTCGTCGAGGTCGAGGGTGATGCGCTGGTCGGCGTAGTGGCGGAGCTTTTCGTCGAACTCTACCAGTTCGCTCTGCTTGGCGAGCAGGCGGCTGCGTGTCTTTTCCAGCTTGCGGGCGGCGGCGGTGGAGGATGCGACCTTGGCTTGTTCGTCGAGCTGGTCGATGCGGCCGCGAAGCATCGCCATCAGCGGGGTGACGTACGCCATGCGCAGGCGGGCGAGCGTGCCCTCGTTGTAGCGGTGCAGGTAGACGAGCGCCTCGAACGCCTTCTGCTTGCCGGACGAGAACAGCCAGTAGATAGGCCGGCGCTTGTAGGTCTGCAGGTGGTCCTTGAAGAAGGACTGGGAGAGGTAGCGGCGGATGGTGTCGGCCGACGTCTCGCCGGACTTGCCGCCCAGGCTCTCGGCGACGAAGGCGAGGTTCTCGGCCAGCGTCTCCGCCGGCCACGCTACCTTGATGAATTCGACGAAGCGGTTGGCGGCGTCGTCGACGAACCAGTCGATGTCGGTCAACGGGACGATGCCGTCGGCATCGGCAGGGAACGTCTTGTACCGGCCCGGATCGAAGCCGGCGTTGCCGGCGTGGGCATAAATCAGCCCCGGCCCGTCGAGCGAGTAGCGACCCATCATGCAGCCGACGGCGTAGGAGACCAGCCGCTTGATGTCCGCTTCGCGGTTCACGCGGGCGAGGGTAATTTGTTCCTCTGGCGTATCCGGCGACAGTTCGTCTTGGAGGCCAAACGCTTCGATGAAAAGGCGATTGTTCCTTTCTTCAAGTGCTTTCATCTCTAGCAAGGCTTTGCGGCGATCGGTTTGCCAAGCGGACAGCCCCGCCTCGGTGCTACGTGTTCTAGCCTGATTGATAACCGGGCCTAGCGCCTCAAATCCCCATGCCGTCTCAAAACCATTCCAGTCTTTTCTAGATATTTCGACTGCTCTTTCTACAATCTCACGAACTTCTTCTGATCTTGAGTCTTCGTTGTCGAAGGCCACCGGAAGGGAAGCAATATTACCTACCTGAAAGTGAAGCGTTGGGTTTATGATCCTCAAGAATTCGAAAGCAACAGAAGTGCATAAATAACCAAGAATTAAAGCATCTAAGTCGGAAAAGACGCATGACCCAGCAACGTCAAACACAAAACCAGCGGGCAGCGCTCTGGCACCGAAGGACGATATGCTAACGTCTGTCCATGTTATTCCAGGCCGGAAATAATAGCTAGGGTTACGAACTGCAGATCGCAAATTTCCATCTGCGTCTCTGAAGTGTCTGATTTCGTGACCGTCTCTCTCCCAATTTACGATATACTCGCAATTACCGAACCATTTTCGAAAATCACCGCCTTTGTTGTAAGGGTACCATTTCGCGAAAAGGTGTTTGGTGGCTGTTGTAGATGTACAGGTAAAACAAATTGATTCGTGGCTAACCTCCCACCAAAGCCGAAGAAACCGATCGTTGTCTGCGGTTGCCAAGCCCTGCTTAGCTTCAGCGACCCGCGATATCGAGGGAAATCGTCCAAAGCTCGACCGCAGCTGCTCACTGGCCCAATAGGCAATCGGCTGCCCAGGTACCTGGGATAGTTGTTTTATGGACGCGTGGTATTCGCTCGCCTGAAAAAAAGAAACGCGAAGCTGCTCAATGCTGCTTACGCTGCCCTGCTGAGTAAACAATCGTCTATAGCTCGCTCTATAATCGTGGCATTTCGTCCTGTCCACTGTAAAACAACACGTTCCAAAGTCGGAGCCAAAAATTCCACGACCCAAGTGTATCAGATTCTTGATTGTCGAATGGCTGAATAAATATGAACGAAGGGCCGCATATGTTGGAAGAAACATCCAATTAGGTATGGTGATAAACGAAAATGATCCTTCCGTCCCACAATACCGCAACGCGCGCCCCATGAAACAAGCGTAAAGATCTCCTTTTTCAATTTTGTAAAATGTCGACGCGAACCGTTTAAGTAATCCGGAAAAGTAACGTGAACCCATATATGGTGGATTTGTTACGACGTGATCGAACGTTTTTGAAAGGATCAATGCTTGGCATACGAATGAATTGATGGATCTAGCGGCATCCTGCCGATGCAGATCGCCAGAAGCGCCGCTAATGACGGCTTGCAGCCTCGGCAGCTTGGCATTCAATCTCTCCGGCACCTGAATCAGCGAGCCGAACGTCTTCGCGCACTCGAATCCTGCCAGAAACTCCCAGATGTCCTGCTCGGTAACACCCGCCGTCGAGTTGGTCGACATTACTGGCTGCGGTAGCGTCTCGGGCAGCAGGTCGCTCGGGACCACCTCGACCCGCTCCTCGCGCAGCAGTTCGCGGGCGATCGCCTTCGCGTCCAATCCCTTCGACGACTGGATCGCCAGGATGTTGAGCTTCGGCGGGTTCTCCAGGATTTTCGCATCATCGCGCCGCGCTCGCATCAGCACGGCAAAACCCGCCAATTGCGCCGCGCGATCGCAGATTTCGAGGCCGTAGAGGTTCTTCTCCAGGATCAGCCGGGGGATGTCCCGCGTCTGGTAGCCGCGCTCCAGGTAGATCTCGCGGAACAGGTTGTAGGCCTCGATCAGGATGTGGCCGGAGCCGCAGGCCGGGTCCATCAGCGTGATCGCCTCGGGATCGAGCGACTTCGGCGTGATCTCCGCCAGTTGCGCCTGCACCTCGGCCGCCTGCTCCGCCGGCTCGATGTAGTACTCCATCTTCGCCTTCAGGGCTGAGTCCGGGTAGGTGGCAAGCCACTTCGCGCCCAGAGAATTCTGGACCATGTACTTGACGATCCAGTTGGGCGTGAACAGTTGCGTGGCGGCGGGGATTTCCTCCGAGCGCACCACCTTGCCGATCACCTGATCCTTCTTCTCGGCGATGTAGAACTGGTAGAGCCAGCCGATGATCTCGATCTGCCGCCAGTCGGCCTCGTCCGTCGCCTCGACCATCTGGCGGATGAGGGAATCCGAGTGCAGCAGGTTGTCGGGCAACAGCAGCTCGGTCTCGTCATCGATTCGCTCGAACAGGAACGGCATCGCCTTGTGCAGCGCGTTGCACTGGGCAACCAGCAGCAGCCGGTAAAGCTCGGCATCCGAGCGGCCGTCGAGCTTCATCTCCAGGACCTGGGCCTTGGGCAGGCCGGGAAGCTCGGCAAGCTCCGCCTTCTCCAGGATCTCCGGGATCGCCTTGCCCGCCGGGTGGCTGAGCACGCGCAGGCCGTGGTCCAGGTAGCCGTTGACCTCCATGAAGCGGATGGCGGCGGAGCGGTTGAACCAAGTGTAGGCGATCTCCTCCATCACCTGCTCGAAGGCGTTGATCTCGATGCGGCGCAGCAGCTTCCTGCGCTGCTCGCCGACCGAACGCGGGTAGGGCGTTCCGAGAATGACCACCGCGTCGCCCTGCTCGTGCGCCGGCTCCACCTGGCTCGCGGTGATGCCGAACCGGGCGGCGCGGTCGGTGACGGCGCGGATGAAGTCCCGCCTCGCCTTCGGTGCGTAGGACTTGAGCTTGCTGCGATTCATCGGTCGTCCCCCCGGCCTTAGCGGATTTCGATGCGCTTTTCGTCGTCGAGCAGTGTCTGCAGCCGCGTCCGCAGCGCGTCGAGGAAAGTCTCGATATCCTGGCGCGTCTCCAGGTACGGCTTCTTCAGGTCCCTGGCGATGGATGCCGGCTGCACCACCACCGGCTTCCTGAATTGCGGGGCCGGCTTCACTGGCGGCTGTGTCGCCGTGGCTGGTTCCGATGCCGGTCGCGGCTGGGGCTTGGCGGCCACCTTTTTCCGTTCCGCCTGCTCGATCGTATCGAACGCCGCGTCCCGCGCTTCTTCGGCTTCCGATTGCGCCTGATAGATGTGGGCGATGCTGGTTTGACCCTCGACCTGCTTACGCAGGGCCTGCAGCCGATGGAGGCAGGCGTTGCGCAGGTCGGCCTCCGCCTGCACCGCCTCCAGTTCCGCCCTCACCGTCTCGATATGGCCGTCGATGATCGAGAGCGCGTGATCGCGCCGCTTCGACAGCACATCCTCGTTGGCCGTACCGATGGTGGCGATCAACCCCTCGACGTTCTTGAGGTGCTGAAACGGCTCCTGGCTCGCGAGGATGTCCGAGAGCCCGCGCAACGCCTTTGCGGCACCGTCGTCCTTCGTCAGTTCCTTTTCGTTGACGAGGAATCCGCCATAGGCCTTGCGCGCCTTCTCCCAGACCGGGCGCTGCGACTCGTAAAAATTGTTCAGGGTGGCGTAATCCTCGCCGAGGCCGCGTACGTCGGCTTGCAGATCGAGCAGCCTGCGGATGAAGCCGTAGCTCTCCTTTTCCGCCAGCAGCTTGCCGATCAGGCTCAGACCGATGGCGATCTTGTCCTTGCCCGGATAACTGCCGGTGTCGGCCATCTTCTTGTAGGCATCGAGATTGTTGCGCCAGACCTCAAGGTGGCTGCGGAGGAACTGGAACAGCTTGTCTTCCGTGTCGGGGCCGATTTCGGCGAACAATTCCTTTCCGAGGTTGCGCGCGCCCTGAATGTCGGCAGGCTCGGCGGTGCGGCGCTTGTGCAAGGCGATGTGCCGCCATGTGAGCGGCTTCTCCAGCGCGTCGTAAGCCTTGCCGACGGCCAGCGTGTCTCCATCCTTGACCAAGCTGATCTCGCCGAGAACGAGGAGGCGGGCGACGATCAGGATGACCTCCCAGTCCGGCCAGCCGTACGGGTGCTTGGTGAACCGGTTCTCGACCATGTCGTGCAGGACGACCTGTTTCGAGGCTCGATCGGCGAGGTCGAGATAGGAACGGATTTCCTGGACGGCGTCCGGATTGGCCTCGCTGCCCTTCAGTCGCAGCGATTCCTGCGCCGCATCGTTGGCGCGCAGGACGGCCTGGATTTCGCGGCGCGGATCGGCGGCGATCACCTTGAGATAGCCGAGCTTGGTGTAGGTGTTCTCGATCAGGTAATTGAGCGCCTCGATCACCGCCATCTGGGATGCCGTAGCCTTCGGCGTGAACGAGCGCCCGGCGACGTAGAAGTCCGCCTCGCGCACCAGCTTCTCCAGGATGTCCTTCAGGCGCTTGCGCCGGTCGTTGTTCTCCTGGCCGAAGCGGATGAGGATGGCTTCGACCTCCTGCGTCTGCGAACCGTCACGGCGCCGGCCAATGTACTTGTCGGTCTTCAGGCAGGCGCGCAGCTCACGGGCGAGGGCCTCATCGTCGCGGAGGCGGATCAACACCTGGCCGTTGTCGGCGGTGCTCTGGTTGATGCATTTCGCCTGGTTGTAGAACTCGTAGTCGTCGGCGAGAGGGCTGATGACCGAGACGACGAGGCCACCGTCGTGCCGGCCGCCGACGGGGTGCAGATCGCACAATTGATTGCGATGGAAGTCCTTGCCGTTGAGCGGGTAACGGTGCTTCGCTGGCAATGCCAGGACCTCGTTGAACACCAGATCGCCGAGCAGCTTGGCCTCTTCGCCGGCGTTGAGGTCGATCGCCTTGATGTCGCGGCTGACGTCCCGCTCCTGGTTGGTGAGGAAAAAGAAGTCCTCGCCGGAGCGGCCGATCAGGGTCTCCTTCTCCAAACGCTGCAGGCTTTCTTCCACCTGCCGTTTGAGGGCGATGCGATCGGCATCGATCTGATCGATGCACAGCGTGACGACGTTGTCGGCGTTTCCCTTCACCTCCTCGACGTGCCGGATCAGGAACAGCGTTTTCAGGACCAGGACGTCGAACGGTTCGAGCGTGGCGTTCTCGGCCGCCTGCTCGATGGTCCGCTTGACCGTGCCTTCGAGAAAGCCCTCGACCGCCGGATAGAAGCGGTAGAGCGGCACCAGGACGCCGATTTCGCTGTCGGCAATTTGCTTGGCGGCGATCTGGAAGGCATCCAGCATCGACCGTTCGCCGCGCGCGATGTGCGCACCGGTGACGCCGTAGCGGCGGATGTTCTCGAAGACCTTTTGCATCAACTGGAACTGGTAGGGCGGGAAGGGATAATCGGCGACGAAGTCCTCGCCGTCGCGAAAGGATCGCAACGTCATGCCCAGATTCTTGAAACTGATCTGATGGCTGAGGATGTCGCGCTTCTGCGCGTGGATCGCGCGGAGTGGTGCGCCGACCTCGTCCTTCTTTTCGAGCAGCCGGACCTGGATCACCTCGTCGGTGTTGCTGCTCGACAGCGAGACCCGTGTCCGGAATCGACCCTGGATCTTCGAGAAGTCATTGGCGCGGGCTGACTTGATCTCACCGATGACGCCCTCGATGTCCTCCTGGCTGGTGACGACGACCCAGGCACGGCCACCACAGACGGTGCCCAGATTTTCCGTGATCGTCTGCAGGCTCAGCATAAGGTGGGTGTCCTGGCCGATGAACTGACCCACCTCGTCGGCGAGGAAGATGATGCGGTGATCGGGGCCTTTCGCATCGAGAAACTCGCGGACCCAGATCGCAAAGTTCTCGACATTAAGCGCGAACGACTTCTCTTCGCCGTCGATGAATTTTGCCGCCGATTCCCCAGTCTGGCCGAGAGCCTGGGCGAGCGCTTGCACCACCTCGTCGCGGCGAAAGTTGTAGCAGTCTCGTTCTGCGACCCAGTCCGCTCCGGCAGCGAGGCGGAAGGCGTCCTTGAAGCGGTCGAACTTGCCGCGCTGCGCCAAGTAGCGTTCCATGTGGGCGATGTGCGGGTGATCTCCGCTGAATCCCTGGTGCTCGTTGAACACGCGCAGGAACACCGCGAGGATCGCGTCCCGCCCGTATTTGGCTTCCGCCTTGCTCTCGATGTTGAACAGGATGACGTCGGTCGGCGCTTGCACGGCACGCTTGATTGAGCCGAGCAGGAGCGCGTCGTCGATCTTTGCCTCGAAAAATTCCACAGCGCGACGGCTTTGTCCGTTCGCCTTCACCTCGCGGTTGGCGAGCAGGTATGAGAGGATCTTGATGAAGTGGGATTTGCCGGAACCGAAGAAGCCGGAGATCCAGGCGCCGATCTTTCCCGCTGTCTCCGGGTCGTGTTTGCGCTGCAGCGCGTCGACGTAGGCGTCGAAGAAGAGGCCGATGTGGCGGCGCAGTTCCTTCGTGACGACGTACTCATCGAGTTCCTGCCAGACGGACCTGTCGTCCAACTGGTCGGCTTTGACGACGCCGTTGATCGGCCGGAACAGATCCTTGGCGAAAAGCTCGCGGACTAGCACGGTGGTCCCCCCTTCACGGTACCAGCGAGAATGCTCGGTAGTAGTGGCTGTCCTTCAGACGACCGAAAAGTTGTAGGACATGCCCGTCGTATCGGCCAGGAAAGAACAACACGAGCGGTGTCCCGCCCATCAGCGGATGCAGGTTCGCGAGAAGGCTGTGGGTCCGAAGCAGCGGCCACGCGTTGCCGACGCCCGATACGAGCACGAGATCGGATTCATCCGGCTGCGCCGCCTCGCGGAAGATGGGGGCCAGTTTGCTGGCGTGGAGGGGCGCCGCCAGGGCCTTCAGAAAGGCGTCATCGCCCTTCCGAAGCTGCATCTCAAACCCCTTTTGCAGCAGATTCCGCCTTTCCAGATAATCGACCGTCAGTTCAAACAGGTTAACGTGACGAACACACAGACCCGGCCGTTTCTTCGGAAGCTGCGTTACCAGAAATCGGATGTGCTGCCGAATCGTGAGTTCGCCCTCAGGCGGGTAATCGAAAACATAGAATGCTAACTCGTTGCCCAGGCCTCGCCCTTTCAGAAAGTCATCTGAAGCAAGCCGGGGAAGTATCTGGTTAAGGCGGTGGGTGAGCCGTTCAGTCACGTAGAAGCCCCAATGCACCGAATGACGTACTCTTCATCGTGAGCGCGAAGGTAGCGAAAGAGGTCATCTGCGACTCGAACCTGTTGCAACGTCATCGCTTTTGGGTCTCTGACGAAGCCAGCTTCCACGAGAATTCTAAAAACGGAGTCAGCCAGCTTGTTGACCGTAGATTGCTGCCAAACTGGCATATTTGGCTCGCGTAACCGGCACTGCTCTAAAAATTCAACCCACAAAATTCTTGGAAGATTCGGTCGAAACAATCGATACTGTTCTCGAACGACCCTGTCTAGAAAATCTCCAAGGAGGGCGCTGTGTTTTATGGATGCGGCCAGGACGGCCTGGGTGGCTACCTCAGTTCCTCCGTCCCTGACTAAACGCCACAAGCTCGGGCTCATCGTCAATAAGCGGCTGCGGACAAGCGAAGCCTGACGCTTCGCCGTTGATGGGCTCCGCTTTTGCAATACATTCTGGACTATAATCGCGTCACGCCAGCCGACTTCATCAATCCCATCCAGCAGCAATCCTGCGACCACGCGGCTCTCGGGCACCTTGAGAGAGCCGCCCGCAATATCCGCCTTATACCTCAGCGGACCAAACTCCCTCTGACTGGTCAATACGAGCACCCGCGCAAGAGCATCTTTCCGGCTGATTCGGGCTGATAGCTACCCTCAAAATTCAATGGACGGAAGGGCCTGCGGGAAAGTGTCCCGCGTCCGCGTACAGACGACCGAAGCACCGCAATGCACTGCGCCGCGGAGTTCAGCACCGGCGAAACGCGATGATAAACGCTTAGCCACCGGTACGGGAGCGTCTGAGCCGAGTGCCTGCATTCGAATGCGGTGTTGGGTTGCCGGCGGCGTCCGGAGGCGGTGAAAGCGGCGGGTCGGCCGCCAGCTACTCTCTTGACGCTCCCGCCGCTTGGCGCTCAAGAACGGAGTGTATATCAACATCCCACCCGCTCGGCATCGCCCGCGTCAAGTCCTCCAGCCGCATCCCTTTCGGCTGTCGGCCGTCGAGGATGGCTTCGACGATGTCGGGGGCGAGGAGCGTCAGGCGGAGCAGGCGGTTGACGAAGCTGCGGGTGACGCCCTCGGCTTCGGCCAGTTCTCCAGCGGATCGGTAGCGGCGCTCTTCCAGCATCTGCTTCCAGCGATGCGCCCGTGCCAGCGCGCGGATCAGGGTCTCGTCCGGCCGTGGCTTCGCCGCCGCCCAGGCGTCGCCGCCATCTGGCGCGACGATCACCTTGCGGCCGCCACGGCGTTTCCAGGTCATCGGGATGCGGACGATGATGGTCTTGCCGTCGAGCTCCCAGTTCTCGCCGGCCACCTTTCGTTTCGTGTTCATGCCGCTTCCGCCTTTCGAGATCGAAGCTCCTCGACTAGCGTCTGCACTCCCTCGGCGCGTAGCTGGACCTGTATGTCCTCGGGCGACAGATCGATCCGCTCGACCAGCAGGCGGACGATCCGCGCCTGCTCGGCCGGGAACAGCTCGTCCCACAGTGGCGCCAGCTCGGTGATGCTCTCGACGACCTCGCGCTCGGCGATGGCCGCGTCGCCCTCTCGCTTCGCCGCCGACCACGTTTTCGCGATGACCTCCGGCGTGCGCAGCAGCTGCCGCACCTGGGCGACGACGGCTTCCTCGACCTCCGCCGCCGGCACGCTGCGCACCGGGCAGTCGGCGTAGCCCTGGCGGATGGCGTCGCTGGCGACATAGTAGCGGTAGAGCTTGCCGGCTTTGCGGGTGTGCGACGGCGTCATCGCGTGCCCGCCCGGGGCGAAGATCAGGCCGCGCAGCAACGCCGGCGTCTGCGCGCGCGTGCCGTTGGCGCGAGCGACCGTATTCTCGGCGAGGATGGCATGCACATTGTCCCAGGTCGCTCGGTCAATGATCGCTGAGTGCTCGCCCGGATACGGTATCCGCTTGTGCACCGCCTCCCCGAGGTAGACGCGGTTGTTCACGATCTTGTAGATCGCCCCCTTGTCGATCGGCTTGCCCGGGCGGTGCTTGCCGTCCTGCGTCGTCCAGGATTTGGTGGTGTGGCCGGCGCGCCGGAGTTCTTGCGCCAGCTTGGTCGCCGAGCCGAGCCGCAGAAACCGAGTGAAGATGAGCCGGATGAGTTCCGCTTCCGTCTCGTTCACCACCAGCTTGCGGTCGGCGACGTCGTAGCCGAGCGGCGGGATGCCGCCCATCCACATGCCACGCGCCCGCGACGCGGCGAACTTGTCGCGAATACGCTCGCCGATCACCTCGCGCTCGAACTGCGCGAACGACAGCAGGATGTTCAGCGTCAGCCGGCCCATCGACGTCGTCGTGTTGAACGCCTGCGTGACGCTGACGAACGAAGCGTCGTGCCGGTCGAACACCTCGACGATGCGGGCGAAGTCGCCGAGCGCGCGCGACAGCCGGTCGACCTTATAGACGACGACGACATCGACCGCGCCGGCCTCGACATCGCGCAGCAGCCGCTGCAGCGCCGGGCGCTCCATGGTTCCGCCGGAGAAGCCGCCGTCGTCGTAGCGGTCGCCGACGAGGATCCAGCCCTCGCTCTTCTGGCTCTGGATGTAGGCCAACCCCGCCTCGCGCTGTGCGTCGAGCGAGTTGAACTCCATCTCCAGGCCCTCTTCCGAGGACTTGCGCGTGTAGATGGCGCAGCGCAGCTTGCGGACCGGTGCCTTCATTTGCCACTCCGGTAATTGCGCAGGCCCCAAAACAAGGGGCCATTCCAGCGCGTGCCGGTGATGGCGCGCGCGATCGCCGACAGCGACTTGTAGCGTCGCCCCTGATACTCGAAGCCGTCGTCGAGCACGGTGGCGGTGTGCTCGACGCCCTGCCACTCACGGATCAGCCGCGTGCCGCTGATCGGCCGATCACCCTTGCGCACCGGCTGCTTGCCCTTCACCCGCCGATCCTCTTCCTCGGCCAGCGCCTTCAGCTTCGCCTCGGCACGCGCCGAGAGACCACCCAGCGCCAGTTCCTGGATGCGGTAGGCCAGCCGCTTGACCAGGAACGGCCGGTTGAAGGGCGGCGGCTCGCGATCGTAGAGCTCGCGCCACAGCTGCTTGAGGTCCGCCGTCGATTTGTCGGGCAGCGCCGCCACCTGAGCTAACATACTATCCTGCATGACTTTTTCTCCTGCCGCGAACGGTTCGGCCATGCACGCTCTGGTCGGCGGTGAAGTCCAGGGAAAGCTCTCCGGTTTCGGCGGCCTGCGCTTCGCGTCGACGCGCGCGCAGGCGCAGCAGCCCGGCCGCCAGGATCTCGCCGACCTCGCGCAAGCGCTCGTCGGCGGTCATCCGCTCGGGATCGAGCGCGTTGCGCATGGGCGGGGTTTCTCCTGGCGTGAAGCGGATATCCAAATGCCGTATATAGGACTTTATTCTTAATTGCAATCCCGCTATGCTGCCGTCGCGGATTCCGGCGCTGCGCGCAGGCCTTCGGGCGGCTGCCGGCGCCGGGGCCCACCCCCTCGCCCGGAGATCGTCCGCCATGCACACCCGAACCAAAAGGGGCGCCGATCGGCGCCGCAGCCGCCCATGACCGGCACGCAAGCTCGTGGACGCTCGTCGGCGCCGCTCACCGAGCTCTGTCGGCAGCTCGACCAGCGTATCGAGGAGATCGCCGGGCGGCTGCTTGGCGAGCCGAACCGGGCGCTGTCGACGCGCAACCAGCTGCGCTTCGGGCGCAACGGCAGCCTGGCGGTGGAGATCGCCGGCGAACGGTGCGGCCGGTGGTACGATCACGAGCAGAAGCAGGGCGGCGGCGCGCTCGATCTCGTCGTCCGCTGCACCGGCCTGGCGCGGCGCGAAGCCGCCGAGCAGGCGGCCACTGAGTTGGGCATCGCCGTCGAGCGGCGCTCGCCATCGCCGCGCCGGCGCATCGTCGCCAGCTACGACTACCGCGACGAGACCGGCGCCGTGCTGTTCCAGGTGGTGCGCTACGCGCCGAAGACCTTTCGCCAGCGCTGCCCGGACGGCCGCGGCGGCTGGAGCTGGCGGGTGCGCGGCATCCGCCAGGTCCCCTACCGGCTGCCGGAGCTGCTCGGCGCCGCCCTCGAGGTCCCGGTGTTCGTCGTCGAGGGCGAGAAGGACGCCGACCGGCTGGCCGGCCTGGGCCTGGTTGCAACCTGCAACGCTGGCGGGGCCAACTCTTGGCCGGAGGCGCTCACCCCGGCGTTTCGCGGTCGCACGGTCTACGTCGTGCCGGATAACGATGCTGCCGGCCGCAGCCATGCGCAGAAGGTCGCCGCAGCGCTCGAAGGCGTCGCCGACAGCATCCGGATCGTCACCTTGCCCGACCTGCAACCCGGCGGCGACGTCTCCGACTGGCTCGATGACGGCGGCGACGCCCCCGAACTGCTGCAGCTGTGCCAGGCGGCGCCGGCGTGGAAACGGGACGGCGGCGACTTGCAGCCGGAATATCCTGTCCTGCTCCCCTACTGCGAAGAAGCGATCACGCTGGCGTTCTCGGAGCGGCATGCCGACGACCTGCGTTACTGCGATTTCTTCGGCCGCTGGTCGGAGTGGCGGGCCGGCCGCTGGCGCGAGGACGCCAAGCGACGGGTGTTCACCCTGGCACGCCGGCTCTGCCGCGACCATTGCGCCTCTGCACTGCACGGCATCGACGACGAGAGGGCGGCGGCGCGGATCGGCACCGGCATTGCGAGCGCCAAGACGGTGGCCGCCGTCGTCAACCTGGCACGCGCCGATCCCCGCCATGCGACCGCTCCCGAGGAGTGGGATGTCGATCCCTGGGCGCTGAACACGCCGAAGGGGATCATCGACCTGCGCACCGGCAAGATGGGCCGGCACGACCGTAGCGCTCTCCTCTCGAAGATCACCGCCGTCGCTGCTGCCGACTCGCAATGCCCGCGCTGGCGGCGATTCCTCGACGAGGTCACCGGCGGCGACGTGGACCTGCAGGCGTTCCTCGCCCGGGTCGCCGGCTACGGCCTGACCGGCAGTACCCGCGAGCACGCGCTGTTCTTCCTCTACGGCACCGGTGCCAACGGCAAGGGCACCTTCCTCAACACGCTTACCGGCGTCCTCGGCGACTACGCGCAGGTCGCCAGTATGGACACCTTCACCGAGAGCCAGACCGATCGGCACCCGGCCGAGCTTGCCGTGCTGCGCGGCGCCCGCGTCGTCGCCGCGCAGGAGACCGACGAGGGCCGCCGCTGGGCGGAGAGCCGGATTAAGGCGCTGACCGGCGGCGATCCGATCACCGCAAGGTTCATGCGCCAGGACTTCTTCACCTACACGCCGCAGTTCAAGCTGATGATCGCCGGCAACCATAAGCCCGGCCTGCGCAACATCGACGAGGCGATCCGCCGGCGCTTCCATCTGCTGCCGTTCACCGTGCGCATCCCGCCGGAACAGCGCGACCTGCAACTGTTCGAGGCTCTTCGCCAGGAATGGCCGGCGATCCTCGGCTGGGCGGTGCGCGGCTGCCTGCAGTGGCAGGCCGAGGGGCTGAACCCGCCGTCCGCGGTGATCGAGGCGACTTCGGAGTACTTCGACGACGAGGACGTGTTCGGCCAGTGGGTCGGCGAGCACTGCATCCGTGACCTGATGGCGCACGAGACGACCCGCGACCTCTACGCCGCCTGGAGCGCCTGGGTGCAGCGCCGGGGCATGTCGGCCGGCACCGAACCGAGGTTTCGCGGCGCGCTCAAGGCGCGCGGTTTCGTCCCCAAGCGCGAGGCAGGAACCGGTCGAGGCGGCTTCGCCGGCATCCGCCTGCTGCGCAAGGACTACACCGACGACCCGCGGTACGGAGGATGATCATGCCGGGTGTGATGCTACGTGACTCTGTACCAGGTTGTCGGCGTTACGCGCGCACACACGCATACACGCCGATAAGGGTGGGGACGCCACAGACCTTCACAGCACCAGCTCATCCCTGGGCTTTTCCAGCCGAAGGAGCCGATCAATGGCACGCATGAGCCCGCGAAACATGCCGACGAGCGTCGAGTCGTCGCAGCCTCAGCCCGGTCAGCCGGCAACGGGCGCAGCCCTACGCGTCCCGCAACGCCGCGGTGATCTGCTCATTCCGGTATACGAAGCCGACCCCGACGGCCGGCCGGTGGTGCATCATCGCGTCGTCGACACGATCGGCCGGATGCTGCGCAACGCCAGCATCAGCCGCGAGATGCACGACGCCGCGCGCGACTTCGCGGCAACGTTCACCATCGCGCAGTTCGATACGATCACCTGCATGTCGCTCGATCGCATAGCCGGATCGCGCAACGCCGCCGATCCGACCGATGCCCAACTCGACGCCCGACGGCGTGTCGCCGGCGCCATCGACGCGCTCGGCGGCCTCGGCAGCCCGGCCGGCGGCTGCCTCTGGCACGTCGTCGGGCTGCAATGCTCGATCCGCGAGTGGGCAATGCGCCAGGGCTGGGGCGGTAAGCCGATCGGCGAGAAGCAGGCGCACGGCATCCTGGTCGCGGCGTTGGGCGTGCTGGCGCATCACTACGGCTACTCACGCCGGGAAACTGTCGACTCGTGATCCAGCGGCCGCGAGCCCGATCGGCGGTGTCCGTCCGCGGTCGGCGGTTCGAGCGGACGAGGCGGCCCCGCGCCGGGCCGGTCGGCGGCACGACCCTCTATAGGACTATAATCATATTCCGCTTGACAGGCGGCCATAGAGTTGTTATAACCACCCGAGATTAGGAACTGTGCCAGGACAGATTGCCATCGCGAAAGCTTCCTGAGGGTTCGCGTCGGCACCGCAAGATGTACGGGTCCCTTCCCGCCAAAGTGGTAAATGGGGGTGGCCAGCCCGAGACCTCCCCAGCGACAGCCGATAAATTTGGGAAGCCACCCCCGGCCAGAAGCCGCCTCCATCTGAAACCACGTAATATTTCAAGTAGTTAGCCTGGACCCCAGGGTGGCTTCCACTTGGACTCCGGAGTCCGGCTTCCGGACGGAGTCCAGGAAGCCAGGACGGAGTCCAGCCGGAAGCCGGGCCGATGGCCACCCGCGCCGGCCGACCAGACCAGCAGGCCTTTCACTTCACCCTTTCGGACGCAACGACGATGCTCCCATTCCTGCCCGAGCAGATCGAGCAATGGCCGATCGCGCGGCTGAAGCCGTATGCGCGCAACGCGCGGACGCACTCGGACGATCAGATCGCCAAGATCGCTGCCTCGCTGGTCGAGTACGGCTGGACGGCGCCGGTGATGGTCGCGGACGACGACGAGATCGTCGCCGGCCACGGCCGGCTGCTGGCGGCGCGGCACCTCGGGCTCGATGCGGTGCCGGTGATCCGGCTGGCGCACCTGACGCCCGAGCAGGCGCGCGCCTACCGGATTGCCGACAACCGGCTGTCCGAGCTGTCGGGATGGGACGACGAGTTGCTGGCGGCCGAGCTGCAGGCACTCGACGCCGCCGGCTTCGACCTGGCGCTCACCGGCTTCGAGGGCGAGGACCTGGGCCGGCTGCTGGCCTCGCTCGACGACGGCGACGGCCTGGCCGGCGACGACGTCATCCCCGAGCCGCCGGCGAACCCGGCTTCCCGCACCGGCGATCTGTGGCTGCTGGGCGAGCACCGGCTGCTGTGCGGCGACAGCACGAAGGCCGAGGACGTGATCCGGGTGATGGACGGGCAGAAGGCGATCCTGTTCGCCACCGATCCGCCCTATCTCGTCGACTACGACGGCACCAACCACCCATCGAAGCAGGGCTGGCCGGACAAGAACAAGGATTGGGGCGACACCTACGGCGTCAGCTGGGACGACTCGTCGCAGGGACCCGAGCTGTACGAGGGCTTCGTCCGAGCGGCGATCGAGCACGCGATCGCCCCGAACGCGGCTTGGTACTGCTGGCACGCCAGCCGCCGGCAGGCGATGGTCGAAGGCGTGTGGGAGAAGTTCGGCGCCTTCGTCCACCAGCAGATCGTCTGGGCCAAGGATCGCGGCATCCTGACGCGCTCGTACTACCTCTGGCAGCACGAGCCCTGCTTCTTCGGCTGGGTCCGCGGCAACAAGCCGCCGCGCCTTTCGGACGATTATCCGAGCACAATCTGGGCCATCCCGACGGTCAAGGTCGGCGAGAAGACCCTGCATCCGACGTCGAAGCCGATCGAGGTGTTTGCCCTGCCGATGCGCCAGCACGTCGCCCCCGGCGGGCTGTGCTACGAGCCGTTCTCCGGCTCCGGCTCGCAGATCATCGCCGGCGAACAGACCGGCCGGCGGGTCTGCGCCATCGAGATCAGCCCGGCCTACGTCGACGTCGCCGTAAAGCGCTGGCAGACGGCGGCCGGCAAGCCGGCGGTGCTGGCGGATGACGGGCGGACGTTCGACGAACTGGCGACGGAGCGGCTTCGCCATGCGGCATGAGCAGCACCGCCGGGCGGCGAGCCCGGCGGTGCCCTGCCGATGCGTGCGCGGATCAGTCGGCCAGTCGGTACACCCGCTCGCCGTCGTCCGGCTTCTCCGAGGTGACGCCGAGGCCGCGCTTCTTCTTCAAGGCACCGGCGAAGGCGCCGCGAACGGTGTGTGCTTGCCAGGCCGTGGCGACCATGATCTGGGCGATGGTGGCGCCTTCGGGTCGGCGCAGCATGTCGATCAGCATCGCCTCCTTGGTGCCGTCGCGGTGCTTGCGGACCTTGCCGGCGGGCTGCTCCGAACACGCGTCCGGCGCGGCGGGGGCGGCACCGGTGGCCGACGGCGCGCCTTCGTCCGCGGCTGTGGTGGTCGCGTTCTCCGCCGAAGCCGGCTCGCCCGCGGGCGCCGGGGCGGCACAGGGCGGCTCGATGCCGGCGGCTTCGTCTTCGAAGGACACGATCTGCCCGGCCGCCTCGGCGGCATCGTCCTGCAGACCGGTGCGGAACGACTCGGCGCTCATCCGCCCGTCGAGGAAGCCGCCGGCGGTGGCGAGCAGGTCGTCGAGGCTGACGCCGAGACGCTCGGCGTGCGCGCCGATGCGGCGCAGCGCCGCGTCCTTGGTGTTGGGATTGCGCGGCTGGCCATCGAGCGCGCTGAGGATGGCGTTGAGCTGGGTCTTGCCGAGGTCGGTCATGAGGTAGCGTCCTTTCGGATCCGGCACCGCGACGATCGCGGCGCTGCTACCACCCTCAGCCCCGCCGGCGGATGCCGGTGCGGGGCCCAAGGGCCGGCGGACGTCGAGCCGTCAGGCGGCGTGTTCGCCTTCGCTGAACCAGGCGTCGGTGATGCGGCGGAGCAGTGCTGCGCTGTCGGTGATGCTGGTGACGTGGCCCCAGTTGACCTCGTCGGGCAGGACGCCGAAGTGGTCATCGCTGAGTTGCTGCAGCCTTGCCAGCAACCCATCGAACTCGGTCTTGCCGGCGACGAAGGCGCTGAGCGCCTGGTCGTTGTCGTGTGGCTTGCGGTTCCTGGCGGCGGTCATGGCAGACTCCACGGTTTTGCTGATGGACATGAAGGCTCTGTTCGTACCGACAGGCAAGCGAACAGGACAGCTCGATCATTGCTTTGTTTTCGCTTGCTCGATCATCTCCGGATGGATGCTTGCTGCCATGCCGACCGGCAGTTCCACACCCCCGCGTAAGGGGCTGAGCGAGCGCGAGTACGCGCGGCACGCCGGCGTCTCGCGCGGCGCGGTGCAGAAGGCGCGCAGCTCGGGACGGCTGGTGCTGCACGCGGACGGCTCGGTCGATGCGTCCGCCTCGGACGCCCGCCGGGCGCAGGCGACCGATCCGGCGAAACAGCGCAGCCAAGTGCCACCACCCGGCTTCCGGCCGGTGCCGGAGGTCGCTGTCGCGGCGGTCGGCGAGACGCTGAAGGAGCAAGGCATGTCGGCGCCGCAGCCGAGCGGCATGACGTTCCTGCAGGCGCGCACCGCCAACGAGGTGCTGAAGGCGCGGCTGCGGCGGATGGAGGTGCAGCAGAAGGAGGGCGAGCTGGTCGATCGGGCGCGGGCGGTGGCCCTGGTGTTCCGTCTGGCGCGTCAGGAGCGCGACGTCTGGCTCGGCTGGCCGGCGCGCGTCGCGTCGTTGATGGCGGCCGAGCTCGGCGTCGACGCGCACACCCTGCAATCGGTGCTGGAGAGCCATGTACGGGAGCACCTCGCAAGCCTCGCCGAGGTTCGATGCGAGTTGCGATAGCGGCGCCGATGCCGGCTACGATGTCGGCCTCGATGTCGGTTTCAACGGCGCGCCCGAGCTGCTGCGCGCCTGGCGCGACGGCCGCAGGCCTGACCCGGAGCTCACGGTATCGGCATGGGCCGACAGCCACCGGCTGCTGAGCCCGCGCGGCGCCAACGAGGCCGGGCGCTGGCGCACCAGCCGGACGCCTTATCTGCGCGAGATCATGGACGCGCTGTCGCCCGCGCATCCGGCGCAGCGGGTGGTGGTGATGAAGGGCGCGCAGATCGGCGCGACCGAGGCGGGCAACAACTGGATCGGCTACGTCATTCACCACGCGCCGGGGCCGATGCTGGCGGTTCAGCCGACGGTCGAACTGGCGAAGCGGTTCTCGCAGCAACGGGTCGACGCGCTGATCGACGAGAGTCCGGCGCTGCGCGACAAGGTCGCGCCGGCGCGCTCGCGCGATGCCGGCAATACCGTGCTGTCGAAGGAGTTCCCCGGCGGCATCCTGGTGATGACCGGGGCGAACAGCGCCGTCGGCCTGCGCTCGATGCCGGTGCGCTACCTGTTCCTCGACGAGGTCGACGCCTATCCGCTGTCGGCCGACGCAGAGGGCGAGCCGGTGGCGCTCGCCGAGGCGCGGACGCGGACCTACTCCTGGCGGCGCAAGGTGTTCCTGGCCTCCACACCGACGGTCAAGGGGCTGAGCCGGATTGAGCGCGAGTTCGAGGCGTCGGACCAACGCCGCTTCTTCCTGCCGTGCCCGCTGTGCGGTGCCCTGCAGTGGCTGAAGTTCGAGCGGCTGCGCTGGGAGTGGGGGAATCCGGCGAGCGTCGCTTACGTCTGCGAGGTCTGCGACGGCAGCTTCGGCGAGCATCACAAGACGCGGATGCTGGCGGCAGGCCAGTGGCGACCAACGGCCAGGTCGGCGGATCCGGCCACCATCGGCTTCCACCTCTCGGCGCTGTACTCGCCGCTCGGCTGGTACTCGTGGGGGCAGATCGCCCGCGACTGGGAGGCGGCGCAGGGCAACGACGAGGCGAAGCGCAGCTTCAGGAACACCGTGCTCGGCGAGACCTGGTTCGAGACCGGCGAGGCGCCGGACTGGCAGCGGCTCTACGACCGCCGCGAGGATTATCATCTCGGCACCGTGCCGGCGGGCGGGCTGCTGCTGACCGCCGGCGCCGACGTGCAGAAGGACCGCATCGAGGTCTCGATCTGGGCCTGGGGCCGCGGCTTGGAGAGCTGGCTGGTCGATCACCTCGTCATCGACGGCAGCCCGGCCCAGCCCGCGCCGTGGGCGGCGCTGACCGAGCTGCTCGGCCGCACTTGGCCGCACGCCGGCGGCGCCCGGCTTCGTCTCGCCCGGCTGGCGATCGACACCGGCGGCCAGTACACCACCGAGGTCTACGCCTGGACGCGCCGACAGAGTGTCGGCCAGGTGATGGCGATCAAGGGCGTCGACGGCTTCGACCGGACGACGCCGGTCGGCGGGCCGACCAGCGTCGAAGCCCGGCAGGGGGCAAAGCGCTCGCGCGGTGGCGCCAGGCTGTGGACGATCGCCGTCGCGGTGTTCAAGTCCGAACTCTATCGCTTCCTGCGCCAGGAGCGGCCGACCGACGAGGAGATCGCCGCCGGCGTCGCCTGGCCCGCCGGCTACGTGCATCTGCCGCAGGGCCTCGACGCCGAACGCGTCAAGCAGCTGGTCGCCGAGCAGCTGGTCACCGTCAAGACCCGGCGCGGCTTCGACAAGCTGGAATGGCAGAAGTTGCGCGCCCGCAACGAGACGCTGGACTGCCGGGTCTACGCGCGGGCCGCGGCGTGGGTGCTCGGCATCGACCGCTTCGCCGAGGCGCGCTGGAAGCAACTCGAGGAGCAACTCGCCGCCCAGCCGAGCGACAGCGCGGAATGCGGCGCTTCACCGCCATCGGCGCCGGCCGGGCCATCGTCCCGGCCGGCGCCGCCGCGCCGGCAGGTCGTGCCGAGTTCCTGGATAACGGAGTAGGCATTGGCAACTGCTGAGCAGATCGCCGCCCAGATCGCTGCGCTCGAAGGCCTGCGCGCCAACGGCTACGCCCGGGTCAGCTACGAGGGGCACACCGTCGAGTACCGCTCGCTGGTCGAGATCGACCGCGCCATCGCCACGCTGCGCACGTCGCTGGCCAGCGCAACCGGCAAGCCCACGATCCGCCAGATTTACGTCCAGCAGCCGGACAAAGGTCTGTGACCGTGGACGGCCTCCCCGGCGGGCAGGCGGCGCCGATCAGCGCCCGGCTGGAGAGTGCCATGCGTTCGCGCCGGCTGGCCGCCTGGCTGCCGCCGACCCGCAACCTCAATGCCGCGATCGCCGCCGACGGCGAGCTGACCATCCGCCGGGCGCGCGAGATCGTGCTCGGCAACGCGCTCGCCACCAACGCCGCCGACGAGTTCGTCGCCAATGCCGTCGGCACCGGCATCAAGCCGT
>Ga0209573_1002243_pt1 | contig 25647 bp, 23 predicted proteins | sample TNRBio252014_DNA_FD_185870 | JGI IMG/M metagenome (GOLD analysis project Ga0209573, IMG submission 185870) | Wastewater treatment Type I Accumulibacter community from EBPR Bioreactor in Madison, WI, USA - TNR Reactor_6/25/2014_ DNA (SPAdes)... | ecosystem: Engineered > Bioreactor > EBPR >... | reverse complement strand
GGGTTTTCGTCCGAATCGTTGTTGGGAAGCGACAGCGCCACGGAAAACGGCCCAGTGGCCAGTGGCGTGTAGGTCACCTGAAAGGTCGTCGACGCGCCCGTTGCCAAGGTGCTCGACCCCGGTTGCGTCAGCGTGCCGACACTGGCGTTCACCACGGCCCCCGACGTCACGGTGCCCAGCGTCAGATTCGCATTGCCCGCGTTGGTCACCGTATAGGTGACGGTGACCGGTTCGCCAAAGACCCGATCACCCTGCGCGTCGCTCGCGCCATCGCTGATCGCGCCGCTGATGGACGAGGTTACCGCGATGTCGGATGGGGCCGGGGTGTCGTAAAGACCGCCGGTGACCACGATGTTGGTGACGCTCGGGACCAGCGGCGTCCCCACCGGAACAAAGATGTCCGCGCTCAGGACCACAGTATCAAAGCCATCGGCGGACGGGAAACTGAACTCGACGGCGCAGGTACTGCCCGGAGTGATTTGGACGGCAGAAGCATACGGTATAGTACAGCCCGGCCCGCCAGTGAAACTCGCGGTAGCGTAGTCGTCCCCTACGTAGTCGAAGACAAAGGCGCTTACGTGCTCGCTGGTTCGCTGCAAGGCGAAGAAGGGACCGGAAGAAAAATCGACGGAGCAGGTGCTGCCCGATATGTTTTCCTGCAGCCAGAAGCTCGGCGTGCCATTGGTGGTTGAATCCGGACAGCGCGTCGATGCGGCGGCGGAGGTTGCCGACAGGCCCGCCAAAACAGGGACGCAGAGCAAGAGCGCCGCAACGGCAAGGTTTCGCAGGGCACGCGCGGCAAAGGCGCCCGCATGATGGACCCGCATCAGGGTGGTTGCGATCAAGGCAAACGTCACGGCACTGGCACAAACACCCTGCGGAGCTTCAAACATATTTTGACCGATCGAAAAAAACTTTCCTCTGCGTAACCAGCGTTTGGTTACTTGTGAAGCCGGATTGTCGCGCCGAGGCGATTGCCACCGGCAAATCGACAAAACAAACTCAGGTTTGGCCATTTTGGCAACACCCCGCGCGGGAAATCAGCCAGAAAGAGCGAGCGCTCGGCAGGGTTTTTGCCGCGCCTCGGCGCACGCCATCGCCTCGAACCATTCGCGCGGAAACCGTCCGCGCCCCCTGCCCACTCAGGGCCAGTTTGTCCAAGATCCCCCCAAGATTGCAGCATGATCCGGCTTCGTCTCGTCATTGAAGACCGAACCGACTGCCCGCAAGATCCACCGCACCCGAGACAAAGCCCGGCTGATCTGTTCGACCCCATCGACCGCTTCTACATACCGCGCAGGCGGCACTCGAAACTGGGCGCCCTCAGCCCATGGAGTTCGAGACCCGCGCCATGCTAGCTTAACCCGATATTCACGAAACCGGCAGATGCTGACACTGCCACACCTCGCTCTTGGCTTGGCTAGATGGATCAAGGATAAGTGAGGCCCGAACCTGAACGAACCGCCGTGGAACAGAGAATGCGGAAGATTTCCCTTGCCGCACCAAGCAGGTCAGGTGGTCACCAAGGAAGGGCACCATGACGCCTGAAAAACGACTTTCTGACATCCTTTTCGCCCTGATCGCAACGGTGGTTTTCCTGCCAGTCATGCTGGTGGCCGCATTGGCGATCGTGTTGGTTGACGGTCGCCCGATCCTTTACATTTCCGACCGGGCCAAGGCACCGGGCCAGATCTTTCGTTTGGTAAAGTTCCGCACGATGCGTCCGGGCAATGACGATTCCACCGCCTCAGGCGGTCACAAGAACCATCGTATCTCGCCACTCGGCGCATTCCTGCGTCGCGCGCGAATCGACGAAATGCCGCAGCTCTGGAACATCCTCAAAGGCGACATGAGTTTCGTCGGCCCACGACCACCCCTGCCCTACTATGTAGAACAATTTCCCGAGATCTATGCAAAAGTCCTGCAGGCGCGCCCCGGATTGACCGGTGTGGCGTCCATCTATTTTCATGCGCACGAGGATTTCCTCCTGCGCAAGTGCACAACCCAGGAAGAAAACGAAAGAGTGTATCGAACCCGATGCATCCCCCGAAAAGCGCAGCTTGACCTGATGTATGTGCGCAATTGGAGTTTGTGCTGGGATTTCCGGCTCATCCTGGCAGCGGCCTTCCCTCGGTTGCGGTGAGCGGCCTTCCGGGTCACGTGGCGCGCAGCCCGCGCTGACCTGACGTGCGAACATGGGCAAGATCGGCTGGGCGGCGGCGTCCTCGCAGCGCGCCTGCTCACGAAAGGCCTCGCTGATTGGGGGCATCCTGCTGCGCTCAAAAATGTGAACGCTTGCGAAAGCAACCGAAATTTTTTTTGAGTTTTATTTTTATTCAATGACTTGAGGAAGCGATGCTCGCTTTCGCCATCGTGCCGTGCGGCGTCGATAAGCGCGGTTCCCAGCCAGAGACCCCGCAAATGGGGGTCGGGCCCATCACCCCATCCTTGATCTTTTGCCCTGTTGTTGGCACAGGGTGACAACGGATCGAAGCAATCGCTTGCTGCACGGAGCACCACATGGCCAATTCCGACACAGCTCGCGACGACGACATCGATCTCGGCGCCCTTTTCGGCGTACTCTGGAAGGGCAAGTTCTGGATCGCGCTCGGAGCAGCCCTGGGTGCGGCGGCTGGGGCCTTCATCATCGCCAACAGCGATCCGACTTTTCGCGCCGATGCCTTGCTGCAACTCGAAGAGCGCAGCGGCTCGATGGCGCTGCCCAGCAGCCTTGCCGCCTTGACCGAGTCTGACCCACGCAGTGTCACGGAAATCGAGATCATCCGGTCGCGCATGGTGCTGGGCCAAGCGGTTGCCGACCAAAATCTGGACTGGTCCATCAGCGCGGAGCGCGCGCCGCTGATCGGCACCATGATCGCGCGGTACCGCCTGCCGGTCATCGACACGCTGATCCCGGAACGCTTTGCTCGGCCAGGGGATCTGCTGGTTCTCGAAAGCCTGACCGTGCCGCCGAACTGGCTGAACCAGCCCGTCGAACTCCTCGTCGGCGAAGGCGGGGCCTTCACGCTGACGACGCCCGCGGGAACCGAGATGGCGGGCATGGTGGGGCAAGCACTTTCTGATCCCCAGGCCGGTTTTCTGCTGACGATCGCCACGCTGAACGCGCCGGCCGGGCGGGTGTTCCACATCAGCCAGATCGACGAGATCCGCGCGATGGCCGGACTTCGTGGACGGCTGGCGGTGGCCGAACGCGGGCGGGCGTCGGGGATCCTTGAGGTCAGTTTGACCGGATCGAACCGCCAGCGCGCCGCACAGTCGCTGAATGCCATCGTGCAGGCGTATTTGCGGCAGAACATCTCGCGCAGTGCTGCCGAGGCCGAAAGCAGCCTGACCTTCATCCGCGAGCAATTGCCGCTGGCCGAGGTCAGTCTGCGCGACGCCGAAGCGGCATTGAACGACTTTCGCCAGCGCGAAGTGACCATCGATCTGTCGCTGGAAACTCAGGCGATCCTGAGTCAGGTCACCCGGATCGAGGGCGAACTGGCTGACCTGCAAAGCCAGGAGGACGAAATCGCCCAGCGTTATACGCCGGCGCATCCGACCTATCGGCAATTGCTGGACCAGCGCACGCGGCTGGAGGCACAACTGGCGGCGCTGCGCGAACAGGTCGGTTCGCTGCCCGAAACCCAGCGACAGGTATTGAACCTGACGCGCTCGGTCGAACTGGCGCAGCGCATCTACACCGAATTGCTGACCCGCGCGCAGGAGGTCGAAGTTCTGCGTGCCAGTACCATCGGCAACGTGCGCATCATCGACGTCGCCGCAGCCGGGGTCAGCCCGATCTCGCCGCGCAAGATGATAACGCTGGCGCTGGCGCTGATCCTTGGCGCAGGGCTGGGAACCTTTATCGTTCTGTTGCGCAGTTGGCTGCGCCGGGGCGTGCAGGATGCGGCGGCGCTGGAAAAGATGGGCCTGCCGGTCTTTGCCACCATCAACTATTCGCGTGAGGCCGATACCGCCGGCAAGCGTCAGGGGCACATGCCCTTGCTGGCGCTGAACAGTTCGGCCGATCTAGCCATCGAGGCCATCCGCTCGCTGCGCACCAGCCTGCATTTCGGCATGCTGGACGCCGCGACGCCGACGCTGACCATTACTTCGTCGCATCCGGGTGCCGGGAAAAGCTTCATGGCGGCCAACCTCGCAGTGGTCGCCGCAGAGGCTGGCAGCCGCGTGCTGCTGATCGACGCTGACTTGCGCCGTGGGCAGTTACGGCGCTATTTCAATGTCGAGCGCAACAAACCCGGTCTGGCCGAAGTGCTGGCACATGACGTCACGCCGGACGCAGCCGTGTTGCAGGGCCCGGTGCCCAACCTGTTCTTCCTGTCGACCGGCCGCTATCCGCCCAACCCGTCCGAGTTGCTGATGCGCGCCGATCTGGACGATCTGGTTGCCTGGTGCGCGCAGAACTTTGACCTTGCGATCTTTGACTCGCCTCCGGTGCTGGCGGTGACCGATCCGGTGATTCTGGCACGGCGCACAGGTGCAACGATCTTTGTCGCGCGCCATGACCAGACGTCGTTGTCCGAGGTCGAAGCTTCGGTCAAGTCGATGGCCTCGGCTGGGCTGCGCTTCAACGGCGCGGTGCTGAACGGCTTTGACCCGCGCAAGGCCAAGGGTGGTTACGGCTATGGTTATGGCTATGGCTATCGCTACGAATACAAGCAGCGCGAGGAGTGATGCCACAACATTGCCCTTGCGGCTGCAGGGTCCGTCAGGGTATTGCTCAAAATTGAGCGATCAACGCCTGGCGTTATCGACCCTGCCCGTTATTGAAAGCCCCCGACCGATGTCCCCCCAACGCGACGCCCTGCGTCAGGATGCGCATTTCAGGATCCTTCGGCTGTTGCAGGACAATCCGGGAATCTCGCAACGCGATCTGGCCAAGGCCGTCGGCGTCAGCACCGGGGGCATCCACTATGTGCTCACCGCGCTCTTGGAAAAGGGGCTGATAAAATTGGGAAATTTCTCGGCCTCACCGGACAAGCGCCGCTATGCCTATATCCTGACGCCGACGGGCCTCGCCGCCAAGGCAGCGTTGGCCCGTCAGTTCCTGATCCGCAAGATGGCCGAATTCGAAAACCTGAAGGCCGAGATCGACATCGTGGGCGCTGAATTGACCGACCAGGAGCGAGTTGCCCTTTGGGACGAGGTGAAACATCCATGAAAACGACACCAGCGTCTCTTCAAGTCGAGACTGTCATTCTTGGACTCTGCAAAATTGGCTCTGCGCATGCTTCTCCCTTGCAGGGTGTGCGTGGCATGGCCGCAAGAGAAATGTGGGAACTGTGAGCAGAACAGCCTTCATCACCGGCACCGCCGGTTTCATCGGCTTCCATCTGGCGGAACTGCTGCTGCAAGAGGGTTGGCGCGTCCACGGTTTTGACGCGGTGACGGATTACTACGACGTCCGGCTCAAGGAACGTCGGCTGGACATCCTGCGCCAGCATGAAAATTTTACCTTTACCAAAGCCCTGCTTGAGGACAATCCGGCCCTGCAGGCGGCGGTCGATGCGGCGGCACCCGATGTCATCATCCATCTCGCCGCACAGGCCGGGGTGCGCTATAGCCTTGAAAACCCACGCGCCTATATCGACGCGAATGTTGTCGGCACCTTCAACGTGATGGAGGCCGCTCGGCGGATCAAGGTGGCGCATCTGATGATGGCCTCGACCGCCTCGGTCTATGGTGCCAATGAAAAACTGCCGTTCCAGGAGACAGATCAGGCCGACACCCAGATCACCCTTTATGCAGCGACGAAAAAGGCCAACGAGATGATGGCGCATTCCTATGCGCATATCTATCACCTGCCGACGACGATGTTCCGCTTCTTCTCGGCCTATGGCCCTTGGGGCCGCCCCGACATGGCGCTGTTCAAGTTCACGCGCGGAATCCTCGCGGGCGAGCCGATCGACATCTACAACTATGGCGACATGTGGCGCGATTTCACCTATGTCAGCGATCTGGCGCGCGGTATCGTCGGGCTGATCGACGCCAAGCCGCCGCAGGTGACCGCCAACTCGTTGATCAGCGCGATGTTGAGGTCGCGCTGGGTGTTTTCGATCACCTTGGCGGCCTCGGCCACGCGGATCGTCGGGGCCATATGGGTGCCCGCCGTGACGATCGAGGCATAGAGCGCGTTCACATAGGCCGCGACCTCGGGCGTTGACCCAGAGGTGACCTTCTTGATCGTGGTCAGCCGGTGCAGCTTGTCGCCGGGGTTGATGCGTTCGGGGCTGTAGCCGGCGAAGAAATCGACGTTGAACCGCAGGCCCGACATCTTCAACAAGATGGGCATCGACACCGAGGCGGTGTTGCAGGCGGCCGGGACCAAGTGGAACTTCCTGCCGTTCCGCCCCGGTCTGGTGGGCGGGCATTGCATCGGCGTCGATCCCTATTACCTGACCCACAAGGCCGAGGCGATCGGCTATCACCCCCAGATCATTCTGGCCGGGCGGCGCCTGAACGACGGGATGGGCGCCTATGTGGCCGGGCAACTGGTCAAAGCGATGCTGCAGCGGCGCATCCATGTGCAGGGCGCGCGGGTGCTGGTGCTGGGCCTGACCTTCAAGGAAAACTGCCCCGATCTGCGCAACACGCGGGTGGTCGATGTGATCGCCGAACTGCGCGAGTTCGGCGCGGATGTGGATGTGTTCGATCCCTGGGTCGATGCCGCCGAGGCACAGCACGAATACGGCCTGACCCCGGTCGCTGCGCCCGAGGCTGGCGCCTATGACGCGGTGATCTTGGCCGTCGCGCATGAGCAGTTCCGCCAGATGGGCACCGCCGCGCTGCGTGCCTTGGGCAAGCCCGAGCATCTGCTGTATGATCTGAAATATGTCCTGCCCACCGCCGACAGCGACCTGCGGCTGTAAGGAGACAACGATGAAACGCTTTGCCCTGATCGGTGCCGCCGGATATATCGCCCCGCGCCACATGATCGCCATTCGCGAGACCGGCAACGATCTGGTCGCCGCGCTGGATTCAAACGACTCGGTCGGAATCATCGACAGCCACTTCCCGGACGCGCAGTTCTTTACCGAGTTCGAGCGCTTCGACCGCCACATCGACAAGATCCGTCGCGCCGGGCAAGGCGTGGACTATGTCTCGATTGCGTCGCCGAACTATCTGCACGACAGCCACATGCGCTTTGCCCTGCGCTCGGGCGCCGATGCGATCTGCGAAAAGCCACTGGTTCTGAACCCGTGGAACATCGACGGGTTGAAGGAAATCGAGGCCGACACCGGCCGCAAGATCAACACGATCCTGCAGTTGCGCCTGCATCCGGCGATCATCGCCCTGCGCGAACAGGTCGCGGCCAGTGGCGACCATGTCTATGACGTCGATCTGACCTACATCACCTCGCGCGGGAACTGGTATCTGCAAAGCTGGAAAGGCGACGACAAGAAATCCGGCGGCATTGCCACCAACATCGGCGTGCATTTCTATGACATGCTGCATTTCGTCTTTGGCGCGGTAAAGGCGAATGTCGTGCATCTGGCGACGCCAACCAAGGCGGCGGGGTATCTTGAATACCAGCATGCCCGCGTGCGCTGGTTCCTGTCGATCGATGTCAACGACGTTCCCGAGGCCGAGCGCGCCAAGGGCAAGCGCACCTTCCGCTCGATCACTGCAGATGGCCAGAATGTCGAGTTCTCGGACGGCTTCACCGATCTGCACACCCGCAGCTATCAGGAAATTCTGGCTGGACGCGGCTTTGGCCTCGATGAAAACCGCGTCGCCATTGAAACCGTGTCGCACATCCGTCAGTCACCGGTTGTCACCAGCGGCGAACGTCACCCCTTCGTGGCACGGCTGGTGAAATGACCGTTTCCATTCACCCCAGCGCCATCGTCGATGACGGCGCGCAAATCGGCGACGGCAGCCGGGTCTGGCATTTTGTCCATGTCTGCGGCGGCGCGCGCGTCGGCAAGGGCGTCTCGTTGGGGCAGAACGTGTTTGTTGGCAATCGCGTGCTGATCGGTGATCGCTGCAAGGTGCAGAACAACGTGTCGATCTATGACAATGTGACTTTGGAAGAGGGCGTGTTCTGCGGCCCCTCGATGGTGTTCACCAACGTCTACAACCCGCGCGCCCTGATCGAACGCAAGAACGAATATCGCGATACGCTGGTGCGCCGCGGTGCCACCCTGGGCGCCAACTGCACCGTCGTTTGCGGCGTCACTATCGGCGCCCATGCCTTTGTCGGCGCCGGGGCCGTGGTGCAAAAGGACGTGCCCGACTTTGCCCTGATGGTCGGCGTCCCCGCCCGCCAGATTGGCTGGATGAGCGCGTATGGCGAGCGCCTGTCGCTGCCAGTGCGCGGCGACGGCAGCGAAACCTGCCCGCACACCGGTGATGTCTATACCCTGTCGGCCGGTCACCTGACCCGCCAGGAGGCCGCTGCATGATCCCCTTCATCGACCTCGCCGCCCAGCAGGACCGCCTGCGCCCGCAGATCGAGGCCGGCATCGCCCGCGTTCTGGCGCATGGCCAATACATCCTCGGCCCCGAAGTTGCAGAACTGGAAGAACGGCTGGCGGCCTATACGGGCGCTGCCTTCTGCATCTCGGTTGCCAACGGCACCGATGCTCTGCAGATCGCGCTGATGGCCTTGGGCATCGGCCCTGGCGATGAGGTCATCACCCCCGGCTTCACCTATATCGCCACCGCCGAGGCCGCTGCGATCCTGGGCGCCAAGGTGGTCTATGTCGATATTGACCCGGTCAGCTACAACATGGACCCGGCGCTGCTGGAGGCTGCGATCACGCCCCGCACCAAGGCGATCCTGCCGGTCAGCCTCTATGGCCAATGTGCGGATTATGACGCCATCAACGCCATTGCCGAGCGGCATGGTTTGCCGGTGATCGAGGACGCGGCGCAGAGCTTTGGTGCCAGCTACAAAGGGCGCAAGTCCGGCAACCTGACCACCATCGCCTGCACCAGCTTTTTCCCGTCAAAACCTCTGGGGTGTTACGGCGATGGCGGGGCGATCTTCACCTCGGACGCCGAGCTGGCGCGAGTGATGCGCCAGATCGCCCGCCACGGCCAGGAAAAGCGGTATCACCATGTGCGTATCGGCATGAACTCGCGGCTGGACACACTGCAGGCGGCGATCCTGCTGCCGAAACTGGCGATCCTCGATGACGAGATCGCCGCGCGGCAGTTGGTCGCCGGCCACTATGCCACTGCGCTCGGCGCCCTCGGTATCGCGCCGCCAAAGGTCGCCCAGCACAACGTCAGCGCATGGGCGCAATATACGATCCGGGTGCAGAACCGCGACACCGTGCAAAAGACCCTGCATGCGGCGGGCATTCCGACCGCCGTGCATTACCCCCTGCCCCTGAACCGCCAGCCTGCCGTGTCCGACCCCTCGGCCCAACTGCCCCACGGCGACAAGGCAGCGGACGAGGTGATGAGCCTGCCGATGCACGCGTATCTGACAGCAGGCGACACTGAAAAAATCAGTGCTTTTTTAAATAGGCAGGACGACCGCCACTTTTCTAAAAGGCGCGGAGAATGAAAAAGTACGCTTCAATTAAATCAATATTTCAGAATCGCTTTTTCCGATCAACAGGCTCGCTCATTAGCGGGACTGTGTTTGCGCAAATTTTAACCATGCTGGCCTTGCCGTTTTTGACGCGAATGTACTCGGCTGAAGACTTTGAATTTCTAGGTGTATATGTCGCAGTGCTTTCCTTGATAGCAGTCGTTTCAAGCCTACGGTTTGAGATCGCGATACCTATTCCCGAGGATGACACAGAAGCTGCGAACTTACTTGCACTATCCCTCATTCTCACCACAGGGTTTGCACTGCTTTGCATTGGAATTCTAGCACTGCTCGCAGATGCCCTCAGTAGCGCAAGTGACCCGTACAGAATCAAAACTCTGCGCTGGCTGCTTCCTTTAGGAGTTCTACTTTCGGGCTACTACGCAGCGCTACAATACTGGAGCATGCGAAAAAAAAGATTTACCGAAATCGCAAAGACACGAATTACCCAAATGGCAAGCGGTCTGATGGTGCAATTTTCCATGGGTTGGTATGGACTTAGCGCCATTGGGCTTCCATTGGGACACGCAGTCATGGGTGGGATGGGCGCAGGCGGACTAGCGCTGCGAACCTGGTACAATGAGAAAAACTCATTAAAGAAAATATCTATAATTGGCATGATCAACGCCTTTAAGAAGAATAGAAAGTATCCGCTTTACTCGACCTGGGAGGGGTTGGCGACCGTTGCCTCTTCTCAAGCCCCAATTTTAATTATTGCTTCTTTCTCAATCTCACCCGAGGCGGGTTACTTTATGCTTGCACTCAGAGTCTTAGGAGCACCGCTGCAGATCGTTGGCTCTGCGATTTCACAAGTCTACCTTTCGCATGCACCCGAAAGTAAGAGGAATGGGAAACTACGAGAGCTAACAATGAAAGTAGCCTTGAGTACTTCGATCTTTGTCGCCTTACCTGTGGTGATAATTGCAGTACTCGGTGACTTATATTTCGAACTTATATTTGGCTCAGGTTGGGGAAGATCCGGCGAAATACTCATTTGGCTTGCCCCATTGTTTGCAATCCGAAGTGTTGCCACCCCTATTTCAATGGTAATGAATGTGGTCGGTATGCAGAGAGAAATGCTGTTAATGAAGGTCGTCGGGATGGTTCTTCGAGTTGGATCGGTTGTTATCGCTGTACTATTTTTTAACGAATCGGTTGTCGAGGTTTATGCAATTTCAAGTGCGCTGGTCTTTACTGCCTACGCCTTGGTGTTTATCAGAGCATCTCGCAGTTAAAGGGGAGAAGTCGAAGTGCAAGTTATCCTTGGTGGCCCAGGAAGCTCCGGTTCATCACTCCTTAGCGAAAAGTTGAGGGATGCAGTCAGAGAAGTTTCTTTACCAGAACTAAGCTTATTCAATAAACCTACTCTCTATAATGATTGGGAGAGAGCGAAATTTCTCATCGTTAAGAACAGTCGGCGACTTGAAACGCAGGGCTGGTTTCCCTATCCTCGAACGCGGATCAGTTCCCTTGATCTTGGTTGGACCGAGAAAGAGATTAACGAGATGATAGTTGCATCGCGCTCACTGATCGAATTTTCAGATCTGCTTTTCTCAAAGAAAATGAGCGATGTGGGTGCAAATGGTTGGATCGAGAAAACTCCATCCAACGCCTACTGCTTTGACTACTTTCTCGCGCAGAGAACCAATAACAGAGTTATTCTGTGTGTCAGAAACCCCTACGACACAGTGGCGTCACTTGTCAATCGCGGGATGTCACCTTACTTTGCTGCGGGTCTTTGGCTATATAACACAGTTGCCGCACTTCGGTGTTTCAGTAGTGACCGGTTTCTTCTCGTTAGATATGAAGATCTTTTGTCTGACCCCGATGAACAGATCTCAAGAATATGTAGCTTCGCAAATTTGAACCGACGTAGCGACAGCGACAAAAAAGCGGAGAATATCGACGATCCAGGTGGGGTACATCTCTACAGAAAAATTGAGAGCTGGAAGTTTGATCCTAGTGGTGCGATTGCGAAGAGTAATTCGACGTTTGATAGTTTTGATGAGTATAATCAAAGCTTAATCATTGCCGCAATTTCTTCTATCAAGGTGAGACTTGACGACCGGCCGGTCCCATTGAAGAGCGGCTGGATCTCGATACCGGACCTCCTCCCAGAGCTCACTTATTCCGAAATTCCAATGCGAGGCCAACATCGATTGGCGCTTCAAGGGCAGTTTATATTCGACTATTGCAAAAGGGCGTTGCTGCATTATCATAGCTCATTGTCCGGATACCCTGCCAAATTGGATATCAAGTAAATTGCCTCACCCGCTTACATCTCGCATGCTGTTCCAGCAACAAATGTACAGTGAATGCTGCGGATCAACTTCATTTTATGTTCACGAGAAGTTGCCGCATGCCGCGAGCAAAATTTCTTTCACTTCCGAGGACTTGAAGAGCGCCGACGCGATAGCAAAGGCCTTGTCGCGCCTCGCGGGCTTCTATTTCGGAGTAGTGGAAAGCCTGACGGAAATTGCGATTTTTGTTGATCAAATTCGATCTTGCCCGGTATTTTACTCGTTTTTTTCAGGAGAGGTTGTGATATCGGACTCTTATGATGCTTTGTCTCGATTGCTCCCGAACCAAAGAGCCAGTCAAAGTTCCGTCCGATCGTTTCTCAATTCTGGATTCGTCATCGGCCGCGAAACGCTCCATCCTGAGATATTCCAGGTTGAAGCCGGATCTATAATTTTTATACGAAAATCTGATGGCGATATCTCAACTGGTTCTAGTATTTTCTCCAAACCCATGCATACGGCCAGGGGCCACGATCCAGTTTTTTCTGAACTCGACTCCGTCGTCAGCCATTGCTTTGAAGATCTTGCAACGCGGGCGAACGGACGACAAATTGTAATTCCCTTAAGTGGTGGATTTGACTCCAGACTTGTTGCTGTAAAATTGAAAGAAGTCGGCTATGATAACATTATTGCGTTTTCCTATGGACACCCTGAAAATCCCGAGTCCAAGTCAAGCAGGCAGGTGGCAGCGGATCTGGGAATTAACTGGAAGTTTGTTCACTATGAGGATGCTCTCGTCCGTGATTTATGGAGATCCGATGAGCGTCGTGCGTATCGGGATTTTGCTTCCAATGGTGTATCATTGCCTCACTATCAGGACTTCTTCGCGCTTCATCAATTAAAAAGTCTCCATATTATCAATGAAGATGCAATTATCGTTCCAGGACACACTGGAGATTTCATTTCTGGAGATCATTTGCCACCATTTGCTTTCTCGGAGAAGCCAATATCCTCGGACGAATTAATTGATTTCGTTTTGCGCACTCATTGCGATCTATGGCGATTGGCAGATGCATCTGCTGATGCAGTACGGGCCAGCCTTGACGCATTCTCGATTAATGATTGCGTGAGAAGTGAAATTGCTGCTAACATTGTAGACAGTTTCAACTGGAAAGAGCGTCAAGCGAAATTCATTGTCAATTCTTGTCGGGTCTACGAATTTTTCGGTTACGACTGGTGGCTACCTTTATGGGATCGTAAGTTTTTGGATTACTGGACCGAGGTTCCGTTGCGCTTTAAGAAGAACCGTTGGTGGTATATCAAATTTGTCGAAGCCAAGTGCGCGCAGTTGAATTTGCGCACGACAGGCAATGCGGGAACTAGTTTGGGCAGGCGAATTGCCAAACACGTCTTCTCTACCTTGGGAATTGAAGATCTCCTTCGCCGAAGTAGTACCCGCACGTCATGGAAGGTGCACCCGCTCAATCCTTATGCGATTCTCGATGACAGTTTTGTAGAAGTTTGTGCGGAACGTGGCTCAAGGCTTAACGGTTGCTATACTGCCGACTATCTCAATGAAAAGGGATTGATCAAATTCTGATGATCATGAAACTCGTCACCATCATCGGTGCCCGCCCGCAATTCATCAAGGCGGCGACGGTCTCGCGCGCTGTTGCGGCCCGCAACGACATCCGCGAGGTGATTGTCCACACCGGCCAGCACTATGACGCCAACATGTCGGATGTCTTCTTTGACGAACTGGCGATTCCGCGGCCGGATCATCACCTCGGCATCGGTGGCGGCACACATGGCGCAATGACGGGCCGCCAGCTTGAAGCGATCGAGACGGTTCTTCTCGACGAAAAGCCCGACTGGGTGCTGGTGTATGGTGACACAAATTCGACGCTCGCCGGTGCGCTTGCCGCGGTCAAGCTGCACATACCGGTGGCGCATGTCGAGGCCGGTCTGCGCAGTTTCAACCGCCGGATGCCCGAGGAGATCAACCGCATCCTGACCGACCACGCGGCGACCAAGCTGATGGCGCCGACCGACACCGCGATGCGCAACCTGCGTGCCGAGGGCTTGGCCGAAGAGCGCCTCGCACTGGTGGGCGACGTGATGTATGACGCCTCGCTGTTCTATCGCGACCGCGCGCGGCGACCGGATTGGTTCGCCGGGCTGGGGCTGGCCGAGGGAGATTTTACCCTCGCAACCGTACACCGGGCCGAGAACACCGACGATCCTGCGCGGTTGGCGGCGATTCTGGCCGGACTGGGCAAGGCCGGGCGCCCGGTGATCCTGCCGCTGCATCCGCGCACCCGTGTCCGGCTGGCCGAGCACGGCCTGACGCCGCCGCCGCATCTGCACATCGTCGATCCGGTGGGCTATCTGGAAATGGTCTGGCTGGAAGCGCACTGTGCACTGGTGGCGACCGACTCCGGCGGAGTTCAAAAAGAGGCCTATTTCTTTGGCAAGCCCTGCGTCACTCTGCGCGACGAAACCGAATGGGTGGAACTGGTGGAAACCGGCTGGAACACCCTGACCGGCGCCGATGCCGACCGCATCGCCGAGGCACTGGCGCAGGCACAAAGCCCCTCGGGCGCCAGCCAGCTTTACGGCGCGGGAGATGCGGCTGTCCGGGTCCTTGGTGAGATCGGATGAGCCTGCGCATCACCATCGTCACCTTCGCATGGCCACCGCGTAATTCGATCGGTGCGCACCGGCCCTATTCCTGGGCGCGCTATTGGGCCGCCGCCGGGGCAGAGGTGCGGGTGCTGACCGCGCGCAAATACGACTATGACCAACCGCTGGACCTGACCTTGCCGCCGCTGCCGGGTGTCGAGGTCATTGAGACCGACTATGCCAAGGGCCGGGTCTCGCTGGCGCAGCGACTGGCGCGCGGCCCGCTCAAGGCGCCAGCGCTGTGGCTGTATCGACGGCTGCGCGGCAAGGTCGCTGCAGTGCGCAACCCGCGCGAGGGGTGGCTGGCCGCCGTGAGACCGCATCTCGCCGATCTTGCAACGCGCAGTGACGTGGTGGTCAGCACCTATGATCCGCGCATGGTGCACCAGATCGCCGCCCTGATGAAGACAGCGAATCCGCGACTGTTCTGGGTCGCAGACTACCGCGATCTCTGGAGCCTCAACCACGCCCCCGACTGGACCGACGCCCAACGCACCGCCGAGGCCGCGACCGAACGCGCCACCGTGGCGGCATTGGCCGATCTGGTAACCAGCGTGTCCGACGATCTGGCTCGCGCACAAGGAGAATGGTCGGCCAAGCCTTGGCTGGCCGTCACCAACGGCTTTGACGTCGATCTGTCCGCGATCCGCGAAGCGATCGCGCGCCCTCTGCCCCCACCATCGGCGCCGCTGCGCATCGTCTATACCGGCAAGATCTATCCCGGCCTGCGCGATCCGGGCCCGCTGCTCGAGGAACTGCTGGCCATGGAGGCCGAGGGTGTCATCGCCCGTGGGGCGGTGGTGGTCGATGTCTATGGAGGGCAGGTCGAGGGCATCGAACCGATGCTGCGCTCAGGACGCTTTGACCACCTGCTGCGACTGCACGGCCATGTCCCGCGCGAAGCAGCGCTGGCAGCACAACGGGAGGCCGATCTGCTGTTGATGCTGGAAAGCCCGTTGCCCGAAGCCAAGGGCGTGCTGACCGGCAAGATCTTCGAATATGTCGCCACTGGCGTGCCGATCCTCAGCCTTGGCAGTCGCTGCGATTCCGCCATCGGCGCACTGCTGGCCAGCACCCGCACCGGCCTGTGCACCGAAGATGAACCCGCCCTGATCCGCAACGCCGTCCTGGAACGTTTGCATGGCCAGCACCCGGACTGGTTCGCCCCGGATATGGCGGTGATCGAGGGGTTTTCGCGCGAGGCGCAGGCGACGCGCCTGCTGTCCGCGATCCGCGACGGGATGGCGGCGCGATGACCCATCTGATCGCTGTCGCACTGACTCTGGGTTATGTGTTCATGTCCGCGTTTCTGGAAACCGAGGGTGGCAGCCGCGTCACCCCCGCGGATCTGATGCTCTTTGGGCTGATGCTGCTGGCGACGATGCGTGTGCTGCACCGCGGGCGTCTGACGGTCCCGGCCGTGCATGCTGCTGCCGTGCCGATGCTGGTCGTTTTTCTGGTGGCGGCGCCGCTGGCCTTCTATGCCGACCGGGCGATGTTCGAGTTGATCGTCATCCTGTTCAGCTTTTTCGGCTCGCTTGCCATCGTCAACCTGTTGCTCGACATGCCCGAGGATTGGCTGCTGCGTTTCGCGCGCGGCTATGTGCTGGTGATTGGCGCGCTGGCAGCGGTGTGTATCATCGATTTTCTGCTATTGCCGGGGCTGGTTAGCAGTCGGGCAACGGGCGGTTTGCAAGGGCCATTTCGCAACACGGGGCAGGCAGGGTCTTTTTTTGGCGTGCATTCGACCCTAGTGTTGGCACTGGTAGTTGCGCGCGTTGCGCCGCGCAAGCTTTTTTATGTTGCTTCGGTCACTTGCGCTATTCTGGCGCTTGCCTTTACAATCAAGCGCGCCAGCATCATGGCAATGATAATCGGTCTTGTCGCACTGGTGTTCTTCTTACTCCTTTCGCCTTCCGCCCGCGACAAGAAGATTGGAACAATTTTCCTGCTCAGCGGTGTTGTTGCCGCTGGTCTTGGTTTTTTACTGTTTCAGTGGGCTCTCGATGCAATACCCGGTCTTCGTTGGCGAATAGAATACAAATTTTCGGGCGCTGCGATAGAAAATTTTTCTGAAGGCTTTCTTCAGGAAAACATCCGGTCGATGTTTGCTGCGCTCGAAGACAGTCCGCTGATTGGCGTGGGCCTCGACAATGTCAGGGAAATTTATCAGAAACTGGAAATCCACTCTACCTATCTGGGCATTCTCGCCTACGGCGGGTTGCTGGGGGCGGCGGCCTATCTGTTCTTCATGGGGACGCTGCTGTCGGCCCTCTGGCGCGAATCGCGGCACAAGCTGCACAATGTCTGGGCGGCGTTCCTGTATCTGCTCTTGCCGCTGCTGATCGGGCAGATGGTCGGCTGGGGCTATACCTATCACATCCGCAAGCGCGAGTTCTGGGTGCTGGTGATCTTCGTCGCCATTGCCGTCAAACTCAGCCGTCGCGCGCGTCAGCAACCCTCGGATGGTGACGCGGCGCTGAATGCCGCGCACGCCCCCCTTCGAACCGGAGCACCGACATGAGTATCCGCAAGTCGCTGGAAAACGCCTATCCGTCGCTGCCGATTGCCCTGCAGAACCTGCTGATTGGCGGGCAAGGCTGGCTGTTCCGGCGCCAGCGCTTTACCGGCGGTTTTCATCGCCTGCTGGCCGAGGCCAGCGACCGCGCCACCTGGAGCGCCGACCGCCTGACCGCCTGGCAGGTCCGCGAGGCGCGCGACTTCCTGATCCACGCCGGTGCAACCAGCCCCTATTGGATGGAAAGCTTTGCCGAAGCGGGCTTTGATCCCGCCGGGTTTTCCACACCTGAGGATATTCGCCGTATTCCCGTTCTGGAAAAGGAGGATCTGCGCCGCCACACCGACCGGATCGCCAGCACCACAGCGACCGCTGGTCGACTGATTGGCGTGCATACCTCGGGCACGACGGGCAAGCCGATCTCGGTTGCCTTTACCTGGCCTGACATGCAGGCGCGCATGGCCTATCTGCACCGGATGCTGGGGTTGTTCGGAATCGCGCCGCTGGCCCGTTCGGTGCGCTTTTCCGGCCGCACGCTGTTTCCTGATGCGGCACGCAATCGCGTGTTCTGGCGCATGAACCGGCCGATGAACCAGATGCTGATGTCGTCGTATGACCTGCATCCGGACAATCTTCAGGCTTATGTCGATCAGATCGCCCGCTATCAGCCCGAGATGATCGACGGTTATCCCTCGTCGATCTATGTGCTGGCGCGGTTCATTAACGCGCAGGGCCAGTCTGGCCGGATTCGTCCGCGGGCGGTGATGACCACGGCCGAAACGCTCGAAGACTATCAACGCACCGAGATCGCCGAGGCCTTTGGCGGCGCACCGGTCATCAACCAATATGCCTCGTCCGAGGGGGCACCCTTCATCACCCAGGACACTCGGGGTGCGATGGTCGTCAACACTGACACCGGCCTTTTCGAGTTTGTCCGCCCTGGCACCGATATTCCCGCCCTGCCCGGCGAGGTGGCCGAGATGCTGCTGACCAGCTTTACCACCCACGCCTACCCACTGATCCGCTATCGCATCGGTGATACCGTGAAATTGCCCGCCAAGCCCCGGTTGTCGTCCGACTGGCAGATGCCGGTGGTCGAGCAATTGCTGGGCCGTCAAGAGGATATCCTCTATACGCCGGAACGCGGGTTTGTCGGACGGCTGGACCCGGTGTTCAAGAAGTCACCGTCAACCATCATCGAGAGCCAGATCGTGCAGACCGCGCCGATGGCGATCACACTTCGGGTGGTGCCAGACCCAGCCGCAGGCTATCACCCCGATCAGTTGCAGGGCGTGATGGACGAATTGCGGCTTCGCCTTGGGCAAGTCGAAATCACCATCGACGAAGTGACCAGCCTGCCGCGCGGTGCCTCGGGCAAGTTGCGGGCAGTGATCGGCCTGCCGGGCCAAGCACCGGGAATTCGCCAACCCCTGAACGACGAGGCCGGGCAGTGATGCAACGCTCTTCCCTGGCCCCGACCCGCCGCTATGAACCGGTGCTGGACGGACTGCGCGCGGTGTCGATCCTGTTCGTTGTCATCCGCCACCTCGAGATCACCACGCTGATCTCGGCCAATCTGGGCGTGACGGTGTTTTTCTTCATCTCGGGGTTCATCATCACCCGGTTGATGCTGGTCGAGGCCGCTGCCGCCGGTGGCATCGACATGCTGCGCTTCTGGGGGCGACGGTTCGCGCGGCTGATCCCGGCGCTCTATCTGATGATCGGGGTGGTGGTGGCATTGGCCCTGACGCTGCAACTGGCGATCGACTGGGGGCAGGTGCTGGCGGGTCTGCTCTATGTGATGAACTACTACACCATCTCGCTGCGCGACGCCGGGTTGCAATACACCCTGCCAATCAATCCCCTGTGGTCTCTGGCGGTCGAGGAGCACTACTACGTCATTTATCCCTTTCTGTTCGCAGCATTTTTTCGTCAGACTCGGCGTTTCATGCTGGTGCTGGGCGGAGTGATCGTGGCGTCGTTGATCTGGCGGATCGTCAACATCACGGCGTTGGACTTCACGCCGCAATACAACTATTTCGCCAGCGAAAGCCGGATCGACACCATCCTGTTCGGCTGCCTGCTGGCGCTGGTCGCGGCCGAGGCCGCGCGCGGCGACGGAGGGATGCGGCGGGTGATCGCGCTGTGCTCCAGTCCGTGGGTTGTGGCTTTGGCGACGGTGCTGCTGTTCGCCTCGCTGTTCGGGCCCGGCGAGGTGTTCCGCCACGCGCTGCGCTATACCTTGCAGAGCGTGCTGCTGTTCGTGATCGTCGCTGGCATCCTGTTTGGCGAACGGTTGGGCGGGTTGCGGCACTTGCTCTCGCTGGCACCGATGGTGTTGATCGGGCGCATCAGCTATTCGCTGTATCTGTGGCATCTGCCGATGGCGTTCTTCCTCGAGCGGATGATGCCCGCGACCGGGCCTGTATATGGCTGGCTGACGTTGTTACTGTCCTGCGCCGTCGCCGCGGCATCGTATTTCTGGTTCGAACGCCCAGTGATCCGGCATTTTGCGCCCCGTCTGCGCGCCGCAGGAGGGTAAGTCCTTGCATTTGTTGATCCTCGCCTCCTTTGCGCCCTCGTTGCTGAACTTTCGCGGGCCGCTGATCCGCGATGTGCTGGCGGCCGGGCACCGGGTCAGTGTCGGCGCGCCGGGGATTGATGCCGCAACCCGGCAGGCGTTGGAAGCGCTGGGTGCCGAGGTGCACGAAACCCCGCTGGACCGCAACGGCACCGGTGTGCGCGGCGATCTGGCCTATTTGCGCGGCTTGCGTGCGGTTATCGCGCAGGCCCGACCGGACATCGTGTTGACCTATACGATCAAGCCCAACATCTGGGGCGCCTTCGCGGCTGCATCGGCGGGGGTGCCTTCGGTCGCGATGGTCACCGGACTGGGTTTTGCCTTTTCCGGCAGCGCCGGGTCGTGGAAAAACCGCGCCGCACAATGGGTTGCACGGCGGCTCTACCGCGCGGCGACGTCGCGAAACCGGCGGGTGATCTTTCAAAATCCTGATGATCGAGACGATTTTCTGGCCGAGGGATGCCTGCGTGATCCGGGCAAGATCGGCCTCGTCGATGGATCGGGTGTCGATATGGCGCATTACGCCCGCGTGCCACTGCCGCAGGCGCCGGTGTTCCTGATGATCGCCCGGCTCTTGGTGGGCAAGGGTGTGCGCGAGTATGCCGAGGCACTGCGCCTGCTGCGCCAGCGCCACCCAAAGGTGCGCGCGGTTCTGGTGGGGCCGCATGATGGCGGGCCGGACGCCGTGGAGCCGGGGCTGATCGAAGCTTGGGTGGCCGAAGGTCTGCTGGAGTATCCGGGCGGCACCGATGACGTGCGGCCATATCTTGCCGAGGCGTCGGTCTATGTGCTGCCGTCCTACCGCGAGGGGACGCCGCGCTCGGTTCTGGAGGCGATGGCGACCGGGCGCGCGATCATTACCACCGACGCGCCCGGTTGCCGCGAGACCATCCGCGATGGCGTCGAGGGCTTTCTGGTCCCGCCGCGCGACCCGGTGGCCCTCTGTGCTGCGATGGAGCGGTTCATCAACGACCCCACACTGGCCGCGCGGATGGGCGAGCAGGCCTATCAACGGGCTCTGACGAAATACGCCGTGAGCCGGGTCAATCGGCAAATGATGGATATCATTGGCCTTTAGCCCCTGAAGGTCCACAAAGTCCATTGTCGGCCGGGCACCGAAACGAGGGGTGCCGTCGCGACACTGCACTGACCGGCAGGCCCATGGGCCAAATCAAAGACGACTTGCGAGCGGCAGGCGAGTCTGCCGCCCGCAGCCGCGCCGATGCGGCGCGTCCAGCGCCTCCCGACCCGGGGCAACCGGGGCGCCGGACAACGCAAGCGGCTCAGTTGCCGTAAAGACCCAGACCCATCTGCGCAACAACCGCCTGAAAGGTCGCATAGGGATCGAACCGTTCAACCATCGGCGTGGCGTGAAAGGTGACCTCGGCAAGGATCGTGACCGCCTGTTCCGGCGTCAGGCCCTGTGCGGACCAGTCGATCAGGTCGATGTCGAGGCTGTCGGGCAGCGCCGCCAGCCGTGGATCATCGGTCACCACATGTCCGGCCCGATGACTGATGACGCCGTCAATGCCGGACAAGGACAGGCACAACACCCCCTCGCCCAGTCCCAGCGCTCGGGCGAAACCCTCGGTCTGGGTGGCCAGCGCCAGAGGCGCAACGACAATGATGGACTGCATCACAGCACCTCCTGAAATGCGCCTGCGCCCCGGCCCTGAAAGTAGCGGGTCAGATTGCTGCGCTCGGCCGGGGAAAAGCTGCCCGCGCGCAGCACGACACCCAACAGCCGCGGCAGGATCGTCGCGCCCTGACCAAGAATCGTCAGCAAGGCGTTGGCCGGGCCCTGCGTCCAGCTTTGCGGACCCACGGTAAAGGTGGCCCCCGATCCCAGCGTCAACGGCGCGACGTGGCAGGCCCCGGCACCGGCAACGAACACCTCGCCCGTGACCGCCCCCGACAGAGTCAGGGCCAGGGTATCGTCGATCAGATCCGGGCGAAGGCCCAGAACCGCCGCGGCACCACTTTCGGTGACATCGAGGCCCCCCTGTTGCGCCCATTGCCAGTTGGTCAGACCACCGGCCTCCAACTGGAACGCGGCAATCCGAAACGCACGTTGCTGGTTCGAGGAATAGCGGATGAACCCACAGTTCCCGGTGCCAGTGCCCGTCACTGCGGTCGAAACCCGGAAGATCCCGCCGCCCAGATCCTGCACGTCATAGTTGGTTGGCGTCTGATTGGCACTGTTGGCGCGCAGCACCAGCGTATTGCCCGCGTTGGTCGCACTGGACGAGGTGAAGATCGGCGGATCGCCGTCCTGCATTGCCACATGCAGGCTGATCCTGCCGACAACTGTGTTGGGCAGGATGCCGCTCAGATAGCCATAGGTCGTGAGGGCATTGGCGGCAACCCCGACCGAGGCGGGCGCAGGACCAAACCCGGCTTCGTTGGTCAGCGGCCCCCCCGACTGGACAAAGCCTGCGGCGTTCGGGTTGGAATTGGCCATCAGCGTGCGAAGACCGCAGCGTGGGTAGCGCGTGGACAGCGGGCGCTGCCCGCTGACCGCCTGCAACAGGGGATCACTGCCGGTTGCCCAGTCCTGCGCGCGGGCCACGGGAACCGCACCTGCGGTGATGGCCACACTGCCCGCGGTATCGGAAAACAGCGCACCCGCGCGAGTCAGGTCCAGACAGGCGCCCGCCTGACCCTGCGCGAACAGGGCGGCGGGCTGCCATCGCGCCAGCGTCCCATAGGCCATCGAGCCAATGGAGATGTCGGCGACTATCTTCATGCCAGCACCAGCGCATGAATGCCCGTGGCCGTGGTCCCGGTGGCCCGCACGCGGCGCACGCCGACCGGCAGGATGGTGAAATCGGCGACCGTCAGCGTGCGGGTCAGACCGGCAACCGTGTCGATGACCAGCGCGCCGCCGGTTTCGACATAAAGGCCCAGGGCTACGCTGGCCAGATCGACCGAATCGTTGGGCACGACAGGCAAGGCGTCATGCGCAGGGCCGCTTTGCGAAGGGGCACGGTTCTGAAAGGGGTTCATGGCTGTTCCTGTGCTGTTGCGACCGCCCGAAAGGGGCGTTGTCGACGGCAAGGACTATCAGCCGAAGGTTCATCCTTCCCGAACCCACAGCGCGTTGCGCGCAGGGCCGGTGGCGACGGCGCTCAGCCGTTCAGCACGCGGGTGATCAGGCCGATCACCTCGTCTTGCTGGGCGTCGCTCATGTCGCTGCCCGAGGGCAGGCACAGCCCATCCGCAAACAGCGCCGCATCGACGCCGCGCCCGTGATAGGGTGCCCCGGCATAGAGCGGTTGCAGGTGCATCGGTTTCCAGATCGGGCGCGCCTCGACCTGTTCGGCCAGCAAGGCGAGGCGGATCGCCTCGCGGTCGATGCCGGTGCGGGCCGGGTCGATCGTCATCGCCGTCAGCCAGCGGGTAGACCGGAACCCCGCAGGTTCGGGCATGAAGGCGATGCCGGGCCGCTCAAGAGCGGCGCGATAGCGATCAAAGATCGCCCGACGCCGGTTGACGCGGTCATCCAACACCTTCATCTGGCCAAGGCCGATTGCGGCGCAGATGTTCGACAGCCGATAATTGTAGCCATAGGTCGTGTGTTCGTAATGCGGGGCCGGATCGCGCGCCTGCGTCGCCAGAAACCGCGCCTGATCGGCCCAGTCCTTGTGTCGGGTGACCAGCATGCCCCCGCCTGAGGTGGTGATGATCTTGTTGCCGTTATAGGAGAGGATCGCGGCATCACCGCCGGTCCCCGCCTTGCGCCCGCCGGAGCCGGTCGCGCCGAGGCTCTCGGCGGAATCGACGACCAGCCGCACACCAAACTGTGCCGCGAGGGTCTCCAGCGCCGCCAGATCGACGCTCTGGCCGTAGAGGTCGGTTGGAATAATGACCTTGGGCAGGCGGTTTTCGCGCGAGGCTTTGGCCAATTCTTCGGCCAGCAGGGCGATGTCGATGGCCCAGGTCGCCGGGTCCAGATCAAAGAACCGAGGCCGCGCGCCCAGATAATTCACCGGAAAGATCCCGCCGGCAAAGGTCATCGAGGAAATCCAGACCTCATCCCCCTGCCCCACGCCAGCGATGCGCAGCGCCAGATGCAGCGCGGCCGATCCCGACGACAGCCCGACGCAGTGCAGGTCGCCGCCCAGATAGTCGCGGGTCGCGGCCTCGAACGCGTCCAGCTGCGGCCCCAGCGGTGCCACGAAATTCGACGCAAAGGCCTGCGCCACCGCGATTTCCTCGTGGCCGGACATATGCGGGCGGGACAGATAGATACGCATGGTCAGTCCTTGATCAGGGGGCGCGCGGGATTGCCGACGACGGTGATGCCGGGCGGCACGTCACGGGTGACGACGGCACCCATGCCGACCACGGCACCGGCGCCAATGGTCAGCCCCTGCCGGATCACCGCGCCCGCACCGATATAGGCGTGATCGCCAATGGTGACCGCACCGTTGACTTTGGCCCCCGGCGCAAAGGTGACGAAATCGCCCAGCACACAATCGTGCTCGACATAGGAATAGAGATTGGCGTGAAAACACCGCCCGATGCGAATGTTCGACGTCAGCGTGACAAAGGGTGACAGGCAGGCGCCCGGACCGATCACCACATCGTCCATCTCGATCACGTTTGCGGCACGTGCCTCGATCAGCGGGATCGACAGTTCATCGCACCGATTTGCCAGCTTTTCGCGCACCTTTGACGCCGCGATGGCGATGCAGACGCGTTTGTCACCGGGCTGAGAAAGATAGCTTTGCCAGTCCAGGACGTCGTGGCCATTGACCACGCCCGGCGCCTGCCCGTCGTCGATGAACACCAGCCGCGCCTGCGGGTATTGCGCGCGCAACAAGGGCAAGATGCCCCGCCCGCAGCCCGCCGCCCCGTAGACGCCGATCACCTTGGTCACCGCCGGGGACCGGTGAACTTGGGCATCGTCGCCTCGCCCTTGGCCGAAATGCCTTCTCTGTTCAGTGCCTGCTTGATGGTGGCGCCGATGATCTTCCAGTCCAGACCGATCGAATGGTTATCCACATACCAGACATCCAGCGCGAATTTCTGATCCCAGTCGATGGTATTGCGCCCGTTGATCTGTGCCCAGCCGGTCAGGCCGGGGCGCACCTCGTGACGGCGCGCCTGCGCGTTGGAATAGAGCGGCAGATACTCGGTCAGCAGCGGGCGCGGCCCGACGATGCTCATCTCGCCCTTCAGCACATTGATAAGCTCCGGCAGCTCATCAAGGCTGGTCGAGCGCAGCTTGCGGCCCAGCGGGGTCAGGCGATCCGCATCGGGCAACGGGTTGCCGGCTGCGTCAGTTGCATCACGCATCGTGCGAAACTTCAGCATCTCGAAGGGCTTGCCTTGCAGGCCCGGACGCACCTGGCGAAACAGCACGGGCGCGCCCATGTCACGCCGGATGCGCACCACCAGATACATCATGACAGGAGAGAGGACGATCAGGGCGACAATCGCCAAGACGACATCCATGAGTCGCTTCATAGGGAAATGATCCGTTTCGCTATCGGTTCTTGTCGTCTCAAAATCTGCCCCTCCATGCCTGAACTTGGTCCCGATGACAATGAGACGCGCGAGGCGGTCACCGCGTTGTGCAAACTTCCGCCCAGCATCGGAGGAAAGATGCAAGCGCCACCCGCAACGGACTTGGCGAGTCAGCCTCGGTCCTGTACCGCCCTCGTGTCGGGGTGTCCCCGCGCCGGTTTTGTCCGAACGGGCGTTGAGATCATGGACAATGCGCGCTATGGGTGTGCGCAACCGAAGTGCATTCGTCGTTTCAAGTTGGCTTTGGGTGGTTTTCATGAACGTTTTTCTCCGCATTGGCCGCCTTTCACGCGGCACCAAGCAGACGATCCAGGTCTTTTCTGACTCGGCGCTCGTCACTCTTGCCTTCCTGCTGGCGATGTTCCTGCGGCTGGAGTCGTGGCGCTTTGTCGGTGATCCCCGGATCTGGCTGGCCTTTGCACCGGTGATTCCGGTGACCATCGGCTTTTGGGCGACGATGGGCCTCTATCGCACGGTGGTGCGCTATATCTCCTCGGGCGCGCTGAAGGTGCTGTTGCTGGGGGGG